>Ga0306923_10007806_pt1 | contig 10699 bp, 11 predicted proteins | sample sta12Can44000108_FD_203841 | JGI IMG/M metagenome (GOLD analysis project Ga0306923, IMG submission 203841) | Lab enrichment of tropical soil microbial communities from Luquillo Experimental Forest, Puerto Rico - statanox.12C.anox.44.000.108 (v2)... | ecosystem: Environmental > Terrestrial >...
GCGTTCCCGCCGACCTTGCCGACTCCGGCGTCACGTGCGGCTTCGCGTCCCTGCCTGGGCACTGAGCGCGCCTCCCGAGGCACTGAGCGCGCCTCCCGGGGTGCCGAGCGCGCCTCGCGGGCGACAGCGGCCTCGCCGCCACCAGGACCTGAATCCGCCTCGCCAGCCGCGGGCGCCCCAGACGCATCAGACGCACCGGGACCGCCAGACCCACCAGACGCACCGGGACCGCCAGAGGCTGCCTCGGCGACCGCGGCGTCGGACCTGATGTCGATCCGCCAGCCGGTGAGCCTGGCCGCCAGCCGCGCGTTCTGCCCTTCCTTGCCGATGGCGAGCGACAGCTGGTAGTCGGGCACTACTACCCGTGCCTCCATCGCGACGGGGTCAACGATATCGACGCGGGTCACCCTGGCCGGGGACAGCGCGTTCGCGACGAACTCGGCTGGATTCTCGGAGAAGTCCACGATGTCGATCTTCTCGCCGTGCAGCTCGGCCATCACGTTCCTGACACGGCTGCCCACCGGGCCGATGCACGCGCCTTTGGCGTTCACGCCCTGCTGGTGGGACTGCACCGCGATCTTGGTCCGGTGGCCGGCCTCGCGGGCGATCTTGACGATCTCCACCTGACCGCTCGCGATCTCGGGAACCTCCAGGGCGAACAGCTTCCTGACCAGGTCAGGGTGCGTCCTGGACAGCGTGACCGAAGGGCCGCGGTGGCCCTTACGGACCCGCCACACATAGCAGCGGATCCGCTCGCCGTGCGCGTAACGCTCACCGGGGACCTGCTCGGCGGGCGGCAGCACGGCCTCGATCTTGCCGAGGTCGACGAGCACCGTCCGCGGGTCCTTGCCCTGCTGGATCACGCCGGCCACGATGTCGCCCTCGTGCCCCGCGTACTCGCCGAAGGTCATCTCGTCTTCGACGTCGCGCAGCCGCTGCAGGATCACCTGGCGGGCGGTGGTCGCGGCGATCCGGCCGAACCCGGCGGGCGTGTCGTCATACTCCCGCGCGGTCGTGCCTTCCGGCCCGACCTCCCTGGCCCAGACCGTCACGTGGCCGGTCTTCCTGTTCACCTCCACACGGGCCGCGGGGCTCGCCCCCTCGGTCTTGTGGTAGGCCATCAGCAGCGCATCCTCGATCGCCTTGATGACCGTGTCGAACGAGATGTCTTTCTCGCTCTCGAGGCTGCGCAGCACGCTCAGGTCAATGTCCATCGCCGCCAGCTCCAAGGTCCGCTTCGTAGGGAAGCTCCAGATCGGAAACCCCGCTGTCAAGCTCTTCCAGGTCCGCGTCGTCCGCGTCGTCCGCCCGCCCGAACTCCACCTGGACAGCACCCGCCCCGAGGTCGCGGTACGCGAACCGGCGCTTGGCGCCGGTCACGTCCATGGTGACCCCCTCGGCGTCCGCCGCGAGTACCCTGCCCTCGACGGCTCCCGCCGCTCCCGCCTTGACCCGGACCAGCCGGCCCGCGGACCGCCGCCAGTGTCTCGGCTCGGTCAGCGGACGGTCCACTCCAGGCGAGGAAACCTCAAGGGTGTAGGGAACATCGCCCATCACATCGGTCACGTCGAGCGCGGCGGACACGTCACGGCTGACGATAGCCGCGTCGTCCAGGCTGACGCCACGATCGCTGTCGACCACCACGCGCAGCAGCCGCCGCCGGCCGGCGACGGTCACCCGCACCGATTCCAGGTCCATCCCGGCAGCGGCGACGACAGGCCGGATGAGGCCGGCCAGGCGCCGGTCGTCGACCGCGCCGGCGGCTGGGCGAGAGCCACCAGGCATCACGACCTCCTCGTCTACGAGCCGTCTATCACCGAGGCTCTTATCTTCGCAGGTCCAGCCTATAGGCCGCGCAAACCCCACGCCGCCGCGGACGTAAAGCGACGGCAAATCCGCCGCGACCGCAGCAGCCGTGGCTACGTGGCATGCTTAGAGCCTATGCTCCCCAGGCGCCACTTGCTCGCCGCGTCGACCACGACGCTGCCTTTGTTTCTCGCGCTGAGCGCCTGCGCGGGTCCGAACCCGCTGGCGGGCCCGCCGCCGCTGTCCGCTGACGTCCGGGCGCTGCTGCGAGCGGTGGCCGCGGAGCAGAACCTGATCTCTCTATACAACAGAACCATGGCCGCTTATTCCGCCCTGGTCCCCGATCTCACTCCGCTGCTCGCCGAGCACCGGGCCCATCTCGCGCAGCTGCGCGCCCGGATCATCGAACCGCCCGGCAAATCCGTTCCGGGCAAGGTCACGTCCAAGCCCGCCATCCCGGGCACCCCGGCAGCCGCCCTCGCCCAGCTCCGCACCGCCGAACAGGCCGCGAGCATCGCTCAGCTCCGGCGTCTGGCCGCCGCGTCGCCGTCGCTGGCACAGCTCTACGCCAGCATCGCCGCCTCGGAGGCCACCCATGTGACGATGCTGGACGTGCGGAGCTCGCGCTGATGCCCACGATGCCAGCGACAGCCGGCGAACTCCAGGCGCTGCAGGCCGCGCTGGCCGCCGAGCACGCAGCCGTGTATGGGTACGGTGTCGCGGGCGCGCTGCTGAGCGGCGCCGACCAGGCCAGGGCGCTGACCGACTGGCAGGCACACCAAGAGGCCAGGGACACCCTGCAGGCGATGATCATCAAGCTGGGCGCGACCCCGGTAGCCGCGAGTGCGGCCTACGAGCTGCCGTTCCCCGTGCGTGACGCGGGCTCGGCGCGCCGCCTCGCGGCGGCGCTCGAGGACGGCGTGACCCAGGGATACCTCGGCTTGGTCGCCGTCACGAATCAGACGCTGCGCACCTTCGGCGCGCTCGCGATGCTGCCGCCCGCGAAGCGGGCCGTAGCCTGGCGCGGTTCGACGGTCGCGTTCCCCGGCATGCCGTCCGCGCGCTAGTCGGTGTCCGGTGCGGTTCAGTCCCGCACGCGCGGCAGCGCGAGCACCCGCGTGATGGCCGTGGCGGCCGCGTCAAGATCGTCGGCGATGGAGATCCGCTCCGCCCACGACCACCAGAACCACCAGAGGCCGTCCTTGCCTTGGTTGACGTACACGTTGTCTTCAAGGGCTCTAGCGGCGGGATTCACCACATACACGCTGGGAACCCGGCCCGGCGGTGCCATCAGCCAGGCCTCAAATCCCCGGTGCGTCAGCTCCTCGGCCAGCTTTTCGAGGTAGACAGACTCTGCGTGAATCCCCTTGGCTTCCACCGTTACCACCATCGTTACTAATCGTAGTTTTCCCAGACCTTATGTACGAGTTCGTCCCAGAATGCCGCCCCCGGCTGGGCACTGCAACGTACATCGGGAAATTGCCCTGAAGGACCAAATCTCAGTGATCCTCCTCTATGGTACGAAACGAAGTTCGGCCGGGAGTGGTTCAACGTGCAAAACGGTGAGCCGAGATACGGCCCGGGTGAGCGCCACGTACAGCCGCCGCAGCCCGTAGTCCTCCCCGGAAGCGATGCGGGCGGGTTCGGTGAGCACGACGTGATCGAACTCGAGTCCCTTGGCCAGCGTGACCGGGACGACCGTAAGCCTGGACTCCTCGTCCACCGGCCCGGCACCCAGCACGCGAGACGAAAGCCCGGCCGTGGCCAGCGCCGCGCTGACCTCTTTGACCTGCGCGTCCGCGCAGATGACCGCCACTGACCCAGGCACCTCGAGCGCACGGGAGCAGGCTGACGCGACCTGGCCGCCCAGCGAGCCGGACGGCACGGGCTGGACGGCGAGCGACCTGGCGTCCTCGCGCAGCGAGGCGGCCGGCCGCAGTCCCGGCGCGATCGACGGCAGCAGCCGGGAGGCGAAGTCGAGGATCTGCCGCGGCACCCGGTAGCCCACGTCCAGCTCGCGCACTGACGCGTCAGGCTTGCCGAGATGTGCCAGCAGCGCGGGCCAGGACGTGGCCGCCCACGGGGTGGTGCCCTGGGCGATATCACCCAGCACGGTCGCCGACCCGGTGGCGCACCGGCGGCCGATCGCCCGGCATTCCATCGGCGACAGGTCCTGCGCCTCGTCCAGGACCACGTGCGCCAGGCTGGGCATCCGCTCGATGAGGTCGGCCGCCTCGTCGATCAGCACCAGGTCGGCCCGGCTCCAGCGGGCGGATCCCGGCCCCCGCGGCGGCGGCGACCACATGATCGCCTGCTGCTCGGCCTCCGACAGCAGGCCGGACGCGTGCCGCGCCAGTTCCGCCGGCGACGAGAGGAGCCTGTACACCAGCCGCCTGGCCTCGACCTTGGGCCAGACCTCGTCGACGCAGGCACGCACCGGCGCGGTGCGGCGCACCGCGTCGTGCGTGCGGTCGTCACAGGTCTCCCCCGCCGCTTCCATCTGGCTCAGGATCACGTGCGCGATCCGGTGCCCGAGCAGTTCCCGCCCGGCGCCGTAGCGGACCCCGCGCTCGCGCAGTTCCGCGGCCAGCGACTCGATCTCGTGCGCGGGCACCCGCCATCGCCGCGCTCCGCGCGCCACGACGAGCGGCTGGGCCGGCGGCCTGACGGTTGCCCACAACGCTCGCTGGAGCACCTCCGCCATCCGCGCGTCGCCCTTGACCAGCGCCGCCTCGTCGCTGTCGGTGCCGCGCACCGGCGCCGACGCCACCAGGTCGGTCACCGTGGTCTGCGAGACGTCTAGTTCCCCCAGCGCGGGCAGCACGTTCCTGATGTAGGAGAGAAAGGCGAGGTTCGGCCCGACGACGATCACGCCGCGGCGGGTTACCCGCTCTTTGTGCGCGTACAGCAGGTAGGCGACGCGGTGCAGCCCGACGGCCGTCTTTCCCGTCCCGGGCGCCCCCTGGACGCATACCGTCTGGCCGACCCCCGCGCGCACGATATCGTCCTGCTCAGGCTGGATCGTGGCGACGATGTCCCGCATGGGGCCGGATCTCGGTCGCTCGATTTCTGCGACGAGGAGCTTGCTCGTTTTTATTTCGTCCGAACGGACCGTTGCCGCTGTCCGGGCTCCGCTGTCTGCGAACAGTTCGTCTTCGTAGGCGGTGAGCTCTCCCCCGGCGAACCCGAACCGCCGGCGCAGCACCAGCCCTAGCGGATCAGCCTGGCTAGCCCGGTAGAAGGGCCGCGACACCGGCGCCCGCCAGTCGATGACCACCGGCGTGCCGTCCTGGTCATGCACGTGCCGCCGGCCGATATGGAAGCTGGAGCCGGCGAAATCGGCGTCGCCGCCAGCGTCGCGATAGTCCAGGCGGCCGAAGAACAGCGGCGCGTCCGGCAGGTCCTTCAGCGACTCGGCGCGGCGGTACAGGTCGGCCTTGAGGTACTCAAGGGACACCCGGTCGGCCGCCATGGGATTGATGGCGAGCACGTTCTCCCGCATGAGCCGGAGGTACTCGCGAGACAGGATGAGATGAGCGCGCTCGGCGCGGATGACAGGATCTTCGCCGACGTCACCGGCGTCACCGGGCATGGCTGACCCCCTTGATCTGTTCGGGGCGCGAAGCTCAAAACTGTAGCGCCGCGGCATCGTGAAGTCACCTGTTTTTTGGCCGCACACTGAGACCATGGGCGAACTGACCGTGCACACCGGAACCTGGACGCTGGAAGACTGCTTCGCCTCGCCGTGGCAATATCTTCCGGTCGAGGTGGCTCCCGGGACCGCCGCGCTGCGCGTGGAACTGGAATATGACCGCGCGGGATCGGTGCTCGACCTCGGGTGCCTCGGCCCGTCGGGATTCCGTGGCTGGTCAGGTGGCGCCAGGGAGTCGTTCGTGATCGCGGCCGAGGCCGCGACGCCCGGATACCTGGCCGGAGAGATCGAGCCTGGCCTGTGGCAGGTGATGATCGGCCTGCACATGGTGGCGCCGGACGGCGCCCGCTACCGCGTCACGGCCGAGCCGTCCGCTGGGGCGGCCACCGGGCTCACGGTCGCGCACACGGTGCCCGTGCCCGCGGACAGGCCCGCGAGGCGGGACCTGCCCGCGGCGGCCGGACGCCGCTGGCTGGCCGGTGACCTGCACGCGCACACGGTGCACTCGGACGGCGCGATGACCGTACCCGAGCTGGCGTGCTTCGCGATCAGCCGGGGCCTGGACTTCATCGCGGTCACCGACCACAACACGGTCAGCCACCATGCCGAATTGCCGTCCGCGGCACGCAGGTACGGGATCACGCTGCTGCCCGGCCAGGAGGTGACGACGGCGTACGGCCACGCCGGCGTGCTCGGTGATACCGGCTGGATCGACTTCCGGCGCGACCCGGACGACTGGCTGGCCGCGACCGAGCGTGGCGGCGGCCTGATGTCGGTCAACCATCCGATCGCGGGCCCGGCGAGCTGGCTGCGCCAGATGAGCCGCCGCCCGCCGCTCGTCGAGGTCTGGCACTGGAGCTGGCTGGACCTGAGCTGGACCACGCCGCTGGCCTGGTGGCAGGCGTGGGATCCGGGGGCGATCCCGGTCGGCGGCAGCGACTGGCACAGGCACGGATCAGACGCGCCGCCCGGAACGCCTACGACCTGGGTTGAAAGCGCGGGAGCCGAGCCGGATGCCATCCTGGACGGCCTGCGGGCTGGCCGGGTGGCCGTCTCCGCTGAGCGCGACGGTCCGGTGCTCCTGCGGCACGACGGGGAACTCGTGGCGGTGGACGCGGACGGGCTCGCGCTCGCCGGCCCGGACGGACCCTACCGCCGGGTGCGCGGCGACCGCGCCCGGCTTCCCGGCGCGCCCGGCTTCCATCGGCTGGTCAGCCCGGCGGGCGCGACGCTCGCGCTCACGCGATAGCGGACACTAACCGGTCACGAGGAGACGCACCCTGGCGTGCAGCAGGGCGCGATGCCCTCGCAGATCGTCCGCCTGGTCGGGCTTGTCCGGGTTCTCGCCCGCGCTGATCGCCTGTTCCAGCCGGTCGCGGGCCTCGGCGGCGTCCATCGTGTCGAAGACGATGAGCGGATCGGTCTCCGCGGCCAGCCATGTCTTGTCCAGCAGTCCCGCGGCGTCGCCGACCCACGCGTCCTTGAGCTGCCCGCCGTTGCCGTGGTCGATGAGCACCGATAGGGCGTGCCCGTTGTCACCGTAGGCGAAGGTCACCGTCACGGACTCTTGCCGGCCGCCGACGTCGCCGTAGTGCCAGCACCGGCCCGCCACGGGCGAACCGATCGCCGCCGCCCAGTCCTGGTCAGGCACGCCGAGCGCGAGCAACCGGTCCGCCGCCGCCGTGGCCGCCGCCCGCAACTCCGCCGACCCGATCGCCCCGAAGATCCGCAGCAGCGCCAGGGCCTCAGGCGTCGCGGTCTCCTCCGCGGCCGGCACGAGCGAGGTGGTGAGCGCGGCCATGACGCTCGGCATCTCGGCCGCTGAGGAGGCTAGGGCGCCGATCATGTCGGATCCCCACAACTCGGCATCAACCGGCTGGCTGATGTGGGAGAGCACCTGGTGCGCCTCGTTCAAGACCACGCCGAACGCCGCCGCTGGCTCAATCGGCGCGAACAGTTCCTCGATATCGGGATCGTCATGATCCATCCGGGTATTTTCGCACGCCGCAGCTCCCGAATGCGCGGCATCCCGGAAGCCGGTGGACTGGGCGCGCCCCGCGGCCGCTAAGCCGCCCGCTCGGGCCGCTCCAGCGCAGACCCCCGCCGGTGAGGTCAGTGGCCCACAAGCCTCACAAGATGAGGCTTGTGGGCCACTGACCTCAATCGCTGTTGACGTAGCCGCACCGCATTTGATCCGTTTGGGGCTGTGGGGGCGTGAGGGGCCGGGCTACTGGGTGCGGGCGAAGCAGGCGGCTAGATGGTCGTTCACCAGGCCGCAGGCTTGCATTGTGGCGTAGGCGGTGACCGGGCCGGTGAAGACGAAGCCGAGCTTTCGCAAGTCGACGGACAGGCGCTTGGACGCGGGGGTCTGCTCGGGGATGTCGGCCAGCGTGCGGGGCGCCGGAGGCGGGTCGGCCGCGGCGTAACTCCAGACGAGGTCGCTGAGCCCGGCCGGCAACTCCAGCGCGGCGCGGGCGTTCGTGATCACGGCGTTGATCTTCGCCCGGTTCCGCACGATGCCCTGGTCGGACAGCAGCCGCTGCACGTCACCCGGCCCGAACGCCGCGACGGAGGCGATGTCGAAGCCCGCGAACGCGGCCCGGAAGTTTTCGCGCTTGCGCAAGATCGTGAGCCAGGACAGTCCCGACTGGAAGGCCTCCAGGCTCAGCCGCTCGAAGATCGCCTGGTCGCCGTGGAGCGGGCGACCCCATTCGGTGTCGTGGTAGGTGACGTACTCCGGTGCGCTCATCCCCCACGGGCAGCGCAGCCTGCCATCAGGGCCGGGCACCGCCTCGCCCGCGGACTCAGCCATGCGACCGCTCAGGCGGGGCCGTCGAGCCCTCGGCGCCGGGCGGCAGGACCCGCCGGTGGCGCGCCCCCATGTAGGGGCTGCTGAGCGGCTGCGTCGGGGGGGCCGGCTCATGCTCCATGCTCAGGTCGGTGACCAGCTGCTCGAGCGCCACGATCCGCACGTCGCGCTCCCTGATCGCCTCGGCGATCTGGTCCATCGCCTCGTCGGTGGCCTGCATGTTGTACCCCCACAGCGCCGTCGGCGGCCGGAGCAGCGCGACGTCCGTCGCGGACACGGGCCCCATCTCGAGCGGAGCGTAGTCGGCGCGCTCCTTCGACAGCTCGCCACCACGCCCGCGGGCGACGAGAACCACACCGACCAGAATGACCACGACGGTGATCAGCAATACGACAGGCACATAATGAATCGTGCCATGTCCTGACAGTGAAGTCGCACACGCGCGGCGATCAGCGGAAGGACAGGTCGGTGTGGGCTTCCTTGATGATCTTGACGACGTCTTCGGGATGGTCGGCGACCCGCAGCAGGGCGAGCTCGTCGGCGCCGATGTTGCCCCTGCCTAGCAGCGTCTCCTTCATCCAGCTCAGCAGGCCCGACCAGTAGTCGCTGCCGACCAGGACGATCGGGAACTTGGTGATCTTCCCGGTGGCGACCAGCGTCAGCGCCTCGAACAGCTCGTCCATCGTGCCGAAGCCGCCGGGCAGCACCACGAACGCCTGCGAGTACTTGATGAAGCACGTCTTCCTGACGAAGAAGTAGCGGAACTCGATGCCGACGTTGGCGTACTCGTTCAGCCCGCTTTCCGTCGGCAGCTCGATACCGAGCCCGACCGAGACGCCACCCGCCTCCGCGGCGCCCTTGTTGGCCGCCTCCATGACCCCGGGGCCGCCCCCGGTGATCACGGCGTAGCCGGCCTCGCACAGCGCCGCCGCTATCTCCTCAGCCAGGAGGTACTCAGGAGCGCCCGGCCGCGTCCGGGCGGACCCGAACACGGAGACCGCCGCTCCGAGCTCGGCGAGCAGGCCGAAGCCCTCGACGAACTCCGCCTGAATGCGCAAGACCCGCCACGGGTCGGTGTGCACCCAGTCCGAAGGCCCGCGCCGGTCCAGCAGCCGCTGGTCGGTCGTCGTCGCGGGAATCTGCTTGTCGCGCAGCGTCACGGGTCCCTGGCGGCGGACCCGGCGGTGCGGCTGTGAGTTGTTGCCGGTCATGACGATATCCACGGTAGTCAACTACGCCCGATGCTCTGGCGGAAAACGCGTCCGCGCCGGCGAATTAGCGGCGAACTGCCGGGGAGCCTGCCTGCGAGTCGAAAGGGGAAAACAGCGCAAAGGGCACAATGCGCGGGTACCGTCGAGTTGTGGTGAGGACCGCGAGACGCGCTGTGCCGAATAGTTACCAACGCCCCTCGTGGCGCCGTCCCCTTACCGTGTTCATCGTGCTCGCGGTGCTGCTCGGGGCCGGCGGCTACGCGGCCTACTCGGCCTACCAGCACTTCGTCACCAGGCTCCTGACCGTCCCCGGCTGCCAGGCCGGGACCGGCGCCAACGCCGTACCGCTCGACTTCGGGCAGGCCTCGGACGCCGCCATCATCGCCGGCGTCGCCGTCCGTCAGCACCTGCCCCGCAAGGCGCTGACCATCGCCTACGCCACGGCGTTTCAGGAGTCGAAGCTGGAGAACCTGACCTACGGCGACCTGGATTCCGTCGGCGTCTTCCAGCAGCGGCCCTCGCAGGGCTGGGGCAGCACCGCGCAACTCGAAGACCCCGCGTACGCGGCGACCGCGTTCTTCGGGGCCCTGGTCAAGATCCCCGGCTACATGGGGCTGCCGGTCTATCAGGCCGCCCAGGACGTGCAGCGCAGCGCCGACGGCTCCGCTTACCAGCAGTACGAGCAGGCCGGGAGCTTGCTCGCGGCGGACTTCACCGCCGGCTCGCACGCGGTCACCTGCTGGTACGACCCGGCCACGCAGGCGTCCGACAACGGGGTGAGCGCGCGGCTGAACATGAAGGGCGCCATCAGGGCGCTGGAGGACGCCTTCGGCCGGCCGGGAATCGGCCAGATTGTGCGCAGAGTCACAATGGCCCGTTCGGGCGGATCGGGGACGTTCGCGGTTACGGCGGCGGGCGGGTGGCCGGTCGCGAACTGGCTCGTCACCAACGCCAGTTCCTACGGAATCACCCAGGTGCGCTACAAGGGCTTCCAGTGGACGGCCGGCCTGACGGAGACTAGCTGGCAGACCGACCCCGGCAGAGTGGCCGGAAGTATTGTCGCCAGCTGACGCGGCGAACCACCATACTGTGGTAGCAGGGTTAAGCAGTTGAAGAGGAGCTCACGTGACCTACATCATCGCGCAGCCATGCGTCGATGTGCTTGACAAGGCATGCATCGAGGAATGCCCGGTGGACTGCATCTACGAGGGCGAGCGCATG
>Ga0306923_10007816_pt1 | contig 10693 bp, 11 predicted proteins | sample sta12Can44000108_FD_203841 | JGI IMG/M metagenome (GOLD analysis project Ga0306923, IMG submission 203841) | Lab enrichment of tropical soil microbial communities from Luquillo Experimental Forest, Puerto Rico - statanox.12C.anox.44.000.108 (v2)... | ecosystem: Environmental > Terrestrial >...
CACATAGGGCGCAATGCGCAGCACGCCGCCACCCGCTGCTCTCACCGCGGCATCCCGCAGCTTGCCTTCGACACCAAACGGAATGAGTTTTACCGTCGCGACCATCTCACCTTCGACCACCGGCTTGAAGGCCGGCAGGGTCGCCAGCGTGATCGCTTCATCGACGCCGTTGATGCGGTCGACAGCCGCGCGATCGATCATCAACACCCCGGTGCGGGCTGCGAACAGATTGGCGCGCCCGGTGAAGGCACGCTCGGCATTGATGCCCTCGCCGGTAACAGCCTGCGCGATCGAGGCGGCCGCGACGTCTTCGGAGACGTCGCCCTCCTCCAGCCGCACCACGACGATTTCCTTGATACCGCCTTGCTCGAGCGCTGCGACCTCGGCCGGCCCGATCGTGGAGCCCTTCTTCAAGACCAGGGATCCCTGGCGCAGCGTGTGCACGGTCACCCCGCCAATTGCCTCTCGCGGACTGGCAGGACCAAACTTCATGCGGCTTCTTCTTTTTCCTTGCGCGGCAGGCGAAGCTGGGCGGTGATCTCGGCCATGATCGCGACCGCGATCTCCGACGGCGACACCGCCCCGATCGCCATGCCTATCGGCGCGTGAATGCGCGCAATGTCGCTCTCCTTTGCGCCCTGCGCCCGCAGCCGCTCGGCGCGCTTGCCATGCGTTTTTCGCGAGCCGAGCGCGCCGATATAGAAGCAATCGCGCTGGAACGCGTGCAACAGCGCCGGATCGTCGATCTTGGGATCATGCGTCAGTGCGGCAAAGGCCGTGTAGTGATCGATGTTGAGCGGCGGCAGCGCAACATCGGGCCACTCCGCAATCAGCGGAACGTCGGGAAAGCGCTCGGCGCTTGCGAAAGCCGTGCGCGGATCGACAATGGTCACGTCATAGCCGAGCGATTGCGCGATCGGTGCCAGCGCCTGGCTGATATGGACCGCGCCGATGATGACGAGCTTTGCGGTCGGCGCGTAGACATTTAGAAACAGTGTCTTGCCGCCGACCTCGACATTCGCGCTCTTGCCCATGCGCAGCGCCTTCTCGAGCTCGATGCGCAGCGGATCGGCGACAAAATCTTTGGCCTTCACCAGCCGCTGCTCGCCACTTTCGGTGTCGGTGACGACAATAACCGGCTGCCGCGCGGCGCGCTCGGCATTGAGCTCTCTCAACGTGTCAACTCTCACGATCCCACCTTCTCGACATAGACGCAGATGGTGCCGCCACAGGACAGACCGACATTCCAGGCGGTCTCGTCGGCCACGCCGAACTCCAGCATCTTCGGCTTGCCCGAGGCGATCACATCGAGCGCTTCGGTGACGACTGCGCCCTCGACGCAACCGCCGGAGACCGAGCCCAGAAACGTGCCGTCATCGTTGATCACAAGACTGGAACCCGCCGGCCGGGGCGCCGAGCCCCAGGTCTCGACCACGGTTGCCAGCGCCACACCATGGCCGGCCTTCTGCCAGTCCTCGGCCGCCTTCAGGATATCCTCGTCGCGGTTGAGCATGGGCGCCTCCTTCAAGCTACGGATCGGATCAGGCTAAAATGGTGCTGCGGCGGCGGCGACGACAGCGCCTTGATCAGCCCCTCGATCGAACTCAAATTATGCACCGGACGGAATTCGTCAACGTGCGGCAGCATCATTTTGATGCCCTGGGCCCTGGGCTCGAAGCCGCCATAGCGCAACAAGGGGTTGAGCCAGATCAGGCGGCGGCAGGAACGGTGCAGCCGGTCCATCTCGAAGGCGAGCCGGCTGTCGGCCTCGCGCTCGAGCCCGTCAGAGATCAACAGCACGATGGCACCCTGTCCGAGCACTCGCCGCGCCCACAATTTGTTGAAGGCGTGCAGCGAGGTCGCAATTCTGGTACCGCCGGCCCAGTCCACGACCGATTGCGAGCAGCTCGCCAGCGCTTCGTCAGGATCGCGCGCCCGGAGCGCGCGCGTCACATTGGTGAGCCGCGTGCCGAACAGGAACACCGACACGCGCTTGCGCGCGTCGGTTATGGCGTGCAGAAAATGCAGGAACAGTCGGGTATATTCGCTCATCGAGCCGGAGATATCGAGCAGCGCCACGATCGGCGCCGGTTTTGTGATCCGCCCGAGTTTTTTGATATCGATGATCTCGCCGCCCGTCCGCAACGAGCCCCGAAGCGTACGCCGCATGTCGAGCTTGAGCCCGCGCGGATCTGGCTGGCGGCGGCGGGTCTCAAGCTCCGCCTGCGGCAGCTTCATCCTGGCGATCGCGCGCGTCACCTCCGCGATCTCGGCCGCGCTCATCTGCGCAAAATCCTTCGTCTGCAGAATCTCCTTGTCCGACACTGAAAGCCGCAAATCCTGCTCCTGAGCCTGCGGCTCCTCGCGCATCGATGGCTGCGACATCGCTTCTTGCACGCGGCGCGCGGCCGGGGGCGGCTTCTTGCGCGCGTGATCGGGAAGCGCTACCGAATCCAGCATGCTCTTCCATTCCTCCGCGGCGCGGAAGAACAGGTCGAAGGCTTGCGCGAAGATCAGCGCATGCTCGTGGCGCTTGACAAAGATCGCTTCCAGCGTGGTGTAGACATCGCCGCGGTTGCCGATGTCAATCACCTGCAGCGCGTTCATGGCGTCGATGACTGCGCCGGGACCCACGGGAAGGCCGGCCGCACGCAGCGCGCGGGCAAAGCCAACGACATTGTCGGCGATGTTGCCGGTTGCAGGCGCGAGATGATTGATGGCCATCGCCGCTCCAGTCCCCACTCGTCATTGGCGGGCTCGCGACCTCGTCACGCCCACAACAGCCGGCTCAACTCTCGCTCGTCGCTTCCTTCAAGACCTTCTGTAGCGCGTCGCCGTGCATGCGCGCGATGTCATCCTGGTATTTCAGGAGCGCGCCAAGCGTGTCGCCGACGACCTGTGGGGTGAGCGAACGCGCGTCGAGCTCAGAGAGCGCGGTCGCCCAGTCGATCGTCTCGGCAACGCCCGGCGATTTATAAAAGTCCTGGTTGCGCAGCGCCTGCACGAAGCGCACCACCTGCTGCGAGAGCTTCGCCGAGATGCCCGGCACGCGGGTCTTGATGATCGCAAGCTCGCGCTCGGCCGAGGGATAATCGACCCAGTGATAGAGACAGCGGCGTTTCAGCGCGTCATGGATCTCGCGGGTGCGGTTCGAGGTGATGATGACAATCGGCGGCCGTGGCGCTTTCACGGTGCCAAATTCGGGGATCGTGATCTGGAAGTCCGAGAGGATTTCCAGCAGATACGCCTCAAAAGCCTCATCGGCGCGATCGAGCTCGTCGATCAGAAGCACCGGCGCTCCGGCGACGTCTGGCTCCAGCGCCTGCAGCAGCGGCCGCTTGATCAGATAGCGGTCGGCGAAAATGTCCGCCGCAAGCTGCTCGCGGTCGTGCTCGCCGGCGGCTTCCGCGACGCGGATCGCAATCATCTGCGCCGCGCTGTTCCATTCATAGACGGCAGACGCGACGTCGAGGCCCTCATAGCATTGCAGCCGGATCAGCTTCCGCCCCAAGGCCGCAGATAACACCTTGGCGATCTCGGTCTTGCCGACACCGGCCTCGCCTTCTAAAAACAGCGGGCGGCCCATCCGCAGCGACAGATAGGTGACGGTGGCAAGCGACCGCTCGGCAAGATAGCCGCGCGATGTTAAGAGGTCGAGCATCGCATCGACTGATGCGGGCAGTGCCGATGCGCTCATGAAAAAGCCAGTCTTGGTGCGCCGAGACTACCCAAACTTACGCCTTGGCAGTCGCGGCTTCCACGGCACGGCGCGCCAGCACCGCGATCAAATGCGCGCGATATTCGGCGCTGCCGTGCAGGTCGCTGTTCAACCCGTCCGCGGGGATCGTCAAGCCGTCAAGCACCTTGTGCGCGAACCGCTTCTTCAAAGCCTCCTCGAAGGCGGTGACACGGAACACGCCGCTGGAGCCCGCGCCCGTGACAGCGACGCGCACGTCGGAGGGACGTCTTGCGACGAATACGCCGACCAACGCATAACGCGAGGCCTGGTTGCGGAATTTGACATAGGCCGCCTTCTTCGGCAGCGGGAACATCACCTTGGTGATGATCTCGTCGGCCTCGAGCGCGGTCGAGAATAGCCCCTGAAAGAACTCTTCAGGCTTCAAGCGGCGCTTGTTGGTGATGATGGTCGCGCCCAGCGCAAGCACAGCCGCCGGATAGTCGGCGGTCGGATCGTTGTTGGCGAGCGAGCCGCCAATCGTGCCGCGGTGGCGCACGGCGGGATCGCCGATCTGGCTTGCGAGAACAGCGAGCGCCGGGATGGCTTCGCCGACAATTGCCGAGCTCGCTACCTCGGCGTGGCGCGCCGTCGCGCCGATCACCAGTGAGCGGCCCTTCATCTCGATCGTGTTCAACCCCTCGATGTGGGAGAGATCGACCAGATGCGGCGGCGACGCCAGGCGCTGCTTCATCACCGGGACCAGCGTATGGCCGCCGGCGATCAGCTTGGCGTCTTCGTTTTTGGCGAGCAGATTGGCGGCCTGTCGCACGGTCGCCGGACGATGGTATTTGAATTCATACATGTTGGAGGTCCTGAGCCGAGGCTCGCCGGTTGGAATAGCTTCGCCGCAGCTATGCGAGGTCGGATTTTGCCATGGCCTTGGCGCCGGCGGCGATCGAGGCGACAATATTGTGATAGCCGGTGCAGCGGCACAGATTGCCTTCGAGCTCTTCGCGAATCAAAGCCTCGGAGAGCTCATGGCCCTTGCGATGCACCATGTCGACGGCGGTCATGATCATGCCGGGCGTGCAGAAGCCGCACTGCAGACCATGATGCTCGCGGAAGGCCTCCTGCATCGGATGCAGCGGCCCGCCATCGTCCGCGAGCCCCTCGATGGTCCTCACCTCGTGTCCATCAGCCATCACGACCAGCGTGGTGCAGGATTTGACCGCCTTGCCGTCGAGATGCACCACGCAGGCGCCGCACTGCGAGGTGTCGCAGCCGACATGGGTGCCAGTCAGGCGCAGCTGCTCGCGGAGAAACTGCACCAGAAGGGTGCGCGGATCGACATTGGCAGTTACGGAATTACCATTCACAATCAGGGAAATCTTGGCCATCAGCATTCTCTTAATCTGTACCGCCGCCTGGCACGGCAGGACAGGCCCAAAAACCGTCGAATTCCATCATATGGGCCCGTTCCACAATCGGCAACCTCGCCCCCGGCATGGCCGGAGATGATGTCAGGCGGGGCTAACTCTTCACAGCCTTTGCGAAATTCGCAAAAAATTCGTCGGCGAGCTTCTTTGCCGTACCGCTGATCAGGCGCTGGCCAAGTTGCGCCAGCTTGCCACCGATCTGCGCCTCGACGTCATAGGACAACAGCGTCCCGCCGTCCTTCTCAGCAAGGCGGACCGTGGCGCCACCCTTGGCGAAGCCGGCGATGCCGCCCTCGCCCTCGCCCGAGATCTTGTAGCCGTTGGGCGGATCGATATCGCTCAAGGTCACCTTGCCCCTGAAACGCGCCGACACAGGCCCAACCTTCATCTTGGCCACCGCGCGATAGCCATGCTCATCGGTTTCCTCGAACTCCTCGCAGCCGGGGATCGACGACTTCAGCACCTCCTTATCGTTCAGCTTGGCCCACACCGTCTCACGCGGCGCAGCGAGCTCAACTTCCCCACTCATTGTCATGGCCATGAGGGCCTCCCGGGATCGCCCTCCCCCAGTAAGACACCCCGCACCCAAAGGAAAGGCCCGGTTTGTCGTCATGTTGCGATGCACATTCGATGGCCGCAGAAGCCCTGGCCTGCCCCGGCCATGTCTCAGTTCGAATTTGACTGTTCGCTAAACCGCCACGTTCATGATACGTTCTGGATAAAGCGTCAGCAATAGTGTTGGCTCAAAGCCTCCCGGAAAGTCAGTGGGCTGCTGTGCAACGCAGCTCTAAAACAGCGCAGCCATCTTGGAGCGATTTCGAACTGAGGCACGACCCACTGGAAATCTAAGATCATGGTGTGGTTTGGTCAGCACTCGGTTGTGCCTCCAAAGAGAACTTACCACACAGCGCGATGAGCACCTCCCTCTCCCCTCTCTTGGCGCCGATGCTTTCGAGCGGCCCAATGCGCGCAGCTTGCGACGACGCCGCGACATTAAAGCATATGCTGGATTTCGAGGCGGCGCTCGCGCGCGCCGAAGCTGACGCCGGCGTCATTCCCACCAAGGTGGCCGGGCCGATTGCGGCCGCCTGCAAGGTGGCCTCGTTTGATCTTGTGGCCCTCGCCGAGGCCGCGACCCGCTCCGGCAATCTCGCCATTCCCCTGGTCAAGGCGCTGACGGCGCAAGTCGCCGAATCCGACGCCGAGGCCGCACGCTATGTGCATTGGGGCGCGACCAGCCAGGACGTGATCGATACCGCGCTCATGCTCACCCTGCGCCAGGCGATCGATGTGCTGCTTGTCGATCTCGGCCGCGCCATCATCGGCTTTGCGGCGCTTGCCCGAAACCATCGAAGCACGATGGTGGTGGCGCGCACCTGGCTGCAGCATGCGCTGCCGATGCCATTCGGGCTGAAGCTTGCGGAATATGCGGCAGCGCTGCATCGCTCGCGGCAGCGCCTCACGCGATTGCGCGCGGAGACGCTGGCGCTGCAATTGGGCGGCGCAGCCGGCACACTCGCCGCGCTCGGCGACAAGGGGCTTTTGGTCGCCGAAAAGCTCGCCGCGGAACTGAAGCTGCCGCTGCCGGACGCCCCCTGGCACACCCACCGCGACCGCATCGCAGAGGCAGCGTCAGTGCTCGCGATCATCGCCGGCAGTTGCGGCAAGATCGCGCGCGACATCTCGCTCTTGATGCAGACCGATGTCGGTGAGGCGTTTGAACCAACGCTCGAAGGTCGGGGCGGATCCTCCACCATGCCGCACAAACGCAATCCCGTGGCCGCCGCAAGCGCGTTGGCGGCTGCGACCATGGCGCCGAATCTCGCAGCGACGATCTTTGCCGCCCAAGTTCAGGAGCATGAGCGTAGCGCCGGACCCTGGCATGCGGAATGGCCGACCTTGCCGACATTGCTGCTCGTCACCTCGGGCGCGCTGGCTGCAATCGTCGATCTCGCCGAAGGCCTTGAGGTCGATGTGGCGCGCATGCGTGCCAATCTCGACGCGACCGGCGGACTGATCATGGCCGAGGCCATCGCCTTCGCGCTGGCTGAAAAGATCGGCAAGGGCGAGGCGCATCATTTGCTCGAGCTGCTGAGCCGGAAGGCCGTTGCCGAGAACAAGCATTTGCGCGACGTGCTGGCCGCAGACCCCAAAGTCAGGGCGCACTTGTCGGCGGATAAAATCGCAAAACTGCTGGAGCCGATCACCTATCAGGGCACCTCGCAAGCCTTGATCGATCGCCTACTCGCTTCGCTCGGCGAGAAACAACGGAGCTGACAACATGCCGATGATCGATGCCGACGGATGCCCGATCAACGTCGCCGTCGAGGGCCGGCACAGCGGGCCGACGCTGATGCTGTCGAACTCGCTCGGCTGCACATTTAAGATGTGGGAGCCGCAGATGAAGGCGCTGATGCAGCTCTTCCGCGTCATCCGCTACGACCGCCGGGGCCACGGCAAATCGGGCGTGCCGCCCGGGCCCTATTCGATGCAGCGCTTTGGCCGCGACGTACTCGCAATCCTCAACCACCTCAATATCGACAAGGTGCATTGGTGTGGGCTGTCGATGGGCGGCATGGTCGGCCAGTGGCTTGGCGCGAACGCGCCGGAGCGGATCGACAAAATCGTGCTCGCCAACACCGCCTGCTACTATGCCGATCCGACAAACTGGCTGAACCGCATCAAGGCCGTGAAGGAAGGCGGTATTGCCGCCGTCGCCGATACCGTCATCGCGGGCTGGCTGAGTGCTGATTTCAGGGAGCGCGAGCCCGAGATCACCGCGAACATGAAGGCGATGCTGCTGGCGTCCCCCGTGCAAGGTTATCTCGCCTGTTGCGAGGCGCTGTCCAAACTCGACCAGCGCGACCTGTTGCCCAAGATCAAGAGCCCGACACTCGTGATCGCCGGCCGCAACGACCAGGCAACGCCAATCGCCGCCGGCGAATTGATCCGCAGCAAGATTGACGGCGCGAGCCTGACCATTTTGGACGCCGCCCATATTTCCAATGTCGAACAATCCTACGCCTTCACCGAGGCGGTGGTCGGCTTTCTGACGCAACAATGACGTCGCGTGAACTTACCCTACCCCTCGGCTTGCGAGAGGGCTGAACCCGCCAACAGGAGACACCATGGACGACCAACAGCGCCGCGACGGCGGCATGCAAAAGCGGCGGAAAATCCTGGGCGACGCCTGGGTCGACAAATCCATTGAAACCCGCAACGCGTTCAACACCGAATTCCAGGACCTCATCACCCGCTATGCCTGGGGCGAGATCTGGACGCGACCACATTTCGACGAGCGCACGCGGCGCGTGCTGGTCATCGGCACCCTGATCGCGCTCGGCCAATGGGACGAATTCCGCCTGCACGTGCGCGCCGCGCTGACGCAAGGCGGCTTCACGCCCGATGACATCAAGGAAATCCTGTTGCAGCAGGCGATCTATTGCGGAGTGCCAGCAGTCAATCACGCCGTCAAGGAAGCTTCAAGCGTTGTTGACGAGCTCCAAACACGGGCTTCTTGAAAGCGAACCACAGCCACCAATCCTGCCCGCCCTTGCCGTGGACACCCTTCTCGGCACGCCGATTTGTATGTCATCCACCGCTCAGTTTGGCAAACCAAACAACATCGCGATCAAGTCAGAGCGAACCGACCTCACCCAACAACGTCCTGAAGCGCTGAGGTCTTTGCCTGAGCCGTGCTCGGGTCCATCTGCGGTTTGGCCGGCCCCTCGATCGCAAGCACGATCACCGTGCCGAGCAGCATCAAGAGCTCGGTCGCGTGCAACCGCAGCGCCTCGGTCTCACCGACCTTGAAAGCCATCAGCATCATCGCAAAGCTGATGACGCTGCCGATGCCGAGCGCAATCGACAGCGCCTCGTTGCTGCCGCCGGATTTGCGGATCTTTGCCCGAAAGACGAGCAGGAGGAAGATCGCAAAGAAGGCGACAACCGTGAGCCGTCCCAGCGCCAACAGCCAGGCGGCGCGAACCGTGCCGGTGGTCGTAAGTTGCAGATAGTCGCCGACGAAGAAGGCGGCCGCAACGTTCGGCCGCTCAAAGAAGCCGTGGACCGGCGAGACCATGATGCTGAAGGCGGCCATGGTCCAGGTCGGAATAAAATAGCAGGCGAGCAGCACGCCGTTGAATGAGCTGATCCGCCAGTTGTTCGTCGCCATGTCGCTTCCCTCGCCAGGCTGTTTGCCGGAAGGTCACAGCCCGTTGTCGCGGAGCTAACTCGGCTAAACTGCTGCGGGCAATTTAAACCTTTCATTTACCTTAATTGCCAGGGCGGCTAACGGCACCGCGCGGCCCAAACCAAAGCCCGTTCGGCAAGGCTCTGCTTTACTCTCTTTGACCCGCGCTGCTGGCCTGCTGCTGTTGCCCGCCCCGATGCTGCTGCCCGGGCTAACAGTGACTACGAGCCTGTTGACTCGGTCGGAGTGCTGGCTTCGCTGGCCCGAATTTTGATTGGGAATGCCCATGCGGGATCTCGCATTGTTGAATGCAGCTTGGGCGATCCGAGATGGTGGCGATTGGTTGCGAGGGGAACTTCAGCTTCCCGTCGCCTATCGGGTCACTGATCCCTCACGCCAGGCGGGGAACACCAGCAAAAACAATCCTGTACAACCCTGTTTGGCCGCGGTCCGCGCTGTTGCCGCCCGCGGTTCCAAACTGTTAGAAAATGAGACGACGTGCCAGTCCTTTGCCCCGGGGCCAAGCCGCGTCGCGTGATATAGCAGCACCCCATGGATTACTTTGCCCAGCAACTCATCAACGGCCTCGTGCTCGGTTCGATCTATGGCCTGATCGCCATCGGCTACACCATGGTCTATGGCATCGTCGGCATGATCAATTTCGCCCACGGCGACATCTTCATGATCGGCGGCTTCATGGCGCTGATCTCCTTCCTGATACTGGTGTCGTTCGGCCTGACCGCGGTCCCGGTGATCCTTTTGATCGTGCTCATCGTCTCGATGGCAATCACCGCGCTCTATGGCTGGACGGTGGAGCGGATCGCCTATCGCCCGCTGCGCCATTCCTTCCGGCTCGCGCCGATGCTGTCGGCGATCGGCATGTCTTTTGTGCTGTCGAACTATTCCCAGGTGGCCCAAGGCGCGCGTGTGAAACCGGTGCCGCCGATCATACCCGGCGGCTATGCGCTGTACACGGGCGCCAGTGGCTTCGTCGTGCAGCTCTCCAACGTCCAGATCGTCGTCGTCATCACGACGATCGTGCTGTTGTTGATCTTCACCTGGCTGGTGGCGCGCACACGGCTCGGCCGCGACATGCGCGCCTGCGAGCAGGACCAGACCATGGCGGCGCTGCTCGGCGTCGACGTCGACCGCACCATCTCCATGACCTTCGTGATCGGGGCTGCGCTCGCGGCGGTCGCCGGCATGATGTATCTGCTCTATTACGGCCTGGTCGATTTCTTCATGGGCTTTGTCGCGGGTATCAAGGCATTCACGGCCGCAGTGCTGGGTGGTATCGGCTCGTTGCCCGGCGCGATGCTGGGGGGGCTCGCGATCGGCCTGATCGAGACGCTGTGGTCGGCCTACTTCTCGGTCGAATATAAGGAC
>Ga0306923_10007818_pt1 | contig 10691 bp, 11 predicted proteins | sample sta12Can44000108_FD_203841 | JGI IMG/M metagenome (GOLD analysis project Ga0306923, IMG submission 203841) | Lab enrichment of tropical soil microbial communities from Luquillo Experimental Forest, Puerto Rico - statanox.12C.anox.44.000.108 (v2)... | ecosystem: Environmental > Terrestrial >...
GCCATGCCGTTCCTGATCATCACCGTCGAGGGGGCGCTGCGGTCCGCCGACCAGGGCTTCGAGGAGGCGGCGGCCACGCTGGGCGCGAGACGGATGACGGTGTTCCGCCGGATCACCGTGCCCATGATCGCTCCCTCGCTGGGGGCGGGCGCGGTCTTGTGCTGGGCACGCGCCCTGGGCGAGTTCGGGGCGACGATCACCTTCGCCGGCAGCTTCCCCGGCCAGACCGAGACGATGCCCATCGCCGTGTACTACGCCCTGGAGAACGACCCGGACGCGGCGATCGCCCTCAGCCTGGTGCTGCTGCTGGTCTCCGTCGTCGTGCTGGTCTCCCTGCGCGACCGCTGGCTGCGCGGCTCACCCCTATGACCGAGCCGGACCGCGGCGGCCTGGTCGCCGACATCGAGGTCAAGCGCGGTAGCTTCACGCTCGCGGTCAGCCTGGAGGCGGCGCCCGGTCAGGTCCTCGGGTTGCTCGGGCCCAACGGAGCCGGGAAGTCCACGCTGCTCAGCGCGGCGGCCGGCCTGACCCCGGTCTCGGCCGGGCGCATCACGCTCGCGGGGCAGGTGCTCGACGACGCGGACCAGGGCACCTTCGTCGAGGCCTCGGGCCGGCCGATCGGGTTCGTCTTCCAGAACTACCGGCTCTTCCCGCACATGAGCGTGGCGGACAACGTGGCGTTCTCACCGCGGGCCCGCGGCCTGGGGAAGCAGGCGGCCAGGTCGGCCGCCAGCTACTGGCTCGACCGGCTCGGCCTGACCGAACTCGCCGGCCGCAAGCCCGGCCAGCTGTCCGGCGGGCAGGCGCAGCGCGTGGCGCTGGCCCGGGCGCTGGCCGGCCAGCCGTCGCTGCTGCTCCTGGACGAACCCCTGTCGGCCCTGGACGCCGGGACCCGCCTCGACGTGCAGGCCGAGCTCAAGCGGCACCTGGCCGACTTCTCCGGGCCCTGCCTGCTGGTTACCCACGACCCGATCGAGGCGCTCGTGCTGGCCGACCGGGTGGTCGTCCTCGAACACGGCCGTATCGTGCAGGAAGGCACCCCGGCGCTGATCGCCCGCCAGCCCGGCACCGACTACGTGGCCAAGCTGGTCGGCCTGAACCTGTACGCGGGCCGGGCCGACGGCTCCGCGGTCGTGCTCACCGGCGGCGGGGCCTTCGTGATCCCGGACCACGGCCAGCACGGTAACGTGCTGGTCGCGGTGCGCCCGTCGGCGATCGTGGTCAGTACCCAGCCTCCGCAGTCCACCAGCGCCCGCAACACCTGGCAGGCGAAGGTCACCGGGCTCACCCTGCTGGCCGACCGCGTCCGGCTCGATCTCGACGGGCAGCCGCCCGCCCTGGTAGACGTCACGCCCGCCGCGGTCACCGAACTGTCGCTCGACCCCGGCAGCCAGGTGTGGCTCACCGTCAAGGCCACCGACGTCGAGGTCTACCCCCACAACGGCGCGGCCCAAGCGGGCTGAGGCGCTGGCGCCCGGGCATTCCCGGTCAGCTTGTTGGCGCGGCGGATAGCCGTGCGGGCGCGAGAGCGGGACTCTGGCCACTCTGGCACCGCCCGAAACGGAACATAACGACGTGGATGCCACATCCATGCTGCTGGAACGACGTGGATGTGGCATCCACGCCTTATCATCCGGAGGCGGGTGCGTCTCACCAGTCACGGCAGCGTTCCCGAAGCCCGGCAGCACCAACGGCCGGCGCCGGGCGCGCGCCTCTGGACCACGATCAACCTAACCGCCCTCAGGCAATGCCGTCAAAATCGCCAAGCTTGACGCCGGCCAGGAAATGACGCCATTCGTCCACGGTAAACTCGCTAACCGGACCCTCAGGCTTTGTCGTATTGCCTATCACGACAAACTCACCCGCGCGTGCGACCTTTATGCATTGGCCATTGTCGCAGGTACGTGAAACACGCCAATCAAGATCCCCCGCAGCCGATTCACGTGACGGCATGGGAACTCCTTTCAGGTGAGCAATTTCGGGAGACTATGGACAGGTCTTGTCACCTGCCGGTCATAGTTTTCTTGCATTTCCCTCACGAGCGCTATGGAGTCGCTCTGATTCAATGCACGACTGCACAAGTATTCGATAGTCTCGCGGTAGCGTGCTATTTCATTCCTGTGCTGAAGATAATGATTGCCTGCCAGCCCCTCGATGAATACTACAGGCCATAGGTTCGAATCTTCTTCGAATTCAAGCAGGACAAAATATCCGTCTGCGGCTGCGTATGCGCCCGCACCAAAAGGGATGACCCGTACAAGCACCTTGTTGCTGCGCGCCATCTGGATAATTTTGTCGAGCTGGGAGGCCATTAGCGCCGGTCCGCCGACGCTGCGGTGCATGACCGCCTCGTCCAGCACCACGTGATAGCGCGGCCGGTCATCATCTTCCAGAAGTTGTTGCCTTCGAAGTCTGGCCTCAACACGCTGCTGAACTATCGCCGGATCCATTTTCGGGGCCACAGTTCTGATGATGCCCTCAGCGTATTCTGGAGTCTGCAACAGGCCCGGTATGTAATTAATCGAGTAACAGGTAATGGCTACTGCTTCCTGCTCCAGCCCGATGAGCGGGTCTAGGTTGAGGTCAGCGTAATGGGTCCACCAGCCTGGTTCACGAGCCTCCCGGGCGAGGCTCATGAGCTCATGTGAAGTCGGCTCGTCCACCTCGTAAAGGACGCACAAGTCACGGACGTCCCTGAGGCTGGGGCGGCGCGCAGCGGTCTCCAGCCGGCTGATCTTGGTCGTGGAGCAGAGGAGCTCCGCCGCTACTTCTTCTACGGTCATGCCGCGTTCGTTGCGAAGCGCCCGCAGTCGCGTGCCGAGCTCGCGCTGACGCGCCACCGGGCTCGTTCCGCTCACGACCGTCACTCCTCGCCAAGGACTCAGGGCACCCCGACGAACGCTAGGCGTAATTTCCGGAGCAGCGGCGGGGTTTTCGTGGGCCAGTGGTTCTGGCCGTTGGCATGTGCCAACCCTAGGGGGGTTGCACCGGCCATGCAACACGCGCCGTATGCGGCAGACCCGACCTATGACGCGGCGTCAGGTCAGCCGCGCACGGCGCACTGGCACCGCCCCCCTCAGGTGTGTCCCGGAGGGAAACAGCGGCGACCCGGCCGGCCGGATCATCCGGCCGGTACGGCATGGTAGGGGGATGATCACTCCCCCTGGCCTGCCTCCCGACTGCCCGCCGTGGTTCGCCCGGCCGGCCGCCCGGGCCTGGACCTGCGCCCCCGCTCCCACCGCCGAGGCACGGGCCTTCCACGCCGGGCTGCCCGGCTACGCTCCCACCCCGCTGACGGAGGTGCCGGCCATCGCGTCCGAGCTCGGCGTCGGCCGGGTGTTCGTGAAGGACGAGTCGGCCCGGATGGGCCTGGCGGCCTTCAAGGTGCTCGGCGCTTCCTGGGCGGTTCACCAGGTGCTGTCCCGGCGGCTGGCGGCCGGGCCGGCCACGCTGGTGGCCGCTACCGACGGCAATCACGGGCGGGCGCTGGCCTGGATGGCCAGGTTTCTCGGGCAGCGGGCGCACGTGTTCGTGCCCAGCGGCGTGCATCCGCTGGCGGTGGCGGCCATCGCGGCGGAGGGAGCGCAGGTCACCGAGATCACCGGGAGCTACGACGACACGATACGGCTCGCCGTCAAGGCGGCCGGTGAACCCGAGGCCGAACTGGTGCAGGACGCCGGCTGGCCCGGTTACGAGCAGGTGCCCGGCTGGATCGTGGACGGTTACTCGACCCTGTTCGCCGAGGTCGACGAGCAGCTCGCGGCGGCCGGGGCGGCCGGCCCGGCACTGGTGGTGATCCCGGCGGGCGTCGGGTCGCTGGCTCAGGCCGGTATCACCCACTACCGGAGCCTGCCGGGGGCGACGTCGCTGCTGACGGTGGAGCCCGGCGCGGCCGCCTGCGTCCTGGCCAGCCTGGTCCGCGGCGAGCCGGGCACCATCGCGACCGGCGAGACCATCATGGCCGGGCTGAACTGCGGTACCCCGTCCGTACTGGCCTGGCCGTACCTGCGTGACGGCCTGGACGCGGCGGTCGCCGTGAGCGACGCCGACGCGGCCACGGCGACTCGTGACCTGGCCGGCTGTGGGATACCGGCCGGTCCGTGCGGCGGGGCCTCGCTGGCCGGGGCCCGGGCCGCGCTGACCGGCGGGGGCGCGCAGGCCCGGCGGGCCGACCTGGCCCTCGGTCCGGACGCCACGGTGGTGCTGCTGAGCACCGAAGGAGCCGCGGCCAACCCCGTGCCGGAGTAGTGCCGCCAGCCCTGACGACTAGCCCTGACGATGTGGATGCCACATCCACGTCGTTCCAGCGACATGGCTGGGACATCCACGCCTTATGAGGGCGGGGGCGGCGGGACGTAAGTACGTATCACGCGTCACGGCAGCATGCCAGGAGCGCGGGAACATCAGGGGTCGCGTCAGCGCGTGGCCGCCTCGGGCGGAAGCGTGCCCAGCTCGGCGAGCCGGCGTACCGCCTCCGCCCTGGTGCGGCTGCCGAGCTTGAGCAGGCTGCCCCGGACGTGCATCTCCACCGTACGCGGGCTGATGAACAGGGCCTCGCCGATCTGCCGGCTGGTGTTGCCCCTGGCCACCAGCAGCATGATCTCCAGCTCACGCCCGGTCAGGCCGCCGGCCGGGCGCGGCCTGCGGCTTCGGCGCACGACCCCGCCGAACTCTCCAGCACGCACAGCCCCCACGAGGAGAGCAGCTCCATCGGTACCAGCTCGATCCTGGTCGCGATCAGGTGGCTCTCCAGAAGGTGCGGCCGGGCCCGCCCGGCCGCACCGCGCATGGCGTGCACCAGCCCGAGCATTCCGGCCGCCGCCCCCCGGGCATGCGCCTGGGCCGGGGACGCGAGCACGTCCTGGCACACGGCCGCGGCGCGATCCCATTCACCCCGGGTGAACAGCACCACGGTGGCGCAGGCCCGGCACAGCTGGGCGACGGCGTCGGCTCCGTGCGTGTCGCAGAACTGGAAGGCGGCGGCGTAGACGGCCGTCGCGGCCCGGTAATCGCCGGAGTGCTCGAGTGAGTCGGCCAGCCGCTGCTGCAGGTCCGCCGCGGTGTCGGTCAGCGAGGCCGCCAGGGCCAGGTCCAGCGCCGCCCGGACCGCCGCGCCGCCCTCACCGGAGACCAGGATCACCGGCGGCCGGCGTCCCGGCGCGGCCGCCAGGGCACGGCGCAGCGCCGCGCACTCGGCATCGCGTCCCGCCAGCACCCGGTCCATGCCCATAGCCTGCCTTCTCCCCGGCCGGGCCGGAAGATCCCGGCACGGCGGTGACCGAACGGGCGTCGAGGGGCTCTCCGCAGTGCGAGCACACCGACACCGCCGTGATGATGTGCCCGCACCCGGTGTGCCGGGTCTCCAGCGGGGGCCCAGCGGGCGCGGCCCACCGGTCACCCATTAGGCTGGGTTCCATGGGAGAACTCAGCCTCGAGGAAACCGGGACCGCCCGGCAGCGCACCGTCACCTGGACCGATCCTCTCGTCGGCGCAGCGCTCGCCCGCGACCTGAGCGGGCTGGAGTACCTGCGCGCGATCGCGGGGGGGCGCATCCCGGCGCCGCCGATCGCCGCGCTCCTCGGGATGAGCATCGTCAGCGTCGAGCCGGGCCAGGTCGCCTTCGGCCTCGACGTCGGCGAGCACCTGTACAACCCCATCGGGTCGGTGCACGGCGGCGTCTTCTGTACGCTGCTCGACTCGGCCATGGGCTGTGCCGTGCACTCCTCGCTCGACCGCGGCCAGGCCTACACCACGCTCGAGCTGAAGGTGAACATCGTCAAGGCGCTGACGCTGAGCACGCCGAGCGTCGTCGCCACCGGGCAGGTGGTGAGCGCCGGGCGGCGCGTGGCCACGGCCTCCGGCCAGATCACCGGGCTCGACGGAACCCTGTACGCGCACGCCACCACGACCTGCCTGGTCTTCGAGCCGCGCGGAGCCAAGGAGCCGCCCCGGCCCGGAGAGAACGGCCATGACCGCTGACCGCATCCGGCCCACGCACTAACGGAACGGGGCGGGCCGGTGTGACTATAGGGTCATGGATGCTGAGGTGTTCCTCGCCCACGCCTGTGAGCTGCTGGCCATCCCGTCGAGCAGCGAGCAGCCGGGCGAGCTGCGGCGGGCCCTCGACTACGTCCTCGACTTCGTCGGGCCAGGCTTCAGCGTGGAAAGGTTCGAATCCGGCGGCAAGCCGAGCGCGCTGGTCTACCCGGGGACGGAACGCCGCGACTTCCACGTCATACTCAACGCCCACCTGGACGTCGTGCCGGCTCCGCCCAGCCAGTTCCGCCCGCGGCGCGACGGGGACCGCCTCTACGCCCGCGGCGCCCAGGACATGAAGGTGTCCGGGCTGCTGGCCGCGCAGGTCTTCCGTGAGCTGGCCGTCCGGCTCCCCTATCCGGTCGCGCTGCAACTGGTCACCGACGAGGAGGTGAGCGGCCGGGACGGGACGTTGCATCAGCTCGAGCGCGGGGTCAGGGGCCGGTTTGTCATCGTCGGCGAGTCCAGCGGACTGAACATCGTCAACCAGTCCAAGGGGATGCTGGTCGCGCGTTTGCTCGCGACCGGCCGCGCCGCTCACGCCGCCTACCAGTGGCTCGGCGACAACGCCCTGGTCAAGCTGCAGCGGAGCGTGACCAGCCTGCTGGCCAGGTATCCCGTCGCGACCGAAGAGGTATGGCGGACCACCGTGAACCTCTCCCGCGTCGGGACCAGGAACCGGGGCCGCAACCAGGTGCCCGCCGACGCGGAGGCGTTGCTGGACATCCGTTTCCCGCCCGACGACATGGACCTGACCGGCAAGACCACCGCCGAGGTGACCGCCTACCTGCAGGGCTTCTGTGAGCCCGGGGTCACGCCGGTGGTGGATCTCCTCGACCAGCCGCATCGCGCCGACCGGGACCGGCCGGAGGTCCTGCGGCTCCAGGCTGCGGCCCGCCGCCAGGGCTATCCGGGTGAACTGCTCCGCAAGCACGGCGTCAGCGACGGGCGCTTCTACGGGCAGCTGGGCATCGCCGCGGTCGCGTTCGGCGTGGACGGCTCGGGCCAGCACGGTCCCGACGAGTACGCCGACCTCACCACGGTGGTGCCGTACTACCACGCCCTGCGCGAGTTCCTCGGCGCCCCGGAGGCGCCGAGCTGAGCTCGAACGCGAGGTGCGTCACCAGTGCCACCGGTAGTCATGAGGTGCGCCGATACTGCGGCGGCGCAGGTCACGCTGGATTTCCCGGCCGAGCTTCCTGGTCTCCCTGCGGTTGAACAGCGCGCCCGCGGCGGCGCCGGTGAGCATCGGGCCCAGCGAGAACGCGCTGCGGCCGGCCCGGACGGCGAGCCGACGGCGCAGCAGCCGGGCCAGCGGGGAGCCGGCCGCGAAGATCAGCCCGCCCTCGATCATGAACACCCCGCGGCGATGGGCCCACGACGCGATGTAGGCGCTCATCCGCTCGGGGAACCGCCCCGGGGCCGGGCTTCCGTACACCTCGTGCAGTTCGGCGACGAGCTTCAGTTCGATCCCGACCAGGAGCAGCGTCTCGGCCACGATCTCCGCCGGGAAGGCGGGCAGCACCGGCAGCGTGGCGACCATGCCCGCGCCCCCGCCCGCCGCCGCGGCGGCCCGGGCCGCGCGCTCGATGAGCGCGTCGGCGATCTCGTCAGGTGACTTGCCGGGAAACTGGGCGCGCAGCGCGGCCTGATCGCGCACCCGGAGCCGCGGCGCCATCGCGACCACCTGATCGGCCAGCCAGCCGGTTCCGTCGCTGGCGCGCCGCTGTACGGCCCGCGTCCCGCGGCCGGCGGCGCGGGCTCCCGAGGTCGCGGCCCTGGCTCCCGAGGTCGCGGCCTTGGTGAAGGCGCTCACCAGCCTGCGCCGCTCGGCGGGCTGGTCCGTCTCGCTGACGTCGGTCGCTACCTCGGCAGCGCGCAGCGAGATGTCGGTCGCCTCGGTTTCCGGCTCTGCCATGGCCTATCCCTACCCCTCATCCCCTGGTACCCACATGTCCGTCCGCCCGGATCGTCCTAGTTCCGCCCGTCCTAGTTCGGGCTGTATGGCGTGTTCCTGAGATCCGGCACCGGCCGCGAGGTGGTGGTACGCAGCATGGCGGTCTCCCGCGACAGCAGCGCGCGCTGCATGGCCATCCGGCGCACGGTGTCCGACTCGGTCAGCAGCGCCTGCCGCTCCGGCAGGTCGATGACCATGGCGGCGGCGACGATGAAGGAGAGCAGCACCGGCTCGTCGGGCAGGTCCTCGAGGCGGACCGTGGCGCCACCCCATTCGGTCAGCGCGTCCAGGTACTCGCGGAACGCGGCCTGGATCACCCGGACGGCGGGCCCCGCCACCGCCGGGTCCACCGGCTCCTCGGCGAGCAGCTCGACCTCGCCCCGCAGGTACGGCCGCGTCCGGTCGAGCGCGAGCAGCCGGAACCGCTGAGTGCCCACGGTGACGATGTCGAACCGGCCGTCCTCGTGCTCGTCCACCCGGCGCAGGGTGGCGGTACATCCGATCTCGTACAGCGAGTGCACGCCGTCGATGCCGGTCTCGCGTCCCTTGCGGATCGCGATCACGCCGAACCGGCGTGGCTCCGCCTCTTCGCGCAGGTCTCGGACGAGCTGGCGGTACCGCTCCTCGAAGATATGCAGCGGCAGCAGCATGCCGGGGTAGAGCACCGCGCCAAGCGGGAACAGCGGCAGCATCTCGCCCATAACACGATAGTACGCGACTGTTGGCCGCGTTCAGAACATACCGCGTTCAGAACATACCGCGTTCAGAACGTCAGGACGATCTTCCCGAGGATGTGGCCGCTCGCCAGCCGGCGGTAGGCGTCCCGGACCCGGCTGAGCGGGTACGTGGCGGCGATCGGCACCTCCAGCTGGCCGTCCGCGATCAGCCCGGCCAGCCCGGCCAGCGTGCCCGCGCCGGCGCCGGCCGCGTTGCCCTCGGCCTTGACGCCGTACTCGGCGACCGCGTCGAACCTGACGATGGTGTCGATCCGGGACGGCTCGACGCCGAGCTCGAGGGCCATCCGCACGTAGTCCGCGCCGAACGTGTCGATGAACGCGTCGACCTTGCCCGCCACCTGCCTGATCCGGTCGGCCACCCCGTCGCCGTAAGCCACCGGGACCACCCCGTGCCCGGCCAGCCATTCGTGGTTCGCCGGGCTGGCCAGCCCGATCACGGTCGCGCCCGCCCGCCGGGCCAGCTGGACGGCCAGCGAGCCGACCCCGCCCGCCGCACCGGAGACCACCACGGTGTCACCTTCGGTCAGAGCAACGGCCCGGACCGCGGCGTAGGCCGTCGCCCCGGCCACGTTCAGCGCCCCGGCGACCTCCCACGGCACGCCCGCCGGCCTGGCGGTGAGGTTGCGCTCCTCGACCACGACGTACTCGGCCTGGCTGGCCCGGTCGTCGGTGTAGCCGATGACCTCGTCTCCGGCCGCGAAGCCGGTCACCCCGGCCCCGGTCCCGGCCACCACGCCGGCCAGGTCACTGCCCTGCCCGGACGGGAACGTGGCGGGCCACCTGGAGTGCATCAGGCCCTCACGGACCTTGGCCTCGCCCGGGTTGATCCCGGCCGCCTTAACCTGGACCAGCACCTGGCCTGGTCCCGGCGTGGGCGTCGGTACGTCGACCACCTTCAGGACGTCGACATCGCCGTACTCGTCGAACCGTACTGCCTTCACCCGCCTGCCTCCGTTCTCCCAAGACCCCTCAACCTCGCGGCACCGCTCCGTATGCCCGCCTTCGAATGTCAGTACCACAGGCTAGGGTTTCGAGCGTGGCCGAACGCTGGGATCGCGAGCGAGTACTTGCCCTGGCACCCGACGCGCCGTCGCAGCGGACGGCCCAGTCGCTGGCGTCCGGCCGCGCCTGGCCGGCGACCGGGGCCGGGACCGGTGCGCTGTGGGGTGAATGCCGGGGCAGCGCCGCCGCGCCGTACCGCGCCGTGGTCGACCTGTCCGGTCCCGCGTACCGGTGCTCCTGCCCGAGCCGTAAGTTCCCGTGCAAGCACGTGCTGGCCCTGCTGCTGCTCTGGGCCGAAGGGACGGTACAGGACGACGCCGCCGGGCCGCCCGACTGGGCCGCCAGCTGGCTCACCGCGAGGACCGCCAGGGCCAGCCGCGCGCCGTCCGGCGAGCCTGCCGAACCCAAGGACGCCAAGGCGGCGGCCCGCCGCGCGGAGCAGCGCGAGATCCGGGTCGCGGCGGGCCTGGCCGAGCTCGACCGGTGGCTCTGCGACCAGGCACGGCAGGGGCTCGCCGCCAGCCAGCAGGCCGGCTACGCCCACTGGGACGACATCGCCGCCAGGATGGTCGACGCGCAAGCACCCGGCCTGGCCGAGCGGCTGCGCGCCCTCGCCTCGGTCCCGCATTCGGGCGCGGGCTGGGACGGCCGGCTCCTCGAGGAGTACGCGCTGCTCCACCTGCTCACGGTCGCCTACCGCCGTCAGGGCGAGCTGCCGCCGCCGCTGCGGGAGACCGTCAGGTCCCGGATCGGCTTCAGCCTCCGGCAGGCCGACGTGCTGGCCGGGGTGCTGCCGAATGGGCAGCCGGTCAGGGATCACTGGCAGGTGCTGGCCCGCCGGGACCTCGAGCAGGACCGGATCCGGGCCCGCCGGACCTGGCTGCGCGGCCGCGAGACCGGCCGGGACGCGCTGCTGCTCAGCTTCGCGGCGGCGGGTCAGCCGCTCGACGACTCGCTGG
>Ga0306923_10007824_pt1 | contig 10687 bp, 8 predicted proteins | sample sta12Can44000108_FD_203841 | JGI IMG/M metagenome (GOLD analysis project Ga0306923, IMG submission 203841) | Lab enrichment of tropical soil microbial communities from Luquillo Experimental Forest, Puerto Rico - statanox.12C.anox.44.000.108 (v2)... | ecosystem: Environmental > Terrestrial > Soil...
CGATCAGCCCCTGTGAGCACTTGACGTCGAAGATGATCTCGGCCCCCGGAACGCGCGTGAGGACGTCGCGCGCCAGCAGCGCCAGGATCTGATCGCCGAACATCAGGCGGCCGCGCCCGTCGACCGCGCCGATCCGGTCGGCGTCGCCGTCGAAGCCGATGCCGAGGTCGGCACCGCTGCGGCGCACCGCGGCGATCAGGTCGGCCATCAGCGCCGGCACGGTGGGATCGGGCAGATGGTTGGGGAAGCGTCCGTCGAGCTCGGCGTAGAGCGGCGTCACGCTGTGCCCCGCGGTCTCGAACACCCCCGGGACCACGGTGCCGGCGCAGCCGTTGCCGCAGTCCATCACCACCTTGAGACCACGCGGACTCCGCAGCCGCTCGGCCAGCATCGTCCGGTAGTCGTCGAGCACCGGCCGGTCGCCGGCCGCGGCGCCGCCGGCGGTGCGCAGGCGCCCGCTCTCGATGCGCTCGCGCATGGTCTGGATCTCGGCGCCGAACACCGGCCGGTCGGCGCGCGTCATCTTGAAGCCGTTGAACTCGGGCGGGTTGTGGCTCCCGGTCACCTGAATCCCGCCGGGGAGGCGCCGCGCCGCCACGGCGTAGTAGAGCGCCGGGGTCGGCACGATCCCCACCCGTTCGACCTCGACTCCGGCCGCGAGCAGGCCGCGCTCCACCCCGGCGGCCAGCCGCGGGCTGCTGGGTCGCACGTCGAGGCCGAGCGCGACGCGCGTGCCGCCCGCCTCGGCGATCAGCGTGCCGAAGGCCTGCCCCACCGACGCGGCGGCCGCGTCGCTCAGCTCGGTGGCATGAAGCCCGCGGATGTCGTACTCGCGGAAGATGTGGCGCGGAATCATCGCTCCTCCTTGTGCTTGAGCCAGGCGTCGATGAACGGATCGATCGCGCCGTCCAGCACCGCGTGGACGTCGCCGAGCTTGGTCTCGGTGCGATGGTCGTTGACCATGGTGTAGGGCTGCATGACGTAGGAGCGGATCTGGCTGCCGAAGTCGATCTCCTTCTTGCCCGCGCTCAGCGCCTGGGTCTTGAGGCGCTCCTGCTCCTGCAGGTGCACGAACAGCCGCGAGGTCAGCATCTTCATCGCGAACTCGCGGTTGCGGTGCTGGCTGCGCTCGGCCTGCGATTGCACCACCAGACCGGTGGGCAGGTGGGTGATGCGCACCGCCGACTCGGTCTTGTTGACGTGCTGGCCGCCGGCCCCGCTGGCGCGGAAGGTGTCGACGCGCAGGTCGCCGGGGGCGATCTGGACCGTGATGGTGTCGTCGATCATCGGGAACACGAACACCGAGGCGAACGAGGTGTGACGGCGCTGCGCGGCGTCGTAGGGCGAGATGCGCACCAGGCGGTGGACCCCGCTCTCGCCCTTGAGGTAGCCGTAGGCGTACTCGCCGTTGATCTCGATCGTCGCGTCCTTGATCCCGGCCTCCTCCCCCGGCTGCCAGTCGAGAATGCTGGTCGGGTAGCCGTGCCGCTCCGCCCAGCGCGTGTACATCCGGAACAGCATCTGGGCCCAGTCCTGCGACTCGGTGCCGCCGGCGCCGGGGTGGATCGAGACCAGGGCGCCGAGGCGATCGTGCTCGCCGGACAGCAGGCTGCGCAGCTCGAGATCGGCGACGTCGCGCACGACCTGGTCGAGCTCCTTCGACAGGTCGGCGAGCAGGCGCGGATCGGCGTCGCCCTCGGCGAGGTCGAGCAGCTCCTCGAGGTGCTTCAGGGCCGCGTCGCGCCCGCTCCAGTCCTCGACCGCGCGGCGCGCGCGCTTGAGCGCCGCCACGGCGCGCTGCGCCTGCTCCGGCCGGTCCCAGAACCCCGGCGCCGCCATGCGGGCCTCGAGCTCGGTGATCTCGCGGGTCCGGGACTCCAGGTCAAAGGTACCCCCGCAGGCTCGCGAGGGTGCCGCGGGCCTGTTCGGTGCGCTTGCGGACGTCGGCGGCGGTGAGCACGTGGGGCGAGTTCTCCTAGGTCGAGCCCGACGGCGCGCGACTGCGCCGCGCCTCGATCAGCCCGCGCAGCGCGGCGCGCGCCGCCTCGGCCAGCGCCGGCTCGCTGCCGTGATTCTCGAGCGTGGCGTCGGCGGCGCGCGCGAAGGCTTCGTTGGTGCGCTGCACCGCCAGCCGTGCCTGCACCTCGGCCTTGCTCCAGCCGCGCGCGGCGCGCAGCCGCGCGATCTGGTCGGCCTCGGGGGCCACCACCGCCAGCACCGCGTCGCAGGCGCGCTCCAGGTGCCAATCCAGCATCAGGGCGGCGTCGACCACCACCACCCCCTGCCAGCCGTCGCGGATCAGGCCGAGGATGGTGTCGCGGATGCGGGTCACGATGCGCGGGTGGACCAGCTGGTTCAGGCGCTCGCGCGCCGCTAGATCGCTGAACACCCGCGCCGCCACGCGCGCGCGGTCGAGCGTGCCGTCGGCGCGGTAGATCCTGTCGCCGTACTCGGCGGTCAGCGCGGCGCGCACCTCGGGGTCGCCGTCGGTGATCTGGTGGCCGAGCTCGTCGGCCTCGATGACGCGGGCGCCGTCGGCCTCGAGCGCGCGCGCCACCGTGGACTTGCCGCTGCCGCTGCGCCCGATCAGACCGAGGATGAACACCCCGTCGCCGGCGTCCGGGCGGCGCACCCTAGTGGACATCGAACCAGGTCGCTCCGCGCCCGGCGCCCGCCACCAGTGGGACGCGGAGCGCGAAGCAGCCCTCCATCTCGTTGCGCACCAGCTCGGACACGGCAGACGCCTCCGCGGCGGGGCACTCCAGCAACAGCTCGTCGTGGACCTGCAGCAGCAATCTAGCCGACGGTCTGTGGCGCTTCAAGGCGTCGTGAACCCGGATCATCGCCAGCTTCATGAGGTCGGCCGCCGAGCCCTGAATCGGGGTGTTGATCGCGGCGCGCTCGGCATTGGAGCGCTGTCCGCCATGGAGGCTCGCGAGCCCCGGCAGGTAGCGCCGGCGTCCCAGCAGGGTGGCGACCCAGCCGCGCCGCCGCGCCTCGTCGAGCGTGGCGTCGAGGTAGGCGCGCACCCGGGCGTAGACCTGGAAGTACTGGCGGATGAAGGCCTCGGCCTCGGCGAGCGGCAGCCCCATCTGCTGCGACAGGCTGCGCGCCCCCATGCCGTAGATGATGCCGAAGTTGACCACCTTGGCGCGCGCGCGCAGCGCCGGGTCGATCGGGCCGGGCGGCAGGTTGAAGATGCGGCGCGCGGTCGCGGCGTGCACGTCCTCGCCGGCGCGGAATGCCTCGATCAGCGCCGGGTCGCCCGACAGGTGGGCGACGATGCGCAGCTCGATCTGCGAGTAGTCGGCGCCCACCAGCACCGCCCCCGGCGGCGCGACGAAGGCGCGCCGCACCGCGCGCCCCTGCTCGGTGCGCATCGGGATGTTCTGCAGGTTGGGGTTGCTGGACGACAGCCGCCCGGTGGCGGCGCCCGCCTGGTTGAAGGTGGTGTGGAGACGCCCGTCGCGCGCATCGGCCTGGCCGGGCAGCGCGTCGAGGTAGGTGGACTTGAGCTTGGCGAGCGCGCGGTACTCGAGCAGTCGGGCGGGAAATGGATGGCCGGCCGCCAGCTCCTCGAGCACCGCCGAGTCGGTCGAGAAACCGGTCTTGGTGCGCCGTCCCGCCTTGAGCTTGAGCTTCTCGAACAGCACGCGCGCGAGCTGCGGCCCGCTGTTGAGGTTGAAGCGCTCGGCGGCCAGCTCGTAGAGCTCGGTCTCGAGGCGCGCCATCTCGGCGGCCGCGCGCGCGCTCTGGCCCGCCAGCACCGCGGGATCGATCGCCACCCCGGCGCGCTCCATCTCGTAGAGCACCGGGATGAGCGGCTGCTCGAGCGTCACGTAGAGCCGCCACTGCTCGCGCGCCTCGAGCTGCTCGCGCAGCGCGCGCGCCACCGGGAACAACGTGGCGGCGGCCGCGCCCGCCGCCGCGGCGGTGGCGGCGACCGGCCAGTCCGCCGGCGCCGGCCGCGCGCGCCCCCGCGACGGGGCGCCGCGCGCCGGGTGGTCGGGCTCGAGCGGCGGCAGCGCCACGCCCAGCGCGTCGCGCGCCAGCGCCGCCAGTGAGTGATCGCGCTCCGGATCGAGCAGGAACGACCCCAGCCCGATGTCGAGGTCGACCCCGTCGAGCGGCAGCCCGGCTCCCGCCAGCAGATGGGCGAGTGCCTTGAGGTCGGGCGCGAGCTTGGGGACGCTGCGATCGGCAAGGGCCGGCTCCAGCCAGTCGCGCGCGCGCGCCAGCGCGAGGTTGGGACCATTGCGGTGCGCGAGCGGCACGTAGGCGGCGGTGCCGTCGCGCGCCGCCAGCGCGAGCCCCACCAGCGGATCGGTCCGCGGATCGTCGCCGCCCGCGATCGGCAGCAGCGCGAGACCGTGAATCGCGCGCGCGCGCACCTCGATCAGCCGCTCGATCAGGCCGGCGAGGCCGTCCTCGGAGCCCTCGCCGAACAGGTCGAGCGTGCCCTGGACGCCGGGGTGGTCGGCGGCGGCATGCGGCGCGGGCGACGCGGCGGCGGGCGGCGGCGCGGGCGGGGCGCCGAACAGCGCCGGGCGCGGCGGCGGCGCGCTCGCCGGGCGGGGCGCCACGCCGGCTGCGGCGGTCTGGCTCCAGCCCGGCATCTCGGCGGCGCCGCCGCGGCGTTCGGCGGGGCGCGCCGGCGCCAGCGCTCCCGCTTCCTCGTCCGACACCCCCTCGGACTCGGCGATCGCCTCGAGGCGCCTGATCTCGAAGCGGCGCGCGAACTCGCGCAGCGCGTCGCGACGGATCGGGGCGCAGCGCAGATCGCTCCAGCCCGCGGTCAGCTGCAGGTCGTGGCGCACCGTCGCCAGCTCGCGCGACATGAAGGCCAGCTCGCGATGGGCTCCGAGCCGGCCGCGCAGCGCCGGACGGGTGACCTCGCCGAGGTGCTGGTACAGCGCCTCCAGCGAGCCGAAGCGCGTCATCAGCTCGACCGCGGTCTTCTCCCCCACTCCCGGCACGCCGGGAATGTTGTCGCTGGTGTCGCCCATCAGGGCCAGCACGTCGCGGATGTGCTCGGGCCCCACCCCCCACTTGGCGCGCACCGCGGCGGCGTCGAGCCAGACGTACTCGTCACGGGAGCGTGGGGCCAGCACCCGCACCCCGTCGCCCACCACCTGGAGCATGTCCTTGTCGCCGGTCACCAGCACCACCTCGATGCCGTCGCGGCGCCCGCGCTCGGCGAGCGTCGCCATGACGTCGTCCGCCTCGGTGCCGGGGATCTCGAGCACCGGCAGGCCGAGCGCCTGGGCCAGCTCCTCGATCGGCGCGATCTGCGCCACCAGGTCGCCGGGCATCGGCTTGCGCGTGGCCTTGTAGTCGGGGAAGCGCTGGTGCCGGAAGGTGGGGCCGGGACCGTCCCAGGCCAGCGCCCAGTAGTCGGGCCGCTCCTCGCGCCGGATCTTGAGCACGCTGTTCGCGAGCCCGAAGATCGCCGAGACGTTCTGGCCGCGCGAGTTGACCAGCGGACGGGCGATGAACGCGTAGTGGGCGCGGTAGGCGAGCCCCATCGCGTCGAGCACGATCAGGCGCGCCACGCTCAGCCTCGCGCGGAGGACGCTCGGCGCCGCGCGACCAGGAGCTGGTTGTGACGCCGGTCGCGCCCCGCTCCCAGGGCGAGCAGCGCGCGGTCGAGCGGGAGCAGGAGCCAGGGCACGCGGTTGACGAAGCGCAGCAGCCCGAGATCGCTGTTGAGCAGCACGTGGGTCGGGTAGCGGGCGCCGAGCGTGAGCCCCGCCGGCTCGAGGATCGCGCGGTAGCGCTCGAGCGGCCGCATGCGGTTGTGGGCCGCGAGACCCGGCAGCGCCGAGAAGGTGTCGGTGACGAGCAGCAGCCCGCCGGGCGCCACCGCGTCGGCCAGGTGGCGGAGCGCCGCGTCGAAGCGCGCTTCGTCGACGATGTGGTAGAGCACGTCGAAGGCGTTGACCAGATCCCAGCGTTGATCGAGCGCCACCTCGCTCACGTCCCCGAGGATGAAGCGCGCATCGGGGAACCGGGCGCTCAGATCCGTGACCGACGCCGAGGTGATGTCGATGCCGGTGACCCGCGCGCCGCGCTGGAGGTAGTACGCGGTGAAGAACCCGCGCCCGCTGCCGACGTCGAGCACACCCCGTCCGCGGGGGTCGAATCCCGCCTCGCGCAGAGCACGGTCGAGCACCTCGCGCCGCAGGGCATAGCAGGCGTCGTTGTAGGCGCTGGACATCCCGGGCTGGCCGGTGCCGCGCAGGCCGGGATGCTGCGTCAGCACCTGCTCCCAGAACTCGCGTGGCCGGTAGCTCATCGTGCGCCTCGCCGGTAGAGCCGCCGCCGCGCGACGAACACCGCCACCGCGTCGGGGACCAGGTAGCGGATCGAGCGCCCGGCGCGCGCGCGGGCGCGGACGGCGCTCGACGACAGCTCGATCCCGGGATTGTCGAGCCACACGATCTGCGGGCGGGTCGACGCGACGAGCCCGGTGGGCCGGGTCCGGGAGGCCGGGGAGGCCGCCACCGCCTGGGATGTGTTCTGCGCCTCCGACGCGCCCCCCCCGGCCCCCCGGACCCGGCCCTCGGCGGCCGCGCGGCCCTTCGCGACCGAGCCCACCGCGCCCGGCCGTCGCGCCACCGCGAGGGTGGCGAGGCGGGCGATCGCGGCGGGCTCGCGCCAGGTGGCGAAGTCGTCGAGGCTGTCCTCGCCCATGATGAGGAACAGGCGCGCGCCGGCATGCCGCGCGCGCAGGGCGCGCAGCGTGTCGACGGTGAAGCTCGGGCCGCCGCGCCGCACCTCGATGGTCGAGAGCCGGAACGCCGGGTTGCCGCGCACCGCCAGGCGCGTCATCGCCACGCGCGCCGCGGCGCTCGAGAGCCGCGCCCCGCGCTTGTGCGGCGGCCGGCCGGCCGGCACGAACAGCACGTGGTCGAGACCCAGCCGTTCGCGCGCCCATTCGGCGAGCGCGAGATGCCCGAGGTGCGGCGGATCGAAGGTGCCGCCGAACAGCCCGATGCGGCGCAGCGGAGGCTCGCGTCGGCGCGGCATGGCGGGCTAAGACCCGTGCTCGAGCCGCGCGCGTTCGATGGCGGCGCGCCGCGCCAGGCTGCCGCCGGGGTACGCGGCCTCGATCTGCCGGAGCTGGGCGATCGCCTCGGTGCGATGACCGTCGCGCGCGTCGCACATGGCGATACCCAGCTGCGCCTCGCCGGCCTCCCGGGTGTCGGGGTACTCGTCGAGGACGCGCCGGAAGTAGACCCGCGCCGGTCCGATCAGCCTCATCTTGTAGTAGAGGCGGCCGGCGTCGCCGAGCTTGATCGCCAGCTCCTCCTGGGCGTCGGCGATGCGCCGTCTCGCCTCGGGGTTGAGCCAGTGTCCGTTGTAGCTCGCCAGATAGTCCTTCCACTGGTCGAGCGCCTTGCGGGTGTACTCCTGGTCGAAATCGCGCGGGCGCGTCTGGGCCATCAGGGCCTCGCCGAGCCGGAACGCCGCCGAGGGGCACGAGTCGCTCTCCGGGTAGTCGCGCACCAGCCGCTCGAACTCGACCTGCGCCGACGGGAACTCCCTCATCCCCATGTAGCTCATGCCCAGGCGATAGATCGCCTCGTCGACGTCGCGGCTGCCGCCATTGTTGGCAACATAACCCTTGAGCAGGTCCACCGCGACGCTGTAGTCGTGGCGCGCCATCGCCTTGCGCGCCAGGTCCAGACGCTCCGGCTCGCTGTGCACCGCCGGCATGGTGGTCGAGCCGCAACCCGCCACGACCCCGAGCCACAGCACCGCCGCGAGCCCGGGCCAAGCCCGGCTCCGGTCGCGGCTCATGGACGATTCTGGAAGAACAGTGCGACCAGGCCCGCCACCACCGCCACGACGATGATCGGCTCCACCACCTTGTCGACGTTGCGGGTCGGGGCAACGCCCTTGAGGTCGCTGAAGCGCTGATCCTCGACCAGCGGCAGCTGACCCTTGGGGAACGCGTCGACCAGGTTGTAGCTCGCCTGCCCGGTCCACAGCACCAGCGAGGTGCGCGGGTCCCGCAGGGTGAGCGCGCCGTCGACCAGCGCCTGGCGTTCGATCTTGACGCGGCCCGGCAGCCAGCCGACCAGGCGCAGGTAGGTGATGCGCGCCGAGCCCAGCTGGTACTCGAGCAGCGGATCCCCGGGGCTCGCCGCCAGGGCGCCGACGCTGTCGTCGGGCACGATCGTGCGCCGCACGGCGGCGCTCGCCCCGCGGCGTCCGAGCTCGAGCAGGATGGCGTGCTCGATCACGTAGTTGAGCGGGTGGGTCTCGGCGGGGGCCAGCACCACCCGGGCGCCGCTGTCGATCGGCGCGGCGGCCAGCGCGCGCGCGAACGCGGTGTTGGCGACCATGGTGACGAGCTGGAGATTGGTGGCCGGCACGCGCGGCCCGCGGGCGCGCACGATCGGCTCGACCTCGGCCTGCGCGGTCGACAGCACGGTGTCGGGAGGCGCGGGCGGACCGCCTTTGTACTGATAGCTCTTGGCGCCGGCAGCGAGCGGCGCCCCGGTGAGCGCCAGCGCCAGGAAGGTGAGCGCGCGCCTCATGCCGGGGCCCCGATCAGCGCCAGCGGGTCGGCGGTCTCGGCACGCGCGAACAGGTCGTAGGCGCCGCTGCCGGTGACGCGCACCGCGATCCGCTGCCCGGGCGCCAGGGTGCGGCCGGCGGCGTCGACGCACACGCCGCCGTCGACCTCCCACGCCGATCCGGGGCCGCGCGCGGCCCACGCCGGCGCGTCCGGCGCCGCGCCGGGCGCCGGCCCGTCGATCAGGACCTCGAGGCGCTCGCCGATGCGGCGCCGCAGCCGCGCGCGCGCCAGCCGCTGCTGGAGCGCGCGCAGCCGCGCGCGGCGGCTGCGGCGCCGCGCCAGCGGCACCCGCGGCGTCATCGCCGCGGAGGGCGTCTCGGCCTCGCGCTCGTAGCTGAACACTACCACGTGATCGAAGCCCTCCTCCTCGAGATAGCGCTCGAGCTCCTCGACGTGGGCCTCGGTCTCGCCCGGGAAGCCGACGATGAAGTTGGTGCGGAACGCCACCCCGGGGATGCCCTCCTTGATGCGGCGCACCAGCGCGCGGGTGTCGCGCGCGGTCATCCCGCGTCCCATGACGCGCAGCATATCGGCGGCGATGTGCTGGAGCGGCATGTCGACGTAGGGCACCACGCGCCGCGCGCCGGCCCACACCCCGATCAGCCGGTCGCTCCACAGCCGCGGGTAGGTGTACTGGACGCGGATCCAGTCGAGCCCCGACACGCCGTCGAGGGCTTCGAGCAGGTCGGCGAGATCGGGCCGGCCCGCCAGGTCGGTGCCGTAGCCGGTGGTGTCCTGGCCGATCAGGTTGAGCTCGCGCACGCCCTGAGCGGCGAGCCGCTCGGCCTCGCCGACCAGATCCTCGATGGGGCGGCTGCGCTGGTCGCCGCGCAGCCGCGGGATGATGCAGAACGTGCAGCGGTGATCACAGCCCTCGGAGATCTTGAGGTAGGCGATGTGGCGCGGGGTCGAGCGCGCGCGCGGCACCAGCGCGTCCAGCGCGCCGCCCGGGAAGTCGCGATTCGCCCAGCGCGCGCGCTCTGCGGCCAGCAGCTGGCGCGCGGCCGGGACGATCTCACGCCACTGGCCGGTGCCGAGCACCACGTCCACCTCCGGAAAGTCGTCGAGCAGCGCCGCCCCGGCGCGCTGGGCGAGACAGCCGGTGACGATCAGGCCCTGGAGCCGGCCGTCGCGCTTGCACGCCGCGACCCGCGCGATGGTCTCGCGTGACTCGCGCACCGCGCTGCCGAGGAAGGCGCAGGTGTTGATCACCGCGACGTCGGCCGCGCCCGGATCGCCCACGGCGCGGAAGCCGTCGCGCACCAGCAATCCCAGCATCGACTCGGAGTCCACCGTGTTCTTGGGGCAGCCGAGCGTGACGAAGGCGAGCGCCGGGGGCCGAGCGGCTGCCGGCCCGGCGGCCGGCGCGAGGCGCGTCGGCGTCACTCGAAGCGGCCTTCGAGCCAGCGCTCGTCGACCAGCACGTCGCGCGCCTTGCTGCCCTGGAACGGCCCCACCACCCCGAGCTGCTCGAGCTGGTCCATCAGCCGTCCGGCGCGCGAGTACCCGACCTTGAGTCGGCGCTGGAGCAGCGAGGTCGAGCCCTGCTGGTGGGTGACCACGAGGCGCGCCGCCTCCTGGATCAGATCGTCGTCGAACCCGGCGCCCTCACCCTCCTCGCCTTCCTCGGCGGGCTCGACGACGCGCGGCTCGGTCGCCAGCGGCGGCGCCCCGCCCGGCACCGCGCGCGCCTTCCAGAACTCCACCACCTGAGCGGTCTCCTCCTCGGAGACGAACGCGCCGTGGATGCGATAGGGCTCGGGCCTGCCGGCGGGCGTGAACAGCATGTCGCCGCGACCCAGCAGGTTCTCGGCCCCGTTCATGTCGAGCACCGTGCGCGAGTCGGTCTTGGACGCGACCTGGAACGCGATCCGCGACGGGAAGTTGGCCTTGATGACGCCGGTGATGACGTCGACCGAGGGCCGCTGCGTCGCCAGCACCAGGTGGATGCCGACCGCGCGCGCCATCTGGGCAAGGCGCGCGATCGGCTCCTCGATCTCGGCCGGCACGGTGAGCATGAGGTCGGCGAGCTCGTCGATGACCACCACCAGGAAGCCGAGCGGGGACGCCGGCACCGGTGCGTCTTCGGTCACCGGCACC
>Ga0306923_10007825_pt1 | contig 10684 bp, 10 predicted proteins | sample sta12Can44000108_FD_203841 | JGI IMG/M metagenome (GOLD analysis project Ga0306923, IMG submission 203841) | Lab enrichment of tropical soil microbial communities from Luquillo Experimental Forest, Puerto Rico - statanox.12C.anox.44.000.108 (v2)... | ecosystem: Environmental > Terrestrial >...
TGGACGGCCTGCGCCCCTCACCGCAGCGCCGGCATCTCCGCGATCGCCTGGCCGTCCTTGCGCGGGTCGGAGGCGCCGTAGTTGATGCCCGCGGCGTCGCGCATCACCGCCTGGCCGCCGCCGACGGCCTGGGAGAAATCGCCCACCACCTGCAATTGGTGGCCGAGCTTGCCGAGACCGGCGAGCACCGCCGCCGGCACCCGCGCCTCGATGTAGAGGTCGCAGCCGGAAAAGCTCCCCTTGGAAAAGCGCGGCGCTTCCATGGCCGCCTGGATGTTCATGCCGTGATCGACCACGTTCGACACGAATTGCGCATGGGCTTGGGCCTGGTTGAAACCGCCCACGATGCCGAAGGCGATGCGGACGTCGCCCTGCGCCATCAGCGCCGGAATGATGGTGTGGAGCGGACGCTTGCGGCCGGCGAGCTGGTTGGGATGGCCGAGCTCGAGGGTGAACAGCGCGCTGCGGTTATGCAGGACGAAGCCGCCGCCCTCGACACCGACGCCGGAGCCGAAAGAGCCGAAATTGCTCTGGATCAGCGACACCATGTTGCCGTCGCGATCGACGGTGGAAAGATAGGTCGTGTCCGAGCCCTTGTAGGGCGGCGTGCCCGGGCCGACCTGGCAATTGGCCTTGGCGGGGTCGATGAGCTTGCCGCGCTCGCGGCCGTATTCGGCCGCAATCATCCCCTGCACCGGTACCTTGGCGAAGCGGGGATCGCCGACATAGCGGATCATGTCGGCATAGGCGAGCTTCTTCGCCTCGATCTCCATGTGCAGGGCTGGCACCGAATTGTGCCCCCATTGCTTGATCGGTGAAGCGCTCATGATGTTGAGCATCATCAGCGCCGCGATACCCTGCTCTGTTGGCGGCATTTCGTAGACCGTCCAGCCGCGGTATTCGGTCGAGATCGGCTCCACCCATTCCGCCGCGAATTCGGCGAGATCGTCCGCCGTCATGGTGCCGCCGAGCTTGGCGGAGGTGGCGAGTATCCGTTTCGCGATCGCGCCCTTATAGAAGGCCTCGCTGCCGCCCTGCACGATGGCTTCCAGCGAGACGGCCAGATCGGGATTGCGGAAGATCTCCCCGACCTCGGGAACGCGGCGGCCGGGCAGAAACACCCTTGTCGCTTCGGCATTGCTCAGCAGATAGTCGCCGCTCGCTTCCCAATCGTCGGCGAAAATCTCGCTGACGGGAAAGCCGGCCTTGGCATAGGCGATCGCCGGAGCGAGCACGTCGGCAAAAGACTTCTTGCCGAACCGTCCCAGCATCGCATCCCAGCCGGCGACGACGCCGGGCACCGTAGCGGAATGGATGCCGCTATAGGGCATGTGCCCGACGTTCCTCGCGAGGAGGAATTCGGGGGTCAGCGCCTTGGGCGCCCAGCCCGAGGCGTCGAGGCCGTACACCTTCTTCGACTTGGCGTCATAGACGATCGCGAACAGGTCGCCGCCGATGCCGGCCATCATGGGGGCCACGACGCCCATGGCGGCATTGGCGGCGACGGCGGCGTCGATCGCATTGCCGCCGCTCTCCAGCATGGCGGTGCCCGCCCGCGCCGCGATCGGATGCTCCGCCGCCACGATACCGAATTGCGAGATTACCATGGAGCGGCCCTGGGTGCGCTCCTGCGCCATCGCCGCCGATGCCGTCGCGGCCAGCCATGCGGCGGCCAGCGCAATTCGCCATGCGTTCATCCTAAATTCGTTCATGAACGTTTCCTCTCGGGGGTACATGCTCGATTTTCGGTTCGCGCGAACACCTCCCGGAACAACTCGACCGACGCCGGTCAGCCGCCGACCGCGCCCTGGGTGTTCACATACAGGGAATAGAGCGAGTGGCTCGCTGCCATGAAGAGGCGGTTGCGCTTGATGCCGCCGAAGCAGAGGTTGGCGCTGCGCTCGGGGAGTGCGATCTTGCCGATCCGCTTGCCGTCCGGATTGAACACGACGACGCCATCGAGCGCCGGCGCGGTGCCCCAGCCGCACCACAGGTTGCCGTCGATGTCGCAGCGGAAGCCGTCCGGCGTCTCCTCGGCTTCGCAAGTCACGAAGGCGCGGCTGTTGGCGAGCTTGGTGCCGTCGTCGACCACGTCATAGACGCGGATCAGGCGTGGCGTGGCGCTGAAGTCGACGATGTACATCTTGCGCTCGTCGGGCGAAAAACACAGACCGTTCGGCCTGATGTTGCCGACCACCACGGTGGCGCGCCCGGTGCGGGGATCGAGCCGATACACATTGGTCGGCAGTTCCTGGGTCGCAACATGACCCTCGTAATTGCCGGAAATGCCCGGGGTCGGATCGGTGAACCAGATCGCGCCGTCGGATTTGACGACGACATCGTTCGGCGAATTGAGCGGCTTGCCGTCGAACTTGTCGATCAGGACGGTGATGGTGCCGTCATATTCGGTCCGGGTGACGCGCCGCGCGTCGTGCTCGCAGGTGACGAGGCGGCCCTGGCGGTCGCGGGTGTTGCCGTTGGAATAGTTCGACGGATTGCGGAACACGCTGGTGCGCCCGGTGGCCTCGTCCCAGCGCATCATGCGGTTGTTGGGAATGTCGCTCCACAGCACGCAGCGCGCGTCGCCGAACCACACCGGGCCCTCGCTCCAGCGCATGCCGGTGGCGAGCCGTTCGACGCCCGCGTTGAACACGCGATATTTGAGGAAGCTCGGATCGAGCGCGGTGATGGCGGGGTCGGGATAGCGCTCGCTCGGCTCCCAGCCGCCGAACGCATGCCCGTGCGCCAACGTGGCCGCGACGGCGCCTGCGCCGCCGAGCAGATTGCGTCGTGTCGTCTCCATGGCGTTCCCCTGTCGGCTCGGCCCGAGCGGCCGTCTTTGGGGAACTTATACCAGGGACGCCCGGCCGCGATCCATCGGTTCAACATGAGGACCTCGGTTGGGGGGATTCACGAAGCTACGCAGTCTGAGTGTTCGGTCAGAACAGCCGGTCGAAGCGGAACGAATAGCCGATGCCGAAGACATAGGACGGTGCGTTGTCGTTGAGGCCGATGCCGATGTGGAAATCGATCTGCTGGGTGTTGGTGATGCGATAGCCGCCGCCGGAATTGAAGAGGTAGCTCGGGCCGCCATGGACGTGGTAGTCGCCGACATATTCGACGAACAGGAAGGCTTGCTTGCCGATCTCGCGCTCGATCACGAAGGTGGTCTGGGTCGAGAGCTTGTTGACGGGGTCGGCGGGCACGATGAAATTCGTCAGCATGCCGCTCAGCCCCCAGCCCCCGCCCAATTCCCACGACCACGGGAATTGCACGTAGGGCTGCACGCCCGGACCCGCGATCGCCTTGGTGCCCGTCGGCAACCCGGCGCCGAACACCGCGGAAAGATCGATCTTCCCGGGGAGCGGGCTGATCTGCCATTTGACCGCGGGAGTGACGTTGGTGAACCCGGTAGAGGCCTGCCCCGACAGGGCGTCGAAATAGGTGGGCACGTCCACCAATACTTCGAGGCATTCCGCTACGCCGAACCGCAGCCTGGTGTTGGTGCCGTCGATGACCTGGCCGCCGTCCCGGCCGGCGATATTGACGCCGTTCTCCTGTTGAAAGCTGCCCTTCGGTACCACCAGGCTGGAATTGGTGACATCGGGCCGATCGGTGACGATCTCGCTGCCCGGCTGCGGGCAGGTGTCGGCGGCCGCCGCGGCAACCGTGCCGGCGGGGAGGGCCAGAAGGCCGAGAAGCGCTGCCGGCATGAGCCGCATTCGCAAACATCTCGTCATCAAAATGAGGCGAAGGACTCGAGCCCCCCACCCGCAGGTCACTTAACCACGCCGAGGCGAGCGCGCCAAGCCGTCCCGATGATTTGCGGTTCGCCTTCACTGTGTGACCACCACCTTGCCCTTCATGTGCGGATGCAGGCCGCAGAAATAGTCGAAGCTGCCGGCGGTGGCGAAGGTGAAGCCGTACTTATCTTCGGTATCGAGGGCGGGGGAGTGAAACTTGCCCTGCGTCTCGACGATCGAGTGCGGAATGTCGTCGTCGTTCTCCCACACGATCCTGGTGCCGATCGGGACGGTGATGATGTCCGGCTTGAACGTGAAGTTGTCGATGGTGACGCGGCTTTCGGCCGGTGGGGCGGCAAGGGCGTAGACGGCGCAGCATACCGCCACGCCCGCCGCGAATGCGCGGAGGCTTTGTTTGACGAGGGACATGGGAACGACCTTGTTGGTTGACAATGAGCGGCCTGCCTCGGCGGCGACCGCGGGGTGCCTCCTCCCGCAGCCGCGCACGGCCGCGGGAAGAGGTCGCAACAAGCCGGGGGGTCAGGCCTTTGCGAGTTCGCTGTCGGTGATGGCGAGCGGCTGGGTGCCCTGCTTCACCATGACTTCGGAAATGCCGAGCACGCTGCGCAGCTTGTCGTCGGGGACCTTCACCGGGCCGGGGGACGGCGCGGTGCCGGGCGCAGGCTGCGGGAAGGCGGTGGATCGCGCGGTGTGGAAGGTCACGGTGCCTTCCACCTTCTGCATGATCTGGTGGATGTGGCCGTTGAGCACGGTCACCGAACCGAAGCGCTTGACGAGGTCGAGCGCGCGGCCGGCATCGTCGGTGCCCCAGCCCCAGCTCGCATTCACGGTCCACAGCGGGATATGGGCGAACAGCACGACGGGGGTGGACGCTGTCTTGCCCTTCAAGTCCTCAGCGAGCCAGGCGAGCTGCGCCTCGCCGAGCGCGCCCATGCCGCCGGCCTTGAGGTCGGCGACGTTGACCAGGCCGACGAAATGCACGCCGTTCTGGTCGAAGGAATACCAGCCGGTGCCCTTGGCCTGGACCCGCTTGCCGTAGCGCTCGAGATAGGCCTTGCCGCGGGCCTCGTCGACGATGTCGTGCTCGCCGGGGACGTAATAGGTGTCGAGCCGCGCCTTGCCGATCGCCTGGTCGGCATTGTCGAATTCCTCGGGCTTGGAGAGGTGGGTGATGTCGCCCGTGTGGATCATGAAGGCCGGCTTCTTCGGCAGCGCGCCGACCTTGGCGATCGCCTCGTCGAGCGTCGCCTGCGGATTCGGATTGGCAGGCGCCTTGAAGCCGATGTGGCTGTCCGAAATCTGGAGGAAGCTGAATCCGTTCGCGGCCTGGGCATTCGCCGCGGAAATCCCGAGCAGCGAAGAGGACCGCGGGATTCCGCCCGCCATCGTCCACAGCACGCCCGTTCCCGCCCAGATCATGCATTCCAGCGCGCCGCGCCGGTCGATGCCGTCCTTGTCATCCTGCGCCATATGTCTCTCCTTCGGCCGTTTTGGGCCCAACGGGGGAGAGACGGGCGGGGGCGGGAGTTTATTCCCGGGCGATCGGAGAAAAATTGGGTCGCGCTGCGGGTGAACGGGCGTTCTCGGCGCTTGAGCGTCAGACAGGCGTTTTGGCGACCAGGCTTGCAATTGTCGCCGTCGGAAGAATGAGGCGCATACTGTTTGCAAGGCGTACGAAGCCGTGCGCCTCATAGAAAGTTGCTGCAGACTCATCGATTGCGTCGACCACGATCATCGAGGAACCGACCACATCGGCATTCTCATAGGCCATGCGCAAGGCACGGCCGAGCAGTGCAGCACCGACGCCACGACCCTGTTCCGGCTTTTCGACCGCAAGGCGGCCGATAAGCGTGGCGCTGACCAGCGGATACCGCGGAATGTATTTGCGCGCTTCTTCCGGGACAGCGCCTTGGCCCAAGCCATAGGCACAAAGCGTGAAGTATCCTGTGATCCTGGCCGGCGTTTTGGGCCTGACCATCACGAAGACGGCATTGGCCTTGCGACGCATATCTTGCGAGGCTTGACTTTGCAGATAACGATCGAGGGCTTCGACCCCACACGAAAATGCCGCGCGATCGTGCAGCTTGGCGAGCGGCTCGATCCGAAATTCCGCTGCGGCGGTCAAGGGGCGATGCGTTCGCGCTCGGCCTTGAATGCACGCTTCAGCCGTGCGCTCGGCTTGGCCGGATTGATCAGGGTCTCGAAGAATATCCGCCGATCACGCTCGGACAAGTCGAGTGTCTCATGTCGGGTGATGATTCGTCTTGCAGCCTCGGCAAGCGTCGTCAGACAGAAATCGGTCAAGCTCCGGCGCTCCAACTCGGCCGCACGCACCACCATCCGCTTGGTCTGCATATCGACGCGGAAACCAAGCCGCGATTCCCGCGAGCGCTTTTCCTGGCGCGCGGCTGCGGTCCGCTTTCGGGACATGTTCCTTCTCCACGATCAAAACCGTCTTTTATCGTACGTCCAATGGGATAACGCGCCAAGGAGATTCGTGGGATGGTTTCCAAAAGATGTTCGTCGAGCCGATGGAGAAGTAGCCGGGCTGCATGATACCGTTGTCTGCGTGGAGACCGGCAGCCCGCGCAAATGATCGACACGGCCGAATCCCAGAACGAGGTTTTTACTTTTTTGGGTCGGTCGTCGACTTATGGCGGCGCTGATGTGCGCCGCATCGATACCCATGCGGCCGTGGTGTTCCTGGCCGGAGAGCGGGCCTACAAGGTCAAGCGTGCAGTGCGGTTTCCGTTCCTGGATTTCTCGACGCTGGACAAGCGCCGCGACGCTTCCAATGCCGAAATCGAAGCCAATCGACCGTTTGCACCGGGCCTGTATCGCCGCGTCATCGCCATCACGCGCGAGTTGGGCGGTGCATTGGCGCTCGGAGGGATGGGCGAACCCGTCGAATATGCGGTCGAGATGAACCGCTTCGACGAGACCAAGACGCTCGATCTTCTCGCCGAGGATGGCGCCATCGATCTCGAGTTGGCGGACAGCCTCGCGCGCGCGGTCGCCGCGGCCCACGCCCGCGCGCCGGTGGTCGCGGCGGCGCCGTGGATCGATGCCCTCGCCGCCTATGTCGCGCAGAATGACGACGCCTTTCGCGAGCGCTCCGAGTTGTTCCCCGCCGCTGCGACAAAGCGGCTCACGGCCGCCAGCCGGGATGCGCTTTCGCGCATTCGGCCGCTGTTGCTGGCGCGCGGAACGCACGGCCTGGTCCGCCGCGGACATGGCGACCTGCATCTCGGCAATATCGCGCTCATCGACGGCCGGCCGGTGCCGTTCGACGCGCTGGAATTCGATCCGCTCGTCGCCTCCGGTGACGTGCTCTACGACCTCGCCTTCCTGCTGATGGATCTCGTCGAGCGAAGCCTGCAGCCGGCGGCGAATGTCGTCCTCAACCGCTATTTCGCCGAGACCAAGCGCACAGAGGACTTCGATGCGCTGAAGGCGCTGCCGCTCCTGATGTCCATGCGCGCGGCGATCCGCGCCAAGGTGACGGCTGCGCGGGCTACGGTCGCACCGCAATCCGATCGTGCTGCGATCGAAACTTCGGCGAGGACCTATTTCGAGCTGGCGGCGGCTCTGATCGCGCCGCCCCCGCCGATTCTGGTCGCGATCGGCGGATTGTCCGGCACCGGCAAATCGGTGCTGGCCCGCGCGCTCGCGCCGGAACTCATGCCTGCGCCGGGCGCTGTGGTGTTGCGCTCCGACATCGAGCGCAAGGCGCTGTTCGGCGTCGCCGAAACCGAGCGCCTGCCGGCGGACGCCTACACCCCGGACATCACGGCGCGGACCTATGCGGCACTGGCCGACAAAGCGCGCCGCGCGACATCAGCCGGCCATTCCGCCGTCGTCGATGCGGTGTTTGCCGCCCCTGCCGAGCGAGCGGCCATCGCGGCGGTCGCTGCGGAAGACAATGTGGCGTTCCGCGGCCTGTTCCTCACCGCCGATCTCGCCACGCGGATCGCACGCGTCGGCCATCGCGCCGGCGACGCTTCCGACGCGGATGCGAGGGTGGCCGAGCGGCAGGAGAGCTATGCGCTCGGCCCCTTGGACTGGTTCTCGGTCGACGCCTCGGGGACGTCGGAGCAGACCCTGGCGCGGACGAGGGAGGCCGTTCATCCGAAGGAGGTGTAGACCTCATTACGACCTCGTCTCGAGTGGCCCACCGGGCACTATCCTAAAGCCCGAACACCACCAGCATCACGTTCTGAGGAACCGCCCTCGCCTCGGGAAAGGACCCTTCGTCCCGCCCGGGCCGACCGCCCAGCGTCAAGGCGATGTACTGTTTGCCATTCACCGCATAGGTCATCGGATTTCCGGCGAACTGGGTTCCGGTCTCGAAGCTCCACAGTTCCTGCATGGTGTCCTTATCGAAGGCCGAGATCTTGCCCATGATGTCGCCCATGAAGAGGAGGCCGCCGGCCGTGCCCAACACGCCGGAATAGGCCGGATAGTAGGACTCGAGCTTCTTCACCACGTTTGCCGTGCGGACATCGATTCCGCCGAGCAGGCCGTGGCTGACCTTGCAATTGGGATTGGTCACGTTCCGCACGATGGGTTCGACGGCGTTTTCCTTGGTATGGCTGCCGCAGAAGATTTCCCGGAAGCCGGTGCCGGGAATGCCCTTGGCCGGATCCGCGGGCCGGGAGTTGAAGTAGTTGGCTTCGCCGATCATCGCCTGGAAGTAGGTGAGCCCGCGCGCCGGATCGTAGGTGTTCGGCATGAATGTCGGCATGCCATAATGCGCGGGACGCACGTCGATCGCCTTGCGGCCGTACTTGATCGCCCTGCCGGCATAGTCCTGAACCGTCTTGCTCGGATCATAGTCGATCGGTTTGCCGGTCTTCGGGTCGAGGCCCGCCGTCCAATTCACTTCCGTGAACGGCTCGCCCTTGATGAACTGTCCGTTGGTCCGATCGAGAATATAGTGATAGCCGTTGCGGTTGGTTTGCGAGATCACCTTACGCATCTCGCCGCCAATATTGACGTCGTAGAGCTGCGTGATGGCGACGGCGTCGTAATCCCAGCCTTCGTTGGCGATCGTTTGGAAATACCATTTCAACTGGCCGGTATCGACATCGAGCGCAATGATCGAGCTGGTATAGAGATTGTCGCCGGGACGGCCCTGCGGGTCGAACATGTGCACCGGGTTGCCGGTGCCGAAATAGGCGAGGTTCGTCTCCGGATCGTAGGACGGCTCCGTCCACACCCCGCCGCCGCCGAACGGGATGGTGCGCGGATCGGCCCAGGTTTCCGACCCCGGCTGACCCGGTTCGGGGACCACCGAGAACCGCCACAGAAACTTGCCGTTGTCGGCCGAATACGCGGTGACATAGCCCCGGCCGCTCTCGTCCCGGCCGGTCGAGCCGACCAGGATCTTGTCCTTCACTGCGAGGGGCGCTGCGGAGTGTCCGGAGCCGGCGCGGCCATCGATGGCCGTGCTGACGTCGAACACCACTTCTCCGGAATTCTTGTCGACTGCGATCAGCCGCGGGTTGGGGCTGTCCCGACCGGTATTGATGTACATGTTGTTGCCGAGCAGCGCGACACTGTGCAGGCTTTGCCCGCCACCCTGCACTTTGGCATCGAATTTCCACACCAGTTTGGGCTTTTCTTCTCTTACGTCGAATTTCCAGTATTGCTGATACTGGTTGCCCACATACAAAAAGCCGTCTTCGACCAGCGGGGTAAAATACTGATTGCCCTTGCTCGGGCGATTGGGGTCGCTCAACGAGGCCATGAATTTGACCTTGAGATTGGCGACGTTCGTCTTGTCGATCTGGGTCAGCGCCGAATGGTTCCAGTTGCCGTAACTCCCCATCCGCATCAGCCAGTTCTGCGGCTCGGCAGGAGCATTCAGGAGACGCTGATAAGTCGTCTCTGCCGCCGACGCCGAAAGGCAGTGGCCGAGCGTAGCGGCAGCGATCAATCCGGCGAGGCCAAGTCGCCGGGAGGCACGTCCCCGTATCGTCATTTTGGATCCTCCCATATCGTTATGTGGTGACGCGCACGATAACATTCCGATACGGCGTGGTCGACGGAACTGCTCCGAACATGGAGCACGTTGCATGTAGGCCGCATGGAGCGGAGCGCAATGCGGGATCGCACGGTCCCGAATTGCGCTGCACTCCATCCGGGCTACAGCGGTTCTGATCTCGACTGGGGCCGGCCCTCAGGCGCGAGCGCGGAACGCCAATATGACGTGCGCTACGCCTTGGATGAGAAGCAGTATGCCGAACACCAGCGGCACCGCCAACGCCGCCGCGATGGGCGAGCCGAGCAGCAGGAGCCCGACCAGCACATAGAGCACGCCCATGATGAACGACCCGATCCCGCCGCCGGAGAAGCCGGCAATGATCTCGAGCACGCCCATGATCAGCCCTTCCACCCCGAGAATGATGACAATCACCGTCGGCACGGTCAGCGCCGCGAGCAACGGGTGCCTCAGGACCAGGATACCGGCCAGAATTCCGACGATGCCGATCAGGAGCGACCATATCCACGGCACGGACCGGTCCACGAAGATGCGCACCAGGGCCAGGATTCCCATGATGAGCCAGTAGAAACCGAGGAACGTGACCAACGCGACCATGGTCGCGCTGGGATCGGTGATGAGCAAAAGGCCGAGAATGATTCCCGCGATCCCCTCCAGTAAGAGGAACCACCAGATGCTCGAGTGCTGTGGCTGTGAAGCTGCCATCGTCATGGTTCGCCCTCCCTGTTGCATCGATCATTGCGCGCATTGCATTGCGTAATCGCGCCCTCGCTGCAGGCGCAGCTTACAACTGGCCGGTCGGGACGATCTTGTACTTAGGCCTCTAATCGAAGCATGAACGACAACATGTTGTCAGCTGACGCCGCCGTCAGTTTGTTGTTCAGGCGACCGCCAGGCCAATGGTTTCAAAGGTTCG
>Ga0306923_10007827_pt1 | contig 10681 bp, 11 predicted proteins | sample sta12Can44000108_FD_203841 | JGI IMG/M metagenome (GOLD analysis project Ga0306923, IMG submission 203841) | Lab enrichment of tropical soil microbial communities from Luquillo Experimental Forest, Puerto Rico - statanox.12C.anox.44.000.108 (v2)... | ecosystem: Environmental > Terrestrial >...
CGTGCCCAGCGGCGCATCGTCTTTGCGTAGCGCGACAACCAGCAAGGTGCGGATACCGGCAGCGACGTTCGCTCGCGCTATGGGAAGGTCGAGCAGCGCCAGATCGGCGATATGGACGAAGGGAGCACCATCGATCAACTCCTGGAGGAGAGGGTTGTCCGAGCCGCGGACCCCCTGCCGCAGCGTGCTCGCGAGCGGCTCTCCATAATTACGCTGGACGATGGCACGCCACGTGTCGCCTTCAAAGACACCGAACGACCCGAAAGCAGCTCCGCAAAGCCTATGCGCCTTCTCCAAGATCGCGTCGAATACCGGCACGAGGTCGCCGGGCGAGGAATTGATGACCTGCAATACCTCGGCCGTCGCGGTCTGCTGTTCGAGCGCGTCGCGCGTCTCAATCAGCAGCCGCGCGTTCTCCATTGCGATGACCGCCTGCGCCGCAAAATTTTCGACGAGGGCGATCTCCTTGTCGGAAAACGGCCGCACTTCTTGGCGGGCGGCGACGATTTGCCCGAGGAAGGCGTCGCCTTTGCGCAGCGCCACAAACAGGATCGTCCGCACACCGCTGAGCGCGACCCCGCCGGCGCGCACGACCGGATCGTCGATCTCCGCCAAATCGACGCAGTGAGCGACGCGCTCGCCTTGGAAGAGGGGTAGGCAGGGGTGGTTGGGTCCCGGGACGTAACCCTGCCGCAACACCTCCACCATGGCCTCCGGGAAACCGCGCATCGCCACACCGCGGAATTTCTCGCCGTCCCAGAGCTGCAGGCTGCCGCAGACGGCGCGGCACAGCTTGTGCGCCTTTTCGACGATTGTCTGGAACACCGGTTCGAGGTCGCTGCCCGTGCCGTTGATGATGTGCAGGATCTCAGAAACCGCTGCCTGCTGGGCCAGCGCCTCGTCGCGCTCGGCGGTGCGCGCGGCGAGTTCGCGTCTCAGTGCTTCTATGGTCTGCCTGGGATCAACCTGTGCGTCGTCGGGCATCGGCTTGGCCTACCTCACGCCATCGCCTGCGACGATACGCCCCTGACCCATTTCCTACCAGCGGGAGCGTGCCATGGCTGGCCTGGGCCCGTCCCGGCGTCAGCGCTCGGCGAGTGCCTTCTCGGCGGCGCGTGCGAGAAAGGCGGAACGGTTCTTCGCGCGCTCGTCGATGCGGCGGAGCAGCCGCTCCGGCAGCGTAGTACTGACCCGCATCGTGCGGTGTGCGGCCTCGGGCACCGTGACCAGAAAAGTCACGCCGTCGGCATTCTCGGGGTTGGCCATGATCGTCCCCAAGGAGGGCGGGACAGGCAGCATATCGCCGTCCTCGATCATGCCCCCGACATGAAGCTAGAGTGCGCTTCATCGAGGGTCGACCCGACGCTTACACAGCCCGGGAAGTCAGGGAAATCTACTCCAAATCGCTGTCAGGCTCCTTCTTTATGAGACCGATGTAGCTCTTCATCCTATGGGTCTATCTCCTGGGCAGGAGCCGGGTTCCGGCTTGCCGTTCCGTGCTCCTTAGCGTGCCCGACAGCAGGATCGTCGGCTAATGCGCGGCGATGTGTCTGACCAAGTCCGAATAGGGCACGAGCTGTGGATCGGCCGTGTAGAGTCGCTGGTTCGACAATCGCCTGCGCCACAAGGAGCCGATCGAAAGGATCGCGATGCAACGGCGGCAGACGGCCGACGAGAGCAGCCGCATTCGCGCGGACCGCCAATTCCGTAAACCCGGTATCCAGTGCGGCTCGGGTAATATCGGCGGGATCGAACGCAAAACCGGGGCGGCCGAGCCCGGCCTTGATCGCGATCTCCCAAATGCTGGCGGCGCTGAACAGCACTTCGTTGTCGCCGGCTTCGATCGCGGCCCGCGTCTGCGCGTCCATGATGGTTGGCTCGGCCAGCGCCCACAGCAGCACATGCGTGTCGAGCAGCACGCGCATCAGCGGCCTTCGAACGCGTCGACCACCTCGTCCGGCAGCGGGGTGTCAAAATCCTTCGGGACACGTAATTTCCCGGCCAAGGTCCCGAGACGGCGCTCGGGTCGCGAGCTGACGAGAGGTCCCAGGCGGGCGACCGGCTTACCCGCTTTGGCGATGATGATCTCTTCGCCGCCGGCGGCGGTGTCGGCCAGGCACGACAGCTGGGTCTTCGCCGCATGAATGTTGACCGTGCGCATCGCTCTTCTCAGTATTGATTGACCAGCAAGACCAGCCGGAAGCGCTCGCACCAGAGCAGCATGTCCGGCGCGAAGGTGCCTTGCCGCCCAAAATAACTTTGATGCGCCCGTCGCCACGAAGCGAGCGTGCGGTTGTCCTCTCCCTCATCGAAGGCAAAGGCCTCGTCGACCTCGTCGAAGCGCCGCTGGGTCAGCTCGACCGTCTCGATCACCGCCACCGGGCGACCGGACCCGTTCAGCACCACCCATTACTTGCCGACTTCTGTCTTTGGCCCCTCGCTAGCCGCCCAGCAGGTCGCCCGCTTTTTGCCGGCCAGCACCAATGCCGCGAGCTCGTCGGCCAATTTCGGGCTGTCGCCAAACGAGAAGTGCGCGAGCGAGCGCCACTCCGCATCGCCGGGTCTGGTCATCGCCGCCTCTCTTTCGCCATCACCTGCCGCTCCTCCCTACCCCACCTCCGACGAGCGCTCGCCATATCAGCGCCAAAATCGAGGCATATCATGCGTATACAGCAATTAGATGCCGTGTCGCTGGATTACGCTGCCGGTTCCCTGCCGACCGGTTTGGCAGGGTAGAAACTTTCCCTGCCGACCGATTTGGTTCGATAAATCAAGCTCATGATTTTGCGTGATTTTCCGAACCCGAGGGGATGATTTCCGGGCGCTTAAAAAATTTTTCCCTGCCGTCAGGGAAATTCGCGGCGCCAACGAACCCGCCGGCTTGGGGCGAATTGACAGGGCTCCTTGGCATCCTCATACTCCGCCGCTTTCCTGCTCGATGGCGGGTCGGCTTTACGCCGGCGGCACCGAGCCGAGGGGAGGGCCGACGATGCGCGATCCCGGCGGAGCGGGCCGGCGTTCTGGATGGGGGCGGAAGATCGTGCCGGCGGGAAGCCGGCGACGACGATAGCTGCGCAACCCCCGCGTCTTCTTCCCCTACTCTTTCGCGCAGGAGATTGTCCGTGATTTCAGCCGTTATGCCGACCTACGGTCGGTGGGATGTCGCCGTCGAACGGGGCGAGGGCTCCTATCTCTGGGCGACCGACGGACGCAAGTTTCTCGATTTCACCAGCGGCATCGCGGTGACCGGGCTCGGCCACTGCCACTCGCATCTCGTCGAGGCCGTCACCGAGCAGGCCAAGCGCCTGTGGCACACCTCCAACCTGTTTCAGATCCCGGGCCAGGAGCGGCTGGCAAAGCGCCTGGTCGACAACACCTTTGCCGACACCGTGTTCTTCGGCAATTCCGGCGCCGAGGCCTGCGAGCTCGCAATTAAGGTCGCCCGCAAATACCAGTCCGAGACCGGTCATCCCGAACGCTGGCGTATCATCGCCTGCGAGGGCTCGTTTCACGGCCGCACCTTGGCGACCTTGGCCGCCGCTGGCAACGAGGCCTACCTGAGGGGCTTCGGACCGGCGATGGAGGGCTTCGACCATGTCGCCTTTGGCAACCTGAACGAGATGCGCGCCGCGATCGGCAAGGAGACCGCGGCGATCTTTGTCGAGCCGGTGCAGGGCGAAGGCGGCGTACGCACCGCTCCTGCGGGCTATCTCAAGGGGCTGCGCGCGATCGCCGACGAGTTCGGCCTGCTGCTCGTCTATGACGAGGTGCAGACCGGCATGGGCCGCACCGGCAAGCTCTTCGCACATGAATGGGAGGCGGTGCCGCCCGACGTCATGGCGGTCGCCAAGGCGCTCGGCGGCGGTTTCCCGATCGGCGCCTGTCTGGCGACCGAGCGCGCTGCGGCCGGCATGGTCCCCGGCACCCACGGCTCGACTTTTGGCGGCAACCCGCTGGCGGTCGCCGCCGGCAACGCCGTCCTCGACGTGATGCTGGCGCCCGGCTTTTTCGGGCACGTCGAGGCCATGGCGAAGCTGCTGCGCCGACGCCTCGAGGCGCTGGTCTCGTCCTATCCCAAGCTCTTTGCCGAGCTGCGGGGCTCCGGTCTTCTGCTCGGCATCCGCTGCGTCGTGCCGGCCGCCGATTTTGTCGCCAAGCTGCGCCAGAACGGCCTTCTGTGCCTGACCGCCGGCGAGAATGTGTTGCGGATCCTGCCACCGCTGATCGTCGGCGAGCGCGAGATCGACGAGGCGCTCGGCGTCATGCACAAGGTGGCGGCGGAGTGGCCGGCATGAGGAGCCTCGCGCGCGAAACGGCGGTGATCCGCCAACAGGGCGAGCCGCCCGAGCTGCCGCGCCATTTTCTCGACCTCGACCAGTTCGACAGTGCCGCGTTGCGCGCCATCCTCGACCTCGGTTTCGCTTACAAGAACGGCCGCCGCGACAAGCCGCTCGCCGGCAAGACCTTGGCGATGATCTTCGAGAAGCCGTCGACGCGGACCCGCGTCTCCTTCGAGGTGGCGATGCGCCATCTCGGCGGCGACACGATATTTCTCGACGCGGCCGACACCCAGCTCGGCCGCGGCGAGACCATCGCCGACACGGCGCGCGTGCTGTCGCGCTATGTCGACGCGATCATGATCCGCACCAGCGAGTCGAAAAAACTGGAGGAGCTCGCCGAGTACGCCACGGTCCCGGTCATCAACGGGCTGACCGATGCGTCGCATCCGTGCCAGATCATGGCCGACGTGATGACCCTGCAGGAAAAGAAGGGGCCGCTCGCCGGCCGCATCGTCGCCTGGAGCGGCGACGCCAACAATGTCGCGGCGAGCTGGGTTCACGCGGCGGTCCGCTTCGGCTTTGCGATGCGGCTCGCCTGCCCCGAGCAGCTCCGTCCGCCGTCGCAGCTGATCGACTGGGCCGAGCAGGAGGGCGGCCGGATTCGCTTGACCACTGATCCGCAAGAGGCCGTGGCGGGTGCCGATTGCGTCGTCACCGATACGTGGATCTCGATGGGCGCGGCGGCGAGCGTCAACCGTCACAACATGCTCGCGTCCTACCGCGTCGATGAGCAGCTGATGGCGTACGCCAAGCCGGACGCGATCTTTATGCACTGCCTGCCGGCCAAGCGCGGCCAGGAAGTGACCGCCGGCGTCATCGACGGTCCGCAGTCGGTCGTCTGGGACGAGGCCGAGAACCGATTGCACGCCCAGAAGGGGATCCTCGCCTGGTGTCTCGGCTGAGCGACAGGGAAGCAATGCCTGACGGCCCTCCTGCCGGAGCTGTCTCCGGGCCCGACGACCTCGTCCAGCCGTTCCGCATCGATCCCTTCGCGCTGCGTGGCCGTTTGGTCCGGCTCGGCCCGGCGATCGACCGCATCTTGTCGCAGCATGCCTATCCCGAACCGGTGGCGGCGATGCTCGGCGAAGCCATCACCCTCGCTGTGACCCTCGCCGGCGCGCTCAAATATGACGGGATCTTCACGCTCCAGACCAAGGGCGACGGGCCGATCCGGCTGATGGTCGCCGATGTGTCGACCGCCGGGGCGGTGCGCGGCTATGCGCAATACGATGAGGCCAAGCTCGAAGCGGAGCTGAGCGGAGTGAGGGTCGAGGCGCTCTCGGTGCCGCGGCTCGTCGGGTCGGGCTATATCGCGTTCACCGTCGACCAAGGCGAGGACACCGACCGCTATCAGGGGATCGTCGAGCTCGCCGGTACGACCCTTGCCGAGTGCGCGCAACATTATTTCCGTCAGTCGGAGCAGATCCAGGCCGGGATCAAGCTTTCGGTCGGCCGCACCGGACACCGCGGCACCTGGCGCGGCGGCGGACTGATGCTCCAGCGCGTGCCGCCGGAAGGCGGGTACGGGGTCATCGCCGACGACGTCGAAGACGGCTGGCGGCGGGCGATGGTGCTGATGAGCTCGGCCACCGCGGCGGAGCTCGTCGACCCGGGCTTGCCCCCGCATAGACTGCTGTTCCGACTGTTCCACGAGGACGGCGTCCGGGTCTATGACACCCATTCGCTCGAGGCGCGCTGCCGCTGCTCGCGCGAGCGTATCGAAGGCATATTGGGTCTGTTTTCGGCCGACGAGCTGGGCGAGATGCGCCAGCAGGGGATCACCACGGTGACCTGCGAATTCTGTAACCAGAGTTATCTTTTCGACGAGGCCGACCTCGACCGCATCAGGGCGGCGTGATCCCGGTGAGCGCGAGCTACGAAGACGAATGGCGGGCCCGCTTCGGTGAGACGACGGGCGTCCCGCAGGACGCTCCGGAGGTTGCCTGGTTGCGGGAGCTGCTGCGGCGGCGTACCCACCGTCGCTATGCCGACCGCCCGGTTGCCGAGCCGCTGTTGCGCCTGTTGCTCGCGGCGGCGTTCTCGGCATCCTCAAAATCGGACTTCCAACAAGCCACGGTCATCCGGGTCAACGAGCGCGACCGGCGCGACCGTCTCGCCGCTCTCGTCCCGGACATGCCGTGGATCGGCAAGGCGCCGGTCTTTCTGGTGTTTTGCGGCGACGCGCGCCGGCTCGAGCGGCTCGGCGAGCTGCGCGGCCACCCGGCCGACAACGGCACGCTCGAAGGGTTCTTCAACGCCACTGTCGATGCCGCGCTCGTCTTGCAAAGCTTTATCTTGGCGGCCGAAACGGCGGGTCTCGGCTGCTGTCCGATCAGCGTCATCCGCAACCACCCCGATGCCGTCGCCGCGATCCTCGACCTGCCGGACAAGGTGTTCCCCCTCGCCGGTTTGTGCGTCGGCTACCCCGCCGCCGAGGGACACATCAGCATGCGCCTGCCCCTCGATGTCACCCTGCACACCGACCGCTACGACGATTCGCGTCTCGACGACGCGGTGACCGCCTACGACCTCCGGCGCGACGCGCGATATTCGCTCCCGCGGGAGCAGCAGCGTCAGCCGGAAGTTTTTGGATGCGCCTCGTTCTACGGCTGGTCGGAGGATAAGGCGCGCCAGGCTACTCGACCCGAAGGGCAGGACTTCCCGTCCTACCTGCGCGCCCGCGGCTTCACGATCGATTAGCGCTGCTCGGCGAGGCGCGCCCTAGACGCGGGCCGGACCAAGATTACATTGTGCATGGGCCGAGCGGGCGGCATATCGCGCGCGGGTCGCCTTGCCACGAAAGGTCCGATGATCACAAGCTCCCGTCTTCGGTACTCGGCTTCCAGGGCCGCCGGCGCCTTCCTGATGATGCTAACCCTCCATGGCTGCGACAGCGCCGGGGCCGGCGGCGGTGCTCCGACCGCGAATGGCTCCGATCTCAGCCTCTTCCAGGACGTGCTCAAACAGGTCGGGAAGAGCTATGTCGAGCCGGTCAGCGACAGCGAGCTCGTCAAGGACGCCCTGAAGGGCATGCTGACGAGGCTCGATCCGCATTCCGATTACATGGATCAGGAGCAATACGAGCAGATGACCGCGGTGACCCGCGGCCAGTTCGGCGGCATCGGCGTCGAGCTGACCTTGGAGGCCAGAGTGCCGGAGGTCATCGCGCCGATCGACGGCACCCCGGCGGCCGATGCCGGCATTGAGCCCGGCGACCGAATCAGCAAGATCGACGCTCAGTCGACGACCGGCATGGATGTCGAGGAGATCGTCAAACGACTGCGCGGCGCGCCCGGCACGAGGGTAACCTTGACGGTTTCGCGCAACGATCGGCCGCCATTCGAGCTCACACTGAGCCGCGCCGTCATTCACGTGGTCTCGGTCAAATCGGATCTCAAAGGTGACAATATCGGCTATGTCCGCATCGGCGCCTTTACCGAATCCACGGCGCGCGAGCTCGCCACCGCGATCGGCCGTCTCAAAGATCGCGCCCGCGGGCGGTTGAACGGCTTGATCCTCGATCTGCGTAACGACCCCGGCGGTCTTTTGGACGCTGCCGTCGAGGTGGCCGGCGACTTCACCGATGGTGGGGTGGTGGTAACGACGCGCGGGCGTACCGGTCAGGACGACCATGTCTATCGCGCGTCGGCTACGGGCGACCTCGTGCGCGGAACTCCAATCGTCGTGCTGATCAACAGCGCTTCGGCCTCGGCCGCGGAAATCGTCGCCGGAGCGCTACAGGACCATCACCGCGCGACGGTGATGGGCACTCGGAGCTTCGGCAAGGGCTCGGTGCAGACGGTTATCCCGCTCGACGGGCAAGGTGCGTTGCGGCTGACGACAGCCCTTTACTACACCCCGTCCGGGCGTTCGATACAAGGCCAGGGCATCGTCCCCGACATCGTCGTCGGTCTGCCAAAAAATCAGCAGGTAGCGAACGCAGTGGTTACCTATGAGAGCGATCTCTACCGAGCCCTCAAAAACACCGGGCCGCTGGCCTCAGGGTCAGCCAAGAATGCGACCGGCCTGCTGCGAGCTGACACCACCCAGGCGGCGGAGCATCCGATCAAGCCATTGATCATCGGCACCAGCAACGACGCCCAATTTGCCGCAGCACTCGATTACCTTCAAAAGGCGGTGCGCCGAGAGGTAGGTATCCACGGCTGACCCGTCAGGCGCGCGGCACAGGCAAGCGCAGCGCGAAGGTGTAGCGAATTCCCCATGCCAGCCACCGCAGCAACGCGGCCGGGTTAGCGAGGTGCCCGTAGTCGTCGACCTGGAGCAGCGCGAACAGCGCATATACTTTTCTCGGATCGAGCCGCCTCAGCAGGCGAATCCTGACGAACATCGAAATGCCGAGCTCCGAAACGTGATTGTTCCGGACGGCTTCCTTCATCGTCAATTTGGGAACTACGACGACGAAGTCGCCTCGCTTCGAGAAGTAGCTGTCCTGTAGGCGGCCGCGCAACCCGTCGTAATGAAGACGGTGCTCGCCGAGTTGAAACGCAAAGCCGCGCGGGAAAAATAGCCACAGCAACCAGCGAAAGGCGTTCAGCTTGCGTTCGAGGCCTGCGACATCCTCGGCCGACAGCGTCGTCGCTTCCTCTTCGTCGACACGGCGTCCGGTCAGCATTGCCACCCTTGCCCGCGCCAGCGGCCGGTATTGCTCGGGCGCCGTCGAACGATGCGTAAAATCGGTCAGATCAAGCGTCGTATAGGGCGACATCAACCGCGCTCGGGAGCGCCAATATCGCCGAAGGTCGTCATAGCGCGTCCGATAGCCGTTGGCCCAATCGCTGTCCCGGCGCTCGAACACGGCTTGGCTGGCAAAGGGCATATAGAAATCTGCCGCAAGTGTGTCACAGAGCCGGCAGACATAGTCGACGTAGTCTTTAGAGGGCTTCAGAGACACAATTCCGGTCTCGTCGAGAAAGCTGTTGACGCAGCTCGCAGGCGAATAGCTGCATAGCAATACCCGCGGCTTCGCGATCCTGTCGGCCATTCGGCGCATCGCGCGGAGAACCGGCGGTGGCGGCTTTGCATCGTTGAGGTTCAGGACCAAGGCGCTCGGCGTGTCGACCAGCAGCATGCTGTCGTCATTCCAAAGAGGAACGGACAGGATCGATACACCCTCGCCGATCGCCTGCCACCGTGACGGCGGGACGACGTCGGCGCGATAGCCGTGCCGGGCCATGTAAGCAAGGTAGCCGCGCTCGGCCAGCGCGGGAAACAGGTATGCCGGCCCACTGCCGAGCCGGCGGATGCTCGGCATATGGAAATGATCGGGATGCTCGTGCGTTACGTAGATGTGGGCACTCTTCGCCAGCCAATCGACCTCTTCGGCGGTCGGGTAATTCTCCAACCACCAGCTGCGCCAATAGACGGACCCGATGAGCCAGGGGTCGGTGGCCAGCAACGGGGCTTGGCCCAGCCGGTAGAGCACCAGGCAGGCGTGGCCGAGGGTCCTCAGCATCAGCCCGGGCGGAGCCACCCGGTGCTCGACCGATTCTGTCACTGCTGCGGTAGTGACCCTCGGCCTTGAGCGGCCTGTGCCATCAGCGGCTCGAGAAACTCGCGCAGAACCGGAGACCATTTGGCGTGTTCCGGGCCGCTCGCCGAATGCCCGAGGTCGCTGTCGATCTCGAAATAGCGAGCGTCGACGCCGGCAGCCGCGAGATCGTGCATGACCCCAGGGGCGATCAACGGCGGGAACAGCCGGTCGGTCCGGCACAGCACGTAAAGGACCTTTGCCTGGATTTTGCCGAAGTCTCTTACCGTGTCGTAGCCGATCGTGCCGCGCCGCAGGATGACCAGCGAGTTTGTGTCCCACCGCCTTGCCCAGTCGACGGCCTGTTTGCGAATCTCCGCCTCGCGCGCTTCGCGGTCCGGGTAGCGGGGCGCCAGCGCCGCCTCGATGCCGTTGCGCTTCAGCATCTCGACCCGCAACTCCGTCAGGACTGCTTTGGCGCCTCCGCGGCCGTAGTACCGGCCGCCATTCCATTCAGGGTCGGCGGCGAGTTGAGCTTGCAGCTCAGCAAGGCTGTGCTCGACATTCTGCGCCTTGGGTGCCGTGACCACCGGGACGATCGCGTCCATACAACCGGGGTAATCGACGGCCCATTGAAAGGCCTGGTAGCCGCCATAGGAGGGGCCGGCAACGGCGACGAGGTGCTCGACGCCGAGCGAGTCGAGGAGCGCCTTCTCGGCCGCGACGATGTCACGCACCGTGATCGCCGGAAAATCCGGCCCGTATGGCTCGCCGGTATGCGGGTCGATGCTCGCCGCGTTGGTCGAGCCGGAGGACGAACCCAGCATGTTCGAGGAGACAACAAACAGCTTGT
>Ga0306923_10007828_pt1 | contig 10679 bp, 11 predicted proteins | sample sta12Can44000108_FD_203841 | JGI IMG/M metagenome (GOLD analysis project Ga0306923, IMG submission 203841) | Lab enrichment of tropical soil microbial communities from Luquillo Experimental Forest, Puerto Rico - statanox.12C.anox.44.000.108 (v2)... | ecosystem: Environmental > Terrestrial >...
ACAGCCAGTCCAATCCGAACCGTGCCGCCGAAGTCGCCACTGATCTCATCAACGGCGGCATCGACCTCATGCTGGTGGCCTCGACGCCTGAAACCACCAATCCCGTCTCCGACCAGTGCGAACTAAACGAGGTCCCTTGTGTCTCCTCGGTAGCACCGTGGCAGCCCTGGTTTTTCCCGCGGGGCGGCAAACCTGAGACCGGGTTCAACTACACCTATCATTTCTTCTGGGGCCTCGAGGACGTGATCGCCGTCTTCACCAATATGTGGGGACAGCTTGCGACCGACAAAGTGGTCGGCGGCCTCTTCCCCAATGACGGTGACGGCAACGCCTGGGGCGACAAGAAGTTGGGCTTCCCACCCGTGCTCGAGCAGAAGGGCTACAAACTGATCGATCCCGGCCGCTTCCAGAATTTGACCGACAATTTCTCCGCACAGATCGCGGCGTTCAAAGAAGGGAAAGTCGAGATCGTCACCGGCGTGGTGATCCCGCCGGACTGGACGACCTTCTGGACTCAGGCGATCCAGCAAGGCTTCAAGCCCAAGATCGCTTCGGTCGGCAAGGCGCTCTTGTTCCCGTCGGCGATCGAAGCTTTGGGCGACAGGGGGCACAATCTCTCGAGCGAAGTATGGTGGACGCCGAACCATCCCTTCAAATCGTCACTCACGGGCCAGAGCGCGAAACAGCTCGCCGACGCCTATACCGCTTCGACCAAGAAGCAATGGACACAACCGATCGGTTTCGCCCATGCTCTCTTCGAGATCGCCGCCGATGTGGTAAAGCGGGGCAAGGGACCAGGCCAGCGCGACGCCACGCTGGCGGCGGTGCGGTCGACCAAGCTCGAGACGATCGTCGGTCCAGTCGCTTGGGACGGCAAGGGCCCGTTCAAGAACGTGTCGAAGACACCGCTCGTTGGCGGCCAATGGCGGCGCGGCGGCGCTTTTAAATACGATCTCGTCATCACCTCCAACGAGACTGCACCGCAGATCCCCGCAGCCGGTAAGATGGAGGCGATGGCCTGACGCTCGTCCTCCGGGCGCCGGTGCGCGCTCTGCGCTCGGAGGCACCGACGCCCAGATGACCCTTCTTCGCCTCGAAGCCGTCTCCAAAAGTTTCGGCGCCCTCAAAGTGATCGATCGCTTATCGCTCGCGCTAGCGGGAGGAGAGGCGCTGGGTGTTATCGGGCCCAACGGCGCCGGCAAGAGCACGATGTTCAACCTCATCACCGGCGATCTCCATCCCGATGAGGGTCACGTGCATTTCTTGGGCAGCAACATCACGCGGCTACCTGCCCATCAGCGTTGCCGCTTGGGCATCGGCCGCTCCTACCAGATTCCACATCCATTCCACGGCATGACGGTGTTCGAGAATGTGCTGGTCGCTGCGGCTTTCGCCTCGGGCAGGAGCGAGCGTACCTGCCATGAGCAATGCGTGGCCATGCTCGATCTCACCGGTCTCCTACCTAAAGCAAATCTCGCTGCGGGAAGTCTCACGCTCCTCGAGCGCAAGCAGCTGGAGCTCGCCCGCGCACTCGCAACCAATCCGAGGGCGCTGCTGCTCGACGAGATCGCCGGCGGCTTGACGGAGAGCGAATGCGACGAACTCATCACCACCATCCGCGACGTCCATGCCAGCGGCGTCTCGATCATTTGGATCGAGCATGTCGTGCATGCACTGTTGGCGGTGGTAACGCGCTTGGTGGTTATCAATTTCGGTCGCGAATTGGCTCAAGGCGAGCCGCGCGCGGTGATGGCGGATCCGGTCGTGCAGGAAATCTACCTCGGGATCGAGGCAGCATGAAGATTCTCGAAACCGTCGGCCTCACCGCGCACTACGGCGATTTCCAGGCGCTCTTCGGCATCGACCTCCATCTCGACGAAAGCGAGAGCTTAGCGATCATTGGTGCGAACGGCGCAGGTAAATCGACGCTATTGCGCAGTATTACTGGCCTCATCGCTACACCGGCCGAATCCGTGCGCTTCGAGGGAAGGCCGATCGGTGGACTCGCGCCCGAGCGGATCGTCCGGCTCGGGATCGCCATGGTGCCGGAAGGCCGCCGCCTCTTTCCCTCGCTCAGCGTCGAAGAGAACCTGCTGATGGGGGCGCAGCCTGGGCGCACCGGCCCCTGGTCGCTCGCTCGCGTCTATCAGCTCTTTCCCGTGCTCCGCGAGAAGCGCGGCACAGCCAGCACGGCGCTCTCTGGCGGCGAGCAGCAGATGGTGGCGATTGGTCGCGCGCTCATGACCAATCCGCGCCTTCTCCTCTGCGACGAGATCAGCCTCGGGCTTGCTCCGATCGTCATCCGCGACATTTATGCGGCTCTTCCGGGCATTCGCTCCGAAGGCACCACCGTGCTGGTAGTGGAGCAGGACATCAACCGGGCGCTTGCGGTGGCGGACCGCGTCTACTGTTTCCAAGAAGGAAAGGTCACGCTCGAAGGAAGGCCTGAGGACCTCACACGCGCGCAGATCAAGCTCGCCTATTTCGGAATCTGATGCCATGGAATGGGCCAACATCCTGCTTCAGGGCGCACTTCTGGGTGGCCTCTACGCCTTGTTTGCCGTTGGGCTTTCACTGATGTTTGGGGTGATGCGGCTCGTCAACATCGCCCATGGCGATTTCATCGTGCTTGCCGCTTATTTCGCCCTCGTTGTGGTGCAGGTACTCGACATTCATCCGCTGCTGAGCCTCACCATCGTCGCCCCCGCCATGTTCCTGGTCGGCTACCTGCTGCAGCGCTTCCTGCTGAACCATACGCTCGGCGGCGACATTCTACCGCCGCTTCTCGTCACCTTCGGCCTTTCTGTGATCGTCCAGAATTTGCTGCTCGAGGTGTTCAGCGCCGACACTCGGCGGCTACAGGCCGGTGCGCTCGAGACGGCGAGCCTGAAGCTCGGCGATCATCTCGCATTGGGCTGGCTGCCCGGAATCGTCTTCGCGACCGCGATCGTCGTCATCCTGTTACTAGAACTCCTCCTTTATCGCACCGCGCTCGGCCGCGCTTTCCGCGCCACCTCCGACGACGCCGACACCGCCAGGCTCTATGGCGTCCACAACCGGCACGTCTTCGCGCTCGCCACCGCGATTTCACTGGCTATCGTGGCGATCGCTGGCGTGCTGCTCGCGATCCGCACGAACTTCGATCCCTCGATCGGGCCGGCAAGGCTTATTTACGCCTTCGAGTCGGTCATCATCGGCGGGTTGGGCAGTATCTGGGGCACGCTGGCTGGCGGAATCATCCTGGGCGTGGCCCAGTCGGTGGGAGCCGCGCTCGATCCCGGCTGGGAGATCCTGGCCGGCCATCTGGCTTTTCTTCTGGTGCTCGTGATCCGTCCGCGCGGCCTCTTTCCACGGCTCGCCGATTGATGAGCGCACCGCCATTTCGCGTCGAGCGGTCGACCAAGGCGAGCCGTATCGGCGCGGCGTTTCTCGCGCTTGCAGTCGCGGTGTTGCTGACCCTCCCTTCCTGGGGCACGAGCGCCCAAATGCGGCTCGTCATCGAGGTCAGCTACTATCTCGCGCTCGCCCAAGCGTGGAATCTGCTCGCGGGCTATGCTGGCCTCGTGTCGGTCGGACAGCAGGCCTATGTCGGGTTGGGCGGGTACGCCTTCTTCGCACTGACCGTGCTGCTGCAGCTGCCGCCGCTTCTGGCCCTGCTCCTTGCAGGTGTTGCTGCGGCGGCGATCGCGCTTCCCACTGCCTTCATCGTCTTCCGTCTGCGCGGCGCTTATTTTGCCATCTGCACCTGGGTGGTGGCGGAAGTGTTCCGCTTGTTGCTCGCACAAGTGACGCCGCTCGGTGGGGGCACTGGCATGAGCCTGCCGGTTTCGATCGTCCGCGCCTTCGGGGACAGCAAGGTCGCCAGAGATCTCGTTCTCTATTACCTCTGCCTAACCATAGGTATCGGTGCGGTGTTGCTCGTCTTCTTCTGGCTGCGCTCGCGCCAGGGGCTTGCCTTGACTGCGATCCGAGACAGTGAGGCCGCTGCCGCCAGCGTTGGTGTCGACAATCGGCGCACCAAGCTCGCCGTCTATCTCATTGCCGCCCTCATCGCCGGTCTCGTCGGCGCGGTGGTCTTCGTCCAGAAGCTGCGCATCTCGCCTGACGCCGCTTTCAGCGTCGGCGACTGGACCGTCTATGTCATCTTCATCACCGTGATTGGGGGGATCGGCAGTATTGAAGGCCCGATCATCGGCACGGTTGTGTTCTTCACGCTGCGTGCGCTTCTTGCCGACTATGGCGCGTGGTATCTGATCCTGCTGGGAGCTACGGCTGTGATCGTCATGCTGCTTGCGCCCGGCGGGGCCTGGGGACTCGTGCAACGGCATCTCGATCTACAGGTATTTCCGGTGCAGCGCCGAATACAGCTTCGCACCGCGGCCGGCGACGATGTGTAACTAATGTTCGCGACCAATCGGGATAGCAAACAAGGATCAGGGATCCCAGATTCGACCCTTACCGGCCTCAGGCCGCCGCCTGAATTCGGCCGCTGTCGGAGGGCAGGGTCGCTAAGCCGAGCCGCGGCATGGTGATCGGCGGCGACATGGACTCCGATAGCGAACTCGGGCACATTTCGGCAAAAGACGGGGGCGCCCAGGTGCGTCCATGGCTCAGGGAGGATGGATGATGAAAAGACGGGCGTGGCTCCTCGGCTTGGCGACCTTGGTCCTTGCCACCTCACTTTCGCCGGCGCGGGCGGAAGACGGGACCTTCAAGCTCGGGTTGGTCACGTTTCTCTCGGGTCCCGCTGCAGATTCCTTCGGCGTACCGGCCGGGAACGGTGCCAAGGTCCTGGTGGAAGCGATCAATCGCGGCGGCTTGCTGCCGGCACCCTACGAGAAGCCCGGGTTCGGCGGCCTCAAGATCGACATGGTGATGATCGACGAAAATGGTGGCGCGACGAAACAGGTTCAGGAATTGCGCAACGCCTATGAACGCGATCAGGTCGATGCGCTCGTGGGATATATCGGGTCCGGTGATTGTCTCGCCGTCGCGCCTGCGGCCGAGGAGCTCAAGAAATTCCTTCTCCTCATGGATTGCGGCACGCCGCGCATCTTCGAGGAGAACAAATACCATTACGTCTTCCGCAGCGCGGCCCATGGCGCCATGGACAACGTCGCCATCGCGCGATACCTCGCCAAGCGCCATCCCAAAGTGACCGAGATCGGCGCCATCGATCAAGACTACGCCTGGGGACAAGATTCCTGGAAGGATTTCAAGGCCAGCATGGCCAAGCTCGAACCGGAAGCCAAGACCAAGGTCGAGCTCTGGCCGAAATTCGGCGCCGGGCAATACGGCACCGAAATCTCGACGCTCCTGCAGGAAAAGCCCAGCCTCGTTTATTCGAGCCTGTGGGGCGGCGATCTCCAGGCTTTCGTGCTCCAGGCAGTGCCGCGCAGTCTGTTCAAGGATCGCCTCGTCGTGTTGAGCGCATCCGATCACGTGTTGCAGCCGCTGGGCAACAAGATGCCGGACGGCGTCATCGTCGGCGCCCGCGGCGCCAACGGGCAATATGCCGAAAGGAGTGCGATCAACGACTGGTACGTCGAGGCTTACAAGAAGGCGTATCCCGGAACGGCGCCGGTCCAGCCGCAATATCGCGCGGCGCAGGCGATCTTGGGAATCAAGGCCGCGGTGGAAAAAGCCATGGCGGCGAATGGTGGCAAGAAACCGAGCTCGGAAGAGCTCGTCACGGCCATGACCGGGCTCGAATGGGATGCGCCCTCGGGCCACATCAAGATGGCGCTCGGCGACGGGCATCAGGCGATCCAGTCGAACGCCGTCGGCCGCACGCAATGGGACAACGAAACCAAGAGCGTGCGGCTCGTCGATATCGAGCGTTTCGCCGCCGAATGCGTCAATCCGCCGCCGGGCATCAAATCCGAAGAGTGGATCGCACAAGGCTTCCCCGGCGCCAAGTGCAACTGAGCGAGCGATCCTAGGGGCCGGGTTTCCCGGCCCCTTTACTGAGCGAGCGAGCCGGTGGATTTCGTCGCCACGATCGCCATTGACGGACTCATCGACGCGTCATGGCTTTTCATCGTCGCGGTCGGGCTGACGCTGGTTTTCGGCGTCCTCAACATTCTCAATATCGCCCACGGCAACCTCTATGCCATCGGCGCCTACACCGCCGCGACCGGCGTGGGGTGGTACTATACCGGCAGCGGTCCACCCATGCTTGGCTACCTCGTGCTGGTGGCCGCGGCGCTCGCCGTCGCCGTCGCCCTGGGACCGCTGATGGAACGCGGACTTCTCCGCCTCTTTTATGAGCGGGACGAAGTTCTCCTGGTCCTCGTGACCTACGCGCTCTTTTTGATCCTCGAGGACGCGACCAAGCTCATCTGGGGTCCCAATCCGTATTACGCCTACGAGCCCTACGGATTGCTGGGGGATATCTCGCTCTTCGGCCTCGACTACGTCGCCTACGATTTTCTGCTCGTCGGCTTGGCGCTGCTTACCGGTGGGCTGCTGTGGTTCGGCCTCAATCGCACCATCATCGGCAAGCTGGTGTTGGCGGTCATTCATGATCGTGAGATGAGCCGCGCGATGGGTATCAATGTGACGCGCGTGTTCGTCCTCGTCTTTACCTTCGGCGTGTTTCTTGCCGCGCTCGGCGGAGCTTTCACGGCGCCGAAGATATCCGTGCAACCCGGGCTCAGCGTCACCGTCATCCTGCTCAGCTTTGCGGTGGTGGTGATCGGTGGCTTGGGCAGCGTCGAAGGCGCCGCGCTCGCGGCATTGCTCGTCGGCTTGGCCCGCTCCGCCGCCATCCATCTGATGCCGTCGGCCGAGCTTTTCATAGTCTATCTCGTGATGGCGGGTGTGCTGGCGTTTCGCCCGGAAGGTCTCTTCCAGCGCACGGCGCTGCGCAAGATATGAACGCCATCATCGCCCTCGGTGCATTCCTCGCGCTGGCGCTCGCCGGTTTTCTGCTTCCGGGCTGGCTGGTCTTTCTTGCCGTGGTCGGCTTCGCCAAGGGTCTCGTTGCCCTCGGCCTGATCCTCCTCATGCGAGGCGGGCTCGTTTCGTTCGGCCAGGGGCTCTTCTATTGCGCGGGCGCCTATGCGGCAGGGCTGGCGATGCGGTATGGCGCGATCGGCGATGCGGCGTTGCTGGTGGCATCGGGCGCCGTCGTGGCACTCGTCCTGGCGCTGGTCATCGCGCCGCTCCTCGCCGGGTACCGCGGCATCTTCTTCGCCACCTTGACATTGGCGCTCTCGATGATCGCCTATGGCATCCTCAACAAGACCTACGTCCTCGGTGGATCGGACGGCATCAATCTGCGCGCGCCGAGTTTCTTTGGCTATCAGCCGCCCAACTCGGCAATGGCCAACTACGCGCTGTTTCTCTTCACGAGCGCCATTGTTGCCGTTATCGCGGCCCTCATGCGGCGGCATTTCGATTCGATGAGCGGCCTCCTCTCGCTCGCCATGCGCGACAACGAAATACGCGCCGAGTATCTCGGTGCCTCGCCGCGGCGGGTCACGGTCGTCAATTTTCTGGTGGCCGCCGGGCTGGGCGGGGCCGGTGGCGCGTTGGCGGCCCTGGCGCTCGGTCACATCGATCCGGAATTCGCCTTTTGGACCACCTCCGGAGAGTTCGTCTTTCTTGCCATCCTCGCCGGCCATGCGAGCATCGCTGCCGTGTTTCTGGCGTCGCTCTTGCTCGAGCTCGTGCGTTCCTTCTCCAGCCAATATTTTCCCAACAGCTGGCAGATGGCGCTCGGCATCTTCCTGCTGCTGGTCATCCTGTTCCTGCCTCAGGGGCTTGGTTCCTTGCTGCGCCGACGCAGGAAACCGCGCGAATTGCCCATCGCGTCCCGCGCCGAGGCACCGCCGTGACCGCGGTGCTCGAGACGCGCAGCCTCCACAAATCGTTCGGCGCCGTCGTCGCGGCGCGCGACGTCTCAATCGAGGCGCGCCGTGGCGAGCGTCTCGGGCTTATCGGCAACAATGGTGCGGGGAAGACCACCTTCGTCAACATCGTCTCCGGATACATCAAGCCGGATCGTGGAGAAGTGCTGCTTGATGGTGCCGACATTACCGGCCTCTCGCCGCGGCTCGTCAGTCGTCAGGGGGTGAGCCGATCCTTTCAAATTCCGCAGCTCTTCGCGACGCTGACGCCGGAGGAAAACCTGCTGATCGCGCTGGGTCTCGCGCGGCCCGGCGGCCTTTCCTCATGGCGCGCGGCGCGCGCGCAAGCGCTGCTTGATGAGCTCGAGCCGCTGCTCTCTCGCTTCGGACTTGCGCCTTATCGTCACCATGTCATCGCCGCGCTGCCGGGCGGGGTGCGGAAGCTGCTCGACATCGCCATGGCGATGACCGGCAGGCCGAAATTGCTGCTGCTGGACGAACCGACCAGCGGCGTTGCCGCCGCGGAGAAATTTCCGCTGATGGACGTCATCATGGCTGCGCTGGAAGATACGGCCGTCGCGGTTCTCTTCATCGAGCACGATATGGAGATCGTCGGCCGCTATGCCGAGCGCGTCCTCGCTTTCTACGATGGTCGGGTCATCGCCGACGGCGCGCCCGCCGCGGTTTTGCGCAATGCCGACGTGCAGCGCTACGTCACGGGCGTCAACGGCTGAGCCATGCTGGAAATCGAACGCCTCAAGGTGGCAATCCAGTCGGTCGAGGTGCTGCGCGGGATCAGCCTGACGGTGAAGCCCGGAGAGATGGTTGGCTTGGTCGGCCGCAATGGTGCCGGAAAGACCACCAGCTTGCGGGCCGTGATGGGGCTGGTCGCGCCGACGGCGGGGAATATTCGTTTTGCCGAGAGGCATCTCACCGATTATCCGACGCACGAACGCGCGCGTTTCGGCATCGGCTACATGCCCGAGGATCGCCGTCTCGTCCCCCAACTGTCGGTCGAGGAGAACATCTTGCTGCCCAGCTGGGCGACGCGAGACGTCGATGCGAAGCGTCGCCTCGAACGCATCTACACGCTGATGCCCGAAGTGGCGGAGATGCGCAGGCGCAAGGCGCAGCTCCTCAGCGGCGGCCAGCAGAAGCTCGTGGCGCTCGCCCGCGCGATGATGCCGGGGACGCGGCTTTTGCTTCTCGATGAGCCCTTCGAGGGGGTGGCACCGGCGCTCTCCCAGCGCCTGGCCGAAGTGATCGCGGCGCTGAGGGGCCAAGACCTCGCGGTCCTCCTGGCGCAATCCGATCTCAATCACACGGTCAAGCTGCTGGACCGGGAGTACGTGATCGAGCGGGGCGCCAACCGCGCCTCATAACACTCGGCGGAGCCTCAGTTTTTGTAGCTCGTGTCCTCGCGATCGAGACGCCGCACCATGGCGCGCCAGGCGTGCTCGACGGTGCCGCCGGCGCCGCTCTTGCCGAATTGCGCGGTGATTCCCACCGCCTTCGGCGCTGCCTCTACGAGCCGGCTGTTGCAGGCCATGGCCTGGAGCTGGGCTCGCGCCGCCTTTTCAAGCAAGAACATCGTCACGTAAGCGTGCCCGATCGTGCGCCCAGCCACGAGCGTGCCGTGATTGCGCAAGATCATCGCTGGCTTGTCACCGAGATCTCGGACGAGACGCTCACGCTCGCCGAGATCGAGCGCCACGCCTTCGTAATCATGGAAGGCGATTTGCCCGTCGAGGAACATCGCGGTTTGCGACAGCGGCCGGAGGCCGCAATCGAGCATGGAAAGCGCCATTCCCGCTTCGGTGTGGAGGTGGATGACGCAACCGACATCGGGCCGGGCGGCATGAACGGCGCTGTGGATGGTGAAGCCGGCGGCGTTCACGGGATAGGGCGAGTCGCCGATCGTGCGTCCCTCGAGATCGATCTTCACCAAGTTGGAGGCGGTGACCTCCTCGAAGGCGAGGCCGAAGGGATTGATGAGAAAATGATGCTCGGGGCCGGGAACGCGGGCCGAGATGTGATTGTAGATGAGCTCGTCCCAGCCGTTGCGCTGGGCCAGGCGATAACATGCGGCGAGCTCGATGCGGAGCTCGCGCTCCTCCTCGCTCATCGGCGCGTTCGCCAAACGCCGCTCGCCGCCCATCGCGACTGATGTCTGCATGGTACCCTCCTCAGCCAAACGCCGCTTTGATCCGTTCCGGGGTCAGCGGCAGGTCCCGCAAGCGCAGACCGGTCGCATGCGCGATGGCGTTGGCGATCGCCGCCGCCGTCGGCCCTTGTGCCGCCTCTCCGGCGCCCAGTGACTTCTCCGTCGGACGATCGAGCACGACGACATCGATCGCCGGCACCTCCGGGAACGTCAGAATGGGATAGCGGCTCCAGTCGCGCGAGACGATGTGCTGGGGATTGAAGAGCACTTGCTCCTTGAGCGTCCAGCTCGCCGCCTGGATGATGCCGCCTTCGGTCTGATTGATGAGGCCGTTGGGATTGATGACCTGGCCCGCATCGATGGCCGCCGTCGCTCGCACGAGACGCGTGGCGCCGCTGGCGCGGTCCATCTCAACGTCGACGACGACCGCGAGATACGCCGACAAGTTCTTGTATTTCGCGAAACCGATGCCGCGGCCCTTGCCGGTGCCGCCCGGCAGATTGGGTTGCCAACCGGCGTGAGAGGCCGCCGCCTTCACCACCGCGCTCGCTCTGGGGTCGCCCAGATGGCGCATGCGGAATTCGACCGGGTCGACCTTGGCCGCGCGCGCGAGCTCGTCCATGAAGGATTCGATGGCAAAAATATTCGCATAGGCGCCGAGC
>Ga0306923_10007830_pt1 | contig 10678 bp, 12 predicted proteins | sample sta12Can44000108_FD_203841 | JGI IMG/M metagenome (GOLD analysis project Ga0306923, IMG submission 203841) | Lab enrichment of tropical soil microbial communities from Luquillo Experimental Forest, Puerto Rico - statanox.12C.anox.44.000.108 (v2)... | ecosystem: Environmental > Terrestrial >...
CGGTCTCGGATTCCAGATCCCAACTCAGGATGCGCGCATCGTACGGGAAAGCCCCATCGGTTCGGAACTTCCGCTTGGTGCGCTTATCGAGCGCGTAGGCATCCACCACCTTGGCGATCCCCCGCACCGCCATCTGAGCGGACAAACCAAAGCGCTGGCGGACTTGGTAGTAGACCAGTTTGTCGAGCGCCAACTGCCGGAAGGTCTGGTGATGCCACGCCTGGTCGCTAATCCAATCGCAGGCCGCATTGGCAGTCTCGAAGGTACGGCGCAATCCGTCCGGGTCGGCAGGCGAGACCTTGACTGTGAGGGTCGGTCGCGTAATCAATGTCTAGGACAAGACCAACTACAAGTTAACCGCCTGCAAGGCGGTGGTATCAGACCGGAAATTTAGATCATGAAACTCGACGTCCTAGCGATTGCGGCGCACCCGGATGACGTGGAGCAGACTTGCGGCGGCACTCTAATCCGCATGGCCGAGGCGGGATATCAGACCGGAGTTGTCGACCTGACCGCCGGTGACATGGGCACACGCGGCACGCCGGAGGAGCGCATCGCCGAATCGGATACCGCCGCAAAGCACATGCTGCTCGGGTGGCGCGGCAACCTGCGGATGCCCGACGCGCGCCTGGAGAACAATATCGCCGCGCGCATGACGCTGGCGGCGCAGCTTCGTGAGTTGAAGCCGCGCGTGGTGATCCTGCCGTATTGGGAAGCGAGGCATCCCGATCATTACCGGGCCTGCGAGTTGGGCTACGAGGCCTGCTTCCTGGCGGGGCTCGCCAAGCTCGATCCGTCATCGGAGCCGCACCGGCCTTTCAAGATTCTTTATTCGGGCCTCTATACCAATATCAAGCCCTCGTTTGTAGTGGATATCAGCGCGCAGTTCGAACGCCGGATGGCGGCTCTGCTCAGCTACACCTCCCAGTACGGCGCCACCTCAGAAGGCGGCGGGGTGTTCCCGCAGGCACCGGAGATCCGCGAGCGTTTGGGTGCTATCGCGCGATTTTACGGCAACTTGATCGGTGTGCGCTACGGCGAGCCGTTTATGGTCAACGAGGCGATCGAGATCACCGACATCGTCGCCATGCCGGTGCGCTCGATCTAGCTGATTAAGCGAGGGGTGCCCGCATCCAGTCTCATTTCAGCCCCAATTTCTTGCCGGCCGCGAGTAGCGCGATCGATTCGCGAATGCGCTTCTTTTGCGTCTCAGGCCGCTTGGCTGTATGAATCCAAGCGACAAAGTGGCGCCGGTTGGTGGGTGCCAGCTCTTGAAAAAAACTCCATGCTTTCTGATTTGCTTGGAGGGCTTTGGCGATGTAGAGGGGCAGACGCGGGATCGCCGGCCGCGGTCGGTAGCTCTCGGGAGTGGGCGCCGCCGCGAGACCTGCCGACGCCAGCAAGCCTAGTGTTTTGAGTTCCGCCCAGCGTTGGCGGTTGCTGTCCGACCACTTGCTGGCGGACCTTCGCGGTGTAAATTTGCGGGCGTAGCGATCGCCATCGAGGCGTTTGATCAGGCTGTCGACCCATCCGAAGCACAACGCTTCGCGTACCGAGTCGTCATAATCGATCGATTCCACCCGCCTGTGGTTTTTGTAATAGACGAGCCAGACGCCCGGACTTGAGGCATGGTGCTTGGCCAACCATCTCCGCCACTCGCGGAGGTTCCCAACCTCCAGGGTCGTCAGTTCAGGTCCCACCTACGGTGCGCTCACGCACTTCCCGCCCGGGCATCGGTTGTTTTCTTCGCACACGTACTCGAACAGGCCAATCTTGTCCCATTCGGGCTTGGCGGCCATGGTGAACTCCTCGGTCCACTGCCTGGTGAAGGTCTTCGGATCGTCGATCGTCAGCTGATAGGACAGCGTCTTGTCATCCTTCCACTTGATATGCTCGATGGTGCGCAGGGCGTCGCTGTGCATCCGGTATTCCTTCGGGTTCGTGTAATAATAGTCGTCCAAACCCCAACGTTTGAAGTTGGTGGTTTCGACAACCAGCGTGTCGCCTTCCCAGTGCCCGACCGGGTCCCCGTAATAGGAGGGCTCGATGCCCTCGCGGTGGGCGCGCCCGTCGAGCGGAATGATGCGGGTCATCCGCTGGAATTCGTGCACCATCACCAGGTAATCCTTGTTTTGCGTGAATTGAACCGCGTTGGCCGACAACATACCGGAGGGGAATCCGGCGGGCATGCAGTAGGCTCGCGGCTCGTCGTGGCGGGGGTCGCCCGTCCGCGGCTCATAGAACGGCTCGCCCCCCGGTTTGAAGGGCGCCAGTAAATTGCGGTCGAAAATCGTGGCCGAACAGCGGCAACGCTCACCGGAGGAGGTCTTCGGCCACTCATAGACCCCGCTCAAATCCGGTTTTCCGTCCGCGCTGCGTGCCTTGGCGTTCTGTGCATGGACAGTCCCCGGCGCCTCGGCGAGACCGGCCAATCCGGCCGCAGCCAGCGCCGCCACCAAGGTCCAGCGGCCGGTTTTTGATGGGTGGGTATGCATGGCGAAGCCTCCGGAGTGCGTCATTTCTTGGGCGCCTCGGGACCTTCCCCGCCGGCGGTGAATACGTTCCGGCCGTCAGGGAACGTCACCTTGTTGCCGTTCGCATTGTTCGTGCCATCTTTGGCGCGGAACCCTTCGACTTCCACCGTCATGCCCGGCTGGATCACGTTTTTCGTGATTCCGCGCCGCATCAATTGCCCCGGGGCGCCCCCGGAGAAGGCCCAGTGTGTGACGTTGCCGAACTCGTCTTTGGAATCCACATAAAACCAGATGTGAGGGTTCAGCCACTCCACCTTGGTTACCACTCCGGCCACCTTCACCGGCTTGGTGTCATCGAACTCGGCGGCGAAGGAGTGATGTGCCAAGACGGGAACCGAAGCGGCAAAGCCGCTCACGAGGACAACGGCCATTGATCGAACGTCCATCGGGTAACCTCGAATTAACGGCAGGATAGCGCTGGGGAGCCGTTTCACGCAACTCGAAAACTCGCCGCTTATTTCAGGACGAGCACCGCGGTCTTGCCGTCCGTGTCCAGGTTGTCGCCGGTGGCGTTTTGTCCGTGCGGGGGCACCTCCGGCCGGTCGACCAGCGCGACCCCCTGTATGCGACCGGTGAAGATCAGGTCGTTCACCACCTTGGCGCGCTCCCGGTCGATCTGGGAATCGATCCGGTGGATGAAGGTGTAGTCCTGCTGAGAAAAACTGATGCCGATGTCGTGGGTTGCCGCGACCGCCCAGACCGGCATTCCTTGGAACTTCACCGGTCTCTTCCAAACGCGCAAGTGGTGGCGGCGGGCGAAGGTGTTGTTCAGTTTTTCGAACACCAAGTCCGGCGGCTTGCCATCGAGCAGCAGTACCGACACGGGAGCCTCGGTGTAGCCGCGGCCCTCGGCCAGGGCGCGGAAGGTCTCGAATTTGGTCTGCGCGTTTAAGCCCGCGGCGAGCGACCATCCGGCCTCTTGGAAGGCTCGCTCGATGGCTTCTTCGCGACCGATTAACAGAAGGTTGGTAATGTCCGACGGCCTCGGCGGACTCTTGGCCCGGGTCTGGAACGGTTCGCGCGCCACCAGATCCGCCAGCGCCGCTTCATTCGGAATGGGCTGGGGTTGGCCTGCGGGTTCGGGACTGACACCCTGCTTCAGCTTGAGGGGCGCGGCGAGCTTCAATTCCATTTCCACGCCCGCGTCATAAGTAATGTCGTTTTCGGCAGGTTTCAGGATCGCGCCTTTCACCGCCCCCAGGACCTCGGCGAGGCCGGAATATTTCGTACCGAGCTTTTCAAGCTGGGTGTCCAGCTGCCCGCTAATGGTTTCCGAAGCCAGAATGCCATTCACTTGTCCTTGGTCGCCAAGGCTTTCGCGGGAGTTGTCGATGGCGGCGAGCTGCGAAGCGATCTTCAACTTCGTGCCGCTGATTTCGAGCTGGTCAAACGCGACTACGAGCACCGACCGCTCGTCGGGTTGCGTGGACTGGGTCGCCTTTTCCACCACCCCCCGCACCAACGCTCCGGCCGGGATGGCGAACTCCCCGTTTACCACGACAGGCGCAATCACGGTTGCTTCGATCGGATCCTTGGGTTTCGCCGTCTGAGTCGAGACTTTGCTTTTCAGGCGGATCTCGACCGGAGTCCCCGCCGGCACATCCACCGTGAGGGAGGCCCCCGACAAAAGCGTGGCCGCCGAAACCGCGCCCACGATGAGCGGTCGCATCATATTAACCATTTTACGCGTTGAGACCGGCCGGAACCGATGCGCACAACCAATTCAGTGGGTTTCCCGATGGGTTTCGGCCCGCGCAACCTCCCGGTAAAGATCCGATACGCCCAACTCGGCCGCCCACATCTCCGTGGTATGAAGGCACTTCAGAATGTTCTGGCGCTGGGCGGCTAAATCCTCGACGTCGCAGCGTGCAAGCACCCACAGCAGGTGTTCCGCGCGCTCCAGGAGTTTCGCTCTATCGCGCCGGTGCTTCAAGGCACAAACGTCTTGGCAGGGACGTCCTCTTGCTTACTAAACGCGGACCGTTTCGGCGGGTTGCGACGAAAGAATAGCCATTTGGGGCTAGGGTACCGGCTCTGCCACCCCGAATTGCCCGTTCCGGAACCCAGGCGCAACCGGTCTGATACCATGAAGGATCACAGCTTGACCCAAGCAATTCCAGATATCCTCGCCCGCATTGTCGCCAAGAAAAGGGAGGAGCTGGCGAACGTCAGAGCCTTCGTAGAGGAATGGGGGCGCCAAGCGGAGCGCCGCCGCCCCGAGCTCCGCGATTTCCGTCAGGCGGTGTCCACGCGTGTGCCCGCAATCATCGCCGAGGTCAAGAAAGCGTCTCCCAGTAAAGGGATCCTGGCGGCGGATTTTGATCCGTCGCGGACGGCGTCGGCTTACGAGCGCGGTGGGGCCGTAGCGGTGTCAGTCGTCACCGACCGAGAATTTTTTCAGGGCGGTCTCACGGATCTGGAAGCTGCCCGCCGGGCGGTGGCGCTGCCGGTGTTGCGTAAGGACTTTACCATCGCGGCGGCTCAGATCCTGGAGGCGGCCGCGCACGGTGCCGATGCCATACTGCTGATTGCTGCGATTCTCACCGCCCGCGAGATCCGCGATCTTCGGGAGGCCGCGGCGCGCTCTGGTGTGGCGGCCTTGGTGGAAGTTCACAACCGGCACGAGTTGGACGCGGCCCTTGATGCCGGAAGCGAGATCATCGGGGTCAACAACCGTGACCTGGCCACTTTCGAGGTGACGCTTGAGACCTCTCTGCGGCTGGCGGAACACATTCCCGAGGGTATCGTGAGGGTCAGCGAAAGCGGTATCCGCGATGCGGGCGACATTGCCAGGCTGCGGGCCGCCGGATACACCGCGTTCCTGGTGGGCGAGCATCTCATGAAATCGCGCGATCCCGCCTCGGCGCTCCGGAAGCTGGTAGGTCCATGATCCTCAAGATTTGCGGTCTCACGAACGCCAACGATGCGGCTGCTGCCATAGAGGGCGGCGCGACCGCTATCGGCTTCAATTTCTGGCTGCGCAGCCCCCGTTATATTGCGCCCGAACTGGCCGCGGATATCGCATCGCCGGGCGGTGTACGTCGGGTCGGCGTTTTCGTGAATGAAGCGCCGGCGCGCATTGAACAGATCGCCCACCAGGCCCGGCTCGATGTCGCGCAGTTGCATGGCGACGAACCCCCCGCTGCCTATCCGGCCGGTCTTGCGGTGTGGAAAGGCGCCCGTGTCGCTGCGGGGTTCGATTTTTCCGCGTATCAAGACTCCCCAGCCGAAGCCCTGGTCCTGGACGGCGCGGCCGGCGAACTCTATGGCGGCTCCGGAAAGCCGTTCGACTGGAGTCTGGCGGCGGGCGCGGCGAAGCGGATCATTTTGGCGGGCGGCCTGGATGCCTCGAATGTGGCCGAAGCGGTGGCGCTCGCTCGTCCTTGGGGCGTAGACGCCTGCTCCCGCCTCGAGAGCGCACCGGGAAAGAAAGACCACCGCAAGATGAACGAGTTTCTCCAGGCCGCCAGGCAAGCCGCCCAGCAGACACCATGACCCCACAGCCGGATCCGCGCGGACACTTCGGGCCCTACGGCGGGCGCTTCGTGCCGGAGGTGCTGATGGCACCGATCGAAGAGCTGGAACAGGCGTATGTTGCCGCGCGCGAAGACCCGGAGTTTCAGGCTGAGTTGCGGGACCTGCTCTCGAACTATGCTGGCCGCCCCACGCCCCTCTACTTTGCCCAGCGCCTGACCGAATCGCTGGGCGGCGCGCGGATCTATCTGAAGCGTGAAGATCTGTTGCATACGGGCGCGCACAAGATCAACAACTGTCTCGGCCAGGCGTTGCTCGCCCGGCGGATGGGGAAGCGGCGCATCATCGCCGAGACGGGCGCCGGGCAGCACGGTGTGGCCACCGCCACGGTATGCGCGCTAATGGGGTTCGACTGCGTAGTCTACATGGGTGAGGAAGACATGCGCCGCCAGCGGCTCAACGTCTTTCGCATGCGCATGCTGGGCGCTAAGGTCGTGGGTGTGGCCACCGGCAGCCGCACCCTCAAGGATGCCATCAGCGAGGCCATGCGCGACTGGGTGACCAACGTCGGCAATACGCATTATCTGCTGGGCTCGGTGCTCGGGGCGCATCCGTACCCCATGATGGTGCGTGATTTTCAAAGAGTCATTGGCGAAGAAGCGCGCCGTCAGACTCTGGAGGCTGAAGCCCGCCTGCCGGATTCGATCTTCGCGTGTGTGGGCGGCGGCTCGAATGCCATCGGCATCTTCCACGCATTTCTCGCGGACACGACCGTGCGGTTGATCGGGATCGAGGCCGGAGGCCGCGGTGACGCGATCGGCGAACATGCGGCCCGCTACCGCGGCGGCGCTCCGGGCGTCCTGCAGGGCGCCTACAGCTTTGTTTTGCAGGATAATCACGGGCAAATCGCGTTGACCCACTCGATTTCGGCCGGGCTCGATTACGCCATGATTGGCCCGGAGCACGCCTGGCTGCACGACTTGAATCGCGCCGAGTACACCGCGGCCTCCGATGCCGAAGCGCTCGCGGCAGCGAGCCTGCTTTCGCGCACCGAGGGCATCATTCCGGCCCTCGAATCAGCCCACGCGGTCGCCGAAGCCGTGCGGCGCGCCCCAGCTGCCAAAGGCCAGTTATTCCTCGTGAACCTCTCGGGGCGCGGCGACAAGGATATCGACATCTACCGCGAGAACTTCATGGTCCTCGACGAGTCATGACGCGTATCGGGCGTCTGTTCGATTGTTTGAAGCGCGACGGCCGCAAAGGCCTGATCGCCTATCTTACGGCTGGGGACCCCGCTCCCGACCGCACCGCCGATCTGGTGGAGGCATTGTTACGCGGTGGTGCCGATCTGATCGAGTTGGGCGTCCCGTTTTCCGATCCCATCGCCGATGGCCCGGTCATCCAGCGTGCCGGGGAGCGCGCGCTCAAGGCGGGCACCACGCTCGGTTCGGTGCTCGATATCGCCGCCGAGATCCGCCGGCGTTCCGAGGTGCCGCTGCTGCTGTTCACGTATTTGAATCCGGTGCTCCGGTACGGGCTGGAACGGCTGGCCGCAGACGCCGCCCGACAGGGTATTGACGGGTGCCTGCTGACTGATGCCAGCGTCGACGAAGCGCAGGACTACGCCGCGGTTATGCACCGCCACGGCCTCGATACTGTGTTTCTGGCGGCGCCGACCAGCACCCCGCGCCGGCTGGAACTGGTGGCGCGCTACTCCACCGGATTCATCTACCTCGTGTCGCGCACCGGCGTGACTGGGGAGCGCGAACGGCTGTCGGATTCGGTGGCGCCTATGGTGCGCGCCGTCCGCGCCGTGACAGATCTGCCGCTCGCGGTCGGCTTCGGCATCTCCCGCCCCGAGCACGTCGCCGAGTTGGCCCGCCAGGTGGAAGCCGTCGTGGTGGGTAGCGCCTTCGTGCGCTTGATCGAGCGCCACGCCGGCAACTCGTCGCTTGAGATCCAACTCGAACGGTTCACGCGCGAATTGAAGGACGGTTTCGGAGTTCACGCATGACCAAGGAGGAAGCGCGGCAGAAGCTCACCGAGTACCGCGTATTCATCGACGAGCTCGACCGGCGGATTGTCGCGCTTCTCAATGAGCGGACACGTGTGGTGGAAGACATTGGCCGCGTCAAACGCGACGCCGAGATGCCCGTTTATGAACCCGAACGAGAACAGCGGGTATTTGACAACGTCCGCAGCGTCAGCAATGATGACCCGCTGGCCCAGCAGGCCGTCCGCCGCATTTTCGAGCGCATCATTGAAGAAATGCGTATGATCCAGCGCCTCCGCATGGAATCCAACGGCGACCAGCCCGCCGGCAAAACATGAACAGCGTCGCGATCGTCGGGACGGGATTGATCGGGGCTTCTTTTGGTTTGGCGTTGCGCCAGGCGGGATTCATCGGGCCGATTCTAGGCGTGAGCTCGGAGCGCGCGCTGGCCGATGCGGTGGCCGTCGGAGCCATCGACCGGGGCGTGACGCTCGCGGAAGCCGCCGGACAGGCGGAGCTGGTCTTCCTGTCACAATCGATCGGGCGTATCCTCGACACGCTCCGCCACCTCGACCCGCTGCTGAGGCCGGGCGCGCTGGTGACCGACGCCGGCAGCACCAAGAACGAGATCGTGGATCACGCCCGCCAGTTCATCCGGCGTGGTCAGTTTCTGGGCGGCCATCCGATGGCCGGCAAAGAGTTGCGCGGCGCTGCGGCCGCCGAGGCCGGTCTGTTTCAGGGGTGTACGTGGGTCCTGACGCCGGATGAGCCATCGGAACTAGAGACCCCGGCGGCCCGCGCATTCCTGGACTGGCTCGACCGAATCGGCGCCCGCTTGGTGGCACTCGATTGTGACGAGCACGATCGCGTGGTGGCGTTTACCTCCCACCTGGCGCAACTGGCGTCGACCGCGCTCGCCTCCTCGGTCGGTGAAAACCTGAGCGAAGAACGGCATCTGAGGGTGGCCGGTCCAGGGCTGAGGGGTATGACGCGGTTGGCGCTCAGCTCCTACGACCTGTGGCGGGACATTCTAGCCACCAACGCCGAACACATCGACCGCGCGCTATCGCGATACGTCCAGAAAATGGAGTACATTCGAGACAACTTGCGTACCCGACAACTCCAGAATGAATTTGCGCACGGTGCCGATCTCGCGGCCCGTTTGCGAAAATGAATACTCGCACCGGTCGCGTCGTGAACGACATTTTGGGATACACTACGAATGAGGGCACCGGCCGCAAGCCTTTCGCCAATGGGCGCCGAGCGAAGCCGCTGGTCCCAGGACCTTCCCGGCGCGGCGGTCTTCCGGGCCTGCCACGCCGATTCCCGGAAGCAAGGAATTTTCAAATGGAACAGAAACTCAAAATCGCGGTGTTCGTCGATTTCGACAATATCGAGATCGGCGTGAAATCCACTCTCCACCGCGAATTCGACGTCGCCGCGGTGCTCGACGCGCTGAAAGAACGCGGCGAAATCGTCACCAAGTTCGCTTACGCGAACTGGGGGAGGCAGGAATCCGCGACCCGCGCGCTTTCCGAGCACGCGGTGCAGATGGTGCAACGCGATCCTTCGCCCCGTGGCGACAAGAATGGCGCGGATATCAACCTGGCCCTTGACGCACTCGAGATGGCCTTCACTCATGACCACATCAACGCCTTCGCCATTGTCAGCGGAGACAGCGACTTCATTGCGCTCGTGAACAAGCTCAAGCAGTACGACAAACGTGTGTATGTGGTGGGCGGCCGCGCGTTCACGAGCACGATTCTGCAAAAGAACTGTCACGAGTTCATCGCCTATGAATCGATCATCGACGACTCGCGGCCGCGCTCGCACCAGACCCAGCAACGAGAACCCCAGGAGCGCCTGCAGCGGCCGCCCAACCGGCGCGTCGCCCTGGATCTGGCGCAGGCCATGCCGCTGGTGGAACGCGCGCTGGGCGTGCTCGAGCGGCGCGAAGTGCGACCGCAGCTCGGCCTGCTGAAATCGACCATGCTGCAGCTCGATTCCACCTTCAACGAAAAGGCGTATGGGGCCAGCTCCTTTACCGACTTCGTGGAGAAGCTGCAGAAGGCCGAATTTGTCGAAGTCTCGGGCGGTGAAGGGCGCTACATGATCCGCATGAAAGGCGCGGCGCCCGAGAAGCAGGGCGCGAAACCGGAGCAGGCGATCCCCATCCTGCGCGACGTGCTGGAGACGCATCGGCTGGAAGTCGATAATGGCGCGCTAGCGGACGAGCTGGCCGAGTGGGTGCGCCAGGAGCGGCCCAACTTCGATCCGACCGAGTACGGTTTCCAGGAGTTCAGCGAGCTGCTGAACTACGCTCAGGACAAATCCCTGGTGCGTATCGTAGCCGACGAAGAGAAAGGCCTGATCGTCTACCTGGGAGCGGAGTTTCATCCGCCGGCGCCGCCTCCCGAGGCTGAACCCGTGGTAGCGGTTGAAGAGTACGACGAGATTGATGAGCCCCAGCCGCTGGTGCCAGGCCAGCCCACTGCGACCGGCGAAATCCCGCTGCCGGCGCCGCCCCCCAAGCCCATGCGTCGGCCGCGAGCGCGCAAACCGCCGGGAGAAGGCGGCAAGAAGCGCACGCCGCGCCCGCGCAGCAAGAAGCAGCCGGTCATATAGGCGGCCCGGATAGTCCCCCCGAGATCCCACTCAAAAAGCGGTGAAGGCTCGA
>Ga0306923_10007831_pt1 | contig 10678 bp, 11 predicted proteins | sample sta12Can44000108_FD_203841 | JGI IMG/M metagenome (GOLD analysis project Ga0306923, IMG submission 203841) | Lab enrichment of tropical soil microbial communities from Luquillo Experimental Forest, Puerto Rico - statanox.12C.anox.44.000.108 (v2)... | ecosystem: Environmental > Terrestrial >...
TGCGGTCGTAATGAGCGCAGAGGCCGGGATAGGTTTCGCGAGCCGGGCGGACCGAACCAAAAAACCGCCAAAACAGGCGGAAGAGGTGTATGTCGGCGATCGAATAACGAACGGCCGCCCAGTCGCGCCGCCCCAGGCGTTGTTCGGCGAGCCCAAACACCTCCTTCCACCGCTCGACGCCGATCTGCCGCGCCGGATGGATCGTCGAGGCGATGAACGACATCCATGAGATGATCTGGGCCTCGGCGTCGAGGTCACCCGCGGGGAACAGGCCAGCCTCGGGGAAGCGCTTGGCGAGATAATAGAGGACCGCAGCGACTTCGGTCAGCGGACGGCCGTCGACCAGCAAAGTCGGAACCTTGCCTTCGGGGTTCAGCGCGAGGTATTCCGGCGCGTATTGGGCGCGCTTGGCGAACGAAACCCACCGACTTTCAAAGTCGACGCCGATCTCGTGCAGCATGATGTGCGTCGCCATCGAGCTGGATCCGGGTGACATATACAGCGTCAGCATGGGCGCGTTCCTTGAAATGCGAGCGCTGAAAATAGACCGCTGACGCGGTGAAGAGAACCGTCCGCTTAGTTCGGCGCCGGCGGCGCCGCTCCCGATAAACGGGACTATGGACTCTCCTTTTACGATCAATTAATGTTCAGCTTCCCTTTTACGATCAACTAACGCTCGGCTTCCCTGTTACGATCAATTAACGTTCGGCCTCGGGAGGCGCCAACGATCCGCATCAGCAAAATGAAGGTCTGGATTTCGACCGCCCTGGTGTTTGGTCTCTCGGCCGTCTGGGTTGCGACGACCGTCGATGCAGGGTCGTGTGCCCGCGACAAATCACACAACTGCTTCGATCTTCCCGCGACGATAAATTTCAGCTCGGTTCCTGAGATCTCCAAACAGATTGTCGGCGAGGAAAAGATCAACCAAGCGCCGCTGAAAAATCCGGCGGATGGGTCGTCGACATCAACTCCCTATACCGGCCCGATGATTGGGGTGAGTCCGCGGCCGGGGAGAATGCCGACCGTCGGATACCATTGGTCGCTGGAGTAAAAGACCGGCAACGCATCCGAGCCGATTGAATTGTCTGACGATCGCCTGATGCAAGTCCTCCAGGCGCTGGCGGTCCTGTTGTTCGTCAGCGTCGGCGCATTGTCGTTGGGCCGCGCGCGATATGCCTGGGTGAAATGGGCGAGATGGGGCTCGATCGCGGTCTTTGCGGTGGCGCTGGCGGTCGCCCTGGTACTGAGCTTGCGCTGGGCGCTCAATCTGGCTTTGTGACAAAGGATTCCACGTCGGCGGCTGCCGGACGTGGTAAGGTGGCAGCGAGGACAGGGAGAGTCGCATGTTTCGAAAGTTTATCGTCCTGCTGGCGGCCACCGCCGCGAGCTTGCCGGCATCGCTGGCTGCCCAGACCGTCAAGGTCGGCCTGATCAACAGCTACACCGGGTTTGTCGCACAGGCGGCGGATGAGGGCGGGAAGGCTTTCGACCTCTATTTGAAGCTCCACGAGAAGGAGCTGCCGGAGGGCGTCAAGCTCGAGTTCGTCAAGCGCGATGACACCTCCAACCCCGAGGTCGCCAAGCGACTCGCACAGGAATTGATCGCGCGCGACCGCGTCCAGATGCTGATGGGCGTCGTCTTGTCACCAAGCGCCGCGGCGATCGCGCCGCTGACCGCCGAGGCGAAGATGCCGTTGTTGCTTTGCATCGCCTCGGCTGGGGTGCAGATCCCACGCCTCTCGCCCTATATCGCGCGCGTCTCGTTCACGCTGTGGCAGCAAGGCTATCCGATCGGCAAATGGGCCGCCGAACAGGGCTGGAAGAAAGGCTATACCGCGGTCAGCGATTTTATCCCCGGCCATGATTCGGAAGCCTCGTTCACGAAGGGTTTCGCCGACGGCGGCGGGCAGATCATCGGCAGCGTGCGGATGCCGCCGCAGAACCCCGACTTCGTCCCCTTTGTCCAGCGCATCAAGGACGCCAAGCCCGACGTCGCGTTCTTCTTCGTCCCGGCCGACCCACAGGCGACGGCGCTGATCAAGGCGATCCGCGATCTTGGCGTGCGCGAGGCGGGGATCAACATCACGGCGCCGCAGGACCTCCTGCCTGACGAGGCATTGCCCAACATGGGCGACACACCGCTCGGCATCATCACCTCGGGCACCTATTCAACCGCCGGCGATCGGCCGGCCAACAAGGCCTTTGTCGCGGCCTGGCACAAGGAGTACGGCGAGGACTCCTACCCTGATTTCCTGTCGGTCGACGCCTGGGACGGCATGACCGCACTGTTTGACCTGATCAAGGCGACCAACGGCAAGTTCACTGCCGACGAGGCGATGGGGTTCTTCAAGAAATGGAAGAATCCAGACAGCCCGCGGGGTCCGGTCGAAATCGACCCCGCGACCCGCGATGTCGTACAAAACATCTATATCCGTCGCGCCGAGAAGGTGGGTGGCAAGCTTGCCAACATCGAGATCGCGACGATTCCGATGGTCAAGGATCCCTGGAAAGAGTTGAACCCGGAAAAGTGAGAAAGCAGTTCGTCGGGCTTGCTTCGCTTCGCTCGCAATGACATTGGGACGTTATCTCTGCGAGGACCCCCTAAGAACGTCCTGCGGACGTTCCGGGGGAGACGAAGCAATCTCGCGGGCGCGGCTCGCTGACGGCCACACGCCTAATCCATGACCGACGCGCTCTCCGCCGCGGTCAGCATCAGCTTTCACGGCCTCGCGTTTGCGATGGTCCTGTACCTGATCTCGGTCGGGCTGTCGGTGACGATGGGGATGATGGGCTTTGTCAATCTCGCGCACGGCGTCTTTGCGATGCTGGGCGGCTATATCGTGACCAGCCTGATCAGCCGGCACGGCGTGCCGTTCGGCCTGGCGCTCGTCGCCGCAGCCGTCTTCACCGCGCTCGGCAGCATCGTCATCGAGCGACTTCTCTACCGCCGGCTTTATGGCGGTGACGAGCTCGACCAGGTGCTGCTGACGGTCGGGCTGATTTTCATGTCGGTGGCGGCGGTGACCTATGTCTGGGGGCCGATGCCGCAGCCGATGCACCCGCCGCGCTGGTTGGCTGGCGAGGTCGATCTCGGCTTCCGCAGCTTTCCCGCCTTCCGCAGCTTTCTGATCCTGTGCGGCGCCGCGCTGGTCACCGCGCTGTGGCTCGGCCTCGAACGCACCCGCTTCGGCGTCCGGATCCGCGCCGCTGTCGACAATCTGCGGATGGCGCAGTCGGTCGGCATCAACACCTCGCGCCTGTTCACGCTGACCTTCGCACTCGGCAGCGGGCTGGCGGGGCTTGGCGGCGGTCTCGGTGCCGATTTGCTGGCGATCAGCCCAAGCTACGCGCTGGATAATCTAATCTACTTCCTGATCGTCGTCGCGGTCGGCGGGCTCGGCAGCATCCGCGGGCCGTTTGTCGCGGCGTTGCTGATCGGCGTCGCTGACACTGGCTTTAAATACCTGCTGCCCGAGCTCGGTGCGTTCATCATTTACCTTCTGACGATGGCGATCCTGCTGTGGCGACCGAGGGGCTTGTTCGGCCGGGCGTAAGCACGGGGAACGGGGCGACCTTCGCCTTTGCCCGCCGGCATCGCCTCCATCCGTTCGAGGTGTTGCCCTGGATCGCGGCGATGGCGGCCTTTCTCGTGTTTCCGAGCTACCTGCCGCTTGGCTCGCAGATCCTGGCGACGATCCTTTTCGCGCTGTCCGCCGATCTGGTGCTGGGCTACGCCGGCATCGTCACGCTCGGCCATGCGGCGTTTTTCGGCACCGGCGCCTACACTTCCGGCATCCTCGCCGTCAACGGCTGGGGCGAGCCGATATCGGGGCTCCTCGCCGGGGCGCTAGCTGCAGCAGTCATCGGCGTGGTTTCGGGCTTTCTCGTGCTCCGCACCAGCGGGCTGACACTGTTGATGCAAACGCTCGTTGTCGCCACGCTGCTGCACGAGGCGGCCAACCGGGCGTCCTCGATCACCGGCGGCGACGACGGGCTGCAAGGGATGCAGATGTGGCCGATCTTCGGCGTCTTCCGCTTCGACCTGTTTGGCCGCACCGCGTACATCTACTGCCTTGTCGTCCTTTTTCTCTGCTGGTGGCTGGCGCGGCGGATAGTGCATTCGCCGTTCGGCCGCTCGCTGACCGGGATTCGTGAGAATGTTCTGCGCATGCACGCGATCGGCGCGCCGGTCATGCGCCGCCGCCTTGTGATCTACACGATCTCTGCCGCCCTCGCCGGCTTGGCCGGGGGGCTGATCGCGCAGACGACGGCATTTGTCGGTCTCGGTTTTCTCAGCCTCGACCGCTCCGGCACCGTGCTGATCATGTTGATCATCGGCGGGGTCGGACGGCTCTACGGCGCGTTCATCGGCGTGCCGCTGTACATGATCGCGCAGGACCGCTTCTCCGAAGTTGCGCCGGTATACTGGTATTTCTGGATCGGGCTGTTGATGGTGCTCGTCGTCGTGTTCGCCCGCGGCGGAATCTTCGGCCTCGTCGGTCGGCTGCGGCGATGAGCGAGGCAGCGCGGGGCGCGATGCTGGAGACGCGCGGGCTGTGCAAGAGCTTTGGCGCGCTGCAGGTTGCCAATTCGATCGATTTCCGCCTCGAGCGCGGCGCGCGCCATGCATTGATCGGCCCGAACGGCGCGGGCAAGACGAGCTTCGTCAACCTGGTGACCGGCGCGCTCACGCCAAGCGCCGGGCAGGTTCTCATTGGCGGCGCGGAAGTGACCGACCTGCCGCAATCGGAAAGGATCAAGCGGGGCCTGGCGCGAACCTTCCAGGTCACCGCGCTGTTCCGCCGGCTGACCGCGCTAGAAAACGTGACACTGGCGATCGCCGAGCGCGAAGGCGTCGCAGACGATCTGTTCTGGCCGTCCGGGCGCCATCAACGAGTCATCGAGGAAGCCTACGTGCTACTCGAATCGCTCGACCTCGCCGACGACGCGCTGCGCCCGGTCAACACACTGGCCTACGGCCGTCAGCGGCTGATCGAGATCGCCGTCGCGCTCGGCCTTGCGCCCAAGGTGTTGCTGCTCGACGAGCCCGCGGCGGGTGTACCGTCGAGTGAAACCGGACTCGTCGCCGGCATAGTCGAGCGCCTGCCGCCCGACATCGCCGTCCTCATCATCGATCACGATATGGATCTCGTCTTCCGCCTGGCCCGGCGCATCACCGTCATGGTCCAGGGCAGCGTTCTGGTCGAAGGGCCGCCCGAGGTGATCGCCGCCGATCCGGAAGTGCGCCAGGTCTATCTCGGCGAGCGGCGGCAGCGGCGATGAGCGCCGCCGGGCTCGGCCTCAACGGCGTCGTCGCCGGCTACGGCGAAACGGTCGTGCTGGAGGGGATCTCGCTCGAGCTGGCGCCCGGCGGCACACTCGCCGTACTCGGGCGCAACGGCGTCGGCAAGACGACCTTGCTCGCTACTATCATGGGGCATACCCGATTGCGTGACGGCCGCATCCGCTTCGCTGGCGCCGACATCGCGGCGCTTCCGCCCTACCGGCGAGCGCGGCTCGGGATCGGGCTGGTGCCGCAGGAGCGAGAGATCTTTTCGTCCCTGACGGTAGAAGAGAATCTGCTGGTTGCCTCGCGCCCCGGAAAGTGGGCTCTCACCAGAATTTTTGAGTTCTTCCCTCCACTGGCCGAGCGCCGCCGAAATCACGGCAACCAGCTTTCGGGCGGGGAGCAGCAGATGCTGGCGATCGGGCGCGCGCTGATGGGCAACCCGACCCTCTTGTTGATGGATGAGCCACTCGAAGGCTTGGCCCCGGTGATCGTGGATGCCCTGCTCGTTGGGCTTGATCGTCTGAAACGGGAGGATGATCTGATGCTTCTTCTCGTGGAGCAGCATGCAAGACTTGCGCTCCAGCTCACCCAAAACGCGATCGTCCTCGATCGCGGGGCGATCGTGTTTGCCGGAACGAGCCGGGAACTGCTCGACGCGCCGCAACGGCTTGACACTCTGATGGGGGTCGGCGGACGCCAGGCCCCAATGACCCATTAACCTGCTGATGATCACGACCTTGCGGGTATGCGACATTCGACCCCGGTCGAGCTGAGAGGTCTGCTGATGACGACATTTCTCTATACCCATCCGGCCTGTCTCGAACACGACCCCGGCCGACATCATCCGGAGGCGCCGGCGCGGCTTCGCGCCGTGCTCGATGCACTCGCCGATCCGGAATTCGCCCGGCTGGAGCGCCGCGAAGCACCTGAGGCCGGGCTGGAAGATCTGCTGAGGGTGCATCCGCGCCCGCATGTCGAGCGCCTGCTGCGCGCCGTGCCAAAGTCGGGTCATGTCGGGACCGACGCTGACACGGTCCTGTCGCCGGCTTCGGGAGAGGCCGCGCTGCGCGCCGCGGGTGCCGTGGTCGCGGCGGTGGATGCGGTGGCGGCGCGGGAGGCAGACAACGCATTTTGCGCGGTGCGCCCGCCAGGTCATCATGCCGAGCCGCAACGGGCGATGGGATTCTGCCTGTTCAACAACATTGCCATCGGCGCTCTGCGGGTGCGCGCCGTCCACAAGCTCCACCGGGTTGCGGTCATCGATTTCGACGTCCATCACGGCAACGGCACTCAGGCGGCGTTCGAGGCCGACGACGGGCTTTTTTACGCCTCGACGCATCAGTCTCCGCTTTACCCCGGCACCGGGTCGGCGAGCGAAACCGGCGTCGGCAATATCGTCAACGTGCCGCTCCGGCCGATGGCGGGCTCGAGCCAGTTTCGCGCCGCCATGACGCAGCGCATCCTGCCTGCGCTCGACGCGTTCGGCCCCGAGTTCCTGCTGATATCGGCTGGCTTCGATGCGCACAGAAACGACCCGCTGGCGCAGCTGATGCTCGACGAGGCGGACTATACCTGGATCACCGAGAAGTTGATCGAGATCGCCGATCGCCATGCCGACGGCCGCCTCGTCTCTGCGCTCGAAGGGGGTTATGATCTGCCGGCGCTGGGTTCTAGCGTCGCAGCGCACACACGCGTGCTGATGTCGGTGTGAAGGAACGAACCAGGCGCAGCAGTGTTGCAGCTGTGCAACATCCACCGAGTTTCGCGCTCTCGTTTCCGGCTCGCCTAAGGCGACTTGCTCGCGTAATCTGCTAGGAAGAGCGCAGATGGTCGACGTGGACGTTCCCGCCGATATCGCGGCGATGAATTTCGAAGAGGCGTTGGCCGAACTCGAGCAGATCGTGCGGCGGCTCGAAGGCGGACAGGTCAGGCTGGATGAGGCAATCCTTTTCTACGAGCGGGGAGCGCTACTGAAACGGCATTGCGAGAGCAAGCTCAGCGAGGCGCAGCAGCGGGTCGACCGAATCGTCATCGGCAGGGACGGCGCCATCACCGCGGAGCCGGCAAAACTTGACTGAGACGCCGTGGTCCGACGGGATCTCGTTTCCCGCGGCGTTGGAGCAGGCGGCGCGGATGACCGATGCCGCGCTCGGCAAGCTGCTGGTCGTGCCTCCCGGTCTCGAGTCGCGCGTCTACCAGGCGATGCGCTATTCGGCGTTGGCGCCCGGCAAGCGGCTGCGGCCATTTCTCGTGCTGGCGAGCGCTCATCTGTTCGGCGTGGCGCACCGCTGCGCTCTGCAAGTGGCTGCAGCGATCGAGATGGTCCATGCGTATTCGATGATCCATGATGATTTGCCGGCAATGGACAACAGCGACCTGCGCCGTGGTCGGCCGACCTGCCACAAGCAATTCGATGACGCGACCGCGATTCTCGCCGGCGACGGGCTGTTGACCACCGCCTTCGCCGGTGCGGCCGGTGCTGCCGGCATGGTCGGCGGGCAGATGATCGATTTGATCGCCGAGCATCAGACCTTGGACATCGGCGCGATCACCCGGCTGCAGCGCATGAAGACCGGCGCGCTGATCGCCTTTGCGTGCGAGGCCGGGGCGATTCTCGCTAAGGCGCCGCACGAGCTGCGCACCGCGCTGCGCGGCTACGCTCACGATCTCGGGCTGGCCTACCAGATCGCCGACGATCTGCTCGACGTCGAGGGTTCAGCGGCGGAGACCGGAAAGCCGGTCGGCGCCGACATTGCCGCGGGCAAGGCCACCTTTGTGTCGATCCTAGGGGTGACACGTGCTCGAGCGCAGGGTGAGCTTCTGGTCAGACAGGCGATGGCGCACCTTGATTTGTTCGAGCAAAGGGCGGAACTTTTGCGTGAGGCGGCGCGGTTTGTAATCACCCGCCGTACCTGAGGAGCGCACGTTGGATCCAAAACCTATGCGTCCTATCTCCAATCGGACGCCGCTGCTTGATCAAATCGATCTGCCGGCCGATTTGCGCCGGCTGCCGGAAGAGGATCTGCGGCAGCTTGCCGACGAGCTGCGTACGGAGCTGATCGATGCGGTGTCGATCACCGGCGGTCATTTTGGTGCCAGCCTCGGCGTCGTCGAGCTGACCGTGGCCTTGCACTATGTCTTTGACACACCGCGCGATCGGCTGATCTGGGACGTCGGCCATCAAGCATATCCGCACAAGATTTTGACGGGCCGGCGCGACCGCATCCGGACCATTCGTCAAGGCGGCGGGTTGTCCGGCTTTACCAAGCGGTCGGAAAGCGAATACGACCCGTTTGGCGCCGCGCACGCATCCACGTCGATCTCATCGGCACTGGGCATGGCCGTCGCGCGCGACTTGCGGGGCGAGCGGCGCAATGTCATTGCGGTGATCGGCGACAGCGCGATGAGCGGCGGCATGGCGTATGAGGCGATGAACAACGCCGGAGCGATGGATTCGCGGCTGATCGTCGTCCTCAACGACAACGACATGTCGATCGCCCCGGCGGTGGGCGCGATGAGCGCCTATCTCTCCCGCCTGCTCTCGTCGAAATCCTTCATGTCATTGCGCCACATCGCCAAGGAAGTGGCGCGCCATTTCCCCAAGCGGCTCGAGGACGCTGCGCGGCGGGCCGAGGAGCTGGCCCGCAGCTTTATCACCGGCGGAACATTGTTCGAAGAACTCGGCTTCTACTATGTCGGCCCGATCGACGGCCACAATGTCGAGCATCTGTTGCCGGTCTTGAAAAACGTTCGCGACAGCAGCGAGCCAGGACCGGTCCTGGTCCACGCGGTGACCGAGAAGGGCCACGGGTATCTGTCGGCCGAGCAGGCTGAGGACAAGTGGCACAGCGTCGCCAAATTCGATGTCGTGACCGGGACCCAGGCCAAATCGACCCCGAAGGCGCCGCAATACACCACCGTTTTCGCCAAATCGCTGATTGCCGAAGCCGAAAAGGACGACCGCATCGTCGCGATTACCGCAGCGATGCCGTCGGGCACCGGGCTCAACCTGTTCAGCGACAAGTTCCCAAACCGTTGCTTTGACGTCGGCATCGCCGAGCAGCATGGGGTGTGTTTTGCCGCCGGCCTCGCCGCCGAAGGCATGAAACCCTTCGCCGCGATCTATTCGACCTTTCTGCAGCGTGCCTACGACCAGGTCGTGCACGACGTCGCGATCCAGAAATTGCCGGTGCGGTTTGCCATCGATCGTGCGGGCCTTGTCGGCCAGGACGGGCAGACGCATGCCGGCTCGTTCGACGTCACTTATCTCGGCTGCCTGCCCGGCTTTGTGATCATGGCGGCGGGTGACGAGGCCGATCTCGTTCACATGGTCTCGACCTGCGTCGCGATCGACGACGGGCCGTCGGCGGTGCGCTACCCGCGCGGCGAAGGGGTCGGGGCCGAATTGCCGGCGCGCGGTGTGCCGCTCGAGATCGGGCGCGGACGGGTGCTGCGCGAAGGCACGAAGATTGCGCTCTTGAGCTTTGGCGGCCGCCTCGCCGAATGCATGAAGGCGGCCCAGGAGCTCGCCGCTTACGGCCTGTCGACGACGGTCGCCGATGCGCGGTTTGCCAAGCCGCTCGACACCGATCTGATCAATCGGCTGGTGCGTGAGCACGAGGTTGTCATCACCGTCGAAGAGGGGGCGATCGGCGGCTTTGGCAGCCATGTGCTGCAGCATCTGGCGATGAACGGACTGCTCGATCACGGGCTCAAAATCCGCACGATGGTATTACCCGACATTTTCCTGGACCACGATTCGCCGCAGGCGCAATACGACCAGGCCGGGCTCAACGCCCGCCACATCGTGGCGATCGCCTTGTCGGCGCTCGGCCGCGAGATCGCGGCACAGCCGGCCCGCGCCTGATCTTGTAAAGGGTGGCTGAAAAGCGGCGCGCCGATCAGCTCCTCGTCGAGCGGGGCTTAGCGGAAAGCCGGACAAAGGCGCAGGCGCTGATCCTCGCCGGCTTGGTCAGCTGCGGCGAGCGGCGCGTCGACAAGCCGGGCGAACAGCTCGCGGCCGACGCGGCGCTCGTGCTCAAGGGCCGAGATCATCCCTGGGTGTCGCGCGGCGGTGTCAAGCTCGCCCATGCGCTTAGCCGCTTCCGGATCACGGTCGACGAGCATGTGGCGCTCGACATCGGCGCCTCGACCGGCGGCTTTACCGAGGTGCTGTTGTCGCGCGGGGCTCGGCGGGTTTACGCCGTCGATGTCGGTCATGGCCAGCTCGCCTGGAAATTGCGGCAGGATCCGCGGGTCGTCGTTCGCGAGCGGGTTAATGCACGCTACTTGAGCCGCACCGAAATCCCAGAGCCGGTCGACATTATCACCTGTGACGCGAGCTTTATCGGCCTCGCGACGGTATTGCCGGCGCCGCTCGCGCTCGCT
>Ga0306923_10007834_pt1 | contig 10677 bp, 12 predicted proteins | sample sta12Can44000108_FD_203841 | JGI IMG/M metagenome (GOLD analysis project Ga0306923, IMG submission 203841) | Lab enrichment of tropical soil microbial communities from Luquillo Experimental Forest, Puerto Rico - statanox.12C.anox.44.000.108 (v2)... | ecosystem: Environmental > Terrestrial >...
ATCTGCATGTGCGCCAGGATCTTGCGCTCCAGCCAGTTCATCGCCAGCACGGCCAGCGAGATGCCGATCACCACCAGCAGGATGTAGATCGTCGCCCACAGGTAATCTCCCGCCTCGCCCGGCGTGACGTTCGAACTCAGGTAGGCTTTGATTGCGTGAAGCATCAGCGGTCCACCTCTCCCAGCACGATGTCGAGTGTGCCGATCACCGCCACCACGTCGGCAACGAGCATGCCGCGCACCATCTTATCGAGCGCCTGCAGATTCACGAATGACGGCGGCCGCACGCGCACGCGATACGGCTGAGTCGAGCCATCACTCACGATGAAGTAGCCCAATTCGCCTTTGGGAGCTTCGATGGAGTGGTAGACCTCGCCCACCGGCGGCTTCAGCACCTTGGGTATCTTTGCCACGATCGGCCCGGAAGGCAGGCCATCCACCGCCTGGCGAATGATGCGGACCGACTGCCGCATCTCTTGGATCCGAACCAGGTAGCGGTCGTAGGTGTCACCGTTCACGCCCGTAGGAATCTCGAAGTCGAAGGCTTTGTAGGACTCGTACGGCTGCGCCTTGCGCAAATCCCACTTCACTCCGCTGGCGCGCAGCACCGGCCCGGTGACGCCCAGCGCGATGCAGTCCTCCGGTTTCAGGATGCCGATGCCCTTGGTGCGGCCGACCCAGATGCGGTTGGTGGTCAGCAGTTCCTCGTATTCGTCCGACTTCGGCAGGAAGGCGTCGCAGAAGTTCTTGCAGTCCTGTTCGAAGCCGTCATATGCCTCATAGATGCAGCCGCCAATGCGGAAGGCGTGGGTCGTGAGGCGCGCCCCGCAGTACTTCTCAAAAATCTTCAGGATCTCTTCCCGGTCGCGGAAGCAGTAGAACAGCGGTGTCAAGGCGCCTATGTCAAGCGCGTGCGTGCCCAGCCAGACCTGGTGGCTGGCAATCCGGCACAGCTCGGTCAGAATGACGCGGATATACTGAGCGCGCTGCGGCGCCTCGGTCGCGAACAATTTCTCGACTGCTTCGCAATAACCCAGCCCGTTCGAGACCGCTGCAACATAATCCATGCGATCAACGTACGGGTTGAACATCGTGTAGGTGCGGTTCTCGGCGATCTTCTCGACGCCGCGATGCAGGTAGCCGATGACGCACTCCGTGCCCAGCACCTTTTCGCCGTCGAGCTTCAGGATGACGCGCAGCACGCCGTGCGTCGATGGATGCTGCGGACCCATGTTCAGGACAAGCTCGGTCGCATCCAGAAACGTTTGGTCCTTGGTATCGAGATCGAGTAGATCCGGGGCCCCCGCGCCCCGTCGGGTTTGGGCGGTTTGGGGTGAGAGGTAAGCCGTTCGTGTTGAATCGTTCATTGTCCGCTCTCGATGCCCAGATTGATCTGTACCCAATCTTTGTCCTGCTGCAGGATGGGGTAGTCCTTGCGCAGAGGGTGGCCCTTCCATCCGTCAGGCAGCAGAATGCGTTTCAGGTCCGGATGTCCGTCGAACTCGATACCAAACATGTCGAAGACTTCGCGCTCAAGCCAGTTCGCGGTCGGCCAGATGCTAACCGCGCTTCTCAGGCGCTCACCATCGGTGATCAGCGTTTTCACTCGCACGCGCTCGTTGTCATGGAACGAGTACAAAATGTAGACGACATCAAACGGTTGCTCACGCTTGGGATAGTGGACGGCCGTAATGTCTACGCAATAGTCAAACTGCTCATCTTCGCGCATCCGCCTCAGGACTTCGTAGCAGATGGCACTGTCCACCACCACATATTTCTGCCCGACATAGGTGCTGGCTTCTTTGATCCCCGAGCCATATTGGCTGCGCAGGTTTACGACCAGCTCCGATTCCCACGGCAGCGGCTTTGGACCTTCCGTCCTGGGCGAGGGCTTCGCAGCCGGTGCGGCAGGTTTGGCTGCCGGAGCCGCAGGCTTAGCGGGGGCTTCGGACAGCGGTGTAGAAGGTTTCGGCGTCTCGGCCGGCTTCTCGGTCGTTGTTGCTGGCGTCGCGGCTGGAGTGCCCGGTTGCCCAGGATCCGCCGATGCCCCACCTTGCTCAACTGATGGCGTCAGGCTGGACGCTGCGGATTGCGGTTCCGCAACCCGGTTGGTGCTCGGCCGGGTCAGGGATTCCGGCAAGACGGGATTTGGCTCTTTGGTTTCCTCGGACACCTGTATGCCTCGCTTGTTTCGCGCTGGGCTCTCACCGCACCCCTTACTTGTAACAGCTGCGAGGGCGGCTCATAACGTGTGATGGTCACTTCGAAATGTGACAACCGTCACACCGACCCGGCAGTGTGAAACATCTGCCTAACCATTTCATTTGTCCTCCCGACCGAGGAGGGCCAATCGACAAAAACCCCACCCGCGCACGACCGATGCGGATGGGGCCGGTCCCGGTGGTGGCGGTGGATGCCCTACACCCATTCCAGCGCGCCTTTTTTCCAGATCCAGACGAACCCTACGATCAGGATGCCCAAGAAGATCAGCATTTCCAGCAGGCCGAACAGCCCCAGCAGCTTGTATTGCACCGCCCACGGGAACAGGAACACCGTTTCCACGTCGAATACGACGAACAGGATTGCGACGATGTAAAACCGCACGGTGTAGCGGCCGCGCGCGCTGTCAAAGGGCGTGATGCCGCACTCATACGGCATCAGCTTGGTCTTGAACGGATTCCTCGGCCGGATCAGCGCGGCGACAGCCACCGTCCCCGCAGCGACCAGGAAAGCAACGAAGGCGAAGATGAAAATCGGTACGTAGTTTTGTGGCATAGAACCTTGTATCTTGCGTCACATTGCGATGTGACGCCGTAATCTGCGTCACACTGGCTTGTGACCCTCACCGTCAGCGAACGCGGCCACTATACCGCCTCCCGATGCGGGATTCAATGACATGCTTGACGTCCTCTCCGCCCCGAAGGCCGGGCATTCCTGCTGCGCCCAGGCGTGGCCTTGAGCCACCCGGAGTCCCTTCGGCAGGTTCCCACTGCTGGCGCGATGACCGCACCGCTCAGTTCATGGGCTAGCCTCCAGCTGGGGCGGCGGGTCCATCAGTACGGTGTGCCGGTGCATTGAGCAGCCGCAAACACCACAGTAACACCCAGGACGGCTACGCCGTTCGCGCTACCTTTCCCCTGAACGGCAGGGTTTGTCGCGCACCGAGTCATCTCGCGAGAGTGCAGCTGGCCGCTGCAGTGCCCGACCAAGCGCGACCAGGCGTCCGCCTTTCTGGTGAGGGTGGAAAGAATCCCTGGCGCGCGGAGCAGCAACCGGCCTCAGAAGAGTCCGCATCATGGGGAAAGACGCTCTCTGAGCTGGGTGCTTACTCGCAACCGGGCACCACATCCTGTTTCCGTCTCCGCTTGCCCAGCATCCGGTATCCGGGATGAACGCCCGGCATGAGCCCTTGCTGCTCGGCAATACGACCGCACAGGTTCTTCAACTGCATCCGCTCTTCTCGACTTAGTGCCTCGCACAAAGCCTCTTCATGCTCAGCCGCTACTCGCGATAGCTGGGCCAGGACCGCACGACCTTTCTCGGTCAGCTCCAAGGCATAGTTGCGGCGGTCTTCGCTCCTCCGCCGGCGCGCGATGATTTCGTTGGCCTCTAGGTCGTCGACGAGAGCCACCATCCGACTGGGCATGACACCGAGATGTTCTGCCAGTGCTTGCTGACTGATGCCCGGATCGGACGCCACCTTGCGAATCAGCCCGGCGTCGGGAGGGGTCAGGCCTAGAGCGGAGATTCGTTCGCCAAAGCGGCGAGCGGCATGCGCCCCCAGCTGCGCCAAGAGAAAGGCGACACCGGTGGGGCGCCGCCCCGGGTCTGCGGAAAATCCCTTATTTTCGTTCACATAATAAATAGTATCACTTAGAATATAATTTATGATATAAATGATTCTTCAAATAAACCAAGTTTGCTAGGAGAAGTGATGACCACGATAAAAGCACCACCCGGAAAGCTCGATTCTCCGTTCACCTATCACCGCGGCCCACACCTTGGGGCGCTGGCGATTGTCTATGCAGTCCTCTTCAACGCCGGTCTCTATCCGGTTACCATCTTCGCTGACAAGGTCCACTTCCCGGACCCATGGGAGTCAGGTGAGGTAATCGTCAGTTACTTTCAGACGCATCCCACAAACGTGTTGACCTGTGCTTTTCTCCAGTCTGGAGCAACGATCGCCCTGGGCATTTTCACGGCCACGGTGGTGAGCCGCTTGCGTTTCCTGCGGGTCAGCGCTGCCGGGCCGTATATTGCACTCTTTGGCGGCTTCGCTACCGTGTTTCATAGTATGGCCGCAGCGTTTCTCCTGTGGGTAATGGTCCATCCGGGCATTGCCCAGGACCGCACACTGCTACAAGCGCTGTATTACCTCTCCTACGCATTTGGCGGGCCTGGCTTCTCGATCCCAATGGGGCTGCTGCTTGCGGGAATCTCGGTTCCGGCTTTGATCCTGAAGCTGTTGCCGAAGTGGCTCGGGTGGTTTGGCCTGTTCCTGGCCGCCTGCGGCGAGCTGAGCTGGCTTAACCTCGTTCTGCCGCAAGCCCTGTTTCTGATTCCGCTCGTGCGGTTCACCAGCTTTGTCTGGTTGATCGCCACCGGGTTCCTCCTGCCGAAACGGATTGCTGCCCGGCGGGTGCCTGTGGAGGAGATGGCGGCATGAGAATTCTGCTGGCACTCATCATGATCGCGAATGCCGCGCTCTTCCTCTTCGGGGCGGTTCAGCACCTGGGCCTGGCGGTGGGCAGCTTCAGCGAACCTCGCATCATCCCCGCCTCAATCGTGGAGACGATCTGCTGCCTTGCTTTGCTCGGTGGTGCAAGCGTACTTCTGGCAGGCGCATCCAAGGGTTGGAGCGCGGCGCTGATTGGCAACTTCGTCGCTCTGGCCGGAGTGATCATGGGTATCGTCGCCCTGAACCTTGGAGCCGGCCCGCGTACCGCGAGCAATGATCTCCACCATCGGATTATGCTGGTTCTGATCACCGTCTGTCTCGTGATCCTGTTGGCTGCGCGAGCGGCGGTCAGTCGAAGGTGACGACAAAGGGTCATTCCGGGTCGGGGGACGTGCGCTTCTTTCCTCTGTGGCGGCTGATCGGGACGTCTGCTGCTTCGAGTGCTCCTATAGAAATTCAGCCTCGTGGACTGTTGCACCTAGACGACAGGGGAAGAGGCGTTTCGGCGCACCCAGCGCCGAGCACGCTTTTTGCTGGACATGAGTTTTCCGACAGATGCATAGTGCGGTTATGAGTGACCGATACGCCAAGAACCCAGCAGCTGTATTCCGCTTGCAATATCACCTTGTGTGGTGTCCCAAGTACCGCCGCGCAGTGCTGGTTCCACCAGTCGACAAACGATTGAAGCAGCTGTTGCGTGAAAACGCGGGAAAACTTCATCTCACAATTCACTCGATGGAAGTTATGCCCGACCACGTTCATCTTTTCGTGGAAAGTGACCCGCGAAAGTGTGTGGCAGAAATGGTTAACGGATTGAAGGGATTCTCGTCGCATGCGCTGCGGCAAGAATTTCCCTCTCTCAAATCGCGGCTTCCAACGCTGTGGAGTCGCAGTTATTTCGCAAATACATTGCCGCGCAGAAAGGAAAATAGGTGCGTCGGGCTTACAAGTATCGGTTGTTTACGAACCGCAACCAGGAGCGGGAACTGGGCATCATGCTGGAGTGGCACTGCCGTCTGGAACTGAACTTTTCCTCTGCCCAGGCTACGATGCGACGGCTGGAAAAGGCATACCAAAATTTTCTTTCGCCGCGTTAAGCAGGGGCAGGAACCCGGCTTCCCGCGTTTTTGAGGCTCGGGATCACTGTGATTCGATCGAGTTTCCTGCTTACGGCGACGGGATCCGTCTTGACGGGAACAAGCTGCGCGTTCAGCATGTCGGCGTAATTCGGGTTAAGGTGCATCGTCTTCACCAGGGCGTGGTAAGGACGGTAACGCTTTCAGAACCCTGCTGTTGGCATCGAAGTCGGTTTGGAACGCTTTCTTACGACAAACAATGGTGAGCACGTAGCTAATCCTGGTTTCCTCAAGGAGCAGTTGCCTGAGCTGCGCCGATGCCAGCGTTCGGTACCACGCAAGAAGAAGGGCGGCAAGAATCGTCGTAAAGCTGTCGCCAAGGTTTCCAAGTTGCATGCTGGAGTTCGTAATTTGCGACGTGAACCACATTACCAGGTTGCTAATCGACTGATCGATCGTTATGGTCTGTTCGCGGTGGAACGCCTCAATGTCCGAGGGATGCTGCGGAACCACCGGCTGGCTATCCCGTAGCAACGTCGCAGTTCTGTTCGGATTGTGGCGTCGAAGTTCGGAAGGAACTTTCCAAACGCTGGCACTGGTGCGAATGTGGTTACTCGGTTCAACGGGATGTTAATGCTGCTCGTAATATCTTGTTCCGAGCACTGGCTCGGATGGAGCCAGCAGAACCTAATGCGGACGTCAGTCCGCATGTTCTAGGAAGCCGTCGCCTTAGGGCGACGGAGCAGTCACCTATAATCGATCTTCTCCGACACTCACCTGCAGTAGCAGGGCCCAGGAGCATCATTGGCACTCGAACAAAAAATTTACGAGCTACGCAAAGACAAGCTCAGACAGATCGAGGCGCTGGGGCAGCAGGCCTATCCCTACCGCTACGAAACCACTCACACCATTCCACAGATTCTCGACGACTACTCGTCCAAGACCGCCGATGAGCTAGCCGAGCCGCGCGTCAACGTCAGTGTCGCGGGGCGGATCATGTCAATCCGCATGATGGGCAAAGCCGGGTTCGCGCACCTGCAACAGAATGGCAAGCGTCTGCAGATTTATGTCAAGCTTGATTTTGTCGGCGAGAAAGGCTTCCAACTCTACAAGCTTCTGGACCTGGGCGACTACATCGGCGTAAAGGGGTATCTCTTCCGCACCCGCCAGGGTGAGATGACCGTCCATGTCGAGGAGATCAGCTTCCTGGCAAAGAACCTGCTTCCCCTGCCCGAGAAGTGGCATGGCCTGCAGGATGTTGAGACGCGATACCGCCGCCGCTATGTGGACCTCACGATGAATCCAGAGGTTCGCGGGGTTTTCAGCAAGCGTGCCAAGGTTGTCCAGGCGCTGCGCCGCTTCCTCGACACCAACGATTTCATCGAGGTCGAAACCCCGATGATGCATCCCATTGCCGGCGGCGCCGTGGCCAAGCCATTCATCACGCACCACAACACGTTCGATGTCGACCTTTACCTGCGCATCGCACCCGAGCTCTACCTGAAGCGGCTGGTGGTGGGCGGCATGGATCGCGTTTATGAGATCAACCGCAATTTCCGCAACGAAGGCATCTCGACACAGCACAATCCCGAGTTCACCATGCTTGAGTTCTACATGGCCTACGCCGACTATCACGACATGATGGACTTTACGGCGAAAATGCTGGCGCAGGTGGCGCAGGACGTGAACGGCACCAGTATCTCGCACTTCAATGGCCATGAGATTGATTGGAGCCGCTTCCAGCGGCTCTCGATGCGGGAGGCGATCGTCAAGTACTGGCCCGAGAATGCCACCCCGCGTCCGGAGATGAGCAGCTTCTCCAGCCCGGAGAAACTGGAAGAGATGGTGCGCAGCTACAACGCGCACAATCCGCATATCCCGCACGATCCGACGGCGCCGACCGGCAAGACGATTGCAGAGGTCTTCGAGTTCGTAGTCGAACCGCACTTGATTCAGCCGACGTTTATCTACGACTTCCCGCTGGCCATCTCGCCGCTGTCGAAGAACAAGCGCGAGGGCTTTTCTCCGGACGCACGCGAGCGCGTTGAAAATGCCGACTGGGTGGAGCGTTTTGAAATTTTCGTCGGGGGCCTCGAGATCGGCAACGCCTTCAGCGAACTCAACGATCCCGAAGAGCAGCGCCGCCGCTTTGAGCAGCAGCTCGGCGAGCGTGCTCGTGGCGACGAAGAAGCGCACCAGATGGACGAGGACTACATCCGCGCCCTGTCGTATGGATTGCCACCGGCTGCCGGCGAGGGAGTGGGCATCGACCGTCTGACGATGTTGCTGACGGATTCACGCTCGATCCGCGACGTAATTCTGTTCCCGCTGCTGAGGCCATTGAAGCGTGAAGAAGAAGAACAACTCAACACCGCGGAAGAAGAGGCGAGGAGGAGTTAGCCGCCACACCGAGCTCGTCCATGAAAATTCTGGTCGAGTATCAGCCTTGGGAATAGCTCCCTGAAGGAGATTCGATGAGGCTCTCACTTGTCGATCGCATCAATGTTCTTGCTCTGTTCGTTTTTCTCCTTGTATGCGTGTTCTCCGACGCGCAAACCAAGCCGGCGGACATCCCGCCGTCCCGGCTCATTCAGCCCGAGGCCCTCGCCAAGCTGCTCGAAGCGTCAGGCGAAAAACCGCTCATCATCCACATCGGCTCGCGCGTGCTTTACACCGAGGCACACATCCCCGGCTCCGAGTATCTAGGGCCGGCCTCGAGTGACGAGGGCCAGCAGAAACTCCGTGAGCGGGTGCAGTCGTTGCCCAAAAACCAATCCATTGTGCTCTCCTGCGGGTGTTGCCCCTGGAACCACTGCCCCAACGTGAAGCCAGCGTACGCCGAGTTGCGCGTACTCGGATTCACTAACGTAAAGGTGCTGTATATCGCCCACGACTTCGGTAGTGACTGGGTGGAGAAGCGATACCCAATCGCCAAGGCCGAGAGCCAATAGACCAAGCGTGTGTCTGCGCTGTGCGGCTCACGGCCTTCATCCCGGGCGCAACCCGGGCTCGACGCTAGTTGGGCGGCGCGATCAACTCCTGCGTTCGGGATGACAAAAATAATGAAGAAAAGCGTATTTGGCGCAGCTGAAAGCCGCACTCCTTCAGCACAGTTCTGCCAAATGAGAGGTTCTAGTATTCGGCCTCGTCGCGGTCAGGCGGCTCGCCCTCGTCCGGCTCGATGGCGAATTCCTGTCGCGGTTCTTCGACTACGGGTGCGCCTTCGTCTTCTTTCTTTTTCAAACGAACCACAGTGATCTTGGCGAAGCCTTCTTCAAATTTCGGTGGGCGCAGCTTGTTCGCCATGCGCTGCATAACGTTCACCGGAACATTGCGCTCGCGCCGCTGATTTCGCTCGATGCACACCTCCGGGGGCACATCGAAGAAGACAGCGTGTGCTTCGTATCCAAAGTCGTGCGCCAGCTTGACCCAACTGCGGCGCTCGTGCGGTGACAGATTCGTTGCGTCGACATAATTCCACGGGCGCTTCGCCAGCAGGCGGGCGCGCAACATCGAGCGCAGGGTCGAGAATACCAGATCCTGGTAGCGCTGCTCTGTCACGTCGTCGAAAAGCAAAATCCGCACCATGTCGCTCGAGAGCGGAAGAATGTTATGACGCTTAAACCAGGTGCTCTTACCCGAGCCCGGCAAACCAATCGAAAGCACCACAGCGCCCTTCGACTTCCTCGCCTGGGATGGCTGCGACTGAGAAGCGGCGGCAGCATATTCAGCAGTCTGCGGCGCGTCTTCCGCTTCTGCGGCCTCACCTGTGGGGCCTCCGGGACCCGGCAATGTGGGGGCTTGTAGTGCGGTCTGCGGCCGACCCCCACGTCCTCGGCGACCGCGGCGTCGATTGCGATCGCGCCGGGGTAGCTGCGGTGAAGGCTCTTCTCCATCGCCTCCCTGGGCGACGGGTTCGGGTTGAGAAGATTCCAGCTCGGACTCGGGTTGCGTTTGGAAATCGGGCTGCCTTTCATCCATATCGACTTCGCCAGCTCCAGGTTCGGGAAACTTCGGCTGCAGAGGTGGAGGCGTCTCCTGTTCCGGCTTCCTCGCTGGCTGTTTGCGCCGCTTGCCGCGGTCGCGCATCCATCTGCGCATGTTGCACTTGTAACACGCTTCCCTAGGCGGGAGCAATTCCTGCCTGCTGCCTTTTCAGCCGTGTGAGCGAGCTGCCGGTTCTGTGACACTCATCATTTGCCTCACCCCACCTCGGATGCTAGGATTTTTGGTTCTTGGTAGGCGCTACGATTGGCTGGCCCAGCCAATTGCCGTCTGAAACTTGCAATTTATAACTGTGAGGCAACATGGCAATCAAAGTAGGCATAAATGGGTTTGGACGAATTGGTCGCAATGTTCTTCGTACTGCTCTGAACGACAAGAACCTGGAGTTCGTTGCGGTCAATGACCTGACCAGCCCCCAGACGTTGGCACACCTTCTGAAGTACGACTCCGTTCTCGGCAATCTTCCCAATAAGGTTTCGGCCGGCGAGGATTTCATCACCGTAGATGGCAAAAAGATTCATGTTTTCTCTGAGAAAGAACCGGCCAAGCTCGACTGGAGCCGCTTCGGCGCCCAGGTCGTCATCGAGTCGACCGGGCGGTTTACCAAGGCCGAACTGGCCAAACCGCACCTCAGGGGTTCCGTCAAGAAGGTGGTCATCTCTGCGCCCGCGACGGGCGAGGACATCACCATCGTAATGGGCGTCAACGACGACAAGTACGATCCATCCAAGCACCACGTCATCTCGAACGCCTCCTGCACCACAAATTGCCTCGCGCCGGTGGCCAAGGTCGTCAACGATAAATTCAGGATCCAGAGCGGCACGATGACCACCATCCACTCCTATACGAATGACCAGGTCATTCTCGACTTCCCGCACAAGGACCTGCGGCGCGCGCGCGCGGCTGCGCTATCGATGAT
>Ga0306923_10007837_pt1 | contig 10674 bp, 5 predicted proteins | sample sta12Can44000108_FD_203841 | JGI IMG/M metagenome (GOLD analysis project Ga0306923, IMG submission 203841) | Lab enrichment of tropical soil microbial communities from Luquillo Experimental Forest, Puerto Rico - statanox.12C.anox.44.000.108 (v2)... | ecosystem: Environmental > Terrestrial > Soil...
CCGGGTCTTTGTCGATCTGCGCGGCGCCGAGTCAGGTGTTCCCGACGGCATGAAGGTCGATGTCGAAGGCAATGTCTATTGCGGCGGCGCAGGCGGGCTCTGGATCATGGACCCGAAGGGCAAGAAGCTCGGCCGCATCGTGCACGGCGCGCCCGCCACGACCAACCTGGCCTTTGGCGGCGTCGACTGGAAGACCCTGTACTTCACCAGCCGCAATCATTTGGGCGCCGTCAATGTCAAGATCCCCGGGGTCCAGGTGCCTGCGCAGAAGAGATAGCAGCACGGCGCCCCAGAACGCCGCACCTCTACCGCCCCTCACCCTCCCGCTTCGCGGTCCCTCGCTCTCCCCGCTCGCGGCGCTCACGTGGAAAGGGCTGGGGTGAGGGCCTGGGTCGCGGCCGAAAGCCGATGGCCGGAGGCGAAACGCCCGCCGAGCGATTGCGCCGCCTCGGTATGGGGAGGGCGATTACCCGGCGTGATTTTATCGACGGGATCGCGGTCACGACGGCTGTGGCCGCATCAGGCCGCGCACTGGCCGCGGCCGAGCCCGAGGCAGCGCCGTCGCCGCCCCAGGATCGTCCCGGCTATTGCCCGCCCGCTCTGACCGGAATGCGCGGCAGCCATCCCGGGAGCTTCGAGGCAGCTCATGCACTGCGCGACGGCGCCTTCCCGAAACCCGCGGCCACAGCCATCGACACCGGCGAGGATTACGATCTGATCGTCGTGGGCGGCGGCATCAGCGGACTCGCCGCCGCCTATTTCTATCGTGCCAAGGCAGGTGCCGGCGCGCGCGTATTAATCCTCGACAATCATGACGATTTCGGCGGTCACGCCAAGCGGAACGAGTTCGGGCTCGGCGGGAAAATCCAACTGATCAACGGCGGAACATTGGGGATCGACAGCCCGCGCCCTTACAGCACGGTGGCCGCCGGCCTGCTTAATGCGCTCGGTATCGACCCTGTGGCGCTCGCCGCACAGCACGCGGACCAAGGGTTATATGCATCGCTGGGCCTCGGGTCCGGGGTCTTTTTCGACAGGGAAACCTTCGGCGCGGATCGCCTGGTCAAGGGAACGCTCTCGTCGTCCGAATTTCTCGAACTTGCACCGCTCAGCGAGGCTGCACGGCGCGATATCAGGCGCCTCGAAACCGAGCCGATCGACTATCTGCCCGGGCTGCCTTCCTCCGAGAAGAAGGCGCGTTTGTACCGCATCAGCTATCGCGACTATCTCCTCGACCTAGTCAAGGTCGATCCGTCGGTTATCCCACTCTACCAGGCTCGAACGCACGGCGAATGGGGTGTGGGCATTGACGCGGTCTCGGCGCTCGACGTCTGGCCTTTTGGCCTTCCCGGCTTCCAGGGCTTGAAGCTCGACCCCGGCTCGGCGCCGCATATGGGCTATACGCCGGCCGGCTATGCCGATGGCGGCTCTTACAAATTCCACTTCCCCGACGGCAACGCCAGCATCGTGCGGCTTCTGGTGCGCAGCCTGACCCCGCAAGCGGTGCCCGGCAGCACAGTGGAAGACGTGGTCACTGCGCGCATCGACTATGGCAGGCTCGATCGGACTGATAACACCACCCGTATCCGGCTCGGCAGCACCGCCCTCTCGGTTGGCGCCAGCGGACCCGGCGACTCCCCTGAAGTTGCCGAGGTGGCCTATTCACGGATGGATCGGCTTTACACCACCCGTGCCAAGCACTGTGTGCTCGCTTGCTGGAACATGATGATCCCATATCTCTGCCCACAATTGCCGGAGACGCAAAAAGCGGCGCTGCGCTATCCAGTCAAGGTGCCGCTGGTTTATACGAATGTGGCATTGAGGAACTGGCGGGCGTTTGGCGCGCTGGGAGTTTCCGCGATCCATTGCCCGGGCAGTTATCATTCGGGTGTGCGGCTAAATCCGGTCACCGATATCGGCTCCTACCGCTCACCGCGCTCGCCCGACGAGCCAATTTTGGTCCGCATGGTGCGAGCGCCGTGCTACCCAGGGATGTCAGAGCGTGACCAGCACCGGTTGGGGCGCGCGGACCTGCTCACGACCAGCTTCGCGAGTTTCGAAGAGAAGATCCGCAACCAGCTCGGCCGCATGTTGGGTCCGGGAGGTTTCGATCCGGCGCGCGACATCACCGCAATCACGGTCAATCGCTGGCCGCACGGTTACGCCTACGAATACAATCCGTTGTTTGACCCGGATTGGCCGAAGGGGGAGGCGCCGCACGAGATCGGGCGCGCACGTTTCGGGCCGATCGCGATCGCCAATTCCGATGCCGCTGGCGCAGCCTATACCGACGCCGCAATCGATCAGGCCCACCGGGCGGTAGAGGAACTGCTCGCGGACTAGGTCAGCTGAGCGAGGCCGCTCTTCCCGTCACAACGCATCCCGCGGCGCGCCGGTGCCGGCGAGGGGGCGCGATCGTTCCGGACCGCCCCCGAGGGTCTCTCCGACTTCGACCGACAATGTGAGGCGAAAGACGGCGCCGCGGGGCTTATTCGGCACTGCCGATAGCCGTCCGCCATGGGCCTCGGCGATCGAGCGGCTGATCGCCAGTCCCATGCCAATCCCATCGGTCTTGGTCGTGTAGAAGGACTGGAATAGTCGGTCGGATTTCTCCGGATCGAGCCCCGGGCCGGTATCCTGCACTTCGACAAACACGTCGTTCGCATCATCTGTGCCGGACACGATCGTAAGCTCGCGCGGTCGCCCGCTGGCCCCGCTCATCGCTTCGATCGCGTTGACGATCAGATTGATCAATACTTGCTGCAACTGGATACGATCCGCCGAGACGAGAGGCAGGTCGTCGGCAAGCAGGCTCTGCAACCTGACGCCATTGCGCTGCATCTCGGTCTGGGTCAAGGCGACGACTTCGCGGATCGCCTGATTGATGTCCACGAGGTCTCGGCGCGGCGGCACTTTCTTCACAAGAGCACGAATGCGGCCGATGACCTCGCCCGCGCGAGTGCCGTCCCGGACGACACGGCCGAGCGCCTGTCGGGTTTCGTCCAGCTCCGGTGGTCGCATGCCGAGCCAACGCAAACCGGCATTGGCGTTCGTGATTACCGCGGCAATCGGCTGGTTGATTTCGTGCGCAATCGAGGCCGTCATCTCCCCCAACACCAACACGCGATTGAGACGCGCGAGATCGGCCTGGGCCTGCTGCAAAGCCTCCGACGCCTGCATGTACTCGGTGAGATCGCGAGTGATCGCCAGAACGGCGCCAGGCTGCTTCGACTCGCTGACGAATAGCGGAGCATAAGTTATGGCGTGGTATCGTTGCCCGGGGGCAAAGCGGGTAGACCAACGACCGTACGAGACATGTTCGCCCGCGAAGCATTGATCCAGCTCTGGTTTGATCGTCTCGTTGAATGCTTCCACCCCGTTGATGTCAGCGACGTGCATCCCGACGATTTGCTCGCAGGCGAGGCCGGTGCGACGCTCATAGACGGGATTGACCCGTTCATACCGGTAGTCTCTTCCAATGATCGCCACGCCATCGGGCATCGTAAGAAACACCTCGCTCAAATAAGCTTCGCTTCGCCTCAAGGCATCTTCGGTCCGCTTCCGATCGGTGGTGTCGACCGCCATTACAGCAAGAAACGCCGGCGTGGTATCCGTCGCGGGCACCATCGACGCGCTGACGTCGGCCCATACGATTGCACCATCTTTGCGTCGATAACGCTTCTCGAGCCGATAGCTGGTTTGCTGACCAGTGACGATGCCACTGAAAAATCGTCGCGTCTCTGCCCGATCGTCCTCGTGTGTAAATTCGAATACGGTAAGATTTCGAAACTCGTCCCCGGTATATCCGAGCATTCTTTGGAATGTCGGATTCATGCTGAGAACTCCCCCGTCGAGATCGCCCGTCGCAATGCCGACCGCAGCCGACTCGAAGATGGCCCGCCAGCGCTCATCGCTCGCGCGCAACGCCGCTTCGGACTGCACGCGCCGGGTGGCGTCGACATAAACCGCCTGCAAGAACGGAGCGGCGGTCTCGGTTGCCGGCACCAAGGTTGTCGTGATGTTCAGCCAGACCAGGCTGCCGTCCTTCTTCAGGTACTTCTTTTCGACCTGACGCTCTGTGAGTGAGACGCTCCTGAATTTCGCCAACGCATCCGCGGTTGCCGCGCGCTCGTCCTCGTGGTTGAGTTCGAGGACGTTGTGCCCGACGATCTCTTCCTCGGTGCGGTCGAGCATTCGCTGCAACGCCGGGTTCGCCGCGGTAAACACGCCGTCGAGCCCCTCCAAAGCCATGCCTGCGGCCGAGGTCTCGAACAACCTGCGCCAGCGTTCCTCGCCGGCGCGCAACGCCACTTCGGCGCGCCGGCGCTTGATGAACTGGCCGATCTGGCTGCCGATCGCCGACAGCGTGGCAAGCTGCTCTTCGTCGCGTTCCCGCGCAGCGCGGCTGAAGAACTCGACAACACCGAGGGCTTCGGTATCGAGGAGGACCGGGAAAATGACGCCTCCATGCAGCCCCGCTCGCGATGCCGCCGAGGCGCGCAAAAATTCGGGGTCGGTCGTCGCATCGACCATCCAGATCGGTAATGCGGTTCGCCAAACCTGACTGAGCCGGCCCTCGCCGGCCGGGAATTTACGTTCTCGGCTTACCGTGTCGAATTCCACGGTCTCGATGTCCCGCGCGTGCCAAAGGCAATCACACCGGAGCGGGACCCCCTCTCGCTCGAAACTCCACAGAGCGCCCCAGTCCCATTCGAGGTTCTCTCCGATCGCCCCGAGCAGATGCGGGGCGGCGACGGCGAGACTGTCGGCTTCGGCCAGTATGCGCGTCGCGGCATACGCCGCCGCCACGCGCTGCTCGCCGCGCCGGCGCTCGGTAATGTCTTCGCATGCGATCAAGACAATCACGTCGTCTCCCGACCGGCTTACGGCCTTGGCAGTTTCGCGAACCCAGAGCACCGAGCCGTCCTTGCGGATTTTTCGGGTCTCCCAGCTCTGCGGGCGGCCGAATTCTTCTACGCAGGTCGCCAATTGACTTTTGACGACCTCTTGGTCCTCCTCGAAAAATACGCTCAGCACCGAGCGTCCGATTAGCTCGGCGGCCGTATAGCCGAGTTGAGCGGCGCCAAAGCCGTTCACCGACAGCACCGTCCCCGCTGGACTGACCATGAAATACATCACCGGGTTATGTTCGAATACTTCCCGCCACTGCTTCTCGCTCTCCCACAGCCTGGCTTCGGTCGATTGGCTTCGCAGGGCGAGAAAGGTCGTCACCCCGACTACCGCGGCGCCGACCGCTGTCTTGATGCCACCGACCTCCGTCTCACCGAAAGCTGACATAAAGTTCGCCAATACGGTGAGGCCCACGCATCCGGCGCCGACCAGCACAATGCCGCGCGCGCTGCAGAAACGAGCCGCCAGCAGCACCACGATCACGTAAAATATTGCAGCCGTGAGCTTTAAGGGCGTGATCGCTTCGACAATGAAGATGCCGGTCGCGAGTGCGGCGGTCGCAACCGGGAGCAGCGCGGAGGTCGGCCTCCGCAGTGAACGCGATTGATCTTTCATCTTGGCTATGGCTCGGTCCTTCCGATCCTTCCAACTCGACACGACGGCTTGGCGCACTGGAGCCTCGCACCGATTAGAACAAAACCTGCCCTCTCACGGGCGAGTTGCTATATTAGAACGATACGCAGCGGCTCGCGAGATAGCCTCCTAGGACCGCTCCGCGCCGCAGCCGCGCTTTGCACGCATCACCGTGTTCGGCGAAGCAAGGACACGCGGGCAGGATCTCGAGCGTCCCGGCGAGTTCGGCAAGCAAGACCCCATGGCGCCGCGTCGGCAGCCGATTTTCCGTTGTTCTTGCTCCCTGAGGATCGTGCTATTTTCGTTGATCGGCGATACCGATTACGTTGTTCTCCGAGCTCGAAAATTCCTAATTAAAAGATTGATTCGACAGGTGATTCCGGGCGGCGGGTCGTCGTGATTTTCGTTATATTCCGCCCGGCGGCACCTCAACCGGCCAGCAATTCGCTGAGGTTCGATCGCGCCGGCGGTAGCCCGGGGAAGATTTGTACAAGCTGGCGGTCGTCAAGGCCGAGGTGGCGTTCGAGGATGGTCGCAAAAATGGTGCGATAGTCGGTGGTCACGGCGAGGTCGCGGCCCTGGTAGAGCTGCGCCTTGGCGAGGCCGGGCCAGTCGCCATAGACATGGCCGCCGCGCACCGGGCCGCCCAGTACCCAAACGACATTGCCATGGCCGTGATCGGTGCCGCCATTGCCGTTCTCGTGGACTGTGCGCCCGAACTCGGAAATCACGACGACAACGGTGTCGTCCCAGTCCTTGCCGAGGCCTTTGGCGAGTGTGGCAAGCCCGTCGCCCAACGGCTGAAGACGATTGGCGAGCTGACCCTTGCCCTTGCCTTGATTGACGTGAGTGTCCCAGCCGCCGAGGCTGGCAAAGGCGAGCCGGATCTTCCGGTCCCGGCGGATCAGATGGGCGAGCCGCGCCGCCTCCAGGGGAAAGCCGCTTGGTAGCGGCGCGCCGTTGTCGGCTTGCCGCATCTCGCTCGCGAGATCGCCGAGCAACTCCACGCGCGCCGCCCGCGCCTGCCGATAGGCCTCGCTCAGCGCATCGTTTCCGGCGTAGAGCCGGTCGAAAGCGCGACTGATCTCCGGCCGATCGAGCGGCGTCAGCCTAGCCGCCTCGGGGCCGAGCCGCAGATTGGCGGCCGGCAGCTCGCCCCTCAGGATCTGCGGCAGGGTCGGGCCGACGCTGACCGCGTCGGTCGGCCCGTGCGGCTCGGGCAGTGCCGCGAGCAGACGGTTCATCCAGCCGTCCCGCGTCGTACCGTCTCCGGGGGTGCCGTTCTCGATAAAGAGCTGCGCATCGAAGTGCGATCGCGTTGCATCCGGTGAGCCCGCCGCATGGACAAAGGCGAGCTTCCGCTCGGTCCACAGCGGCAACAGGCTGGCGAGGGCGGGATTCAGCCCGAATCGGCCGTCGAGCGGCAGTGCTCCCAGATCCGTTCCCGGGGCCCCGATCGCGATCGTCGGGCGGACCTCGTAATACGTCTGCTCGGCATAGGGCACGACAACATTGAGCCCATCGACGGCGCCGCGCAGAAAAATCACGATCAGCCGCTTGGGGCCGCCCTCCGCAGTCGCCGCCCAGGCAGCAGGGCCGAATGGCAGCAAGGTCATGCCGGCCGACAATCCAAGAAAATCGCGCCTGTTCATTGCCGCACGCACTCCCGCACCGCGCTCCTGCACCAGCGCATCTCGAGCGTTGTGTCAGCCGCCATCTTGATCCATTAAAGCGACCAAATCGAGACAGGGGACAAACCGGTGTTTTTTTCCTTTCCGGGCGGCGCCCGATTGTGTCGACTGATTGCGTTGGCGTTTCTGCCTATAGCGCCGGTGGGGCAAGCGGGCGTAGCCGCAGCCGGGGAGCAAGCCGCTCTGGATGCTCTGGTCCGCGCCTATCCCGATCATCTGGCGGGTTACGATTCGACCGATCTGATATGGCGGGACGGCACGCGCATGCCGTTGACTGACGGGCGGCCTGACAAGAGCTTTGCCGAAATGCTCCGGTACGGATCGCTCCTCGACCAGCTTCGCCTACCCTATCCGACGGGCACCACGAGTGCAGCGTTCGGTTCGGATGACGACCCGGGGCGGGTTCGCAACCGCGCTTTTTTCGACAAGATGTACGGCGATTGCTGGAAGGGCGAGGTGTCCCCGCGGCTGGTCCAGGTCGTCTGGCTGCCGCGCAGCTGGGGCCGCATGGTCCGAATCACCTCGGTCAATGGGCTGGCCGAGCGCCTTGCCGCGGTCTCCGAGGAGCTCGATGTTTTGCCCGATGCGGTCAAGCGAGATGCCTTTCCGCCGGCCGGTACATACAACTGCCGGACGGTCGCCGATACGGGACAACCGAGCATGCATTCCTGGGGTGCGGCGATCGACATCAATACGGCGCGTGCCGACTATTGGCTCGGCCGCGGCTCGGGAATGATCGACGCCGGGCTGGTCAACCGCATACCACTCGAAATCATCGCGATCTTCGAACGGCACGGCTTCATCTGGGGCGGCAAGTGGTCGCACTACGACACGATGCACTTTGAATATCGGCCGGAGTTGCTCGACGGGGACCACTCGCGCGAATCGGTTTCGTTCCAGCCCGCCGCGCGGCGCTGATCGCACGGGCGACTGCGGCCGGCGCAGTCACGACTAGCGAGCGTCCTCGATCGCCCGCCATACGCGCTCCGGGGTCGCCGGCATGTCGATATGCCGAATGCCGTATTCCCCGAGTGCGTCGACCAGCGCGTTCATCACCGACGGCAGCGCGCCGGCGCAGCCGGCCTCGCCGCAACCCTTTGCACCAAGGACATTGGTCTTGGCCGGCACCGGATGGAAGGCGTGGGTGAACATGGGCGCGTCTTCGGCGCGCGGCAGCGTGTAATCCATGTAGGAGCCGGTCAAGAGCTGGCCCTCTTCGTCATAGACCACATGCTCGCGCAAGGCTTGGCCGATCCCCTGGACGATGCCGCCATGCGCCTGGCCGTTCACCAGCGCCGGGTTGATCACCACGCCGAAATCGTTGACGAAGGTGTAGCGGACGACCTCAGCCCAGCCGGTCTCGGGGTCGACTTCCACCTCGGCGATGTGGCAGCCGTTCGGAAAGGCCGAGGGCGGGCCGTCGCTAATGTTTTGTACGTCGAGGCTCTGCGGCACGCCGGTCGGCAGTTCCAACCCGGCACGGAGCCTTTCGGCCAGCTCCATCAGGCCGACCGAGCGGTCCGTACCGGCGATCGTGAACCGGCCGGTGCGAAATTCGATGTCTGCCGTCGCCGCCTCCAGCACATGCGCGGCGATCTCCCTGCCCTTCTCGATGACCTTCTCGCCCGCCTCGACGATCGCGGTGCCGCTCGTCATCATCGACTTCGAGCCGCCCGTGCCGCCGCCGGCGATCAATGCATCGCTGTCGCCCTGTAGCAGCCGGATCTTGCGGAACGGGATGCCGAGGCGCGTCGACAGCACCTGGGCAAAGGGCGAGGCATGCCCCTGCCCGTAGTCGAGCGTACCAGTGATGATCGTGACGGTGCCGTCGGGCTCGAAGCGGATCCCGCCCATCTCGCGGCCGGGCGGACCGGTCAATTCGAGATAGTCGCTGATGCCACGCCCGCGCAGCCGGCCCCCTGCCCTACTCTGCGCTTGGCGTGCGGCAAAGCCGTCCCAATCGGCGAGCGCCAAAGCCGTGTTCAGCAGATTGGTGAAGTCGCCGCTGTCATAGGTCGTGCCGTTCGGCGCCTTGTAGGGCATCGCTTCCGGCGGAATGTGGTTCTTGCGGCGCAATTCGACGCGGTCGATCCCGGTCTCGGTCGCGGCGGTCTCGACCAGCCGTTCCATGTAGTAATTGGCCTCGGGCCGGCCGGCGCCGCGATAGGCGCCGACCGGGGTCGTGTTAGTGAAGGCGCATTTTGTCGAGACTTCGATCAGCGGGGTCTTGTAGACGCCGAGCGTGTTCCTGACGGCATTGCGGGTCGGCGGGCCGGGTGCCCCGTATGTGGCGCCGAGATTGCCGAAACCCGTCAGGCGGACCGCCAGAAAATTGCCGTCGCGGTCGAGCGCCAGCTCGGCCGTCATCTCGGCGTCGCGGCCGTGGCTATCGCCGAGAAAACTGCCCGAGCGGTCGTCGGTCCATTTGACCGGGCGGCCGAGCGCGCGGGCCGCGTGCAGGATGCAGTAATATTCGGCATAGGTCGGCTGCTTCATGCCGAACGAGCCGCCGACGCGGTCGGTCAGGACGCGCATCTGGTCGCGCCCGACCCCGAGTACTCCGGCAATGTAGTTGCGGAAGCCGAACACGCCCTGACAGCCAACATGCAATGTCCAATGGCAGCGCTCGGGGTCGTATTGCGCGATCGCGGAGCGTGGCTCGATCGCGTTGACGACGATGCGGTTGTTGCGCAGCTGAAGACGCGTCACGCGCGCCGCACCGGCAAACGCGGCGGCGACCTTGTCGCTGTCGCCGAAATGGAAATCGAGGCCGACATTGCCCGGCACGTCGTCGTAAAGAGCAGGCGCGCCGGGGGCGGCGGCGGCGCCGGGAGTGGTGACGGCCGGCAACGGGTCGATCTCGACGATCACCGCCTCGGCGGCGTCCTTGGCCTGTGCAAGCGTTTCGGCGACGACCGCGGCGACCGCCTCGCCGACGTAGCGGACCTTGCCGGCCGCCAGCGCATGGCGCATGGGGCTCAGCATCGGCGTGCCGTCGCGGTTGTTCATGACCTGGCGCGGCGGCAACGGGCCGATTCCGGCGGCCTCGAGGTCCGACGCCGTATAGACGCCGAGCACCCCCGGCATGCCGCGCGCCGTCGCGCTCTCGATCTTGCGGATGACGCCGTGAGCATGGCCGCTGCGCACCATCGTCGCATAGGCCTGACCCGACAGGCTGACATCGTCGGCGTAATGCCCCTCGCCACGGAGTAGCACGGGGTCTTCGCTGCGTGGGACCGGCTGGCCGATCGCAAAACGGTCGAGCTCGAGCATCGTCTCGTCGACATAATCGTCCATGGTTCCCCTCGTACTCTCGCCGCGAAGCTGCGGCAGGATACCGTCGGCTCGCCATCGTATACAATCGAGCCAAGGTACCGGAGGTTGGGGAGGTGCCGGATGACGATCCCGGGGCAGCACGATCTGCCGCTCGGCCGACTCG
>Ga0306923_10007838_pt1 | contig 10674 bp, 11 predicted proteins | sample sta12Can44000108_FD_203841 | JGI IMG/M metagenome (GOLD analysis project Ga0306923, IMG submission 203841) | Lab enrichment of tropical soil microbial communities from Luquillo Experimental Forest, Puerto Rico - statanox.12C.anox.44.000.108 (v2)... | ecosystem: Environmental > Terrestrial >...
CCACAACTCGGAATTGAACTGGCGGCTGGAAAACGGAAACGCGCTGAAGATCGTGCAACGGACCGAGTATCCATGGAAGGGCGAGGTGGAAATCCAGGTGAACCCGTCGCCGGCGGGGGAATTCACAGTCTATTTGCGCGTTCCCGGCTGGAGCCGCTCGGCGTCGGTGGCGGTCAATGGAAGGGCGATGACGGGAGTTGCGCCGGGGCAGTATCTGGCGATGCGGAGGGGCTGGAGTGCGGGAGATTTGATTCGTATGGAGCTCGACATGGCGCCGCAGGTGTTGGAGGCGAATGCCCGTGTGGTGGAGGACAACGGGCGCGTAGCGATCCAGCGCGGGCCGCTGGTGTATTGCCTGGAGCAGTTGGACCAGCCGCAAGGGGTGGCGTTGGCAGACGTGGGATTTGTGGTGCAGGACGCGAAAGCGGGGGCGGGGTTTTCGGAGACCTTCGAGAACAATTTACTCGATGGCGTGGTGGTGTTGCGCCACGAAGGGGCGGTGGCACAAACGCGCGCGGCCCGGGGCGGGTTGTATTTTCCGTATTCGGCGGCGCCCGCGAAAGGCAGCAAGATTCCGTTGACGTTTATTCCTTATTACGCGTGGGCCAATCGCACACCGACGGCGATGATGGTATGGACGCCGGTGATGAAGGCGTAACGCAAGGAGGGAAATCAGAAAGCTCAAGATGCAAATTCGAAAAAGGGCACCACCAGGAGTGGCGGTGCTCCGGGAGAACGACAGGGTTAGCGCGGGACTATAATCGGGGCGGAAGGGGAATTTCCATGAGAACGACGCGAAGAATGACCCTGGCACTAGCGGCGGGATCTCTGCTCGGAGTCTGCGTCGGGTCGCCGGAGTCCACGGTACTGGGCGCGGGGGAACCGCGGCAGGCGCACAACAATGTGAAGAAGGCAATCCGGTGGAAGACCTTCCAGTACAAGTGCAAGGACGACAAGACCGTGACCGTGTCACTGACCGACACCATGGCCAAGGTGCTCTACGACCATCAGCAGTACCTCATGAAACAGACGCAGTCGGCGGACGGGAATCGATATTCCGATGGCAAGCTGGTGTGGTGGGGCAAGGGCGATGGCGGTGTTTTGCAGGAAGATACGCCGGACGGGAACGGAAAGATGGTGGCGAAGGATTGCAAGCTCGAGAAATCTGCGGAGGAGGAGAATTTTGGCGGAACGATTACGGGAACGGTGACCTACCGGCAGAGGATGGCGATGCCGCCGGAAGCGGTGGTACACGTGCAGTTGCTGGATATGTCGGTGTGGGACGTGCCGCCGCCCTTGATTGCGGAGGTGAAATTCCCGTTGGGTAGCCGGCAAGTCCCGGTGCCGTTCGAGCTGAAGGTCGATCCACTAAGAATCGACTTCCGACACTCGTATGCGTTGCGGGCGAGAATTGTCGTCGGGGATGAGATCCGATTTTTGAGTGAATTGCCCACGGCCTTGCGGCTGCGCGACAATGCCTCCCCGCATGTGGAGCTGGTATTGATGCAGATGGAACGCTAGGGAAGACGGGGGATGGAAGCAGAAGGCGAAAGCTGCAAGGGGCGCTGCGGGGCGAGCGGCCCAGGGCCGCCGGAAAACCCGGCCGGAAGGACAGGTGCCGCTTAGGGTTACCCCGGACGGTCGGGCGGCTGTCCTGGCCGTTCCCGCCCCCTATACTTCAACAATGGCCAACCCTCCCACGGCAGAAGTGCGTCAGGTCGCATTGTTGGTGCTCGAAAATGATCCGCAAAACGCCGGAGCCTTGAAGCAGATTCTGGACGCCGAGGGCTGGCGGGTGCGCGTGGTTGGGGACCTGGGGTTGCTTCACGCGGAATTGAAGACCGGAGAGTATTCCCTGCTGATCGCGAATGTGGCGCTGGTAGGCGTGGAGTCGCCGACCTTCCATGTGTTGCAGGAACTGGCGTCGGTACCGGCGGACGAGGGCGGGCGTATCCGCGTGTTGTACGTGGTGCCGGAAATGACCGGCGGCCAGTATGTCCCGGCGCTCGAAGTCGCGAAGTTGCCGTATTCGGTGCGACCGTTTCACCTGCACGATTTCCTCGAGAAAGTGAGCGATTCGCTGGTGGAAGTGAAGGCCATCGAAGGACCGCTGCGCATGACACGGTACGAGTTTGGCGAGGCCCGAAAAAAGAAGAAGCAGACCAGCCGGACGACATCGATGTTTGCGGCCAGAGATTCCTATTCGTACACCGAAGAAGAGATGGCCGAGTACGAGAGACAAGAGGCCGAGGCGACCAAAAACCGGCGGTTGAAGCCGCGGACCGATCTGGGAAACCCACGGGGATAAAACCGCGGTACCTCGGATGGAAAATGGAAATCGGAGCCAGGAAGGACCCGGAGATACAGCTGTGATTCGATGAGAGCGTAAAGCGGCAGCCAGCCGCCGGCCTGGGCGCAGGCCGCGCTCCAAATAACCTGCAAGAAAACCACCGGACCGCGTTCCAACCCTGAGGCGTGCTTTTGGGCACGCGCGGAGGAGGATGTATGGATCGTAGTGTGTTCACCGTGCTCGGAACCTGCTGGGGATGCGCGGCCTTGGGAATGGCCACCTTGGGGCTGTTTTGCTCGGCCGGAGGCAATCCAGCGCCACCGTCCGCGAAAGGCGAGGGGGAATGGCGACTGCTGGAGCCGATCCGCTACGAAAATCTGACCGTGTTTCCGGTGGTAAGTTCCATGGAGCGGGACACCGGCGGATTCCTGACGCTCGAAGAGGGGCTGGCGAACGGGAATGTGGTGGTGCAGGAACAAGGCGCGGAGACGATGATCCGCGACCGGGACGGGGTGCGGCCGGTGGCGCGGAACTATGGCGGGGCATCGGTGAATCAACTGGTCTTGATTAACCGCGGCAAGCGGCCGCTGATTTTGCTCGCGGGAGAATTGGTGAGCGGAGGCAAGCAGGACCGCGTCATTGCCAAAGATCGCATCGTGGCGCCGGGAGGGGAGCCCCTGCCACTCGATGTGTTTTGCGTGGAGCACGGAAGATGGTCGACGGGTTCGAAGTTTACGAGCGCGAGCACGATTGTGCATCCGAGCGTGCGGGAACAGGCCGCCCTCGCCCAAAAGCAAACCAGCGTCTGGGATTCGGTGACGCGGGGAACGACCGCGGCACAAACCGCGAGCCCCGGCCGAGCCCCGGCACCTCAGGTTCCGACGGCGGCGTTATCGGAAGTGATCGCGGAGGATGCGCCGACGCAGTCGTACTCGAAGATTTATGAGTCGCGGCGCGTGGCACCCTCGGTAGAGAGCATGGTGAACGAGGTGGCACGGCGCTTCCGGCGGGAGACCGCGGGACGTAAGGGCGAGCGCGTGGTGGGGGTGGTGATTGCGTACGGTGGCGAAGTCGCGTGGAGCGACATTTTCGCGTCGGGCGACTTATTCGACCAGTATTGGGGAAAACTGTTGCGGAGTTACGCAGTGGAGGCGGTGGCGCGGCCGACGCTGCGAGAGAAGGCCTCGATGGAGGATGCGCAGGAATTTCTGCAGCGATTGAAGGGGCGCGAGAAGACGGAGTCAGAGCCCGGCGTGTACGTGTGGCGGGAGGTCCATGAGGGGGATATTTCGCAGATCGAGTTGGATACGTTCGAACCGAAGGTGATGACGGTGCACCGCCTGGTGGTTCGCAGGACCAGTTAACGCAGAAATAGCAAATGAATAGCGGCCATTACTCCTTGAGGCGGACGAGGCTTTTATCGGGGGAGTGGGCGAGGAGTTCAGCAGCGTTCGCGGTCCAGGAGGGATGGCGGAGATGGGGGGCGATTTCGGCGAGGGGAGCGAGCACGAAATTGCGTTGCAGCATACGGGGGTGCGGAATCTGCAGGTCGGGAGTTTGGATGGTCTCGTCGGCGTAGAGCAGGATGTCCAGGTCGATGAGGCGCGGACCCTTGGCAAAGGGTTTCTTGCTGCCCATGGCAGATTCGATGCCCCGAAGCGCGGAGAGAAGTTCGGCGGGAGAAAGATGGGTCTCGGCGAGAAGGACGGCGTTGAGGAACCAGGGCTGGTCGAGGTACTCGACGGGTTCGGTTTCGTAGATGCTCGAAAGCCTGGTGATCTGAATGGAGGATTGCGTCATGCGGCTCATGGCTTCGCCGAGATTGGCCTGGCGGTCGCCGATATTGGAACCGAGTGCAAGGTAGACCGAGGGCATGTACGGTTATTGTATGCCTGCGCGGCGCGGCAGGAAGCCGAACAGGGAGCGGGACTCGGGAATCTTGAGCACCAGGGTGAAGGCGAAGAACACGACGCCGTAAAGGCCGAGGACCACAACGGCGAGGACGATGTGGCCAAGCGGGCCGAGCACGAGAAGCAAGCCACGGGCGGCGGCCGCTGCCACTAAGGCGGCGATCCAGACTTGAATCAGAAATGAGATGGAAATGCCGACCTGGCCGATGCGCCGGCGCAGACCGCGCTGCAGGAGCGTGAATTCGACCCACGAAGCGATGCCCGCGGATATGGTGAGTCCGGCGACGCCCCAACGCGGTTCGATGCCGAGAAGGCGCGGAAGGGGAAGAGCGGCGAGATAGCCGAGCGCCGTGGTGAGCACGACGCGAATAATGGCGAAGCGCAGAGGCGTCCGGGTATCGCGTAGGGCGTAGTAGCCGGAAGAATACAGGCGACCGAGGGTGGAGGCGAGCAAGCCGACGGTAGAACCGGCAAGAATTCCCCAGACGTACATGACGTCGGCGTGCAGAAACCGGCCGGATTGATAAATGGCAGCAACGATGACGTCACCGAGCGCGAGGAAGGCCACCACGGACGGAACGACCAGGAAGGTGATTTGACGGAGGCCGTGGTTGAGACGGGTGCGGAGAATGGCGGCGACTTCTTCGGCGGCCCCGAGAGCGCCGCTCATGAGCGGGAGCTCGGCGGCGGAAACGGACATGCCGAAAAGGCTTACGGGCAGGGTGTAGAGCGTTTGCGCGTAGGCCAGCGCAGCGACACCGCCGTCGGGAAGCCAGCTGGCGAGAAACGCGTCGATGTAGGCGCTAATTTGCACCACGCCGCGGCTGATGAAAACGGGGAAGAAATTGCGGATCACGGTACGCACGTTTTCGGAAGGGTGCGCGAGCGAGAGTCTAAGACCGCCGAGAAGCTTGAAAACGGTGGGGAGCTGAACGGCAACCTGGAGAGCACTGCCCACGACGGAAGTCCACGCCGTTAGCACCACCAGCGAATTTTGCGTGTGGCGACCGAAAGCAATCATGCCAACGATCATGGCGAGGTTCCAAAGCACCGGAGCGGTGTAGGAGAGGAAGAATTTTCGGTGGCTGTTGAGGACGCCGAGGCACCATGCGGAAGCGACGAGAAGGCCAGCCCCGGGAAAGAGGATGCGAACGAGCCGGATGGTAAGTTCGCGTTTTTCGCCGTGGAAGCCGGGAGCGATAGCGTCGATGAGCCACGGAGCGGTGAGAACGCCAAGGAGGACGAGAAGCGAAGTGCTGAGGACGAGAAGAGCGGCGACGGCACCAGCGGTCTTGCGCGCTTCTTCCTTGTCCTGGCTGGCGAGAAGGCGTGCGTACACGGGGATGAAAGAGGCGGAGAGGACACCCTCACCGAAAAGATTTTGTAACAGGTTGGGAATGCGGAAGGCGGCGCGGAAGGCGTCGGCCACGGCGGAGTTTCCGAAGTAGTGGGCGAAAACGCGGTCGCGAACCAGACCCGCGACGCGGCTCAGAAAGATGCCGGCGGCGACGAGGAAGGCGAAGCGTTTGGAGCTTGCGGGCGGGGCGTTGGCGGTTGTTGCGGTCACGTTGTCGGACAGTTTGCTCAAGGGTGTCGGTCGTCTCGGGGGATCGGTTGCGCTCCTGCGTTGCGCCCGCCCCGGCTTCGAGCCGGCGCGCTGCGGCAGACAGGCTCAGGATGACAGTTTTTGGGAAAGGAGAGAATGGGGAAGAGCGAGGGTGTGGTTAAAAATGTAAAAGCGGCCGGCGGGCGGGGTGATAGAATGCGGCGCCAAGGAGGTGCGGGAAAATGCTGAGAATGGGCGTGCGATTGCTCTCGGTGGTCGCGGTGGTGTGGTGCACGGGGTTGTTTGGGCAAGACCAGGATTTTTCGAAAGTACAGATTAAGGTGAGCAAAGTCTCGGGGAACATTTACATGCTGGAAGGCGCCGGCGGGAATATCGCGGCGTCGGTCGGAGAAGACGGCATCGTCATCGTGGACGATCAGTTTGCGCCGCTGGCAGACAAGATTCAGGCGGCGCTGAAGAATTTGGGGATTACCGACAAACCCGTGCGGTTTGTGATCAACACGCATTATCACGGAGACCATACCGGAGGGAACGCGCCGTTTGCGAACGCAGGATCGACGCTGATCGCCCAGGATAACGTGCGAAAGCGGCTGGAGACGGGTGGAGCGGCGGGGAACGGCGGCTCGGTAAGGATGGAAGTGAAACCGGCACCCAAGGCGGCATTGCCGATCATTACGTTTGAGCACGACGTGACGGTACATTTGAACGGCGAGGATATCCGCGCGCTGCATTTCCCGGCCGGGCATACGGATGGCGACGCGGTGATTTTTTTCCCGAAAAATAACGTGGTGCACATGGGCGACGACTTTGTGCGCTACGGATTCCCGTTTATCGACGTGACGAGCGGCGGGAGCGTGCAGGGGATGATCGCGGCAACGGAGAAGGTGTCGACGCAACAGCCGCCCGATGTGAAGGTGATTCCGGGACACGGGGGGCTTTCGAATCTGGACGACGTGCGCGCCTTCGTGACCATGCTGAAGGAAACCTCGGCCGCGGTGCAGAAAGCGATCGACGAGAAAAAGACTCTGGAGCAAATGAAGCAGGAGAAGATCCTGGAATCGTGGAAAAAATGGTCGGGAGAATTTGTGGATTCCGACAAGTTTATCGAGACGCTGTATAACTCGCTGACGGGGACGAAGGGCGACTTCGTGAAGCACAATTGAGGTCAAGTCTTCGCGTAGAGCAGGCGATCGAGGGAGAAGGCGCCGGCGCCACGGATCAGGATCAGGACGGCGAGCGCGATGACCAGCAGATGGAATTCGAAGCCTTCCCCTTTCTGATTGCCAAACCAGTTCATGTAGAAGCCATTGCGCATATGCACGGTGAAAATCGCCCCGAGCATGAGCGCGGTGATACCGAGTCCGCCGAGGCGTGAGAGTAGGCCGAAAATCATGCTGAGGGCGCCAAAGAATTCGACAAAAATAATGAAATAGGCGAGCGGGGCCGGCATGCCCATCTTGTCGAAAGCGTCGACGGTGCCGGAGAAGCCGAAACCGCCGAACCAGCCGAGCATTTTTTGTGCCCCGTGAGCGAAGAAAACGATCCCCAGGATAATGCGCGCGAAGGCAAGTGCCAGGTCGTTGGGGGTGTGAAGTAGTTTCTGGAACACGATGGCTCCTCCGTAAGAAAGAACACTGAGGCCCAGGCCCGAGTAATATCTCTACAACGGTACGGCCTTTGGGACAAGCGGGTATGCGCCGCCGCCGGGCGGACCAAACGACTAGAAAAGGCGGGGCTGGCGGCGGGGAAGTTCGCGGCCGAAATATTTGTAGGCGCGGGGCGTGGCCACGCGGCCGCGCGGAGTGCGGTCGAGCATGCCGATTTGCATGAGATAGGGTTCGTAGATTTCTTCGATGGCGTCTTCTTCCTCGCTGAGAGCTGCGGCGAGCGTCCCGAGGCCGACGGGGCCGCCGGCATATTTGTCGAGCAGCGCCATCATGAGGTTGCGGTCCACTTCATCGAGGCCGTGTTTATCGACGCCCAGCATGTGCAGCGCCTCTTCGGCGACTTCACGCGTAATGCGACCGTCGGCACGGACTTCCGCGAAGTCGCGCGCGCGGCGTAGCAGACGATTGGCAATGCGCGGCGTGCCACGGCAGCGACCCGCGATTTCTTCGGCGCCGGCATCATCCATCTGGATATTCAGAATTTTGGCGGAGCGGTGAAGGATGATGAGGAGATCCTCGGGCTCGTAAAAGTCGAGGCGATGCACGATGCCGAAACGCGAACGAAGCGGGGCGGTAATCAATCCCGCACGAGTGGTGGCGCCGACCAGCGTGAAATGGTTCAGGTGAAAGGGATGGATACGGGCACCGGGGCCCTGGCCGATCACGAGGTCCACGCGGAAATCTTCCATGGCGGGATAGAGAACTTCTTCGACAGCGGGTTGCAAGCGATGAATTTCGTCGAGGAAGAAGACTTCGCGGGCTTCGAGGGAAGTGAGAATGGCAGTGAGGTCGCCTTTGCGTTCCAGGAGCGGGCCGGCGCTGGTCTTGATGGGAACGTTGAGTTCGTTGGCGATGATTTGCGCGAGTGTGGTTTTGCCGAGGCCGGGTGGACCGTAGAGGAGAACGTGATCGAGAGCTTCTTCGCGATTGCGAGCGGCTTCGAGCGCGATGGCGATGTTTTCCTTGACCCGCTTCTGGCCGATGTATTCGGAGAGCGTTTGGGGACGGACACTGGCGTCCAGGCGTGCGTCTTCCTCCCGGGCGGCACCCGAGAGGATGCGGGAGGGGCGTTCGGGATCGAGGGAAGAATCGGAAGAGCGGGCCTTTTTGGGGGAGAAGTTGGGCATGACGGATCAGCATAACAGTAATCGGGTGGCAGGGGGCCAGCGATCCGGTCAGCGAGACAGACTCGCCGCTGCGGGTCGGAAGGACGAAAGCCCCAGGAAGGCGCCGGAGACCGAAAAAACGCTGGATGGGAAGCCTCCCAGCGGCAGGCCAGCGCCGCACGAGGCGCGAATCAGTGGTCAGGTTTGCGCTTTCGGGAGGTAAGTTCGGCGAGGCGGCGTTTGCCACGTTCGTTCTGGATGATTTGGTCGCCCACGACGTCATACTCCGCGGCAAGGATGATGTCGCGCCAGTTGACCTGGGCGGCGGCGACCAGTTCGCGAAGACGATCGAGGTGGCCGGCGGAGAGTTCCAGGAGATCGAGATGGACGCGTTCGTTGACGGCGGGACCGGGAGGCCAATGGAAGGCTTGGATCAATTCGTGGACGATGGCGCGCTCGTGGGGTGGAAAGTTGGCATGAATGAGTTCCAAAACCGCGGGAGCGAGGGGAGGTTTGGCGGCGTCGAAGGAGGGCATGGCTCGGCGTTAGCGGGCGCGCGAAGCAACGCCCTTCGGTTCGGTGAGGGTGGCGAGTGAGGCGCGCAGGAGGGTTTCGAAATTCGCGGCGCCGACGTGGCGTTTGGCCTCGGCGACGGCGGAGTCGGCGGCGCGTTCGTCGTAACCGAGGTTGACGAGTGCGGACTTTACGTCGGCTTCGGCGCCAGCAGCTGAAGCGGGAGCAGACTTTTCGGCTGTGACGACGACGGCTTCAAGCTTGTCTTTCAGTTCGACGACCATGCGTTCGGCGGTTTTGCGGCCGACGCCGGGAATTTGGGTGAGGCGCGCGAGATCGCCGGTGCGGATGGCGGGGACAAGTTCTTCGACATTCATACCGGAGAGAATTTTGAGGGCCAGGGTCGGACCGACACCGGATGCGCCGAGGAGAAGCTCGAAGAGATACTTTTCGCGTGCGGAGAGAAAGCCGTAGAGTGCCAGGGCATCCTCGCGGACGTGGGTGTGGATGAGTAAGGTAACTTCGGCGTGAAGTTCGCCGAGCGCGGCGAAGGTGGAGAGCGGGACCGCAACGAGATAGCCGACGCCGCCGACATCGAGAATGACCTGATTGGGACGTTTTTCGAGGAGGCGGCCGCGGAGAAGTCCGATCATCGGAAGAAAGTATTGCCGTGTTGGTCGCGGGTGTCAACGAGGGCGGATTCAGGCAAAGGTGGACACCGTCCGGCTGGCGGCGGAAGCGGGTGCGGCCATGAAAGCCAGCGCCCGAGGCGCAAGGAGAAATTTATCGCCTAAGAACGTGCGATGGCGCGGTGTCTCTCACTCCGCGGACTCCGCCTGACTGCCGCCGTCAGATTCAGAAGGACGAGGTCGTGGCGATGCCGCGCCCCTGCGAGGACTATTTGGCGGAGGAGTAGTAGGCCTGCTGGTAGCCGTGGAGGTAGGCTTCGCGGTAGAAATTCTTGTACATTTCGGCGTTGGCAGCGGTGCTTAGGCCGTTCAGACCGGCCTCGCGATAGTGGGGCGTCTGGTCCGCCTGGAACGGCTGGGAGGCCATGCGATGCCAAGTGCCGTCGAGCATGCCATCACGAAAACCGGAAGCGGCCAATTGCGCAACGCTCGATTCGTAGAGAGAGCTGTTCGGCGAATCGGTCGACTGGCGATAGCCTTCCTGATATCCCGCGACAAATGAAGCGCGAGCGGCTTCGGTTGGCCAACGTCCGACCGCGAGATGCGGCCGGCGGCCGTCGCGGACATCGAGCCTGGCCTGGTACAGCCCATCGCGATACGCGGGATCGGAAGCCATGGCCGGATTGTCGCGATGATTCGAGTGATGCGATGAACCGCCAACGAGGACCCCGGAAGCAAAACTTAGACTGATCGCGATAGCGATCGGGAGAACACGCCTGTTCATTTTTCCTCCGCTCAGAATGCAGTCGCAAGAAGTGGGAGCTCACGGGCACGAAGAAGCAGCGACGCAGTTCCCACGTCCAGCGAATCTGGGTGTCTGCGCCACTCCCGAATCGAGCAGAGGTAACTCACCCCAAACATGGTCAGTCTGCTTGGGAAATGGCGGAACGAGCGCTGCACCGAAGCGATGGGGGACGCCGAGGATCAGGCCG
>Ga0306923_10007840_pt1 | contig 10673 bp, 7 predicted proteins | sample sta12Can44000108_FD_203841 | JGI IMG/M metagenome (GOLD analysis project Ga0306923, IMG submission 203841) | Lab enrichment of tropical soil microbial communities from Luquillo Experimental Forest, Puerto Rico - statanox.12C.anox.44.000.108 (v2)... | ecosystem: Environmental > Terrestrial > Soil...
GCGCAAGATCGATCCCTCCTACGTGCGGGCGGCCGAGGGTCTCGGCGCGCGTCCCTTCGGCGCATTCCGCCTCGTTTTCCTCCCGCTCAGCCTGCCGGGGATGGTCAACGGCTGCGTGCTTGTGTTCACCATGTGCCTCGGCTTCTACATCACCCCGATCCTGCTCGGCACGCCCAAGGACATGATGATCTCCCAACTCATCAGCCAGCAGATCGAGGACCTGCTGGCCTGGGGCTTCGCCTCGGCGATCGCGGTCGTCCTGCTGGCGTGCACGCTTGTGCTGCTCGGCGTCTACAATCGCTTTGCCGGCTTGGATCGGCTGTGGGGATAGCGGCGATGGCGCGTCACGTGCCGCTGGTGTTGGCGTCGCTCGCCGCGATCTTCCTTGTCGTGCCGATGGCGATCATCGTGCCCATGTCGTTCTCGAAGGCGATCTCGTTCGAGTTTCCTCCGCCGGGCTATTGGACCGGCTACTACGCGCAATACTTCTCGAGCCGTGCCTGGCTCGAGGCCACCGCCAACTCCTTCATCATCGCGCTCGCATCGATGGCGCTCACGCTGATCGCGGCGCTGCCCGCGGCTTTCGGCTTCGTGCGCTACCGTTTCCACGGCAAGAGCATGCTCAACCTCGTCATGATGTTGCCGATCATCGTGCCCGCGGTCGTGAGCGCGCTCGGCTATTACAGCTTCTTGAGTCCCTGTCTGGTGGGGACTCACGCCGGCATGATCGTCGCGCATAGCGTCTTATCCATACCCGTCGCCTTCCTGGTCGTCGCCGCCGCGCTCAAGGGCTTCGACCGCAACCTCGAACGCGCCGCGATGAGCGCCGGGGCCGGGCCGCTGCGCACCTTCGTCTGGGTGACCCTTCCGGTGCTGCGGCCCGCGATCCTGGTCGGCGCGCTGTTCGCCTTTCTGCACTCCTTCAACGAGGCGGTGGTCGCGATCTTCATCGCCGGCCGCGACGCATCGACCCTGCCGAAAAAAATGTTCGAATCGATCCGCCTCGAGTCCGATCCCGTCATTGCCGTGGTCTCGACGCTGCTCACGGGCGCGGTGCTGCTCGGCGTTCTGATCTCGTTGTTCTTTCGACAACGGCCCGCGCAAGGGTGAGCGACATGCAGCTTGATCCGCTCGTCAAACCTCGTTCGGTCGCAATCGTCGGAGCCACGGATCGCGTCGGTCCCGCGCGCTCCGTCATCGAGTCGCTCGGCGCCATCGGCTTTGCCGGAGCGATCTATCCGGTCAACCCCAAATATCAAACCGTTCGCAATCTCGTCTGCTACCCGAGCCTGACCGATCTGCCGGAGGCGCCCGACGTCGTCGTGTTCAGCGTCCGCAAGCCGCTCCTGCCGGAGCAGGTGCGGCTGGCGGTCAAGCGCGGCGCGCGCGCCGTCGTCATCTACGATGCCGGCTTTGCCGAGCTCGGCGAGGATGGCGCGCGCGAGCAAGCCGAAATCGCGGATCTATGCCGCGAGGCGGGCATGCCCGTGTGCGGGCCGAACTGCATGGGTATCCTCAATCCGACGGCGCGCTCCACCACCTACAAGCAGACCGTGATGGACCCGAACGGCCTTGCCGGCAATGTCGGGATCGTGTCCCAGAGCGGCTCGGTCTGCATCGCGCTCCTGTCCGATCTGCGCCGCTATGGCATCAGCCTCTCGGTCTCGGCCGGCAACGAGGCCGTCACCCGAACGGTCGACTATCTCGAATATCTCATCGACGATCCCGCCACCAAGGTCATCGCGACGTTCACCGAGACGGTGCGCGAGCCCGAGCGCTACGTCGCCGCGCTCGACCGCGCCGCCGCCGCCGGAAAGCCGGTCGTCGTGCTCAAGGTCGGACGCGCGGAGCGCACGCAGCGCGCGATCACGAGCCACACCGGCGGGCTCGCCGGCGAAGCGCGCGTGTTCTCGGAAGTGTTGAAGGCGCATCGCGCGATCGAGGTGAGCGACCTCGACGAGATGAGCGAGGTGCTCGCGGTGTGCCAAGGCGAGCGTTGGCCGCGCGGCAGGGGAATTTCCGTGGTCACCGGCTCCGGCGGCCTTGCTGAGATGATCCTCGACAACGCCACCGCCGCGGGCCTGGACCTTCCCGCGCTGTCGGGCGCGGAGCGCGCCGAGGCCGAACGCGTGATCGGCCGCATTACCGGCGACGGCAACCCGTTCGACGCCTGGGGCAATGGCAACTACGCCGTCAACCTGCCGCACGCGATGTCGGTCGTGAACAACAGCGAGCGCATCGCGGCGATCGTCTATTGCGCGGACACCGGCAACGAGGGACAGCTCGGCCATCCCGGCCGGGTGCTGGAAAACGTGAAGATGCTGGTCGAGGCCGCGCAGCGCTCGCACAAGCCGCATTACCTCATGAGTTCGCGGCCGGGGGTGATGAACCTGCGGCAGGCCAAAGCGCTGCGCGAAGCGGGGCTCGTGCAGATCGGCGGCACGCGCCAGGGCCTCGGTGCCATCGACCGCGTCGCGTGCCACATGATGGGGCAAAAGCCGGTGCGGACGCCGGCGAACCGCCGCGGCCCGCAACTCGCCGACCTGCTCGCGGCGAGGCCGGGATGGGGCACCATCAACGAATACGATTCGAAGCGGCTGTTGTCGGGCTTCGGCGTACCCGTCACGCGCGAGTCCCGAGTTGCGACGATCGCAGAGGCCACGAGCGCCGTGCGCGAGCTGAGCTACCCCGTCGTGCTCAAGGCGCTGGCGGACGAAATCGCCCACAAGACCGAGCTTGGCCTCGTCGCCGTGGGCCTAAGAAACGACGAGGAGCTGGCGCGCGCCTTTGCGCAAATGAGCGAGCGTCTCGACCGCCTCGATCCGCAGCCCTCGGAGCGCGCATTCCTGGTGCAGGAGTTCGTCGCCGACGGCATCGAGCTGTTCGCCGGCATCTCGCGCGACCCCGACTTCGGCCTGTCGCTCGCTTTCGGCATGGGCGGCACCGCCATCGAAGTCACCCGCGACTTCGCGCTGCGCATGCTGCCACTGCGCGAGGGCGACGCCGAGGCGATGATCGCCGAGACTCGCGGCGCGGCGATGCTGGCAGCGGTGCGCGGCCGGCCGGCGGCCGACGTCGGGAGCGTCGCCGCCTGCCTCGAGGCGCTCGCGGACTTCGCCCAACAGAACGCCGATGTTCTCGACGAAGTCGATCTCAACCCGATCAAAGCGCTGCCGCAGGGGCGCGGCTGCGTCGTCGTCGATGCGCTGATCGTCGCGAGAGCCCCGGCGCGGGGATGATCCGTGGCCTATCTTCACCTGCGCCAAGTCGTGAAATCGTACGACGGCACGAGCAACGCCGTCGACGATATCTCGCTCTACGTCGAGCGCGGGGAATTCGTCACGTTGCTGGGCCCGAGCGGCTCCGGCAAGACCACCACGCTGCTGATGATCGCCGGATTCGAGACGCCGACCAGCGGCGTCATCGAGCTCGACGGACGCGATCTTGTTCGCAGCAAGCCCTACGAGCGCAATATCGGCATGGTGTTCCAGAACTATGCCCTGTTCCCGCACATGACGGCGGCGAAGAACGTGGTGTTTCCCCTCAAGATGCGACATTTTCCCAAGCGCGACATCGAAGCGCGCGCGCAGCGCATGCTCGAGCTCGTGGGCTTGCGCCGGTTTGCCGATAGGTATCCGCGCGAATTATCCGGCGGCCAGCAGCAGCGCGTCGCGCTCGCGCGCGGTCTCGTGTTCGATCCGGACGTGCTTCTGCTCGACGAGCCGCTGGGCGCGCTCGACAAGAATTTACGCGAGCAGATGCAAGTCGAGATCAAGCGCATCCATCGCGAGGTCGGCATCACCATGATCTACGTCACGCACGACCAGACCGAGGCGATGACGATGTCCGATCGCATCGCCGTGTTCTGCAACGGCAAGATCGAACAGGCCGGATCCCCGCTCGACGTCTACAACCGACCGGCCAACCGCTTCGTGGCGGAATTCATCGGCGACAGCAATTTCTTGGCCGGGCGGGTCGATCCGTCGCGTCCCGGCTGGGTCGAGCTGTGCGCGATCGGCCCGGTGCGGGTCGCAAGGGAAGCGACGCTCCCGCCCGGCGACGTCGACGTCATGATCCGGCCGGAACGCCTGCGGCTGCGCACACGTGGCGAGAGCGACGGCGCCGACAACCCGATCGACCTCGTGGTCGACGACGTCATCAACTACGGCGATTCCATCCTGGTGATCGGCAAGGCGTGCGGACTGCCGCTGCGCGCGCGCATCGTCGGCGGCGATGGCGAGCGCTTGCGCCCCGGAACCACATTGGCGCTGGCCTGGGCGCCGGTCGATGCGCACGTGCTCCCTCGGCGCTCGAACACAAGCGGCGCAAGATGACAATGACATGACGTTGGCGCCCGCGGCGTTGCGAGCGAGCTAACGTATCTGTGAGCGCGGATTCGCGCGATTGGCGCTACCGATACTTGCAGTTGCCGACTTTTTCAATCACACTTTCGAATTCCAGGACATTTTGCTTTTGCAGGGGGAAGAGCCATGGCACGAGCTGCCCGCAACTCCGGCGCATCCGGCGGCGGCCAATCGCAGGCGGTCGTGGCGCGCGCTTACACGTCGCCCACTCTCGTCCTACTGGCGATGGATTGGCCCGCCGGTAAACAATTTTCGGACTTCCTCGGCTTCGCGATCCTGCGCAGCCCGGGATTCAGTCGTGGCGAGAAGGACGGCTATCTCCTCAACAAGATCGGCTTCAACCCGCCGGGACCGAATTCGCAACCTCTGCCCAGCAACGTGGCGCCGTTGCAAAAATTCCTTTGGTGGGATTCCGGCATCACCGACGCGGATCGCGGCAAGACCTTCAAATACACGATCACGCCGGTCCGCGGCAGCGGACCGAAGGATCTTGCTCTCCAGCACGGCGCGGAAACCACGATTTCCGTCATGCTTCCGCGCGTGGAGGAAGACGGAATCGCAACTTGGTTCAACCGCGCGGTCGTCAGTTCGCAGGCCTTCTCTCGCGAGTTTCCCGATCCGGAATCGAAAATCCCGGAAGTGATGGACTGGCTGGCAAACGGGTTGGAGGATTCCTTCGCGCGCATTCTGTCAGGGGCCAAGGAGATCGACGGCGCCATCTACCACTTGACCGACAAGCGCTGGGTCGTTCCCGCGCTCAAGGGCTTCAAGGGGGATTTATCGATAGTCTACGAAGACCGCAGCAACGATACGACCGATCGTCCGGCGATCAAACGGCTCAAGTCGCAGCGCTTCGAGGGCAAGCCTCGTTCGAAGACCAACATCATGCACGACAAGTTCCTGGTCGACGTGAAAGGAGGGCGGGTGCTCATGGGGTCGGCGAATTTCACGCCCGAAGGGCTGACCAGCCAAGCCAACCTCGTTCACATCTTCAATTCGCCCCAGCTCGCGAAACTGTACGCCGAGCGACAGCAGCTGATCGCAGACGATCCGACGATCGGCGCAACCGCCAAGGAGGCGGGCTGGTCTCGACCGATCAAGGTCGGAAAGACGACGGTGCGCGTGTTCTTCTCACCGGAGCCGAAGAACAAGCGGGTCTCGATCGACACCGTGATCGCGTCCGTCAAGGGCGCGAAGAGCTCGGTGATTTTCTGCATGTTCGATCCGACCGACCCGAAGCTGATCACGTCGCTGCTGGCGACGAGCGATCGCAAGAAGCTGCTCTACGGGCTGCTCAACAGCATCTCGGACCCGACAGCCAAGAAGAACAATCGCTCGGACTCGGGCGAAGCCCCGCGCCAGCCGAGCCCGGCCACGCAGATCAAGGTGACGCTGTTCAACCGCTCGCGCAAGGACAAGAAGGTGTTGGCGTATTCGTTCTTCCGTCCCGGTGCGACGCCCGCCGAATTCCTGCCGGAGCTGAGCTCGGTGGATCTGAGCAGCGAGAGCACGCTACCGCCGCCGAAGGCCGGACCGAAGAAACGAGGCCCTCCGGCCGTGCACATCCATCACAAGTTCATCGTCATCGACGCCGACACGGACGATCCCACGATCTATACGGGCTCCGCGAACTTGAGCAACAACTCGACGCACAAGAACGACGAGAACCTGCTCGAGATCAAGGGAAACCCGCAATTGGCGCGGACCTATTTCGCGGAATTCATGCGCCTCTACGGGCACTACCGCGCGCGAGCGCTCTGGAATTTGGCGCATGGTGGAGGAGCCAAGCGGGGCAGAACGAAGCGGTCGAAGAGCGCGGACAATCGCGTCGCAGACGCCTTTACCCTCAAGCGAAGCCGAGACGCATGGGTGAAGGGCGCCTATACGGTGGGCACAGTGGACTTCAGAGCGCGCACGCAACTCGCCGGTGAGCGAGCCTGATTCTGAGACAGCCAGATTCGCCGACGGCGACGCACGCGTCAATTTGAATCACTGATGAGGGCAGCTGATGACAATCGACGTCACGGTTCATGCCAACGAGGACGACGCGTTGATCGCATGGAGGCCCGACCCATGGCCGGATGAGTGGGTCGGCTTCATGCTCGAGATACGCGATCTGACGATCGGCGAGACCAGAACACTCAACAATCGCATTCCTGCGAAAGCTGGCCAAGGGGAAGTCCCGGCCTCGGGAATTTCCTCACAACAGTCGCCGATCTTGCGATGTATCTGGACGGATCATCGCGTCGACAATGTTGACCAGGTCGCATACCGAGTTACTCCGATGCAGCGCAGTGGCGATTCCAGCTACACGCCGATCACGACCGCGGCCAGTGACTGGACGCCACCCCTCACACCCTCACCCCAGGCTGGGGATGGGCTCTCGGCCTTCTTCAACCGCGGTACGTTGATGTCACAGGTGGTCAGCCGATTTGTCGGCAACGATATCAGTGTCGCGTCCTTGAAGACGTTCAAAGCAGAACTTAGCGAGGCGGGCTTCCCCGCACGACGCTATCTCTCCGGCCATGCGCGCCATGAAATACTTTCATTTCTGTCCGATGCCGATCGGCGGGGAAACGAAATCTACGCGGCGCTGTATGAAGTGAACGACCAAGAACTGATTGATGCGCTCAAGCCGTTCGGCACGCGCGGGAACGTCCTGATCGGCAACGGCGGCGCCACCAAACCAGGCGTGGTCGACGAGTTGGCTGGAGCGCATCTAACGGTGCATGAACGCGATCTTTCCCATACCGGCGCATCCTCGCCCAGCGTTCACAACAAATTTGCCGTCGAGCGAACTCCCGGCAGCAAAAAGGCTCTGCGGGTCCTCACGGGAAGCACGAATTGGACGACAACCGGCCTGTGCACGCAGCTGAATAATGTTCTCGTTGTCGAGCGTCCGCCAATCGCCGAACGATTCTATTCTCAATGGCTCAAACTCGTGAAAGCGGGCGACGACATGCCCGACGCGCTAAAGCACGACAATGCCCAGTGGACGACCGACGGTCCGGTATCTGTCGCGTTCGCAGCTACCCCCGATGAGGACGAGTTCGAACCCGTCGAGGAGCTGATCCGAAATGCCCGGGATGGTTTGTTCTTTCTGATGTTCATGCCGGGTCAGTCGCCGCTCCTGAATGCGCTCCTCGATCGAAGTCAAGGCAAGACGGCCCATACGTTCGTGGCGTCGTTTCTCAAGTTCGCGAGAGCGAAAACGGCACGATCATCGAGCATGGCGCTCGGGTCATACGGACCGGCGAGGAGAAGAAGTTTCGCGATTCAACGCTTCTACCGAGCGGCGTGCCCGCGGATAACTTGCCCTCCGGGGCACGGGAAGAATTCACCCGCCGCATGTTCTTCCCCGCGGGGCTCAATGCCATCGTCCACTCCAAAACGATCATCGTCGATCCATTTTCGGATAATTGCGCGGTGGTGACGGGATCGCACAACTTCTCGGATTCAGCATCGCAGAAGAATGACGAAAACCTCGTTATCGTCCGGGGCAATAAGGCACTCGCCCAAGCGTATGCCGTTCACATTCAGGGAGTGTATGACCACTATTCTTGGCGGGCCTTCCTTTCGGACGGAGGTAATCCCGACGAACTCTTCCAATCGTTGAAGGAATGGAAGCCGAACGGCTCGCGTGTGCGTGACCTGGCGTTTTGGATCCGTTAATCCATACGTTGCCGCGGATGAGAATTACGCACGTTCCCGCATGGCACAGGCGTGAAGCTTTTTAGGCTCGCCTTCTGGATTTCTTCGCGCCGCGTTGTTTTGCTGTCGCCTTTTTGGTCGCCTTCGATACCGCGCGTAATTCGCGTCGTTGGCGACGGCGGTGAAGATGTTCGTGCCACGCGGCCGTGCGCGTTTGAATATAGTCGCCGACCTCAGCGCTGGACGACAACAGGGGTGGCGTATGCTGATCGTAATTGCCTTGTTCGTTACGCAAAGGCAGGAGCGAGACCTTGTGGGCATGAAGGCGGTCGATGACCGAAGGCTGCGCCTGGTTCGGATGAGTGGCATTGGAAACAGGTATCGGAACGCCGGCAAGCGGGTCGTCCGTTCGTGCTGTCGCCAATGTTAGAACATCGCCAAGGTCGGGCGCGGCCTTGTCTCGCGCCGTGAGAGGATCGAGACCCCAACGCAGCTCGATGGTCTTTAGCACCGATGTATGGTCGATGGTGCCACGCTTCGCCCGGAATACCGTGCCGGCAGCTATGCGCGGTGACACCAGCAAAGCCGGAACTCGAACTCCAAAGCGGGTGAAATCAAAGCCCCATTCGCCGACCGAGTTATCAGGAGCGACGGCGCCCCAAGGTGGCGCGACATGGTCATAGTTTCCCCCATGCTCATCATAATTGATGATAAGTAGCGTATCATTCCAGCCCGGGCTATTTCGAAGCGTGTACACGTCGTGAATCAATTGCTCGCCCAGTGCGACATCATAGTTTGGGTGCTGGCTGTTTCCGCCTGACCCGAAACTCGGCTCGAGAAATGTGAAAGCGGGCAATGTTCCCGTCGACGCTCTGTGCTGAAAATCACGGAAGTGTCCAAAATGGCTTTCGTCGGCGGTTTGCGTGTCGGTGTAGTCAAGCCGAGTCAGCGGGTTGCGGTTGTAACCGTAGATCGCCCAATCAATTTTCGTCTGAGTTAAACGGCCAAAGATGCTCGGGCAAGTGAAAACCTTGACGTGATTATCGAGATGTCCTTGCGAAGTCGCTGCGACGGCAAAGGATCGATTTGGTATGGTCTGGGTAGGAACCGATGAAAACCAGTGATCGCAGACGGCGAAGCCCTTCGCCAATCCCGACATGATCGGCAACATTTCCAGAAGCGATCGCCGCTTTGAAGTTTACGACGAACCCCTTGTTGGTTGGTATCGCGCCGGGTGCTGGATCGTCTGTAGAGAACAGCTGGTAGCTAGTATTGTGAAAGCCTTCTCCCGGGTCTGCGCCCGGCATGAAATAGGGATGTTTGGAAGCGCGATCAATTTTGTATACTTCCAACTCTCGGCCGGTTTCGTCCGGATTGGACTCGTGACCTGTCAAACCTTCAAACGGCTGGTTGGTGGGCGATTTATTGCCATTGGCTTCATATAAAAACCCTAGCATCTGATCGAAAGATCTGTTTTCGAGCATGAGCTGGACGACGTGCTTTATCGAGGACAGTTGATTGGGCATGGCTGGGTACCTCCATTTCTCGAATCCCCCGGCTACAGCTGCTCATTTGACCAGTCGAATTCGCCATCGGCGATTTTTCACTGTGCGATCTTCATCCAAGAAGGACGCATCCCCCGAATTACAACACGCCCGGAGCTGAGCGCAGTCGATCCGGCAGAAACTATCGCGGCGCAGTCGCGGGCATTTCGGAACGATCGCGCCCTCAAGGAATGAAATAGTAGGGGTTGGGCAGCTTGAACGAGCACTCGGCGGTTTTGCCTTGTGGATCTTCCAGATCGCTGTCTTGGTCACCGATATTGGCGAGGATGGTATACCATTCCGCGACCTTGGCGCGTTCCCCGCTCTTGTAGGGCACGATCGAGTCGCGCCGGTCGTTGTCGGGACGGGTCACGAGTCCCGCCCAGCCGTTGAATCCCATGCGGTCGAGATTCCACACCGTTGCCTGGCGCTGCCGCTCGCGGCGGCCGGTGATGAAGAACACCGAGATGTTTACGGGGACGTCCTTGGCACGGAGGGAGTTGAAAAACTTCAGCGTCGGCTCGATCGCCGGCGCCTTCGCCTGATCGATCCAGTCGTCGAAACCGCACGGCATTTTTTCCTGCAGGGAGCAGGTGCCGCCTGCGATGAAGCCGAAGTCGTCGGCCTTGAGGTTATCCCAATTGGACAGCGAGCTTTCGTCGATATCGAGCACGACAGCGGGCCGGCGAGCCTCCTTGGCGCGGCCCAGGACGTAGGCGGTCGCGGTATCCATGACAGCGGCGATGTCGGCATTGTAGTTGCCACCGTCGTGATATTTGGTCAGCTGCCGCTTGTACGTGTCGATATTGAATCCCTTGGCTATCGGGTTGTCGGGTGTCGCAACGCTGTCGGCGGGCGGAATGCTAGGCTCACCCCGCACTGGGCATTCGAGAGCGAAAAGAACGGTCGGGACGACCGCCACCCCCAGCATGATCGCGAGCGCGCCGACGCAAGAGCAGAGGCCGATCTGACGCCGAATCTCATTGCCGAGGCGGATCATGTCGCTCCTCCTTGCCGATCCGAGCGAAGGCCGACCGTGCATCGGGCGCTCATTAAAAGTCTTTGTTGATGATGTGATCCGCGGTCCGCAAACACAGCGCCGCAAGAGTCAGCG
>Ga0306923_10007845_pt1 | contig 10670 bp, 10 predicted proteins | sample sta12Can44000108_FD_203841 | JGI IMG/M metagenome (GOLD analysis project Ga0306923, IMG submission 203841) | Lab enrichment of tropical soil microbial communities from Luquillo Experimental Forest, Puerto Rico - statanox.12C.anox.44.000.108 (v2)... | ecosystem: Environmental > Terrestrial >...
CGATGCTTTGGCGCTGGTGCGAAGAGGCGCGGGCGTTTTTGGTGCCGCCGCACCGTGTCAATCGGGTTATCGCGCGACCCTTTGACGGAAAACCCGGTGCATTCGTCCGCACGGCAGGACGTCGCGATTATGCCGTGCCGCCACCATCGCCCAGTTTGTTGGAAGTGCTGGAGAGTGCCGCGGTTCCAACGCTCGGTTTAGGGAAGATTCAAGACCTCTACTCGTGCCAGGGCATTAGCGCTGGGAGACGAACCGCTGACAACGCTGAAGGCATCGACCGGACGCTTGAATGGTTACGCCGCGGCGAAAGCGGTTTCTGTTTCACAAATCTGAACGACTTCGATTCGAAATATGGTCACAGGCGGGATCCTGACGGCTACGCGAAAGCGCTCACTGCGCTTGACCAGGGGCTGACATCATTGCTCGGGGAGCTTGGGGCGGGCGACCGCCTCATCATTACTGCGGACCATGGCTGTGACCCGACCGCGCCGGGCACCGACCACACCCGAGAGTTCGCACCGCTCCTGGACTATCGGCCCGGCGTTGGGGGTGCAGTGCTCGGCGATCTCGACTCATTCTCGCAGGTAGGCCATCGCGTGCTGGAGACCTTCGATGTGCCGCTCCCGGTCGCGGAGCTCAGCGTATGATCGCCACTGCTGGCTTACGACCGGCGGTACGTCGGCCACTCGGGCCAAGTCACGCGCAACGCGTTCGCCGCTGGCGAAGTGCGATGCGGTCCGTGTCGCCTTCGTGGGTCGCGACGAAGCGCGCGTGCGATCTCACCCTCGGCGGCGCGGTCGCGCTGCTAGCATTGCCCATCTGCGCCCTCATCGCCCTCGCAGTAAAGCTCGCCTCTCCGGGACCAGTTTTTTTCGTGCAAGAACGCATCGGCCGCGACGGCCGGCCTTTCCGGCTCTTCAAGTTCCGCACGATGGTGGACGGTGCCCATCTCATGCATCGTCACGTAGCCCACTTAAACGCGTGCGATGGCCCCGCGTTGAAAATCCCGAACGATCCCCGTCTTCACCCGTTGGGCGCGTTCTTGCGGCGCAGCAGTCTTGACGAACTTCCACAGCTTATCAATGTGCTTCGCGGCGACATGAGCCTCGTTGGACCAAGGCCGGCATTAGCGCACGAAGTTGAGAGCTACGCTCCGCACTACCATCAGCGCCTGACCGTGCAGCCGGGGATGACGGGGCTATGGCAGGTGAGCGGCCGGACGAACGTGCAGTTCCGGCGCTGGATGGCGATGGATGTCTGGTACGCGAGACATTGGTCGCCGCTCGTCGATTGTTGGATCCTCGCACGAACGCTGCCGGCGGTGTTGCGCCGAGAAGGAGCGTGGTGACGCAGGCGCTTGCCGTGTTGCCGCCCGTCATCAACCAGACCACCGCGCCGGTTCCGCTCGATCCTTTAGCTGCGGCCGGCTTTACTGCCATAGCCATTGCCTCGGCGTATCTCGCTTTTCGGGGATCTCCGTGGATGATTGGCGTCCTCGCATTCTCGGTGCCGTTCGCAGCGTACCGCGATATTGCGCACACGACGCTCACGATAGAAAAGTCGATCGCCTTGGGCACTGCGGTGGGACTGTTGCTCGGGGGCGCGCCGCCGTGGCCGCAATCGCCGGGTACGCGGCGCATCATGATTGCCAGCGCACTGGTGCTCGCTGCCATCGCGGCCTCGTCGATTGGCGCCAGCTACCCGCTGCACGTCGCCCGTGAGCTCTTCAAGCAGGCCGAGTACATCGTGCTGCTCTGGTGCGCCGCGACGTTTGTCCAGCGGATCCCGCGCTCTGCCGTCTACTTCACCGCCGGCGTGGCTGCCGCGTCGGTCATCGTCGCGACCCTAGCAGTGTCGCAAGCAATCATCGGCGGCGCTCCGTCAGGCATTTGGATCAATGGTCACCCGTTGCCCCGTGTGGCCGGCACCTTGGAGGGACCAAATCAGTTAGCCGGCTTTTTGGAAGCGGTGCTTCCAGTGCTATGGGTGTGGCCGCTTCTGACCGCGGCATTTTTGCCCGCACGTTGGTACGCGACATTTGCGTCGTCGGGAGCCCTTATGCTGAGTCAATCGCGTGCAGGGATTGTCGTCGTTGCGCTCGCGTACGCCGCCTTGTGGCGATTGCGGCGCGCTGCCGCTGCGCTTGCCGTGGTACCGGTCATCGCTGGTGCGCTCTTCGGGTTGCTGGTCGTCGCCGGCTGGTTCGTGCTCGTGGCCCACGCACGCTGGACTGATCTCTGGCACATGTTCTTTTTGGATATTCCTGGACAGCAGGGTGGCGGCGTCGGCACCCGGGCGCAACTGTGGCCGGCAGCTCTGAAGATGTTCGCGGCACATCCGTTGGTCGGCGTGGGCGCAGGCAACTTCGAGCTGCTCTTGCCGGCGGTGGGTCTTTCGGGCGTGCAGACGCAAGCGGCGAGCTTGCCATTGCAAACACTTGCTGAACAGGGCATCATTGGTTTCGTCGCGCTCGTGTTGTTTGCCGTTGTCGCGCTGCGCGAGACTTTTGCGCTACAAGCCCGATCGCCGCTGGCGCTGGCAGCGTTTCTGGCCGTTGCGGCGCTGCTCGTGCACCAGCTCGTCGACGACTTGTTCTTTTTTCCCAAAGCTGCAGAGCTGTGCTATCTGCTCGTCGGTGCCGGTTCTGCGAAGCTCGCGGACGGACGCGCATGAAGGAGCTCGTGCGCAGAGCGTTTCGTGCGCTCGGATACGACCTCGTGCCGAGGGTCTTGCCCGCGGACATGGATACGCGATTCGCGCAGATCGCCGTGGTTTGTGCGCCGTTCACTATGACGCCGCGCGAGCGTCTCTACGGTCTGTATCAAGCGGTGTGCTACGCGACCGCAGCGCACGTACCCGGTGACATCGTCGAATGCGGCGTCTGGCGTGGGGGCAGCTGCATGGCGGCAGCGCTGACCCTGATCGATCTCGGGAGCACAGCGCGCGACATCTATCTGTATGACACGTTTGCGGGGATGACCAAGCCCGGAGAGTTCGATGTGGACCAGCGTAGTACTCGTGCCCTTGCGACCTGGGAGCGATCCCAGCGTGGCGATGTCAATCGTTGGTGCTACGCTTCGCTCGACGAGGTGCGGTCGAATCTGTTCTCGACAGGCTACCCGCCCGAACGCCTGAGATTTGTCGCCGGCGATCTGCTGGCGACGCTCCCCGCGACCGCGCCGCAGACCATCGCCATTCTGCGGCTCGACACTGATTTCTACGAATCGACGACGCATGCGCTGACGCACCTGTTCGACCGGCTCTCGCGCGGCGGCGTGCTGATCGTCGACGACTACGGTCATTGGCAGGGAGCAAAGAAAGCGATCGACGAGTACTTCGCCGCGCACGGTATAGCGATGCTCCTCAACCGCCTGGATTACGCCGCGCGGATCGGCGTTAAAGTCTAACCCAAGAAAACGAGGGCGGCACTGAAGTGTCCTACATAGATTTCCGAGCCACGATCATAAGGTTGAGCGCATCGAGGTCCGAGGCGATGAACACGCTGAGCAACATCGCAGCGAGATTGTTGAGCGCGTAATACGGCACTTTGACTGCGCGCACGAGCAGGCTGCGTCCGAACGAACGGCGCTCGCCCCAATGCTGGACGGCCAAATTGATCGCCTGCGCCGCAACTTTGACACCCGTTCCTTGTCGCCGTGACTCGACGACGGAGAGACCGCAGCCCTCGACGAGAAGCTGCAAGCCGATTGGTGTGAAACGGAAATAATCGTGCGGCGCTTCATGCACTTCCCAATATTGCGGCGCAGTGACGATGAGTACGCCGCCAGGACGAAGCACGCGGGCGCATTCCGCGATGACGGCGTTCGGAGTGCGAACGTGCTCGATCACCTGCGTGCACAGGACGGTGTCGAACGAGCCGTCTTCGAAGGGCAGCGCGTCCGCACTGCCGTGCACATCAGCTATCGGGTTCGCGGGGTCGTCAAAGCCCACCCATTCCCGCACTGTGCTCCGAATCGTTCGATATGGTTTTTCGCCACAACCCACGTCGAGGAGCCGGCCGGTAGCGTGTGTCGCGAGCGCTCGCTCAACATCGCGCGATAATTCCCGCAACACGAGCCAATCGGGATAAAAGAAAGGCACGCTGGCTGTACGCCGGCGCCGCACTGCCGCGCCCATGCTCATCGCTTGCGGCACACAAGCACGGGGTGGAATGAGAGCTCGCCGAGGTGCGCACCGTTGAGCAACGCGCGCAGCCAGCGTGGTTCCCACTCGTGGAGCTTGGGCGGACCATACGTGTTGCCGATGATCGCCTCGATGTCGAAGCCGCGCTCCCGTAGCCGCCGCTTGACAAGTGGCGTCGTGTACATGCGATCGATGGGCTGCAAGACGATCCAGGCCGGCCGGTCGCACAGGTCGGCAAGGATACGCAGTGCAAGCCACGGCAGATGGAGGTAGTTGGGAAACGACAGCAAGAGCACGCCGCCGCTGCGCAGGACGCGATGCACGCGATCGAACAGAGCCCATGGATGGACGAGGTGTTCGATCACCTCAGCGACGATGATGACGCCCATCGATCCGTCTGCATAGGGCATTTCGGCTTCGATGTCTCCGACGCGGACGCCAGGCAGCCGTGTGGCGATCTCGGCGACCGCCGTTTCGCTCTGGTCGATGCCGTGCACCGCATCGTCGGCGTACAGACCTTCATCAACGACACACTCCAAGAGCAGGCCAGCACCGCATCCCAGCTCGAGCAGTGGACCCTCAGGTCGCGCGTGGCGCAGCCACTCGAGCATCGCTGCATTCCACGACTCCAGACGCCGTTCACGCCCCGCGTAATGCGCATCGTACCAGCGCTTGGTCGGATTCTGCATCTTGTTGTAACCATCGGAGAAACCGATGATGTACAATAGCTGATGCGCATCGTCCATTTCGATTCGGATTCACTGGGCACACCCTATGCAGGCGGGCAAGCGCGGCGCACCCACGAAATCAACAAGCGGCTCGCTCGGCGACATGACATCACTGTCATCACGGCGGGTTTTCAGAAACTCCGAGACGAGACAGTGGATGGTGTGCGCTATCGTCGCATGTTGGCGCTGCCCCATCCCATGAACTTCATCTGGTATTTCGTGGAACTCGTGCCACGTGCAGTCTGGGCGCACGCCGATCTGATCGTTGAAGATTTCAGCTCGCCGCTCACTGCGAGCGGCTTACCGATGTTCGTGCGCACGCCGGTTGTCGGCGTTGCGAGTTATCTCTTCGGCAAGCAGGCGGCACAGCGTTATCATCTGCCGATCGACCGGTGGGAGTCCGCAATGGTCGGCCGCTACGGCCACATCGTAGCGCTCACGGGAGTGCAGGAGGCGCAACTGCGCGCCAGCGCCCCGCACGCCAACATCCGCATCATCCCCAACGGCGCCGACGACAATGCGTTTGCGAATCCATGGGTAGGAGATGAAGAGTACATCGCGTTCATCGGGCGGTTGGATTGGAACATGAAGGGGCTGGATTTGTTGCTGGATGCGGCTGCACGACTGCCCGAGTCGCTGCCACTGGTGATCGCCGGTGATGGTCCCGGCCGCGAGCGGCTCGAGCGCGCGATCGATGAACGCAGCATTCGCAGCCGCGTGCGAACGCTGGGCCGGCTTGAAGGTGTGGCACGACATCGATTCATCGCGCAAGCGAAAGCGCTCGCATTCACATCACGCTATGAGAATCAGAGTTTGGTCGGTTTGGATGCGCTCGCCGTGGGCGTGCCCATTGTCGCGTTTGACGTCGACAGCTCCCGCGAGCTGTTCGGTGACGCGGCAGCGATCGTCCCCGCGTTCGATGTCGATGCCTTCGCTGCCGCACTCGTACAGCTAGCAGGCGATACGTCGCGCGCGCAGGGCTTGTCAGCCGCGGCTCGTGCGCGCGCCACCAGCTTTACCTGGAACAACGCGGCGCGCGATCAAGAACAATTCTACGGCGACGCGCTCGCGCGCGAAGCTGGCAAGGGAGCCGCAGCAGCCGGGGCGTAAGCCCTGGCTATCCCATGAAGCAAAGTGTGACCTCATCGACGGTCGCCGTGATGCTGGCGACGCTCCTCTCCATGGTCCTTGGATTTGCGCGTGAGGTCGTCAATGCGAAGTATTTCGGAGAGCGCTGGGAGCTTGACGCATTCCTGGTCGCGGCGATCCTCCCCACACTCGTGTTCGGCGTGTTCAACGGCGCGCTGGTGAGCGCGCTTGTGCCGATTCTCAGCGGATACTTCGCTGAAGGCAAGGATGAAGAGGCGTGGCGCTTCTCAAGCACGATCATCAATGCGCTCGTCCTCGTGCTCTCGGGGCTCGGGCTTTTGGCGTGGATCGCCGCGCCGCAACTGGTCCGCTTGGTGGCGAAAGGGTTCCCGGGCCCTGAAGCCGGCGTCACAACCATCATGACGCGGATCCTTATGCCGACGATCGTCGCGACGTCGATCGCTGGTGTCGTCCAGGCGCTGCTCAATGCGCAGCAACGGTTTCGCGCCGCCGCGCTGCAAGGCGCTGCGCTCAACATCGTGACCATTGTGAGCGTGCTGCTGCTGTCAAAACACTACGGCATCTACGCGCTCGTCTACGGCACCGCGGCAGGGCTCTTTGCGCAGTTGCTCATTCAATTGCCGAGCTATTTGCGACGTTGCCGCTACCGCCTCGTACTGGACCTCCGGCATCCGGGCTTGCGCTCGCTCGCGCTCATCCTGGGACCGATCATCGTCGGTTCGGCGGTCGGCCAAGTGAATCTGCTGTTCGACAAATACTTTGCTTCCACGCTGCAGCCTGGCAACATTGCGGCCATGCAGTATGCCACAAAGGTGGTCGGCTTTCCCCAACAGCTCTTCGCTGTGGCTATCGCCACCGTGATCTTCCCCATCCTGTCCGCGCAATTCGCGAAGAGCGAACTGGCAGCGCTGCGCACAACGGCGCTCACCGGGCTGCGTATGACCGCACTCATCACGATACCGGCGGCGTTTGGCCTCATCGCGCTAGCACGCCCCATCATCAGCGTCCTGTTCGAGCGCGGTGAGTTCACCCCCGGCGACGTCGTCCGTACCGCCGGCGCAATGCAGTTCTACGCTGTGGGCTTATTGGGGATTGCGGCAAGCATCGTCCTCACGCGCTGCTTTTTCGCCATGCACGACTCAAAGACGCCTGTCTTCATCGCAACCATGGTGATGGTGCTTAACGTCGTCGCGTCGGCGGCGACAGTCGGACGGTTCGGCATCAACGGACTGGCAGCGTCTAACTCATTTGCGTCGCTTGTCGAGGCGGTCGTGCTGGCCGGGCTGTTCGCCTCTCGGGTTGGTGGTTTTCAAGAGATGCGCGGCAGCGGTTCGTTCGCGGCGACCCTGGCTGCATCGGCCGCCATGGGCGTCACCGCATCGGCCGTATCGACGGGACTTTGGCGCGTGTCCGCGCCGTTTTGGCAGCACGCCGGGATCCTGGCGGTCTCCATGATCGCGGGTGCGGTCGTCTTTGTCGGGCTCGGCGCTGCGCTGCGAATCCACGAACTCGGCGAGCTATGGACGATAGTCACCGCGCGCGCAACCAAGCGAGCCGGCTCGCCCGCTGGCCTTTGACGACGAGGTAGCGGTGTCGGATCTGCGGCTGCGGCTCACGCTTACGAAGAATTACTTGGCGAAAGCGAACAAGCTGCGGCCGACCGTGGCCATCGTGCTAGGATCCGGTTTGGGTGCAGTCGCCGACATGGTCGACATCAAGACGGCGATCGCCTACGGGGACATCCCCAACTTCCCTTCCACCAGCGTGGCGGGCCACAAAGGTCGGATGATCTTCGGCCGTATCGGGCCTACGCCGGTGGTCGTCTTCGATGGCCGTCTTCATTATTATGAAGGCCTGAGCATGGAGCAGGTCGCCTATCCCGCGTACGTGGCGCAAGATCTTGGGGCACGCTTTTTTTTCGCCACCAATGCAGCCGGAGGCATAGCCGACAGCTATCAGCCCGGGGATCTCATGCTCGTGCGCGACCATCTGAACCTTCTGGGCGATAACCCGCTGCGCGGCGCGCAGGGCGCCGGAGCCGGGCCGCGCTTCCCAGCGCTTGTCGATGCATACGACGCCGCGTTGATTGATCTCGCCCTACGCGAGGCAGCAGCCGCCAGCATCCGCATGCACCTCGGGGTGTATGCAGCGATGGGCGGCCCCTCGTACGAGACGGAGGCCGAGCTGCGGATGCTGTATCGGCTCGGCGCAGACGCGGTGGGGATGTCAACCGTTCCTGAAGTCATCGCCGCACGGCAAGGCGGTATGCGCGTTTTGGCGCTCTCGGTGATCGCCAACGACGCGATGCCGCGCCGCCGCCGCCGCTCAGCCCCTGCCGATCATGCTGCAGTGCTTACCGAGGTGTCGCATGCTGGTGCGAGTGTCCGTCGCGTGCTCGAGGGTGTGATCGCCGGAATCTCGGCATGACGGTCGAGCGCGACGCACTGACGCATGCGATCGAGCGCAAGCGCGGCGGGCACGCGAACACTCGAGCTGAGCTCGAGCAGCTCGTGCAAGCATACGCAGGCGGTATCGTCAACGATGTCGAGTTCACGCGCTGGCTGCATGCTGTTATGGAACACGGTCTGACGACGGAAGAAACTGCTTTTCTCACGCAGGCAATGGCAGCATCTGGAGCTCAGGTGCGCTGGCACGACGTCGAGGGCGTCATCGTGGACAAGCATTCGACAGGCGGCGTGGGCGACGCGGTGAGTCTCATCGCCGTACCGCTCGCGGCGTCGTGTGGGGTCAAAGTTGCCAAGCTCTCAGGAAGAGCGCTCGGCCACACCGGGGGCACCATTGACAAGCTCGAGCGCATACCGGGTCTTGGCACAGACTTGAGCATCGCAGGTTTCAAAACTCAAGTGGCCGAGGTTGGGTGTGCGATTGCGCAGGCGAGCGCCGAGCTGGCGCCAGCCGACAAGAAGATCTACAGCTTGCGGCATCGCACGGGCACAATCGACAGCGTCGGGCTCATCACGGCGTCTGTGCTGAGCAAGAAGGTCGCAGGTGGCGCGCCGCACCTCGTGATTGACGTAAAATGCGGGCACTGCGCCTTTATGCGCGATGAAGCGCGAGCGCTGGCCCTTGCGCACAGCATCGCGGAGGTTGGTCGACGCCTGGGTCGCGCGGTTACCGTGCTGGTCACCGACATGGAGGAGCCGCTGGCTCGGTCCATCGGCAATGCCTTGGAACTGCATGACGCACTGGACGTCCTGGCGGGTCGCGACCGATCGAGCAGGCTTCGAGAAGTTGGGCTGGCAGTCGCCGAGGCGATGTTGTCGGTTCACGCTGGCGACGAGCGCAGCGGCGCCGCAGAGCGCATGATGCGGCTGGAGAAAGCGCTTGCTGACGGCACGGCATTGCGCCGCTTCGCAGTGATGGCCACTGCGCGCGGCGGCGATCTCAAAGCCCTGCCGGTCATCGGCTCGCCAGCGGCGACGGTCGGCGCCCCAGAGAGCGGATTTCTGACTTGGATCGACGGCCGTGCCCTTGGGGAAGCCGTGGTGAAGCGCGAGGCTGCCAGGCCTGGCGCGACCATTGGCATCAGGCTACGCAAGCGCATCGGTGACAGGGTCACCGAAGGCGAGCCGCTCGCAGACGTCTATGGCGATGCCACGCTAGTGGAACTCGTGCGCAGCGCGGTGATGCTCCACCCCGCGGTGCCGCGAATGCGGCCGGCCGTGCTGCACCGGATCCATGCCGAGCCCGATCTGCGTAAGCCGGCGCATCGAAGCTCATAGCATCATCGGTAACGGAGCCCGCGCGGCGTTCGTGCAATGACTTCGCGTATGCAGATCGCCATCATCGGCGCCCGAGGACAGATCGGCAGCGAGGTCATGCGTGCTGCTGGCGCGGCCGGCTTCGACGTGCTCGCGGTCGACCATGCGGACTGCGACGTCAGGAACGTAAGCAGCGTCGAACGAACGCTGGCGCCGCTCCGTGCGGGCGATGCCGTCGTCAACACTGCGGCCTTTCATCGCACTGATGCGTGCGAAGAGGCACCCGATCAAGCGCTCTCGGTGAACGCGCTCGGCGCGTTCAACGTTGCCGCCGCCGCGCAAAGCCGCGGGGCAACGACGGTCTATCTGAGCACCGATTTTGTTTTTGACGGCGTCAAACGAACGCCGTATGTGGAGAGCGATCCACCATCGCCGATCAATGTCTACGGTGCAAGCAAGGCCGCGGGAGAGGCGCTGACACGCGCTGCGAATCCTGCGTCATACATCGTCCGTGTTTCGGCGGTATTTGGGCCGGCCGGCTCGAGCGGTAAGGGTGGCAACTTCGTCGAGTCGATGGTCGCAAAGGCGCGAGCAAGCGAAGCGCCGGAAGTCGTTGACGACATCGTCATGGCACCCACATCGGCGATCGACGCGGCCACGCTACTGGTGGAGCTGGTGCGCCGCTCAGCGCCGTTTGGGATCTACCATCTCGCCAACGCAGGTGCGTGCAGCTGGCTCGACTTCACCGGCGCCATTTGTGAATTGATTGGTGCCGACGTCCGCCCACGCGCCGTCAAGGCATCGCAGCTGAACGGCAAAGCGCGCCGGCCACTCTACTCGGTGCTGGGAAGCGATCGTCTGTCGAGTGTGGGCTTACAGACACGCGATTGGCGCCCTGCGCTTTCCGATTACCTCACGCTCAAAGGATATCGCACGCCCTCGTAAGCCTCTCTCTCGCTACGCGGTT
>Ga0306923_10007849_pt1 | contig 10668 bp, 7 predicted proteins | sample sta12Can44000108_FD_203841 | JGI IMG/M metagenome (GOLD analysis project Ga0306923, IMG submission 203841) | Lab enrichment of tropical soil microbial communities from Luquillo Experimental Forest, Puerto Rico - statanox.12C.anox.44.000.108 (v2)... | ecosystem: Environmental > Terrestrial > Soil...
AAAGGCAAGCGCTATGCGCTGCCCAACGCCAACATCATGATCCACCAGGTCCTGGGCGGGGCTGAGGGCGCCGCCAGCGACGTTGAGATCCGAGTCCGGTACATGCTTAAACTCAAGCAACGGCTCAATTCGATCATCTCCAAACACACTGGCCGCTCCATCGAGCAGGTCGAGAAAGATTGTGACCGTGACAATTTCATGAGCTCGGAGGAGGCAAGAAGTTACGGTCTTGTCGACGAAGTAGTGCAATCTCGCAAAGAAATCCCGGGTCTTACCGAACACGTAAGCAGTCTGGCCGATAAAAAGTCATAGCCTCAATGGCGCGGCCGACCAATATCACGCTTTGCAGTTTCTGCGGCAAGTCCCACGCCGAAGTCAAAAAGCTTATTGCGGGTCCTGGAGTTTATATTTGCGACAACTGTGTTGTCCTGTGCAAACAGGTCCTCGACAAAGAGCTGGCGACCCAGGCCAGGAAACAGAAACCCAAACTCAGCGTCCCGAAGCCCGCCGAGATTAAACGGCAGCTAGATCTGCACTGCGTCGGACAGGATCACGCCAAAAAAACTTTGGCGGTAGCCGTTCACAACCATTACAAACGCATCGTCCAGGAACGCCAGCCTGGTGCGGAAGAAGAGGGTCAGGCCAACGATCCTCACGCCGGCGTTGAAATCGAAAAAAGCAATATTCTGATGATCGGCCCGACTGGTTCGGGCAAAACCCTCCTGGCCCGCACGTTGGCACAGATCCTCGATGTGCCCTTTGCAATGGCCGATGCCACGACTCTCACGGAAGCCGGGTACGTCGGTGAAGACGTCGAAAACATCATCCTGCGGCTGCTCCAGAATGCCGATTACGATGTTAAGCGCGCCCAGCGTGGCATCGTTTACATTGACGAGATCGACAAAATTGCGCGCAAAACGGAAAACGTCTCTATTACGCGCGATGTCTCAGGGGAAGGCGTCCAGCAGGCGTTGCTGAAAATCCTTGAAGGAACTGTCTGTAATGTGCCGCCCCAGGGCGGGCGGAAACATCCACAACAGGAGTACATTCGCGTCGACACGACCGACATACTTTTTATCTGTGGCGGAGCGTTTGTAGGCGTTGAGCGGATCGTCCAACGACGTTTGGGTAAACACGTGATGGGGTTCCGTGCCGCGGAAGATGGATTCAAAGCCGCCAGTATCGATCGGCAGCAAGTGTTGCAACACATCGAGCCTGAAGATCTGCTCTCATTCGGTTTCATCCCGGAATTTATCGGGAGGCTGCCGATGGTCACAGTACTTGCCGAACTGACCGAACAGCAGTTGGTTTCAATCCTAACGGACACCAGGAATGCGCTGACCAAGCAGTACGCCAAACTCATGGCCATGGAAGGCGTTGAACTTGAATTCTCTCCAGAAGCCCTTCAAGCACTCGCCGGGCTCGCCATTCGGAAGGGAACTGGTGCCAGGGCATTGCGAAGCCTGTTGGAGAAGCTCATGCTCGACGTGATGTATGAAGTGCCCAGCAGTGACGATATCGTCGAGGTGAACATCACCCATCAAGTGGTATCCGGCGAATCCAAACCGCTGGTGCGCCGCAAACACGGCCGGGCGGCGGCGTAGCATTGAATTCCGAAACCCGAAGGCCGAAGCTCGAAAGAATACCGAACGGCCGAAATCCGAATGCCAAGGGCTTTACGATAATTGCTGCTCAGATCATCAAAATCCGCCGCACCAGCTAGTCAAAGCAGATTGACCGGAAACTGATCTTCCGTCTCAGTTCGCGGCGATCGTGTGCGGGGGGCTGCTTTGGGCCTCTCAGATGCTCGGGATGAGGCGCTCGATGGATTCTCGACGCCGATTTGAGTTTGACTGGTCCCTCTTCCCAACGCCGCGTGAAGCTTTCGGAGTGCGGACCTGAGCACGCTAACTTCTTCCCCCGAAAACAGAGCTCCGATCTCGAGATAGAGCAGTTTTCGGCTTCTTTCATCCTCACGCAACCACGTTTTTCCCTGCTCGGTCAAACACACCAGTACCGAACGCTTATGGGCCGGATTTCCCACAATCATAACGTGCCCCTCATTTCCAAGTCGATCCACCAGGATCTGGATATTCTGCCGTGACGTGAACCGCTCACGCGCAATCTGAGGGACAGTTGCTGCGCCTTGACGATTAATGATGTCCAAGACCGCATGTTCAGCTCCTGAAATCCCGGTTTCGTGCTCTGGCTTGCCCCGCTGTCTGAGCTTTATTGCCACCGCGTTAATCTCGTTTAAAAGGTCTAGCAATGGCAATTGCCGGTCGTCATGGTTTGAAGGAGTCAAGGAAGCAGAAACGGAAACTTCCGGATTTAGTGGGGTAATAGAATTCTGATTAATCACAGTAAGAGATTCGACGGTGACAACCAGTTGTCAATTCAGAAATTCTTTGGAAAAGTTGCCCTGAGGGGGCAGCTAAGGAAGCCACCGCGGTGTTCAGAGCGGCATCGCGTTCGAGGATGAAGACCACCCCGTTCGTCCGGGACCCAATCCATTCAGCGGGTGACCACGGACCCACACTGATACACACGGATTTAGGAATGGGTCTGCCAATCAAAGGCAATATGCTCTAGCTTTTCAGTGAGCGATTCCCGTTCCTTGGACCGCACGGCGCGGCTGCTTCGCATCGGTGTTCATCCGTGGTTTGAAAATTGAATGACTATGGATGAACCGCACCAGCGAGGATACTACAACCCCTCGGCCACTAAGTCTCCGACCTGTGGGGTTGTATGCCCCATTTTGCCGGCGGCAAGGCTTTTGATCTTCTCGCGCACCACTTTTATGACGCTGCTTTCGATGGCTTGGGCTGCTTTGGTTTCGCCCAGGAAATCCAGCATCATCTGCCCGGCGCAAATGGCGGCCAATGGATTGATGATTCCTTGCCCGGTGTACTTAGGGGCGCTGCCGCCAATCGGCTCGAACATACTGGTTCCTTTCGGATTTATATTTCCGCCGGCAGCGATGCCCATGCCGCCCTGCACCATGGCGCCCAGGTCGGTAATGATATCTCCAAACATGTTGTCGGTCGCGATCACATCAAACCACTCTGGATTTTTCACAAACCACATGGTGGTGGCATCTACGTGAGCGTAGTCGCGTTTGATGTCCTTAAAATCCTTTTCGCCGATTTCGTTAAAAGCGCGTTCCCAGAGGTCGAAGGCGAATGTCAAAACGTTCGTTTTGCCGCAAAGCGTGAGCTTTTTGTCCTTGTTGCGTTTGCGGGCGAATTCGAAGGCAAACCGCAGGCAACGCTCGACACCTCGACGCGTATTGACGCTCTCTTGCAAAGCAACCTCGTTCGCGGTTCCCTTGAACACAAACCCTCCCGCCCCGGTATACAGGCCTTCGTTGTTTTCCCGCACCACCACGAAGTCGATGTCGGCAGGGGTTTTATCCTTAAGCGGACAAAACCGCTCGTCGTACAATTTGACGGGACGCAGATTAATGTATTGCTCCAGTTCGAATCGCGTGCGCAGCAGGATCCCCTTTTCAAGAATTCCTGGTTTTACATTTGGATGACCGATGGCGCCCAATAAGATTGCGGGAAACTTGCGTAATTCCTCCAGCACGCTGTCGGGCAGAATTTCACCCGTCCGCAAATACCGATCGCCACCGATGTCGTACTTGGTGTAGTTGAGCTTCAAGCCAAACTTCTTTGAGGCCGCATCCAGAACTTTGACCGCTTCCTGAACAACCTCCGGCCCAGTGCCGTCGCCGCCAATCACTGCGATGTCATAGCTCTTCATACAAATGTGCTTCTGCTCCTTTCACAGAGAGCCTGATACTAGAGGTTCCCTATGGTGTGGCAACGGAATTTTCAGCGATATGGATGCCCAGGCACATCCGCCGCCGCCCGCACGGAGAGCGCCCTTTCCTCACGCAGCTGCGTACGAAGTAGTAAGCCTCGAAACGAGTTCTCTGCGGTTCTTAGGTTGGACATTCGTGCGGACTAAAGTCCGCGCCCTTCTGGCCCGCAGCCGGACGAAGCCCAAAGAAGTGCTAAGCGCAGACATTGCCCGACGAACAAATAGGCGCCATCCGACACGAGAATTCGACTCCGCCTGATAGACGGAAGTTGATGTGCCGGTATTGTGGAACCCGGACAACCAACCGGTCGATTCACTTGTCAGGCCTTATAGACGCATGGTCTGTAGCGAAGGCGGCGGTTCGGAGTAAGTCCTATTCTAATGCAGAAACCACATCAGTTCGGCAGGAAAGCAACTATAGCATTAATCGTTGTTTTGGGCTTCATCTGCGCAGTCGTTTTTATCAGGCGGAGTTCCCGAGAGCTGGCCACGACTGGTAATCCAAATGCGGCAGCCGCTTGTTCCAATCCACCGCCCTCTGAAGCCACTGTGGAAATGACCGCCAGTCAACTGACTTCGATAAAGATCGAACCGGTAGGAACGCATTTGTTTCCTGTCGAAAAGGAGGCCGTCGGCACAATCGATTTCGACGGTGATTTGTCAGTCCAGGTCTTCCCCACCGTTCAAGGGAAGCTTCTCAGGGCCCTCGTAGAGCTTGGCGATCAAGTCACAAAAGGGCAGCCCCTTTATACAATAGAGAGTACGGACCTTATCCAGGCTGAATCGACGTTGATTGGAGCGGCCGCAAGCTTCGAATTAACCAGCAAGCAGCTGGCGCGGGTCAAAACGCTGGGTGAGACCAACGGCATCGCGCAAAAGGAATTGGAACAAACGACCTCAGAACAACAAACCGCGGACGGTTCGCTGAAAGCGGCACGAGATGCCGTGCGGATGTTTGGCAAAACAGATGCCGAAATCGATCAGATCATCGCCACTCGGAAAGTGGACCCTGCCCTGGTGGTGGCCAGTCCAATTAGCGGCCAAGTCACTGCAAAAAACAACACGGCGCCCGGAGTTCTGGTACAGCCCGGCATCGCACCGGCGCCGTACACAGTATCGGACATTTCCGTCAAATGGATGTTGGCGAACGTGACGGAAAGCGACAGCCCCCTGGTCCGGTCCGGACAACCGGTTCAGGTGAAGGTGCTGGCCTACCCGGACCGTTTGTTCGAAGGAAAAATTTCCAAGACGTATGTCCCGGTCGATCCTGCTACGCATCGCGTCACCATCCGGTCGGAGATCAAGGACGATAAGAACGAACTGCGGCCAGGGATGTTGGCCAATTTCGTGATTGTGGTAAAGGAACCTGTCGAGGCCACCGCCATTGCCGCCAATGGCGTGGTTCGCGAAAGCGACGGAACCATGACCGTTTGGGTCACGACGGACCGGAAGAAATTTGTCCAAAAGGTCGTAAAGACGGGCCAGCGAAGGGACGGTCAGGTGCAAATTTTTGATGGTTTGCAACGGGGCGAGCTGGCGGTCACCGAAGGCGCCATCTTTTTAAGCAATATGCTTAACGCTCCACCGACTGACTAACGCGAACCAAAAGGAGCACGTGGATCAGCAAACACAGGAGGCCCAAGGGATCGGAGCTCGGCACCACCCAACCTAATCCGGCATGTTCAAATCTCTCATCGCTTTTTGTCTGAGCCGCCGCGCGATCGTGGTGTTTGGGTTGCTGTTGTTTGTCGGAGCAGGAACTGTCGCGTACACAGAGCTGAATATCGAGGCCTACCCCAACCCCACCCCGGTGATTCTGGAGATTACCGCGCAAGCCCCGGGGCTTTCCGCTGAAGAGATGGAGCGTTATTACACGCGACCCATTGAGATCGGGCTCTATTCGACTCCCGGCATTGATGTGATTCGATCGACTTCATTTTACGGGCTGTCGTTTGTGCGTGTCGTATTCAAGTACGGTGTGGATTTTCATTTCGCTTACGGCCAAGCGGCCATTGCACTGCAGCAAAACGTCAACCTCCCAGGCGGCCAGGTCCCGACCATTCAACAGAACAGTACGACTGGGGAAATCTTCCGGTATCAGCTCGTCGGGCCAACACACTTTGGTTTAATAAATCTCCGCACCGTCCAGGATTGGGTCGTGCGGCGCAGGCTGTTGACCATCCCTGGCATCGTGCAAGTGAACAGCTGGGGAGGACCGACCAAGCAATTCCAGGTCGAGGTCGATCCACACAAACTGGAATTTTACAACATCACTGTCCCGCAGATTTTGGCGGCACTGGGTAACGCGAACCTCAACGTAGGCGGCCGTGAAATCCGTATCGGCCAGCAATCCATTAATATTCGCGGCGTCGGACTGATGGACGACGGCGGTAACGATGACCTCACACAGGGATACAAAGTGGAGGACATCGAGAACGTGGTTTTGAACCAGGAGAGAAGCGTCCCAATTCTTGTGAAGGATCTCGCCAAGGTATACGTGGGGTTCGTGCCCCGACTCGGCATATGGGGCCGTGACTACGAGGATGATGCGATAGCAGGGATCGTAGTCATGAGCCGAGTCGGGCGCGCCCACGAAATGCTACCCAAGGTCAGAGCCGAGATTCAGAAAATGAATCGCGACGGAAGCCTGCCGACCGGCGTCCGACTGGTGCCGATTTACGATCGCGGCGCCTTGCTTTCTGTCACCACGCATACCGTCATGCACAACCTGATTTTCGGATGCTTGCTGGTGTTTTTAATTCAATGGATTTTCCTGGGAGACCTGCGCAGTGCAATCATCGTCGGGGTGAACATCCCGATCGCTTTGTTGTTCGCGATCATCCTGCTCGTGCTCCAGGGGGAAAGCGCCAACCTGTTGTCGATCGGTGCGGTGGATTTTGGCATTATTGTCGATTCAGCGGTCATCCTGGTCGAAAACATCTTTCACAACCTGCAGAAGCCAGGGAAAGAGAGGCAAAGCCTGCTTCAAGCCCTGTCACAAAACCAATGGGGAACCGATCCAACCCGAACACCGTATCATGCAACGCCGGTCCAGGGGTGGACGGACCACCTGCGCATGATCCTGATCAGCGCGATTCAGGTGGACAAGGCGGTGTTTTTTTCTGTGTTGATCATCGTGGCAGCGTTTGTGCCGCTCTTCACGATGACGGGAGTCGAAGGAGCGATTTTCGGTCCCATGGCGCGCACCTATGCCTATGGTTTGGCCGGAGCGGTATTGGCCACCTTCACTGTGACGCCGGTGCTGGCTTCCCTGCTGTTGCCCGAGCAGGTGAAGGAAACCGAAACCATTCTTGTACGCGTCTTGCATCGCATTTATGACCCGGGGTTACGCTTCGCGCTCACGCACCGCACGCTGATGGTCGCGGTAGGACTTCTGTTCGTCGCGTTAACCGGGTTGCTGGCAACGCGGCTCGGAAGCGAATTCATGCCGGCTCTTGAAGAAGGCAACTTCTGGATACGCGCTTCCATGCCCATGACCCTCTCGCTGGAGGATGGCGAGGCTGCAGCCAGAAAAATGCGCCTGGTGCTTTTGAAATACCCCGAAGTCATCACCGTGTTTTCGCAGCATGGACGCCCGGACGATGGCAGCGATGCGTCCCCGTTTTCCAACGTTGAACTGTTCGCTCCGCTCAAACCGCCCGGCGAATGGCCCAAAGGCCTGACGAAAGAGAAGCTAACCGGCCAGATCAATGCCGACTTCGAGCGGGAATTACCCGGGATCAATTTTACTTTCTCCCAATACATTCAAGATAACATTCAGGAAGGGATCTCCGGGGTCAAAGGCGCGAACTCCATCAAAATTGTTGGTCCGAATCTCGAAACGCTGACCAAACTCGCGGAAAAAGTCCGAGACGAAATGAACAAGGTTCGCGGCGTCGCCGACCTGGGAATTTTCCCCGTGCTCGGCCAACCAAATCTGAACATCAAACTGGACCGCGCAAAAGCGGCGCGTTACGGGCTCAACGCAGGCGATGTAAATGCCATCATTCAAGCTGCGGTTGGAGGCACATCCGCAACCACCATCCTGGAAAGCGATCGGCAATTCGACGTGGCAGTGCGCTACCCTGCTGCCTACCGCAACAGCATTGAAACCATCAGAGACATCAAAGTGCCGGCTCCAGGCGGAATCGGCGTCAATGCTTACATTCCCCTGAGTGAGTTGGCTACGATCACGTTGGATACAGGAGCATCGTGGATTTATCACGAGAGCAATGAGCGGTTTATTCCGGTCAAATTCAGCGTGCGAGGACGTGACCTCGGCAGCACCGTTGCCGAAGCTCAGGATCGCATCAGCAAAAATGTACAGCTACCGACAGGTTACCGCCTGGTATGGGCGGGTGAGTTCGGACAGCTTAAGGCCGCCAAAGCGCGCCTGATGGTCATTGTGCCAATCACGCTCGTGTTGATCCTTGGCCTGCTTTACGCCCTATTCAACAAACTGCGCGAGTGCTTCCTGGCGCTTTCAGGAATGCCCTTCGTCATTGCGGGCGGTGTGTTGGCGCTTTTTGTCTCCGGACTTCACTTCAGCATTTCTGCCGCGATCGGTTTTATCTCACTGTTCGGGGTATCGGTGATGATCGGCATTTTGTTGATCAACAAATACTACCAGGCCCTGGCAAAAGGTATCGCCCCGAAAGACGCTATGTTTCACGCCGCTTCCACACTAATGCGGCCTCTTCTGATGATGAGCCTTTCGGCTGGGATAGGATTACTTCCGGCCGCAATTTCGAGGGGGATTGGGAGTGAAGTACAGCGGCCGCTTGCCACGGTAGTCGTGGGCGGAATGTTTGTCGGCACAATCATGCTTTTGATCGTAGTGCCCTCTCTTCAAATGATTTTCCTAGGCCGCGAGAGCGGTCCCAATCCGGCTATTCCCTCAAACCAAACGTAGTCAAATGAAACCTACACGAACTTTGGTAACATTGCTTGGGTGCGGTGCATTGGCTTGCGTGCCTGCTTTTGCCGAGTCGTCGGAACCGGGAAACGCGCAAGCGCATCCCAAGAACGCCTCTGCAGAACCAGGCGTACGGCATCCGCCCGAGACGCGACCGCCGCAAAATAAACATGAAATACAAATCGCCAAGCCATCCGCTGCCAGACAGGAACCCTCCCGTATTGGAGTCCCTGGCGGCCGTACTTCCGCAATGGATGAGTTTCGTGGCTTGTCTCACAACGCCGGGCCGCAGGTGGACAGGCGTCCTCTTGAGGTGAAGCGTGGCCAGAGTTCGAGCATTGTCCAAAACCGACCGGAGGCGACGCCGAAAGGCCACTTCCCGTCGGCCATCGATGGCTCCCGAGTTTCACCTCAGGTCAAAAACACAGGCGCCCTCAGCGGAACAGGGTTCAAGCACAAGCCCTGAAGTATTCATTCGTCAACCTCAAATGACAGCCTGCAAAGCCTTTCTCACGGTCTCGGTGATCGCGCTGACCGTCCTGGTTCTGTCCAGTTGCGCCGTGGGCCCGGACTTTCAAAAACCTTCGGCCCCGGCCGTTAAGTCATATACGGTCGCCCCTATCGCGGGCACAATCGGTAGCACGAATATCCCGGGCGGAGGCCCGCAACATTTCACCGAGGGCCTCGACATCCCCGGGCAATGGTGGGAACTGTTCCACTCGGAGCAGTTGAACGCTTTGATTGAACGCTCGCTCAGCAACAATCCCAGCATCAAAGCCGCACAGGCTGCGCTAACGGTCGCCCGGGAGACAACGCTGGCTCAAAAAGGCGCTTACTGGCCCAGCGTTACGGGGAGTTTTTCTGCCGCTCGCCAAAAAACCTCGGAAGATATTTCACCGACCCCCAGTTCCGGGGCGCTTTATTTCAATCTCTTCACCCCCCAGGTAAGCGTGTCCTACATGCCGGACGTATTTGGACTCAATCGCCGAACAGTAGAGTCTTCGCAGGCGCAAGCGGAGCAGGCGCGGTTCGCCCTGGCGGCGACGCAAATAACGCTTACCGCCAACGTGGCTGCTGCGGCCATTCAGGAGGCCTCTTTGCGGGGACAGATTGCGGCGACCAGCGAGATTCTGGCCATCAACTCCAACATGGTGCAAGTATTGAGCAACCAATTCACAAAAGGCTACGTTGGCAGACTGGACCTCGCGGCGCAGGAGTCACAATTGGCGCAGGTAGCCACCACGCTTCCGCCCTTATTCAAACAATTGGCTCAACAACGTGACTTGCTGGCAGCACTCTCCGGGATATTCCCAAGCGAGGGTCCTGCCGAGCAGTTCGAACTCTCGAGTCTTCATCTTCCGTTGGAACTGCCATTGAGCCTGCCTTCACAACTGGTAGCCCAGCGCCCGGACGTTCGCCAGGCCGAGGAAAATTTGCACGCGGCCAGCGCCCAAGTCGGCATAGCGGTGGCCAACCGGCTGCCCAATATTACGCTGAGCGGCGACCTGGGGACCATGGCACTGGAGGCTGGCAGCATGTTCGCCGCGGGAGCCGGGTTCTGGACTCTTGCTGGAAGTGTGACCCAGCCTATTTTCCAAGGGGGAACGCTGTTGCACAAGGAGCGCGGTGCGCGCGCCGCTTACCTTCAGGCCGCCGAACAATACCGCAGCGCCGTGCTGGCGGCTTTTCAAAATGTGGCCGACACGCTCAATGCAATGGAACAGGACGCTTCAGCGGTGCAAGCAGCTTCTGAGGCCAAAGGTGCGGCGGGCATAACGCTGGATCTGGCCAGGAAACAATTTCAGTCCGGCTACGCCAATTACCTCACACTCCTGAGCGCGGAGCAAATCTACCAACAGGCCTTGATCAACCTGGTTCAAGCACAAGCCAATCGGTATGCCGATACAGCCGCGCTTTTTCTGGCTTTG
>Ga0306923_10007852_pt1 | contig 10665 bp, 9 predicted proteins | sample sta12Can44000108_FD_203841 | JGI IMG/M metagenome (GOLD analysis project Ga0306923, IMG submission 203841) | Lab enrichment of tropical soil microbial communities from Luquillo Experimental Forest, Puerto Rico - statanox.12C.anox.44.000.108 (v2)... | ecosystem: Environmental > Terrestrial > Soil...
ATCAGGGAATGCACCATCTGCCCGCCGATGAGCGGCAGCGAGTCGACCAGCACCACGTTGCGGTGCAGCCGGGCCGACTCGATGGCCGCCGACAGGCCCGCGATCCCGGCGCCGACCACGCACACGTCGGCGCGTATCTCGTGGACGGGTTCGGCCGCGGGGCGGGTGACCTCGGCCAGGTTGAGCTCGGTCAGGGCGTGCGGCATCAACGCTCCCGGTTCATACGAGTACGTGAACCCTAAATTCGCCGGGCGCGGGCGGCAAACAAACAAATTGTCTGCCCGGCATAAACGCGGTTTATACCGGCCGGGGCGGGACCCGGCCCTGGCCGTTCCAGGACCGCTTCAGCGGGGTTGCAGGCCGGCCGCCGACAGTGGAAGCGCCCGCTACGGACACCACGAAAGGTGACAGGGCTATGAGAATCCGTACGATAGTCATCCTGATCCTGACGGGCATGGCCGCGGTGTTCCTCCTCGTCGGCCTGTTCGGATTTGTCCTGGCCGCCTAGGGCGGTGTCCGGTCGCCCGGCTGCGCGCCGCACCAGCGCGCGGGGCGGCTCTCCGTTCACTCCAGCCCCGAACAGCGCACCGCGAACCACCGGGGCAGGCTGAAGCCGTGCGTGGGCGGGGCGACCATCCCGTCGATGAACCGGATGCCCTCGGCGTACTCGGCGGACAGCGACTCCCTGACGAGCCGGATGTGCAGCCGGGCCCCCGGCGCGGCGCGCGCGATGACCTGGGACAGGGCCTCCCCCATGACGACGATCGTGTAGTCGGCCATGACCAGGGTGAACTCGCGTTCCGAGGTGGCCGGGTCGAAGTCCGCGCTGGCCGCGAAGAGCCGTTCCGAGGCGGTGCAGACCGCGTCGGCCTGTTCGGCCAGCTGAGCGCCGAGCGCCGTCAGCATGTACTCGCCCCGGTCCCTGACCAGCAGCTCATCCCCGAAGTGGCGGCGCAGCCTGGCCAGCGCGGCGCTCGCCGCGGGCTGGGTCACGCCCAGCCGCTCGGCGGCGCGCGTCACGCTCCGCTCGCGCAACAGCTCACGCAGCGCCACGAGCAGGTTCAGGTCGAGATTAGCCAGGTGAGCGACGGGACGCGGCATGGTGCCACCATCTAACGACACGGCCGTGCCCGTGACAAGATTCCGAACATGTACCGTGGCGTCCTGTCATCGGGGCTGGGCTCGCACTGGCGCCGGGAGGTGCTGCGCACCAGCCTGTGGTTCGTGCCGGCCCTGGAGGTCGGCGCCGCGATCCTGCTGTTCGCCGGCACGCTCACCGTGGACAGGGCCGCATACCACGGCGACTTCACGGTGCCGGGCTGGGTGATCAGCGGCAGCGCGGACGCGGCCCGGCAGATCCTCACCACCATCGCGGCCGCCATCATCACCGTGGTCGGCGTGGTGTTCTCCATCATCCTGGTCACCCTGACGCTGGCCTCGACCCAGTTCGGGCCGCGGATGCTGCGCAACTTCATCCGCGATCGCGGCACCCAGCTGACCCTGGGCACGTTCGTCGCCACGTTCGTGTACGCGGTGCTGGTACTGGCCTCGATCGGGGTCGGATCGCACGGCGAGTTCGTGCCGCACGTCAGCGTGACGGTCACGCTCGGCCTGATGGTGGTCGACCTGGCCGTGCTCATCTACTTCATCCACCACACGGCCGTCTCGATCCAGCTGCCCCAGGTGATCGCGAGCATCGCCGCCGACCTGACCGAGGCGATCAGGGAGCAGGGCGGCGGGAACCCCGACCCGCATCCGAAGGCCGGGCCGACCGCGACCGAGCTGGTGGCCAGGACCGAGGCCGGCGGCGCCGGGCTGCTGGCACCGGCCAGCGGGTACCTGCAGTTCATCCAGCACCAGAAGCTGATCCGGCTGGCCACCGAGGCGGACGCGGTGATCAACCTGGAGCACCGGCCCGGGCACTTCATCGTGCGCGGGCACCGGTTCGCGGCGGTCTGGCCGCCGGAGGCGGCGCCGCTGGTCAGCCAGGCACTGGGCCGCGCGCACATCGTGGGCCCGTACCGGACGCTGAGCCAGGACGTGTCGTTCGGCATCGACCAGCTGGTGGAGATCGCGCTGCGTGCCCTGTCCGCCGCGGTCAACGATACCTTCACGGCCCTGACCTGCATCGACTGGCTCGGGGAGAACCTGTGCAAGATCGTGGCCCAGTGGCATCCGGCCCGGGTGCACCGGGACGAGCGCGGGTTCATCAGGGTCATCGCGGCCGAGCCGTCCTACGACCGGCTGGTGCAGCGTTCGTTCGAGAAGCTCAGGCAGTCGAGCATGGGCCAGCCGGCCGTGATGATCCGCCTGCTCGACGCGCTGGCCCGGATCATGGCCGAGACCACCACCGAGGGTCAGCGCCGGGTGCTGCTTGAGCAGGCGCAGATGATCAACCGTGCGTGCGAGCGCTCGGTGCCCGAGGCCGGTGACCGGGCCGACATCCAGCGGCGCTACGAGGGCGTCCTCACCGTGGAGGCGCGGCTGACCGCCAGCGGGCGGAACGCCTGAAAACTATTCCGCGGCACTGTCGGAAACGGCGGCGTCGCGTTCGTGGAACTGATACGGGGACGCCCGCGAGGCGCCCCGTCGGAAACTGACCGGAGAAACCTGGAGGCAACCGTGAAGTACGTCATCCTGCTGCTGGACACCGAGGCGGCCAAGAACATGTCCGAGGCGGAGGGCCAGGCCTGGTACGCCGAGATCGGGGCCTGGTACGAGAAGGGCGGCGGCGGTTCCGGCAAGCTGACCGAGGGCGGGCACCAGCTGGCCCCGCCGGCCACGGCCAAGACGGTGCGCGCCAGCGGCGTCACCGACGGCCCGTTCATGGAGACCAAGGAGGCGCTCGGCGGGTACTCGGTCCTGGAGACCGACACCATCGAGGAGGCCGTCGAGATCGCCAAGACCTGGCCGGGGGTGGACCGGGGCTGGATGACGGTCGAAGTCCGCCCCGTCGTGGAGATGTGACCGAGGCCGCCAGAAGGATCAGTCAGAAGGAGAGGCGGCGGGCGAGCAGCTCGCGCTCGGCCGGGTTGCCGGCCAGCGCGAGCGCCCGCTCGCTGGCCTCGCGGGCCTCGTCGTCGCGCCCCAGGCCGGTCAGCAGCCCGGCGCGCAGCGCGTGGAACAGCCGGTACCCGTCGAGGTCGGCGGCGAGCGGGGTGATCTCGGCCAGCGCGGCCTCGGGGCCGACCACGTAGCGGGTGGCCACGGCCCGGTTGAGCAGCACCACCGGCGACGGGGTCAGCTCCTGCAGCCGGTCGTACAGGATGCGGATCTGCCGCCAGTCGGTGTGCTCGTAGTCGGGCGCCTCCGCGTGCAGCGCGGCGATCGCCGCCTGGACCTGGTAAGGGCCGGACGCGCGCTGGGTGAGCGCGCGGTCGAGCAGGCCGGTCGCCTCGGCGATCAGCGCCCGGTTCCATCGGGTGCGATCCTGGTCCGCCAGCCTGACCAGGCGGCCCCACCCGTCGAACCGGGTGGCGGCCCGGGACTCGTGCAGCAGGAGCAGCGCGAGCAGGCCCAGGACCTCGGGCTCGCGCGGCATCAGCCGGTGCAGCAGCCTGGTCAGCGATACCGCCTGGGCGGCCAGGTCCCGCCGGGCCGGCTGCCGGCCCGCGCTGGCCAGGTAGCCCTCGTTGAAGACCAGGTACACCACGGCCAGCACCTCGGCCAGCCGGGCGGCCAGCTGGTCGGGGTCGGGGACGCGCATGTCCGCGTCCGCGGCGCGCAGCGCCTTGCGCGCCCGCAGCAGCCGCTGGGTCATCGCGGGCTCGCCGACCAGGAAGGCGGTCGCGATCTCGGCCGTGGTCAGGCCGCAGACGGCGCGCAAGGTGAGCGCGATCTGCGACTCGCGCGGCAGCGCGGGATGGCAGCAGGCGAAGATCATGCCGAGCAGTTCGTCGTCGGCTGACGTGCTTTCTGGGCAGGCTTCGGTAGCGGTCGCCGCGAGCAGGGCGAGTTTCTCCTGGCCGGCCCGGGCCCGGCGGAGCCGGTCGATCGCCTTGCGGCGGGCGGTGGTGGCCAGCCAGCCACCCGGGTTGGGCGGCGGGGCATCCCGCCAGTGCTCGAGGGCCTCGACGAACGCGTCCTGGACGGCGTCGGCGGCGAGCCCCACGTCACCGATCCGCGCGGCCAGCGTGGCGGTGATCCGGGGCGCTTCGGCCCGGTAGACCCGCTCGAGCTGAGTCGTGTCCACGGTCTCGCCGGGGCCGTCCGGCTCAGGCGCCGCTGAACCGGGGCAGCCGCTTCTCGGCGAAGGCCGCCAGTCCCTCGGCGAAGTCGCCGGATGCGGCCATCTCCCTCTGGATGCCCGCCTCGAACTCGAGCTGGGCGTCCATGTGCTCGTACAGCCACTTGTTGAGCTGGCGCTTGATTCCGGCGTAGGACCTGGTGGCGCCCGCCGCTAGCCGGTCAAGCAGCGCCTCGGCCTGGGACGGGTACTCCTCGTCCGGCCAGACCCGGTTGATCAGGCCCCAGTCGAGCGCCGTGCGGGCGTCCAGCCGCTCGCCCAGCATGGCCAGCTCGGCGGCCCGCGCGAAGCCCACCCGGGACGGCACGAACAGCGACGAGCCACCGTCGGGCACCAGCCCGATGTTGACGAAGGCGAGCGAGAAGTACGCGGACTCGGCCGCGACCACCAGGTCGCAGGCCAGCGCGAGGGAGAGCCCGATCCCGGCCGCGGGACCGTTGACCCCGGCGACAACCGGCTTGGGCATCCGCCGGATGCCGGTGATCAGCGGGTGATACCGCTCGGTGAGGATCTTGTACACGTCCACGGTGCCGCCGCCGGCGTCCTCGGCGGCTTCCTTCAGGTCGGCGCCGCTGGAGAAGGCCCGCCCGGCGCCGGTGATGAGGACCGCCCGGACCTCGGGGTTCTCGGTGACCTCCGTGATCGCGTCGCGCAGGTCGGCGGAGAGCTGCCGGCTCCACGCGTTCATCCGCTCGGGGCGGTTCAGCTCGACCTTCGCCCCCGGACCGTGACGGTACAGGTTGACCGTCTCATACTGGCGATATAGCTCATCGTCACCCACGCCGGCCATGCTATCGCGAGAGGGTTCCGGCGGGCCGGGCAAGGGACCGGGCAAGGGAGCACGGACAAGGGAGAACGCGGCATGCCAGGCAAGGTCAAGGACTCCGGCAAGAAGGCGGCGCAGCAACTCAACGGCACGCAGAAGCTGCCCAGGCAGCTGTACGAGACCGAGCTGTACCGGCTGCAGGGCGAGCTGGTGAAGATGCAGGAGTGGGTGCGCGCGGAGGGCGCCAGGATCGTGGCTATCTTCGAGGGCCGCGACGCGGCCGGCAAGGGCGGCGCGATCAAGCGCGTCACGGAGTTCCTCAACCCCCGCGTGGCCCGGATCGTCGCGCTGCCCGCCCCGACCGAGCGGGAGCGCACCGAGTGGTATTTCCAGCGCTACATCGACCACCTGCCCGCCGCAGGTGAGATAGCCCTGTTCGACCGCAGCTGGTACAACCGGGCCGGCGTGGAGCATGTCATGGGGTTCTGCACCAAGGAGGAATACAGCTGGTTCCTGCACCAGTGCCCGATCTTCGAGCGGCTGCTCGTCGAGGACGGCATCCTGCTGCGCAAGTACTGGTTCTCGGTCAGCGACGAGGAGCAGCAGCGCCGCTTCAGGTCCCGGCTGGACGACCCGCTGCGCCGCTGGAAGCTCTCGCCGATGGACCTGGAATCGATCACCCACTGGGAGGACTACTCCCGGGCCAAGGACGAGATGTTCGTGCACACCGACATCCCCGAGGCGCCGTGGCACGTGGTAGAGAGCGAGGACAAGCGGCACGCCCGCATCAACATGATCGCCCACCTGCTCAGCACGATCCCCTACCACCAGGTGCGTGAGCCGTCGCTGAAGCTGCCGCCGCGGCCGCCGGCCCGCGGGTACGTCCGCCCGGCCAGGGACATGCAGGCCTACGTGCCCGACCACGCCGCCGAGCTGATGGCCGGGGACGGGAAGAACAGGGCGGACAAGGGCTAGATGACGGCGGGCAGCCTGCCGTCGGGCACGCGGACCTTGGCCCGGACCCGGTCGCAGTCGGGGTGCCCGAGCTCGCCCAGCGTGCGCAGCGCCTGGGTCCACGCCCAGCGGGCCGCGCGCGCGTCGCCCGCGCTGTGGTGGGCGTCGCCGAGACGGTCGAGCGTGCCCGCCTCGTTGTACCGGTCGGCGAGCTCGCGGCACAGGTCGAGGGACCGTTCGTAGCAGGTGACGGCGCGCTGGTGGTCGCCGAGCTTGTGATGGATGTAGCCGAGGCTGTCCCAGGTGGCGGACTCCCAGTTGCGTTCCCCGGCGGCCCGGCTGCCGGCCAGGGCCTGCCCGCAGTAGGCGATGGCCTGCCCGTAGTTCCCGAGCCGCGCGTGGCTGTAGCCGACGTCGTTGAGGCTCATGATCTCCAGGGTCTGGTCGCCGGAGGCCCGGGACAGCTCCAGGGCCCGCACCGCGTGATCGAGCATGTCGCCGTAGCGCTCCTGCTGCTCGGCGATCCAGATCAGGCTGCTGTGCGCGGTCGCCCGGCTGCGGTGATAGCCGCCGGCCGCGGCGAGCAGCCGCAGCGACTCGCGGAACGCCGGGGCGGCGTCGCGGCGACCGGATCTGGCGTCGCCGAGAGCGAGCAGGAGCCGCGCGTGGGCTTCCCCGGCCACATCGCCGGCCAGGCGGGCGGCGTCCAGGGCGGCCCGGCAGGCCCGGGCGTGATAGTCCCAGCACCCCCGGCGCAGCAGGAAGGTGCTCAGCGCCCAGGCGAGCCGCCAGGCGTACCCGGCGAGACCGGTCCTGGCGGCCAGCGACACGGCCGCCTGGATCGTGGCGTGCTCGGCGGCGAACCAGCGCAGCGCTTCATCAGCGGTGGCGGGCGCGGCGAGGGCGACCCCGGGCAGCGGCGGTTCGGCCGGGTCCGGGGCGAAGAACGGGTCGAGCAGCGCCGCGGCGGCGCACGCGGTGTGCAGCCAGTGGTCGAGGAGCCGGTTCACCGCGGCGCGCCGGGCGCCGTCGTCGTCACGGTCCCGCGCCTGCTCGGTGGCGTAGGCGCGGAGCAGGTCGTGGAAGGCGTACCGGCCGGGACGACGCTCGCTGAGCAGGTGCCCGCGGGTCAGCTCGGCCAGCAGCGCGCGGGCCAGATCCGGCGCGATCCCGGCCAGGCTGGCCGCGGCGCCGACGGTCATGTCCGGGCCCGGGTGCAGGCCGAGCAGCCGGAACATCCGCGCCGTGTCCGGATTCAGCGCCCGGTAGGACCAGGAGAACACGGCCCTGATGTCGGTGGCCGCGTCATCGCCGCCGAACGGGTCGAGCGCATGCCCCGCCTCGCGCAGGTCGGCCGCGAACACGGCGAGCGGAAACCGGGGGCTGGTGGCGGCGCGGGCCGCGGCGATGGTCAGCGCCAGCGGCAGGCGCGCGCAGCCGGCGATGATCTCGTCGACCGCGTCGGGTTCGCGGGCGGACCGGCCGGCACCCGCCCGGCGGGCCAGCAGCTCGCGTGCCCCCTCCGGGGTGAGCAGGTCCAGGCCCAGCGGGTGCGCGCCGTGCCCGGCGATCAGGCCGGCGAGGTGGTTGCGGCTGGTCACGACGGCCAGGCATCCGGGCGAGCCGGGCAGCAGCGGGCGCACCTGCCCGGCGTCGCGTGCGTTGTCGAGTACCACGAGCACCCGCTGGCCGGCTAGCAGGCTGCGGTACAGCGCCACCTGGTCCGCCAGGCTGGCCGGGACCCTCTCCGGCGGCACCCCGAACGCCTCGAAGAACCCGCGCAACGCCTGGCCCGGGTCGAGCGCGGGCCCGGCCGGGTCGAATCCGCACAGGTCGACGTACAGCTGCCCGGCGGAAAACCGCGCGGCGACCCGGTGCGCCCAGTGCACCGCCAGGGCGGTCTTGCCCACCCCGGCCGTTCCGGTGATCACCGAGATGGTGACGCCGGCGGCCTCGCCTGCCTCCGGGTCGTCCAGGATCGCGTCGAGGCGGGCCAGTTCCGCGTCGCGGCCGGCGAACGCCGCCACCGGCGGCGGGAGTTGCGCCGGGACCGGCACCGGGGGCGTGAGCGGCGCGGCCGACCGCAGGGTAGCCTCCGGGGCGGACGCATCCAGCGCGGTGTCCTGCCGCAGGATGGCGGTCTCCAGCTCGCGCAGTGCCGGGGCGGGCGCCAGCCCGAGTTCCTCGGCCAGGGTGGAGCGCAGCCGCTGGTAGACGGCCAGCGCGTCGGCCTGCCGCCCGCCGCGGTACAGCGCCATCATCAGCTGGGCGTGGACCTGCTCGTCGAGCGGGTGATCGGCGGCCATCTGCTCGAGTTCGGGTACCAGCTGCCGGTGTTCCCCGGCCGCCAGCCTCGCCTCGGACAGCGCGTGCCTGATCTGCTCGCGGAGCAGGTCCAGCCGCTCCGCCTGCTGTTCCAGCCAGGCCAGCCCGGCCAGGTCGGCCAGCGACCGACCGCGCCACAGGGCCAGCGCCTCCCGCAGGTCCGCGGCCGCGCGCACCGGGTCCGCGGACTGCGCGCCCTGGCGCAGCAGCCGCTCGGCCAGCTGCAGGTCGGTACCGTCATCGCCGAGATCAAGCAGGTAACCGGGCGGGCGGGCCACGATGGCGGCCTTGCCGACCACGGTGCGCAGGTACGACACGTGACTCTGCAGAGTGTTCAGCGCGGCGGGCGCGGCCTCGCCCCAGACGGCGTCGACCAAGCGGCCGGTGCTGACCACCTCGCTGGCGTGCAGCGCCAGGGTTGCCAGCACGGCCTTCCGTCGCAGACCGCTCACCGGCCTGGCTTCGCTCCCGACGGTAACATCGACCGGTCCCAGCAGCCGAACTCGCATGACGCTCCCCGTTCCCATGCGGCAATCTCCCTGGTTAAGCACGTTTGGCGGTGGGTGGCGGTTCAACGTGTCTCAGCATTTCTACAGCCGCGTCTCAGTCTGTGATAAGGTTCCACACAGTTCCGCGCCGTTCCACACCGTTCCACACCGTTCCGGCGTCACGCCGGCGACGGCCTCCCGCCGCACTCCAGCCATCAGCCGCCGCCGGGACGGGCGCCCGCCGGGGCGGCCCGGGCGGGCGGGCTGACCAGCCGCGAGCGGGAGATCGCCGGCCTGGTGACCGAGGGACTGTCCAACCGGGAGATCGCCGAGCGGCTGGTCATCTCCAAGCGCTCCGTCGACGCGCACATCGAGCACATCTACGGCAAGCTCGGGGTATCTTCCCGCGTCCAGCTGGCCAGCTGGCTCAGGTCCGCCCGCCCCTAGCCGCGATCTGGCTTTCCGGGGAGGATCCGGGCTCCGGGGAAGATCCGGGGGTCTATGGTGCACGGGATCTTCCCCAAAGCCCCTTTCTTCCCCGATCTTTTCGCAGCTAGCTTCCTCACGATGCGCTGGTGTACCAGACGCCGCTGCCGTCACGGCTTACGCCTGGCGGAGCGGACGGACGGAGGAAGGGCGGGAGGGGGAGGGAAGCGCCGGAGGGGGGAAGCGGCCCGACGGGGGAAGCGGCCCGAGGGGGGAAGCGGTCGGCGCGGCTCCTGGATCGGTCACCGCGAGTTCGGGCACTGTTATCGCCGGGCTGGCGGCAGGCGCGAATCCGGGCATGAAACGATTCCGGGGGGAACGTCGGTGGGCGAAACGGCACGACGCGGAGGAGAGGGCACATGCCAGGGACACCACTGCCTGAGCGGAAGTCATGGCAGGCGCTCAAGCGGCACTACGACGAGATCTCCGGGCAGCACCTGCGCGACCTGTTCGCGGCGGACCCGGGCCGGGGCGAGCGGCTCACCGCGGAGGCGGCCGGGCTCTACCTGGACTACTCCAAGAACCGCGTCACCGACGAGACGATGCGGCTGCTGGTGGCGCTGGCCGAGGAGTCCGGCGTGGCCGAGCGCCGGGACGCCATGTTCCGCGGCGAGCACATCAACGTGTCCGAGGACCGCGCCGTGCTGCACGTGGCGCTGCGCATGCCGGCGGAGACGCACCTGGTGGTGGACGGCGCCGACGTGGTGGCGCAGGTGCACGAGGTGCTCGGCCGGATGGCGGACTTCGCCGGCCGGGTCAGGTCCGGTGAGTGGAAGGGCCACACCGGCAAGCCGATCAGGAACGTAGTCAACGTCGGCATCGGCGGGTCCGACCTCGGCCCCGTGATGGCCTACGAGGCGCTACGGCACTACACCACGCGGGACCTCACGTTCCGGTTCGTGTCCAACGTCGACTCCACCGACTTCGCCGAGGCGACCATCGACCTGGACCCGGAAGAGACGCTGTTCATCATCTCGTCCAAGACGTTCGGCACGCTGGAGACGCTGACCAACGCCACCTCGGCCCGGGACTGGGTGGTCTCCGCGCTCGGCTCGGAGGAGGCGGTCGCCAGGCACTTCGTGGCGGTCTCCACCAACGCCGAACGGGTCGCGAAGTTCGGCATCGACACGGCGAACATGTTCGGCTTCTGGGACTGGGTCGGCGGCCGGTACTCGATGGACTCGGCCATCGGGCTGTCCACCATGATCGCGCTCGGGCCGGAGGGCTTCGGCGAGATGCTGGCCGGGTTCCACGAGATGGACGAGCACTTCCGCACCGCGCCGCTGGAGCAGAACCTGCCGGTGCTGATGGGCCTGCTCGCGGTGTGGTACCGCGACTTCTTCGGCCTGCAGAGCTACGGCGTGATGCCGTACGAGCAGTACCTCAAGCGCTTCCCGGCC
>Ga0306923_10007855_pt1 | contig 10664 bp, 5 predicted proteins | sample sta12Can44000108_FD_203841 | JGI IMG/M metagenome (GOLD analysis project Ga0306923, IMG submission 203841) | Lab enrichment of tropical soil microbial communities from Luquillo Experimental Forest, Puerto Rico - statanox.12C.anox.44.000.108 (v2)... | ecosystem: Environmental > Terrestrial > Soil...
CGCCCCCCCCCGCTGCCCCCCCCCCGCCGGCCACGGGGGGCCGCGGCGGCCAGGTCGATGCCGAGCGCGACCAGGGTCGCGCCCAGGACGCGTTCCAGCCGACGGCGTACCGCGGCACGGGACAGCCAGCGCCGGGCCCGGGACGCGAGCAGCACGACCAGCACGCAGTAGGTGCTGTCGATGACGAGCTGGACGGACGCCAGCGCCAGGGTGGTGCCGAACACCGGGCCGTGCCGGGGCAGGAACTGCGGGAAGAACGAGAACGCGAAAACCGCCGCCTTCGGGTTGGCCGCGATCGTGACCAGGGAGGCGCGGAACGCGGCGGCCGGGGTGCGCCCGGACGGCAGCCGCCGGGCCAGGGCCGGGCCGAACTCGGCGTCGTCGTCTTCGCGCCGTGCGCTGCGCCACGCGGATACCCCGAGATACACGAGCACGATCGCGCCCACGACGTGCAGGGTCAGGTACAACCATTCGTTGGCTCGCAGCAGTCCGGTCAGGCCGCCCCCCGCAGCCAGCGCCCAGCAGTAGACGCCGATCTCGTTACCGGCCACGGCAGCCAGCCCCGCGGCGCGCCCATCGCGCACCGTCCGGTGCAGGAACAGCGCCGTGGACGGCCCCGGCAGCGCGGCGACGGCCAGGCAGGCCAGCACGAACGCGGGCAGCACCGCCAGCACATGCCCGAAGACCTCGCCCATGCGCCGATTAGACCCCGGGCCGGCGCAAGGCCGCAAAGCGTTTTCCGGGCGGGACCGCTACGCGGTGGCAATGGGAGCCGCGAAAACGGACACCAGTCACTCCGGCACCGCCCGTACCAGGGCATAAGGCGTGGATGCGGCATCCACGTCGTATGAACGACATGGCTGGGACATCCACGCCTTGTCGGCGGGACGGACCGGAGAGGCGAGCGCGTATCACCAGTCACGGCAGCGTGACAGGAGCGCAGCAACACCAGGAGGCAAGGAGGGGCACGCGTCAGCCGCCCAAGATCGGCCCAGGGCTATTCAGCGCAGGGGCTGGCCTGGACCGCGGGTGTAACGATGCTTGACGCCCGGCGGGAAGTAATCAGGATCGCCGGTCGGCAGCAGCCGTACCTGCGGAGCCTGCCGGCCTGCTGGCACGTAGTGCGCGAACTCGCTGTTCAGCCGGCCTAGCTGGGCGAGGATCACCTCGGCCGCCAGCCGCGCCCGCTCCGGAGTGCCCCGCTCTCCGGGCGCGAGCTCTACCGTCACCGCGAGATACCGGTCACGATCGGCGTCCTCGAGCACCTCCAGCACGAACTTACCGGTGACCCAGCCGCTGACCTCGGGCTGCTCAAGCCCGACGGCGACGTTCTCCGGATAGATGTTCGCCCCGAAGTACGAAACCGTGAAATGCGAGCGGCCGAAGACGTAGACGAAGGGCATCTCGTGCGCGCCCCGGTCAAGTCCGGCGGCGAGTGGGTCGAAACCGTGCTCGGCGCAGAACGCCAGCATGTCGTCATAACCGACAACGCCGCCTTCGTCGGCGATGTGGTAGCGGATCAGCGGCACCCCGCTGTCGCCGGAGAACAGCAGCGTGCCCTCGCGGGCCTCGAAGAACCGGCGGAACGGGTCGTACTGTACCAGGGTCGGCAGCCGCGACTCGCCGAACAGGGCGTGCGCCGCCTGCGGATGGGCGGCCAGAAACCGCCGGATGGTCACCGAGAGCGCGGTCTCGTTGCCGAGCACGCCCGCGTCGGCGGTTCCGTACAGGGCGGCAGAGTCGTACGCGGGACGCGGCATCCCGGCCCGTTCGGCCACCAGATCCCGCCACTCCTCGCTGAAGACCTCGCCGGCCAGCACCAGCTTGATCCGGTATGGAGACCAGTCGAGACCGCGGGCACGGCCGGTGTCGATCACTCCCTTGAGGAACGGCGGGTAGCCGAGCAGCACCGTCTGGTCGAACTCCGGAGCCAGCCCGGGTACGACGCGCAAGATCTCGTCCACGTTGTTGCCCGGCGCCACGATGGTGATCGGGTAACCCTTCGCGGCGAGATGGCGGCAGCAGGCCGCGGTGTAGAGGCCGCCCACCCAGGTACCGAGCGGAAAGCACACGACGGCCAGGGTGCGCCGGCGGTCGGCTGCGAAGTTATCGTAGAAAACCTGTTCGAATCTGGCGGCGACGGCCAGCTCGTCGGTCAGGAAGCGCGGCCAGTAGGCCGGCTGCCCGGTCGAGCCCGACGACACCGCGATCATGTCGCAGTCCTCCAGCCGGCCGTCACGACACAGTTGCGGGAGCGGATAACGCCGCTGGTAGTTCTCTTTAGTCGTCAAGGGCAGGCGCTGGAAGTCGGCAAGGGTACGAACGGCGGCGGGATCGGCACCATTGCGGGCCAGAAAGTCCCGGTAAGCGGGGACCGAACGGGCCACCTGATGGAACAGCGCCACGGCCGCCGCCCCGGGATCAGGTTGATCAGGGCGGCCGGCGCCGTCGCCGGCCTGGTACGAGACGTCTCCCGGCGGTGGCTGGGCGAAGAACTCGCTGAATGCCGCGGTGACCCGCCGTCCACGCTCCTCGTCCATACCGTCAACCGCCTCCATCCTCATCCCGCTCGCTGTCGCCGGTGCCGGGCGGCACATCGTCGTCGCTCACGGTCGAGGCTACGGCCCGGCGGACCGGTCGTCATTGCCCCTCGCCCCGCTCGGCCGCGGACGCCGCTGAAGTGCGCCATCACGCCGCGGTGCGGCAGGCTCGGCCCGGCGGCGGTGGGCATGTCAGACTCGGCTTGGTACGCGATCATCCGGCACACCGGGAACCGTGACGGCACTTGGCTCCGTCTTAGCGGTAACGGCAAATCTAAGGTGACGGCCGGGAGGGTGGTCGATGCAACGGGCGCTGGTAACCACGGCTGCCGCTATCATCGTGACCGCCCTGGCCGTGAGCACAGCGGGCTGCGGGGGCTCCGCTGCGGCCGGTGCCCCGCCCACCGTGCACGCGCCAGCCAGCGACAGACCGGCCGCGGTCACGCAGGCCAGAGCCAAGCAGGCCGAAGTCTACGTACAGGTCCTGCGGAGGTATCTCAGCACGCCAGCGGAGAACTCCTTCCCCGCCCAGACCTTCAAGACGGTCTACGTGCTCAACCAGGCTTATACCGATGCCGCAGACCCTAACGGGACGCATGGGCCAGGAGCGCCGATCGCGCCCCAGACGCAGCGCCAGGTGACGGCCGCACTGGCGGGAATGGCTCACGTCATTTTCATCGCCGACCGGGGATCCGTGATCGAGGCCAGAGGCGGCTGCGAGCAGGTCAGGAACGGCGGAATCGTGATCACTCTCGGCCCGCCGGCCGGCCACGGCAACGAAGTGCGGGTCGCCATCAACGGCTTCGTCGCCTGCCTCGGTGCAACATGGCTTACCTATGTTCTGCGGGATCAGCCTGACGCCGGCTGGCGCGTGACCGGCACGACCGGGTCGATGGCGATCGCGTTACGTCCGCACGCCGTCCGAGCCAGCAGGCGCGATCATGCCACGCGATCCCGCCGGTCCGGTTCGCCCGGCGGTATACGGCGTGGATGTCCCAGCCATGTCGCCGGTACGACGTGGATGTGGCATCCACGCCGTATGGGCCTGGACGGACGTGGTACAGGCCGCACGGGTGGTGCCGGAGTGACGGAAGACCGGTCTGGCGCCTGCGCGGTGGCGCGCTGGGCGGTACCGGGGCTCTGTGCGGGCCGGCGGCTCATCGGTCCGGTGGCAGGCCTTCGCCGCCCTTCCACCAGCCCCGCAAATAAAGTCTCTAATGCCGTGACCGGCAACGTTTGCCCTGTCCCCGCGACCCGCGATGAGTCCTGCGGCGTCCGGCGGTCGTACTGTCGAACCCGTTACCGAGGAGGACTTCTGATGCGCAGCGTGACCTATTCGATGGGTGTCTCACTGGACGGCTACATCGTCGGGCCGGACGGCGGCTTCGACTGGACGGCGCCCGACGAGGAGGTCTTCCGCTTCGCCACCGACGAGATACGACAGGTCGGCGTCCACCTGCTGGGACGACGGCTGTACCAGACGATGCTGTACTGGGAGACCGCCGACCAGGATCCCTCGCTCGACGACGCAATGCTCGAGTGGGCCGCGCTCTGGAAGCCGCTCCCGAAGGTGGTGTTCTCCACCACGCTGCCGGCGGTGCAGGGCCATGCCCGCCTGGCCTCCGGCGGCCTGGCGGAGGAGATCGAGCGGTTGCGAGCCGAGCCGGCGGAGGGCGACATCGCGATCGGCGGCGCGGCTCTCGCCGCCGAGGCGGCCGCGCTGGGCCTGATCGACGAGTACCGGGCCAGGGTCTACCCGGTGCTGGTCGGCGGTGGCATTCCGTTCTTTCCCCAGCGCGGGCGCCGGGTGGATCTCGAACTCGTCGAGACCCGCACCTTCAGCTCGAGAGTCGTCTACCTCCGCTACCGCGTGGCGCGCTAGCCGGGTCGTCCCCGAGCCCGGTCCGGGATCCTGTCCCGCCTGCTCATAGCACAGGCCGTCCCGTTATCTGGCAGTGGATCAAAGTCACCGTTCGGCGTGGCTAGCACTCGCCTGTTCCGGTTCGTCTTTCCAGGTAAGCGTCCCATAGGCCAGCCAGCCGCTATCACCGCTTTCTATCGGGCCTGGTGTGAAGCGGACGTCGACGACCTCGAACTGCCAAGACCTACCGTGAGCCTGGCTATCGGGCGGAACCGTCTCCCGTAGAAAGGCGACAAGCCCGGGAAGTCGTGATTCCCCGGCAATCCTCTCCTCCCTTTGCTGGGCTTCCTTCTGAGCTGCTTCCTCCGCCTTGGCCTGCAACGCAGCCAGGGCCAGCTCAGGAGTAGCACCCACGCCCGTGACTACATCACACGCGTGACCTGCGTCGTCGCACGTGGTACGGACCGTTACCACGTGGGCTGTCCAATGTGCCATGCGTGGAAGGTACCCTCTCCAATCTGCTCCGGCTAGCCCGTGTGCCCAGGACTGTGATCGCGCCCGTATTGTCATCAGCGAGTGATTCAGCCACATCACGCAGGACGTCGGTCCCCATGCCGCTCAACCTCCTTCAGGACCTGCTGAGTTTGAGTCGGATGACACTTCGGCCAATGCCCTTCGGCCCTACTCTAAGCCCTCCCATCAGGAATTATCGTGAGCTGAGTCAGCGGATCGGAGCGGATATGAGCCAGCAGACGCCGGGCGGGTCCCGGTACCCGAACACCCCGCAGCCACGGCGGGAAAAGCCGCACCGGGTACGCAACATCTTTCCCGGCATCCTCCCGGGCGCCTCGGCACGATCGGCCAGGCCGCTAAGAAGGTGGCGGCTGACCGTTTCGTCGATGACGGTGACGGTGGCCCTGGCCGGGACGTGCCTGGCCGCGGTGTTCGCGGCACCCGCGGAGGCCAGCCCGCCTGTCATCACGCCACCCGCCCCCGGCGTGACGCCCGGCACGGTGGTGACGGCCATGGGAGTCGACATGCTCTACACCGCAACCGACGGCACGGTATGGATCACGCAGGGCGTGAGCCCCGGCGGGCCGCCGGTGCCGTATGGCGGCCGCCTCGTCAGCGCGCCCGCACCGATCTGGACCGGCAGCGCGGAGATCGTCTTCGGCGAGGGAACCGATCACCAGCTGTGGTACAACCAGCTGGGCACCGGGTTCGGGACGCCCTGGCACTCCCTGGGCGGCCAGCTCACCTCGGCGCCCGGCGCGGTCTCGCTGGGCGGCGGGGCCTATGCGGTCTTCGTGCGGGGCACCGACGGGGCCGTCTGGCAGCGCGTACACAGCGGCACGGTATGGCACCCCTGGCAGCGTGTCGGCGGCCACGTGCTGGCCGGAACCGGGCCCACGGCCGCGTATCTCACCGGTACCGGCCACATCTACGTCGGGGTCGTCGGCACCGACCGGCAGATGTACCTGACGGTCGCGAACCGGAGCACCGGGTTCTTCTCCATCGGCGGCCAGACGACCGCCAGCCCGGCGCTGACCGCGATCTCACCCTCGACGCTGGTGGCCTTCAGCCGGGGCACCAACGGTGCCGGCTACTACAACAGGTACACCGAAGCCGAGGGCCTGACCGGCTGGCGGGCCATGGGCGGCCGACTGACCTCGGGCCTGGCCGCGGCCCGCAGCACGGTGGCCGGAAAGGCAACGACCTACACCTTCGGGCTCGGCACCAACAACCAGGTCTACGAGAAGATCGGAACCTGGGCAACGTACCCGCCGGCCTTCAGCGGCTGGATTCAGCAAACCGGCTAGTGTCGTGCAGTACTACGCGTGCCATAGCGTGAGCAGTACCGTCGGCCCGGCGCGAATCGAACGCGCACCTGCTCCTTAGGAGAGAGCTGCCCTGTCCGTTGGACTACGGGCCGTGGAGACGCGCCTGGGAGTCGAACCCAGCACGACGGGGCTGCAACCCGCCTCCCGCGCCAGCGAGATGCGCGCCGTGCTCCCAGCAGGACTCGAACCTGCGATCTCTGCCTTCGGGTCCGGCGCCGGGAAGCGTCCTTGACAGGAGTCGAACCTGCGTCTGTCCAGCTTCGGAGGCTGGTGCCCATCCTCTAGGCCACAAGGACTTAAACCGCAAATGCTGCGTACTTCTCATCCAGAGTGATGGCATGTAGGTCAGCCACCACATCTACAGGAATCAAGAACGATGACTGCGGCGTGATGATGAAGAAGTAGTCCACCAAGTCAGTCCCATACGGGACTGACTTGCGATTGCCGTTCGCGTTGCGAGGGGCTGACCCGTCATGGATCGTGCCGCACGGTCTTGGCCACGTAGCGCCCACTCCTTCCGACGTAGCGAGTTGTCTTGACCTGACCATGAGAGCAGGAGTGCGCCGGGGAGGACTCGAACCTCCGTGTGGGATACCTGATTTACGGTCAGGCGCGGTCGCCTCTGCGCCACCGACGCTTGGGGTGGCCGAGGGGTCTCGAACCCCTTATGGCTGGCTTCACAGGCACAGTTCCTCGGCCGCTTTGGATTCGGCCACCGTACTCGGCGGAGGGGTCGAACCTCCAGCCTCCCGGGTGTGGGCCGGGCGCTCTAACCGTTGAGCTAGCCGAGCATGAGCGCACCCGGAGGGATTCGAACCCCACCCTCTTGCTTCGTAGGCAAGCGCAGCTATCCGTTGTGCTACGGGCGCATGGTGGTCACTGAAGGTATCGAACCTCCGGCCTCCCGCTCGTCGGGCGGGCGCTCTACCGCTGAGCTAAGCGACCATGGCGAGACCTACGGGACTCGAACCCGCGACCTCCTGCTTGACGGGCAGGTGCTCTAACCGTCTGAGCTAAGGCCCCACGGCTCCGGCGCAGGGATTCGAACCCCGATAGCTTCCTTAACGGGGAAGCGTCCTGCCGTTGAACGACACCGGAATGGCAGGCTTCGAACCTCCGGACCTCCGGGTTATGAGCCCGGCGCGCTACCGAACTGCGCCACCTGCAGTGACCCCACAGGGAGTCGAACCCTGTTCCCGGGGGTGAAAACCCCGGATCCTAACCCATAGACGATAGGGCCTCGAGCGCTCCGTGCCGGGTTCGAACCGACAGTCTCCTGCTTGAGGGGCAGGCGAGTTGTCCGCTTCCTCCAACGGAGCATGAGTGCGTCGCCCCGGACTCGAACCGGGAACCGTCCGGGTAGAAGCCGGGCGCGCTGTCCGTTGCGCCAGCGACGCATGAGGTGGGCCGCCGGGGACTCGAACCCCGAACCGTGAGATTAAAAGTCTCCCGCTCTACCGTTGCGCTAGCGGCCCGTCGCTATCGGCAGAGCATGTTTGTTTCTCATTGCGCCTCATCTTCCAGTAGGGCGGGCAGGGGTTGAACCTGCACATCTGCTGATTATAAGGCAGCCGCCGTCACCTTTTGGCCACGCCCCGTAGCGACGACTGGATTCGAACCAGTGGCATCCCGATCATGAGTCGGGCGCTCTGACCTGCTGAGCTACGCCGCCATGGTTGGCCGCCGCGGAGTCGAACCGCGCGATACCCGCTTATCAGGCAGGCCCCGTCGACCGGCTGGGTCGCGGCCAGCGGAAGCGGAGGGAGTTGAACCCCCAAGGCCGAAGCTCGCCCGGGTTCAGGCCGGGTGCAGTCTCCAGTCTGCCAGCGCTTCCATGAGCGGAGAGGGCGAGAGTCGAACTCGCAAGGCCGAAGCTCGGCTGCTTTCGGGGCAGTTGCAGTCACCTATCTGCTTGCCTCTCCATGGCGGAAGGTACACGGATCGAACGTGTGCGGGCGAACCCGGCCGCCCGTTTCCAGCGGGGGCACCTTACCTCTCGGTCAACCTCCCGTGCGAGGAGAGCGGGCGACTCGAACGCCACGCCGGAGCGCGCACTCGTTAGCAGCGAGGCCGGGCACCCTGGCCCGTTCACTCTCCATAGTGCCCACCCCGGGATTCGAACCCGGAACCTCCTGGGTCTGGGCCAGGCGACTCTGCCAATTGGTCTAGACGGGCATGCGAGCGGCTGGCCGGCTTCGAACCGGCGACCTCGGCGGTGGCAACGCCGCGCTCTAACCAGGCTGAGCTACAACCGCATGGAGCCTGCTCGGAGAATCGAACTCCGACTACGGCCTTACCAAGGCCGCGTGCTCACCGTTACCACTAAGCAGGCATGAGCTGGGCGCCCAGGCCTCGAACCTGGAAGCTCTCGGGTCAAAGCCGAGCGGGTCTGCCGATTCCCCTACCGCCCATCAAGAGCCTCCTCCCGGACCCGAACCGGGAACCTTCCGCTTACAAAGCGGCTGCGCTGCCGATTGCGCCAAGGAGGCCGGTCGCGGGCACCGCGGCCCACCTCTGGCGGCGCAGTGAGGATAACCCCGCGATCGTACGCCCGGCGGGAGTCGAACCCGCATCAACCTGGCCCTCAACCAGGCCCGTCTACCAATTTGCGGCACGAGCGCATGGAGCCGCCACCCGGTGTCGAACCGGGCCTCCCGCCTTACGGGGGCGGGGCCGCAAGCCGTGCGCGGCGGCGTGGCTGGCCATCCTGGCCTCGAACCAGGAAACTCCGGGTTCAGAGCCCGGCGGGTCTGCCACATTCCCCTAATGGCCATCGGGTGCGGAAGGCGCGAGTCGAACGCGCAAGCCACCAGGTTTGAGCTGGTGAGGTATGCCAGTTCCCTTCACTCCCGCTTGGTGCGCCACCTGGGACTTGAACCCAGAACCTTCGGATTAAGAATCCGCTGCTCTGCCATTGCGCTAGCGGCGCTTGGAGCCGATGGCGGGACTCGAACCCGCGTGATCAGCTTGGAAGGCTGACGTCCTGCCGTTGAACGACATCGGCGTTGTTTTCACGGTTCCAGGTGCGTATCCGGTGACAGTTTGCACAGATTACGTCGCGCTTGGAAGGCTGGCACACTAGCCGTTGTGTTACATCCGCACGGCGGGTCCCGCAGGTATCGAACCTGCCTACGCCGGGCTTCAACCGGCCGCTAATCCGTCTCAGCTAGAGACCCATGGTCGGGAAGCAGGGACTCGAACCCCGTCCACCTGCTCCCAGGGCAGGCGCGCTCACCCTTACACCACATCCCGGTCGGGCTGGACGGACTCGAACTGCCGACCTCATGCTCCCCGAGCATGCGCGCTGCCTGCTGCGCCACAACCCGTCACGTCGGGACCCCCGGAGTCGAACCGGGTTTCTCCTGAATCCGAATCAGGCAGATTACCGTCTTCCTCGATCCCGATAGCACACGTGGAGACGCCGGGAATCGAACCCGGTCGGCGATGCTTGCAAGGCATGCCCGCTACCTCAGCTTCTCGCCCCCATAGCCGCCGCGGCGATGCCGCGGCGGCAAGCGGCAGGCGTCACCTGCCGTTATGGTGCTCACGCTATGGACGTGTCAACTAGCAAGCACGTTCACCCTCAGGTGGTGCTCCGCAGGGACAGCAGGAGTTGAACCTGCATTCGCCCGGTTTTGGGGACCGGGTGCCTATCCGCTGGCTCATCCCCAGGAAAAATGAAACCGCCCCCGGGCTTCCCTAGAGGCGGTTGCACGCATATAGCCTGGCGGCCTTACGTGACAACCATCCCGGTACCCAGGGCAGCTTTGAGCTGCGACAACGGGTTACTGCACCCGTATCGCTTCGCGGCTGCCCAGAACGTCATGCTTCCATGATAGGAGTAACGCACAGGTACGGCAACAATATTTTCACGCTGCCTGTTCCCGGGTTGATAATTGGCTTGGCCAGCGGCCTGAAATGCTTTACAGTCGTCCGCTGACGGGCCGAAGTGAATCGGTTATCACCTGAGGAGTGAGAGGTTACAGGTTCGAGTCCTGTCCGCCCGCGGGGCGGTAGCTCAATCGGCAGAGCGCTACATCCGGTTCACACCCCACGCCCGTCACCCTACGAAGCTGGAGCCCTGCGGGCCGGAGATCATCGGTTACCTCAACCTTCTTCGATCCGGTGGTCGATCGCACGCCCGCAGGGCCCGGCGGGAACGAGGCACAGTGAAAGACGTGCTCGCCGCGATCTGGACGCGCCGCACGCCGCAGTCTGCGAAGGCTGATGACCGCCAGGTTCCTGACAACGCCGGCGGTTTCACGTTCACGACCGGCCGGACCGCGCGCCTGCACCGCTTCCTGACGCTCGGCACCGACGGAGGTACCTACTACGTCTCCGAGCGCGATATCACGGCGCAGAACGCCGGGATCGTGCTCGGCTGGGCGCGCGACGCGGCAGCCGAACTTGTCCGCGAAGCCA
>Ga0306923_10007856_pt1 | contig 10664 bp, 9 predicted proteins | sample sta12Can44000108_FD_203841 | JGI IMG/M metagenome (GOLD analysis project Ga0306923, IMG submission 203841) | Lab enrichment of tropical soil microbial communities from Luquillo Experimental Forest, Puerto Rico - statanox.12C.anox.44.000.108 (v2)... | ecosystem: Environmental > Terrestrial > Soil...
CGCTGCGGCTGCGGAAATGGTAGCCGAGCGCGTCGAGCTCCTGCCGGATTTCTGCGAAATTATAGACTTCGCCGTTGTAGCTGATCCAGACTGTGCCGTCCGCGCTCGCCATAGGCTGATGCCCCGCGGGCGAGAGGTCGATGATCGAGAGACGAGCATGCGCGAGCCCGGCTTGGCCATCGGTCCAAACGCCTTCATCATCCGGCCCGCGATGCCGCAATGTGCCCATCATCGCCCAGAGCCGCGCCTCGAGCTCCCGGATCGGTGATGACGCGCCGGCTACCAGAAAGCCGCTGATGCCACACATACCGATCGCGTCCGGTGGTGGTGCAAAGCGCCGCCGGTCAAGGTAGGTCGATCTCGATTGTCAGGCTCGTGCAGTGAGCCCGGAAACGGCGCGGGTTCTGACGTTCTTCGATCCTGGAGGCAAACCGAGCCAGCGGCGCGCAAATGGCGAGGGTCGCGGCAAAGGCGATATTGCTCTCCAGGCGGGCAAGATTGTGACGCGTAAGACGACTGGCGAACCAGCGAATGAGCGGCGCACTGATATAGGAGCCGGTGAAGCTGATCCGCGAGCGACCAATGAGCGGAAACAACCCCCTTGTAAACTCGAAAGTACGCTCGTCGAGCGACCGCCCCGCGAGGTTATCGTGAAAAACGATGATTCGACTGTGACTTTTCATGAAAGGGCGGACCTTTCCGAACAGATCTCGAAAATTGGCTAGATCGTCAGCCGCCAGCTCGCATACACACAGATCAAACTTGGATGCGCCACGAAAGACTTGCCGATACAGTTCCGAAGCAAGCATCCCTGGCGTAACCACCAGGTGTCGCGCGGCGAACTCACGCGTGAATAACGTACCAAACGGGCCGCCCGATGATACGACCAGTATTTCGGCCGTCTTCGGGGCGGTTCCGAGGGCAGCCATTACCGGCCGCAGCATCGTATGATAGGGATGCCAGCGCGTGGTGGCCGGTAATCTTCCAAAGGCCCTTTGATAGAACCGAATAACGCGGGGCCATGTTGTCCTCGGCGTTGGGCGCGGCATTTGGATCCGGTCCTGGTCGACGGCCCCGGACAACCGCTGCGCGTCGACATCCCCGTCGCACGGCCCAAGGCAGAGCCGGTCGATGACGGAGTTCTGATCGTTCTCGAGCTCGACCCTCCGTGCATCGAGAGTTGCCAATTCCTTGCGAAGTCGGCGCAGGTCCTTTTCGTGCTCGCCGAGCAGCGACTCTATTTCACACTCCAAGGCCTCGCGCTGGCACCGAAAGGTGTCCTCGAGTCCCGAGAGGCGCTCGTCAAGAGAACGGTGCTCGACGGCCACCCGGTTTTCGGCCTGTCGCACTGCACCCTCGATCATCAGAGTCTGCATTCGCAACTCGTCGATGGTTTTCTGCCGCAAGACTTCTCGCGGATCTTGGCGCAGCAGTCTTTGCTTGACCGCTTCCCTAGCCTGACGTTTGTGCTGCTCTTTCTGGTGTCGCGCTAAAAAAAGCGGGAATTGCGGCTTCCAAAATGGATGATCGCGATAACTGATCGGCGGAGTCAGCTGCTCGTAGATGTGATCGACAAATTTTGCCAGCTCTCGCCTCGGCACATCGAGGTCAGGAGGCAGGTCATCGCTATGAAGGACGAGTGCATGTCGGCCGTAATCGCGATGATCTTGTGTGGTGAACGACGATAGATCGGCAGCAATTTCGGCGACGGTTGGCCAACCGAGATGAAGAAGCTCACGAAATGTTCCCTCGTTGCGTAGCTCGGCCATCAGGAAATCATCCGAATCACCTAGCACGCAGGGTTCTGTTGTCGGGCAGTACTCCGAGATGACGCCGTAATCCCAGAAGGTCGGCATTTCCGTCAGAACGCGCTCGGGCCGCATATAGATCACGGCGATCGGCATTTGCCTAGCCAGCAACGTCTTCTCGTCGACATACCAATAAAATTGGTCGTAGCGGTGAATCCGGAACATCTGCTGGTTCACTGTCTTCGCACGGATCGTGTTGTGCCGGTGAGAAATGATGATTTCTGCCAGCTCGCGCTTCGAGATCGACAGGGCGCCGGTGACGGGATCGCGCCGCTCGCGCAACATATCGATCGTGGCCTCGAGGTCCATGCAGTAGCTGGGTGAGACGACGAGGCGCGGACCGGCTTTGATGACCTTGGCAAGCTTGCGGTAGGAGCCGTCGGCAACGATGAAATCGGCGTTGAGGAAAATCAGATGCGTGTCGGTCATCGCCGACCCAAGATCGGCGAAGCCGCGCACCAGGGCGTAGGTTAGGGTGATCCCGTACCACGGCGATAAAAGATCATCAATCGGAACGAGGCGCAGATCGGCAAACCGCAACAGATCATGAATCGACCCGGAACGCGCGACGCGATCAAAAAACTGCGTCTCGGTGACCAGCACGAATTCGCAATCGAACTCGCCCGCAAGGGCAGGCAGATTGCCGGCGGCGAGCAGAGCTGGGATCGTGATCTCTAGCAAATAGCCAATGTAGCTCTCCCCCCAGGCCATTGTGATCAGCCGTGCTGGCTCGCGGAGGCCTAGCGGCGTGCCGCTCTCTGCGCCCCTTCGGCGGGTCGCCCGGCGATCTCGGAGACTGAGACGGCGCACGCCGTCCGCAACGTATGCATCCTCGATTTTGCCGGCGGGAGGCGGGGCAAACTCGAGATCGGGGGATGGCTGGCGGTAGGTGAAGCGGGTTTCCTTGTCCAAGTGCTAGTGCTTTTTGGAATCAACAGCTGAGGGGGACTGCGCTCATGCCTCAAGATGTGCGCGCATTCGGGCTAATGATTCGGCCCCAATGCTCGCGGTCTGGCGAATCAGGGTAGGATAAAACCGTAGCAGACGGTAGAGGGCAGCACCGATGACAACGCACCCCAAGGACATACTTCGGTGGAGACATTTTTGTTGCCGCTATCCGTCTGCTCTGACGCTCGCGGCAGTTCCAGTTGCGCAAGGTACTCCTCGGCAGGAGAAGACGTCTGGAGCACAGAGAGTATCCACGAGTGTTGTTCGAGGGCGCACTCGGTCCAACTCTGATGGCGAAGCCCAAGGATCAAACGCGCTCCTCGACAGATGGCTGCATCACTGACTTATTTCACTTTTTGCCAAACGGGGCAAAGCGTCCATCAGCAAGTAGACGCCGAGGGCGCTATTGTGCGCAAAACTGGAACATGGAGGCCACCCGTATCGGGCTGTGTACGTCGCTCAACGCGATCGGGACGAAACGCGCTTTTGGACATATATGGACCACATCATGCAGGAGCCCGTCGAGTCCCGCGAGGCCTAACGGAAAATTGATATTTACGATTTCTCTTACCAGTCCTGACACGGTCAGCGTCCCGATGCATACAACATTCGTGCGTAACAGGAACGGCGCCAATAGGTAGAATGTCGATTCGGTCCCGAGCGACCACCCCAGCCTGAGACCGATCGGGAAGAGAACGGAATGAGATTCGAGATATGTCCAGAAGCTGAGCATCGGATCTGACCAGACCAAGAAGGGCTCGCAAAAATCAAGAACAGTCAGGTCTGCGCCGTTAAACCCAAGCGTTATCGCGGCAAAAGCCAAACAGCCCACAAGAGTGGATGAATTCGAGTTACCCTGGCTTTATAAAAAGCGGTTGTACCGCCCCCTATTATATTTTGTGTCAAGAACAAAACTCATCAAAAACCCACTAACAACGAAAAAAGCATCACAGCATAACCACCATTCATACCTAACACGATCCTGTTGTCGATGGCGATATCATTTGGTGCTAACATTTCGGAGTGAATGTGAGATTGGAGGACAGCAACAGCGAGGAACAATCTGATGGCACCCGTCCTTTGGGCTCTCCCCGATGATAGCAGAGTTCTCTAGTGAACCAATGACGGTAATACAAGGAAAATGGGCGCGACTCCTTCCCGCGGCTTGGACCAGGGGATTTAGGAGCATGTCACGGTGAGCGGCGAAGCTTGGTAGTGCGCCCGTTGTCTCAGATAATATCCCGAGAGTTCGTGCATCGAGCGAAAATCGTTGAGCGGCAAAAACGCGGGAGAAAATGATCGACAAGGAGATTTACATTGACCGCTACGAGAATACGAGCCTTGAACCGGTTCTGTTGCACGACAGCATCCGCCTCAATCCTGGAGCTCGGATCATCGAATCCCGCCTGCTCGGGCCGGTGTTCCTCAATCGGCTGTCGCAGATCGGGCCTGATGTCGTGGTCGGCAAATATTTCGGGATGAACGAGAATTGCTTTGTCGCGCGAGCGACGGTCGGCGCTTATTGCGCGATCGGGGCGCGCACGGCGATCAACCCGTTCAACCACCCTGTCGACTGGCTCAGCATTCACGAATTTCAGTATCATCCACGTTCCTTCGACTGGGTGCCCGAATACAACGATTTTACTCGGCTCGAACGCACCCCCGACATGTTCCAGCATGTCACGATCGGTAACGACGTGTGGACCGGGCACAACGTCAATATTCTGCCGGGGGTTTCGGTCGGCGACGGGGCGGTGATCGGCGCCGGGTCAGTGGTCACCAAGGATGTGCCGCCCTATGCCATCGTCGCCGGCGCGCCCGCGCAGGTGCGTCGCATGCGGTTTTCGGAGCGGGTAATTGATCGGCTCCTGCGGCTTAGATGGTGGGATCTCGAACTCTCCGAGCTCAGCGGGCTGCCATTCCGCGACGTCGAGCGCTGCCTCGATCGGATCGAAGAGATTCGCGCGCGCCGCGCGCGTGCCGGCTAATGACAGCACCAACGCGGGAGACCCGCGCCGTCGCCGAAATGCTCGACCGTGCAGGGGCGCCGGGTGATGGCGTGCTCTTCGTTCACAGCGCCTTCCGGCCGCTTGGAGCTCAGGGGTTCCGCGCCGAGGCGTTCATCGAGGGCCTGCTCGATTACATGCATCACGGCACCCTGGTAATGCCGACGATGACCTGGCGTGTCGTCACTCCGGCGAGCCCGTGGTTCGACGAGCGGGAAACACCCTCCCATGTCGGCATCCTGGCCGAGCGATTTCGGCTCGATTACGCCAGCCATCGTAGCCTTCATCCGACGCATTCGGTAGCGGCATTTGGGCCTGTCGCTGACCATTTGACCTCAACCCACCATGTCGAGGACACGCCCTGCGGCCTAACCAGCCCTTATGGCAAGGCTCGGCGGATGGCTGCGCATATTGTGCTGCTCGGCATCGGGCTCGAACGCTGTACCGCCATTCATCACGCCGAGGAGATGGTCGCACCTGATATTTATCTGTCGCCGCCAGAGCAGGCTGAGACCTATCGATGCCGCAGCCGAGACGGCACCGTGTACCAAGTGCGGCTGCGACGGCACCTTCGCCTCAACCGCGATTTTCCGCAGTTTACAGCACCGCTTGCGGAGAAGGGGGCGCTGCGCCAGGGCGAGCTCGCTGGTACGAGATGGATCGCGGTCTCGCAGCGGGATCTTCTTGCCGAGGTGATCGGCGCCCTGGAGCGAGACCCGCGCGCCATCATAGCGCCGCCGGGCGCGCCGATAATTCCCCTGAGCCCTTAGATGTCGCGCGGGTTGCTGCTTGCCGGCAAAGGGCCGCTTGCCGTCACCGACGCCGCCGCGGCGATCATCTGTGTCGAGACGGATGGCTATCTGATGCAGCTGCGCGATGCCCGGCCAGATATTTGGTACCCGGATCATTGGGGCTTGTTCGGTGGCGGTTTGGAACCCGGAGAGGATCCGCTCCAGGCCTTGAAGCGAGAGCTGCGAGAAGAGCTGGAGTTGGAATTCACACAGGCGGAGTTCTTCGCGCGCATCGATTTCGATCTCAGGGGGCTCGGACTACCGCGATATCACCGAACCTATTATGTCGTGACGATCACCGGCGCAGTGGAAACCCGCCTCGTCTTGCACGAAGGGGCGGCCAAGCGGGTGTTCCCCGGGCCTATGATCCTGCAGGAACCGCATGTTACCCCTTACGACGCATTTGCGCTGTTCCTCCACCACCAGCGCCGGCGTGTGGGCGCCTCGCCATAGCGCCTACCGACAAGCTGCTTGCTTCAAATGCCAGGCAGGCCCGTATATAACGGCCGCATAAGGGGGGCTAGTTTTATGCCTGATTGGACCAAAGCCGACTGGGTCGATCCCGCCTATGGGTGGCGGCCGCTACCTGTTTCAGAGTTGCCGGATCGGCTGCTCGTCGATTTCGCGACGCGCTGCAATTTGCGTTGCCCGATGTGTCCCGTGTGGGGGCTCGAGGATGAGGCCCAGATCGAGCCGCTAAAGGGGATCATGAGCCTCGCGGCGGCGCGTGAGATGCTGGACGAGTTCACCAGTAAAAAGCCGATGGTCGCCCCGAGCATTTATGGCGAGCCGCTGCTGATCCCCAATCTGCGCGAAGTGCTGAGCGCGGTAAAAAGCCGCGGCATGCCGCTGGCCCTCAACACCAATGGGCTGACGCTTACTGAAAGCATCGCCCGGTTCTTTTGTGACATCGAAGTCGATTCGGTGATGTTCAGCATCGACGCGACCACGAAGGAGACGCTCAAGAAGGTGCGCAGCGTCGATAAGCTCGAAAAAATCGAGAGCGCGGTGTTTCGGCTGATGAAGGCTCGTGGCGACCGTGAATACCCGCGGATCGGTGTGTCGTTTACGATCCAGGATGATAATCGTCATGAAGCCGATGATTTTGTCGCCCGCTGGGTCGGGGTCGTCGATGTCGTGCGCATGGGCATAGTCTTCGAGGACGGACGCTTTCCAGAGATGGTCGAGCCACCGGAACGGGTGCCGTGCCCGGTCATCTACAAGACGATGCCGGTGCACCACGACGGCAGTGTGCGCCTCTGCTGCCTTGACGGCACACGCGCCACCGATATGGGAAATGTCTTCGAAGAAGGCGTGCAGGGTGTGTGGCATGGCGAGGCCTTCGCCAAGGCACGGTATTATCATGAGACCGGTCAATGGGACAAAGTGCCGTTCTGCACGAACTGCAACGGCTGGGCGCAATATGAGTACGCGGAGGAGATTCGTGACGGTCTGCTGATCCGCCGCTCGCCCGAATACGTCTACTACAACACGATAAATCGTATTGGCAATTGGAAGGGGAGCCTCCTCGGCGGCCATAAGCCACCGCCGGCCGAGTTGCGCCCTAACGCCGCGTAACCACTGCCCGGGGCTGGCTGCGCTAGGCAGGGCTCTTTACCGGAAGCGACATCGCGATGCACGGCAACGTCCCGCTTACGGGCATGCCATTGTTGATCCACAAGCTCCGTACCGGCGGGTTTGCTTGGCTCTCCGAACGTCTGCTAGAGGAATGGCGCCTGCCGCGCACCGGCCCTGGTCAAGCGTTCTTTCGAGCAGTGCGCACGATCGGTAATGCACTCATCGGAGCGGCACCGGATGGTAATACGGCGACGGCTGCATCTGATACGCTCTATGCATTCTACGATTTGGGTGTTGCTCCGATCAGCTTTGATTTTTTGTGGTTTCTCGCTGGCGCAGAACTGGAGCGGCAACGCCGAGGGATGAACGGGGTCCACACCATCATCGTTCCCGGGCCTCGCGCCGGCCTACGCAAAGAAAGCTTGGAACTGGAGAATAACATCGTGCCGGAGGCACGGAGAACTCGTGTCAATACGATACTGTTGCCGGCTTGCGCGCTTCTTCCAAGCGTAAGCGGTGTAACGGTTGCCAGTTCGCGCGCGCAGGCTGAGGGGCTGGTGAAGCTCGCTGTAGGCAATGTATTTCCCGAGCGTTACGAGCCGGCGTTTCCTCGTTACCCAGGTCCGCAAGGACCCCTCAGGGCAGCGCGTGAGGAGGGCGCCAGAGTTGGCGTGCTGCGCGCGACGCCGGCAGATTTGGCGGCTGTCGACAACTGGCTCTCGGCGCATGGCTGCAACGTTTCCCGGATCGTGACCATCACGTTGCGCAGCTATAACTATGTTCCGGCTCGCAACAGCAACATCGCCGCGTGGGTGGGTTTGGCGCGACGTCTCAACCGAAAAGGATTGTCCGTCGTCTTCGTTCCGGATACCGCGCAGTGGTTCAATGACAGAATTGCGGAACACCAAGATTTTCCGGTGTTCGGCGAGGCGGCAGTGGTGCTGGGCTTCCGCATGGCTCTCTATCAGCGCGCCCATCTCAATCTCGGTGTCAACAACGGACCGATGGGTTTGTGCTGGCTCAATGACCAAACGCGTTATATCACGTTCAAGATGCTTAGCGATGCGGCACCGCAGACGACGCCCGAATATATGAGATTTCTCGGATTCGAGATTGGCAAGTCGCTGCCTTTTGCCACGGAATTGCAGCAGTGGGTTTGGGAGGATGACGAGCCCGAGGTTATTGAGCGCGCCGCCACGGCGATGCTCGAGCGTCTGGAACTCGACTTGCGGGGTCAGTGAAGCACGAACCCGGCTACCGGGCCTCAATCCGCTCCGTTTGCCGCGTTAGATCGTTCAATATCTGATTGAGGCGGATGCTGGTGGTCAGGTTGGCCGCGGCGTCAGGGCCACCTTCGCAAAGCTGCTTGAAATGCTCGTATTCGGCGGCCCAAGTCGGATCGGGCTGGACGACGGTGATCGCCTCCTCTGGTGGCCGCCCGCTCGGTAAGATCCGAGTACGACGGATAAAGGTCGAAGGGCCCCACTTGCACAATGATTCGATATGCGCGCTGCCTGATTCGCCATAGACATCTGCGGTAAAGTGGTTGCGCCAACTGAGCAGCGTGATTTCCATCTCGAGCACTGGCGCCCCATGGCCGCCGAATAGCATATGATCGCAAGCCTCGTTCTCGAAGCGGTCAGCCGACCAGACCGCGAAGGGTACGTCGAGCGCGCCAAACCAGAAGAGTGCCGTATCGAGGAGATGTGACCCGAGATCGGGCAGCACGCCGGCGCCACGATCGCGCCACGAAGAATTTCTCACATCGCGGGCCGTGCCATTGCCATAAAACATCCGGCACAGATAAATCCGCCCGAGCGCGCCCGAGCAAATCGTCTGTTTCATGCGGATGAAGTGCGGCTCGAAGCGGTGATTGTAGGCGGTGTAGCAGATTGCACGCCTTGACCGCGCCAATGCTGCGAGGCGCTCCAGTGCGGCCGGGTCGGGAGCGAGCAACGGCTTTTCGACCAGCACATGCTTTCCGTTTTCGAGCAGATAAGTCAGAAGCTCGATCTTGGGCGCATCGGGCGTGCAGACCAGCGCGGCGTCGTAGCCGTCCAGCGGTGTTTCGGCGAGGGCGCGATAGTCCGCCTCGGGATTGACTGGGTCGACCGTCGCTACCGCATCCGGTCCGGCAATGGCGCGGCGCTTTCGTCCCTGAATACCCAATCCGATGATAACGACCCGCATCACACGGTGCCCGATGCCAGTGTCTTGACATCAATGACGGTAATTCGCGCGCTTCTCCAGAGTGTCGATGCGTTCAGCCACGTCCGAACGCGAAACCGGGCGATTGCCGTCGACCTCGCATTCGAGCGCCGCGGCGACCGAACCGAGAATGGAGGCGGCCACTTCCGAGCCGTCGCCAACCAGCGCCAAAGTCGCATAGGCGAGCAGCGCGTCGCCGGCTCCAACCGCGTCGACGACACGATCGGCGAAGCTGTCGACGACAAAGAACGAACGCAGATCATTGCCCTTGCCGGGCCGGCAGGTCAGCACGCCGCGGTCGCCGAGCTTGAGGATCAGCATTCGGCAGCCTGCCTCTTCGTGTAGCTGGGCCGCGAGCGGGCGGACACCGGTGTCCTGGTCGGCCATTGCAAAGCGCGCCTCGCGCTCGTTCGGTGTGATCAAGTCGAAATCTTTGAAGTCGAGAATGTTGCCCCAGCGGCTGGCGACCTGGCTGTCGGCGACACGAATAGCCCCGGGCGGCAAGGCGCTGACGAGTTTTGGGATCGTGCGGCGATTGAAGACGCCGTGGCGAAAATCGCTAAACACCACCGCATCGCTGCGCGTCCGCTCGATCCGCTCGGCGATCGAGGCGACGATATGGTCGGAGATCGATCGGTTGTCGAGCGTATCCACCTTGAGCAGCCGGTAGTCGCCACAGACGAAAGCGTTCTTCTGGGTCGTCGGCCGCGCTCGGTCGATGATTGCATTGACCTTGACACCAGCGTTATCGAGCGATGCGAGTACGAAATCCTTGAACGGATCGTCCCCCAGAACGGTCGAGAAGGTAACGGCGGCACCCGCCGCGGCGAGATGCGCTGCGACGATTGCGGCCCCGCCGATAAAGTCTTGCCGACCGTCGAAGCGCACGCTCGGCGTCGGGGTCTTTGTCATCCCGCCGATCATCGTCGTGTGCGTCAGGCTGTCGACGATCGTGTCGCCAACTACATGCACCGCAATCCCACGAAACTCGTCGAGGATGTGACGCAACCGATCGAAAGTGATTCCCTCCGCCTGCATAAGCATCAGCAGTTTATCGATCGTAATGTCGGGCGGCCCCGACTCGATCAGCGCGGAGGATGAGTAGACGATATCTCCCGGCGTGAACAGCACATCGCCGCCATAGCCTTCGATGATATCGATTTCTTCTTGAGTCTTGGGGTGCACTCCGCCGTTTTGGTATTCGTAGCCTTTGGCAAAGAAATCAGGTTGAACGCGGGCGAGATTAGCGAGAGGCGTGGCTTCTTCGTCGATCAAGACGTAATCGACCATTTCGAGCGCAGCCAGATTGAGCGCCCGCAAATCCT
>Ga0306923_10007862_pt1 | contig 10661 bp, 3 predicted proteins | sample sta12Can44000108_FD_203841 | JGI IMG/M metagenome (GOLD analysis project Ga0306923, IMG submission 203841) | Lab enrichment of tropical soil microbial communities from Luquillo Experimental Forest, Puerto Rico - statanox.12C.anox.44.000.108 (v2)... | ecosystem: Environmental > Terrestrial > Soil...
GTAATCGTCGGGGTTAATCAGCCAGACGTAGGTTCCCATCGGCGCCTGACATAATGGCTCTGGGAAGCTAGTGCCGGGTGGCAGCACTCGTGCCTCGATGTCCGGCAGACCGCTTCCAATGATGTCTGCTCGAGACCTGACAGTGTCCTTTCTCGCGATCACCGTTAGATCGAAATTCCGGTAGGTCTGGCAGGCGAGCTTTCTGGTTAGCCGAGTCAGATCGTCGACGGTGTCAACCATCGCAAACGCCGCAATCCTGGGCTGGGGAATCCCTGCTGAAGAAAGCCCAATGTTTCGGCAGATCTCAGAGAAGCGGTGCGCGTAGGTATGTTTCGTCAGCACCTCGCGAATTCCCTTCAACGCCACCTTTGCCCAGTAATCGTCGTCTTTCAGTAACCGATCCAGGTGATTCCTCGTTTCGTTTTCTGTCTGGGCGATATGCACAATCTCAGGCCCAAGTATGGCCAGGATGCCCTTGGAATAAGAACTGATCACTGGTGTGCCTGAAGCTAATAGCTCAAATACGCGACGGGAGAACATCGTTGGTGACTGCTTCACCGAGTTGACGTTCAAGAAAACTTTGTACCATTTATACGCCTCGACCATTTTGTCATATTCAAGCCGGCCCCGAATCGCCGGCTGATACTTCTCAGGAAACTGGAACGCCTTGGCGTTTGTTGAAGCGACACCATGCTGGCGGTCATAGATGTGCAAATCATAAGCCAGCGATGGGCCCAGGAGATGGTCCATATCCGTGCGCCGCTCATCATGGTCCAAGGCATAATACGCCCCGGCAAAGCAGACATTGTACGCCCGTTCGGCTTCTACAATCGGGTTGTGGATCTTAGGTTGCGCGGCAAACGGTAGAGCGAAAACGCGGTCATGCTTAACGGCGGCGCGATAGTTCGGGATCATGTCCGAATCCGATGTGAAAACATAATCGAATAGTGGCGCTCGGTGACCGAATCGGTCAAAATGCGAAGGGTCCTCCTTATTCCAAAACACTGTTGGGATCTTGCGTTCTCGACAGTAGCTTACAACCTCCATCAGTTCCTCGCCCATAGGCTTTTTGAAGGAAGCGATTTTGTATTGCCAGGAGCCGCCGTTGCCATGCCACGCGGATTCGATGAAGAGCAGGTCGATGGCGTTTCGCTCGAGAACGCTTTTCCAATTGTCCGGTCGAAACGTCACCAGGTCGCATTCCGGTTGAAAGCATGCTGCGGTGAATTCGTCGAAAATGCACCCGACCTTCAACCTTGTCGGCGCGCGTTTAATCCGCGAGTCAGCGTGAACAACAGTGGAAACCACTGGTTCAATCCGGTTGGTCTCGGGCAGAGACGTCGAAGAGCGCGAGGCTTGCGCGCTTTCACCGGGTGCCGGAGCAGGAGGCGTCGTCGAAGGTTTGGCTTCAACTGCAGGAGCAGGTGTGATCGCCCGGGCCGGAGGTGAAGAAGATGCCGTTTGCAGAGTCGCCGCTGGGGGGGCAGGGGCAACCGGCGCATGACCATTGCTCTGGCTTTCACTTGTGGGCTTGGCATTTCCGGAAGCCGTGCCTGCTGACGACAGACTGAGTATTCGATTGGCCTGCGGTGCCATCGTTAAGGAGAAGATCAAGCACTCCTCGTTATACGCCAGCAAACGATATTGGGATTCAAGGTGCGCTCGAAAATCCTTGTAGAAATCAAGCCACCAGAATGCGCTTGATGGGATGAGCAAAAACTGGGCGCCTTTGGCTTTCAGATTCTCCAGGTGTGCGATTGCCTGCCCTGCGTCCGCAGGGTGGTACCCGGCGTAAACTCCTCCGGCCGTTTGCGGAAAATGCAAGCCGTACCGGCCGTCCAGGTTGAGAAGGTCATCGTCTCCTTTGCTGATGACGAGCACCCGAGCGTCTGCCGGTAGCGTGCTGCGGGCGATGTCACGCACTCGTTGGTTGGCCTGCTTGCGTTTCAAGTCCGCTTCCCGTTTCGCCAAAACGGCTTCGTGCTGCTTATCCCGTTCCTGCAACTTTGTCAGGTGCAGCGCTTCTACTCGGGCGATTTGTTGCTGGCTCGAGGCCGATTTCGCCGCCAATTCTTGTTGGAACTTCGCGGTTTCTGATTGCAGAGCGGAAAATTTCGTCTCCAAGGCCTTGAGGGATCCATTTAATCTTTCTGTCTCCGTAATCAGGCGGGTCCGTTCGGATGCTGCCTGTGCCAAATCCTTGCGCAACGTTTCCGCCGTTTTGCGCTCTTTTTCGATTCCACGCTCAAGCAATCCGATCTGGCGGCTTTTCGATGCCATTGACCTCCCTAGTTCCTTGACTCGGCTCTTCTGTGATGTCGATTCGACTTCCGCCCGAACCGTTCGCTCCGTATTGCTTAGAAGCAAAGCGCGCGCCTTTTCAAGGTCCGTCTCCAGTTGCTTGATTCGCTCTTCCTTGGCTTGAATCGATTCCTGAATTCCCTGGGCAGTGTTCGCTTGGGCAGTTGCCAAAGCTTCGGCGTGGGCCACCCTCTCGCGGAGCGCCGTATTCGAAACGCGTTCGCTTGCCAACTCACCTTCCAGTTCCTTAAGCCGGTTCTCCTTCGCGACGAGACCTTCCTGCATCGTGCCGGCCTTGTCGGCGTGCACGGCTAATGCCGTTTCTGCTTGTGATAATCGTTCAGTCAATGTCGCTTGAGATGTCTTCGCCTTTTCCAGGTCGGTCTCAAGCTGGTTGATCTTTTGTTCTCTCCCCACAGCTGCCTGCCGAATCTCTTCGACCTGGTTCAGTTGGGCTCTCAATGTCGATTCGCCCTCAATCACTCGATCGTTGAGTGTCTTGTTCGCGGCCGCTCTTTCCTCAACCGATTTCTCGAGTTCGACGATACGATTTTCCTTCGCCTTGAACTTGTCCTGCAGGTCTTTGATCCTGGTCTCCCGTTCGCCGGATTCCGCCCGCGCGCGCGCCATTTCTTCGCGCAGCGATGCAATCGAACCGCGCGCCTGCTCCAGGCCAGCTTCAAGGTTCTCTCTTTGCCCCTCTTTTGCGGCCAACGACTCCTCGGCTATCATTACTCTTTTGTCCTTCTCCTCTGCTTGGGCCGTGAGGTTCTTGATTTGGGCGTACAACTTGGTCGCGGTTTCAAGAAGCGATTTTTCTTTCGAAAGGCAACGCTCCTCCAACGCCTTCTCCAGGGTCACGTACTGCTGAAACAACGATTCCTTGGACACGGTGCCCGGATGGTATGCGTTGTCTTTGGCGCCAGTGTATGTGATGTAGTTGTTTAGCGTCCCAATGCTCGATGTTTTGAACATCGGTTGAAGCAATTCGAGCAGCGAGATCGGATAGTAAGAACATTTATGATCCGGGAACGCGTTCAGGCCGTATGGAACGGTCACGATCAGCTGGCCATTGTTGCGCAGGACTCTTTTTGCCTGTTCCAGCACCCGGTGTGGATGCACAAGATGCTCGATGATCTCCCCCAGAATCACGGTATCGAAGGATTCATCGGGAAACGGGAGTTCAGTGGCATCGGCCACTCGCAACGTTACACGTTTGCGGACTATCTCGTCCTCTTTTGCAAGTGCTTGCTCTCCCACTGCCAGCGAAGCCGATTCAATGTCGATTCCAGTGCATTGAAATCCTTCCCGGCCCAGGATGAGGCACACAATTCCCTGGCTGCAACCAATGTCCAGAACATCCTGACCCTTTGCCTGGTTGCAAATCCAATGGATGCGCTCGCGTGCTCGTTCAGTAGTCGGATCGGCAGGGTCGCCGTAATAGTGTTCGTTGATAACATCCCTGTTCATAACATCTCAGGTGTTAGTATTCGGGCGAAATAAATGGTCCGCTTGTTGGACCCGACTGCCTGGATTCTGTAGGCCTCGCGCTCTCGCGCGATGAAAACCTCCGTTAGGCCGGGCGGTGATCAGATTGACCTTGGACCTCGGGGCCGCAAGCATGTCTTCCATTGCCTCTGACATTTTTTCAAACCGCTTCTCCCAGGTGTTGTTTTGCGCGAACGCACGCCGTTGGCGTTGCAGGTTTTGGTCCGGTGCGTTCAATTCCGCCACAATTTCCCTTTCAAATTCGTCAACCGTGGAAGCGAGCCGCGCCAGCGGGGCAAGTGGAACCATTTCCGGCAAAGGAACGGAGACTAACGGTTTGCCGCTGGCAAAGATCTCGTAAGCCTTAACCGGATTGGCTGCTTCAGTCAGTGCGTTGCGTTTGAATGGCAGGATGGCGACGTTGAATCTTGCCAACCACTCCGGCATGCTCAGATACGGCTTTTCACCCGGCAGAGACACGTTGCGACGCCTCAACAATCGACGGAGATCTCCGCAGAAAGTAGAACCGACAAGCAGGAAATCCCAATCCTGCCGCCGTTCAGCCAGGTCGGCCACGAGGTCCGAGTCGAACCAATCTGCGATGGCGCCATAGTACCCAATCACCGGCCGGCGTCCTCGCGGCTGATGTCCGGCCGCGGCAAAATGTTTGTAGTCGCACCCGTTCCGTATCGTAACGACCTTTTTTGCATAGCGCCGCGCCTGGGTTTCGAGGACTGCCGATGATGTGACAACCAGGTCGGCTTGCTGGAACAGGTCCCTTTCCTGTTCAATCAGCATCGGATTGCTTGTCCCGAAGCCCGCATGGTGGTCCATGCAATCGTACATCACTCGCCAGTTACGGGATGACGCGGCCTGCTTCGCCAACGGCCACCAGAAAGGTGATTGCACTACTGTGACCGCCGATTGTACGGATTCATTCGTGCACAGGCTGGACAGTGCATCGCGCATACAGTCACAGTAACCATCATCGAGCACACCTTGATAGGTGCTATATCTCGGACCGCGCAGTGAAACCTCCCACACGGACGGAGCCAATTCCCGAAGCGTGTAAGGCACCCCGGATTTTCTAAAACGGTGCGTCAGATAAAAAACTCTATGACCCGCCGCAGCAAAACGGAGCATGAGTTGTTGCGGACGTTGGAATCGAAAGTCCCAATCGATTATTGGGAAGCAAAAGACATCGGGGCGTTTCCGTGCGGAATCTGCTTGTAAAAGGATCACGCTGTTCTTCGCCATTGTTGCATTGCCGGTACGTGTTGAGGGGATGCCAACACCATTCGGATGATTCACGCCAGTCATGACCGTGATTTCGCACGTAAGCCGGTAAATCGCGCAGCGCTCGTCTCGAAACAATAACGCATGCGTCTGTTCCAGCCATTGCTTCAATTCCCCATAATGCTCCAACCACCAAAAGGCTGTGTTAGGAAGAAGCAGAAAATTGCCGCCCTTGGTGATGAGCGTTTTCAATTGCGAAATCGCGTCGGTGCTGTTCGCCGGATAATAACCAGCATAAACACCATTTTCGTCCTGCGGAAAGTGCCATGCTTTGCGCTCCTTAAACTGGACCAGTTCTTCGTCCCCTTTACTGATCACAATGAGTGTGGCTTGCGCAGGCACCGTCGAGTTTACCACTCTCCGAATTTGTTTGATGGTTTCGTTGTACTGGGCCGAGATCCCTGCTTCAAGCACCTGGCGTGCATGGCGTTGAGAAGCAAGCGCCGACATCAGCCAATTGTGTTTGCTTCGGTAGAAACTCAATTCCGATTCCGCTTCGGTAAGCTTTTGGCGGAGTTCCTCCATTTCTGCTGTCCGCTGAGTTCGCACTCGGGATCTGCCTTTTGTTGGAGCGTTCGGCTTGGCGCGGGGTCTCCGTTTTCTCATGGACCGCTCCTCTCCAAGTTAGCCGTCACTGCTTCAAGAAAATCAGTCCTGAAAACGCGCTCCTGTTGCTGCCAGGGACCCAGTGTGCCTGGTTCTTCCTCGAGTTGGATTAATCTGTATAAAACACACAGTTCTCCCGGTGTAGGCAAGCGGATGTACCGTGATTCAAGGTGGTGCCGGAAATCCTCATAGTAATCCAGCCACCAAAGCGATGTCGCAGGGATCAGCAGATAAGCCGCACCGCGAGCCCGCAGGTCTTCAAGATGTTTAATCGCTTCGGCACTATTGGCTGGATGATATCCCGCGTACACTCCGTTCTCGTTCTGGGGGAAGTGCCAACCCCGCCGCCCCTTTAGTTCCAGAAGCGCACGGTCGCCTTTGCTCACCACCAATACTGTCGTCCCCGGCGTTGTCTCCAGTTCGACGAATTGCTGAATCTGCCATCGGAGCCTGTCGTACCGCGCTTCATCTGATTCGGGGAACTCGGCGGACAGCTGCGACGAAAGCCGTATGTTCTCACGCCGCAGATTCGCCAGTTGCCGGGCTGATTCGCTCAATAACCGTTCCAGATCTGAAGCGCGAAGTGACTCCTCCACAACCGCCAGGCGCGGCGAGATGTCAATGCTAAATGGGAAGGAACCCTCGTATGAAAACTGGAGTAAGCCATCCTGCAGATAATAATTCACGTCGTCCGGACGAACCCGGCCAAACCATCGCTCGCGATACCGTGCGACGTTGGCACCTGCAGACTTGAATCGCCCCGGCGAGACAGACTCCAGATGTTCCACCGTGCTCTCGGCACAGTAATGGATATCATGACCGGCTTCACGCAACCGCAGGCAAAAGTCCACATCCTCAAAACCGTTCCGATATGACGAATCAAAACCTCCAACCTGCCCGAAGGCGCTGCGGCGAACCAGCATGGAGGCGCCAGTTACAATTTGGAAAGGGCGCGACTTGTTCACTGCAGGGTGTTCTGCTGGGAAGCCAGTGTAAATGTGTCGGGGATAACCGTCCTGGCAAATCACCACGCCTGCGTGTTGGATCGTATTGTCTGGATAAACCAGCTTGCTGCCAATTACGGAGGCCTCCGGATGCCGATCCGCATAATTGACAAGCGCATCCAACCAACCAGGCCTCGGAACGGTGTCGTTGTTCAGGAATACAAGAAACTCGCCGCTGGCTACGGCGGCGCCATGATTGCAACTCGTGGCAAATCCCTGGTTGACGCTGTGTTGGACTGTTCTCACCCGCTTCCCTAGTCTGGCCAGTAACTCGGGAGTCTCGTCACTCGAAGCGTCGTCAACTATGATAACCTCGAAATCTCCCTGTCCCAGCGCCTGCAAACACCGTTCGGTGAGCCGCGCCTGGTTGTAGACCGGGATAACGATCGTGCTCCTAGTCATCGTTTCCTCCGAGATCGAAAATCAGGCAAGTCTCCTCCTGTCGAAGAGCCAAACGGCAGCGAGACTCCAGGTGCGTCTTGAATTCCTGGTAATGGTCCAGCCACCAGAAGGCCGGCTTGGGAATGAGCAGAAAGCGCGCTCCTTTGGCGTGAATGGCCTCCAACTGCGCTACCGCCTCCACGCCATCGGCGGGATAAATGTTGGCGTATGCTCCGTCCCTGGCCTGTGGAAAGTGCCACCCCTGATTGCCGGTAAGCCTGATCAGTTCTTCATCGCCCTTGCTGATAACTGCGACCGTGGTGCCTGCCGGCAAGTGCCTCGAACTGGTTGCCTGTATGCGCTGGCGTAGCTGTGAATATTCGGGCGTGATGCGCCGAGCATGCGGTTCCCATGGCACGCCCCACTTCTCTTCAAAGCGTCGGCGGTTGCTGTCGAAGATTCGGTCGTACTCATTCGTGCGGCACAGCTCTCCGAACGATCCCTGGCCAAAATGGTGTACGAATACATCTTCCGCGCACAGGACCTTGTACCCGGCTTGCCTGAGCCGGCGGCCGTAATCGTCGTCTTCGAACATGCCGATTTCGAATCGCTCATCCAGCGGACCGACCAGGTCGAAAGTTTCACGCCGCATTGCAACGCAAAATAGCGCCAGCATGGAAATAGCGTTCGCCTCACCCTCGTGTCGGCTTGTATAGGAGCGCGCAAACTGTTCAAACTCGCCGTAGGTGCGGTAGGGAGCATCGATTTGCGCTTCATTGCAGGTGCGATTGGTTACGGGGCCAACCATGCCGACTGAGACGTCCTCGAGCCAGCGCGCCAAACGCTTTTGCCAATCCTCAGTCACCAATGTATCCGGGTTTAACAAAATCAAAACGTCCCCGCCGGCTGTTGCCAGGGCCTGGTTATTTGCTGCCGCAAATCCCCGGTTGACTTCGTTTAAAAGAATTCGGATCCAGGGATTTTGGCGTTCCAGCGCGAATAGATAGTCACGCGTGTCGTCGGTCGATGCGTTATCAACGATGATCAGTTCATCATCATTTCGCCAGCCAGTCTCAAGCAATGTCGCCAGGCACAGCCTGGTGTAAGTCAGTCCATTGTGGGTCACCAGGATGATGCTCGCTCGACCTCGCGTAGAGCACTCGATTAAGCCAACTTTCGGAATCGGCAGAGCTGATGCGCTATCGGTCGTTTCCTGGGGCAAACGGGTTGGCCAGCGCGAGATGGGCACGATCGCCAAATCAGACGGGAGTGCACTGACACGCGCTGGTCGTCGGCTGGGAATCCTCAGCCCGACATCTTTCAGCAGTCGAGTGAGCACGACCTCATGGCTAAAATGCTCGCGAGCGATATTCTGCGCGCATTCGCGATGTCGGTCGTAATCCGAGTTGATCGCGTCAATCGCGCGAAGCACGTCCTCGGATGTTGTGAAAGCGAACAATCCTTCCCCGGTCGGCAGGCTGTTGCTGAACGCAGTTTCCTGATTGATGACCGGTCGCCCTGCTGCCAGATAAGTCACCGCCCGATCGCTAAACCAGCCGCTGCGGAGGCGAACGTTTTGGTCCTTCGCGACTGTGAACTCACCGCGGGACTGCACGATGTATCGTCGATAAGTGTCTGGCTCTTGCGAAATCTCCAAGGCTTGGCGAACTCGCCACCCATTACCCTCAAGTAGCTTTCGGTCCTCTTCATTAAAACTGCTGAGCGCCAGTTCAAATGGTTGTGAAGTGCGAGCAGGCAGGTCCAGGAATCGCTGAAATTCCAAATGCTTGCTCCATTTGTAGACTTCCCCCTGATACGTACATTGGCGCCAGGGCTGTCGCCAGTTGCCGATCGTCGTCAGCAACTCACCAGGACCCGATTCTTCCTGGTTCCAGAAATCCATCACTACCGGCTGGCGGGTGGGCAGGAATTTGAATTCTTTCGGCGCCGGAACAAGGCAGGTCGGCTTGCCGAGATTCTCGCCGAAGGTGAAAAAAGCGCAATGAGGAGACAGGTACTCAAGGGTCTCAGGTTTTTGATGAAACAAATCCAACTCAACGTCCACCGGGTCTGTCTCCAGATAAACCAGGCGTCGGGTTCCAGCCAACTCGGGTGTGGGAATATGACTGCCGTGAAGATTGATGAGCAGCGCTGCCGATTGGTACAGCTCTCGAAGCTTAGTTTCACTCAGCCCGAAGTAACGCGAATCGTAAATCGAGTGATAGGCCCAGGCATGTTCCAACCCAACGCGTCGCATCGCGCGTTCGATATAGGCGGCAGCCCGGACCGCCCCGTCATCGGTCTCGCTCTGCATTAACTTGCTTGGGGTGCATCCGTGCGCTTCCACGTAATACACGTCGTACCCAAGTCTCTGAAACCCCACCAGGTAATGGATGGTTTGCCACTCCACTCCCGCTATCGGGAAATGGCTCAGAAAACCCAGCACTACAATCTTTTCTCGATGCGCGATGTTCATGCTGGCTGCAGGGAAGTTGCCGCTCCTGGATGCGATTTTTTCCGCTTGATCCCCGTCTGTGCGTCGTGCAGCTGCCGGTACAGACCTCCCAGCTCGATGAGTTCTTCCTGCGTTCCTTGCTCAACTAATTCCCCGTTGTTCAGCACCAGGATCTGGTCCGCGTTATGTAAGGTGGAGAGCCGGTGAGCGATCATGAAGGTGGTGCGTCCGATCATCAACCGCTCGAGAGCCTCTAAGATGATGGCTTCGGTTTTGGAGTCCACCGAGGACGTCGGTTCATCGAGGATAAGAATGGGCGCATCCTTCAGAAAGGCGCGGGCAACAGAGATTCTCTGGCGCTCGCCTCCGGACACCGCCGCGCCTCGCTCTCCCAGTACCGTGTCGTACCCTTGGGGCAGGCGCATTATGAAGTCATGCGCGTTCGCAGCTTTAGCCGATTCGATGATTTCTTCTCGCGTTGCCTCCAGTCGCCCATAGCGAATGTTCTCCGCTATCGTTCCAGAAAAGAGCAGTGGTTCCTGCAGCACAATGCTGATTTGGTGACGCAGTGATTTTAAAGTCAGGTCGCGAGTGTTGATTCCATCCAACAGGATGCGCCCCTGCTTGGGATCGTAGAAACGCGGCAATAGGCTGACCAGGGTGGATTTTCCCGCTCCAGTGGGCCCGACGATTCCCACCACCTGTCCTGGTTTCGCTTCAAATGAAATATTCTTGAGCGTGTCTGTCCGCTCCGAGTAGCTAAATTGGATATGGTCGTAGACGACACGCCCGGCCGCACGTGGGAGGGCTCGAGCGCGTGGCGTATCCTTGATGTCCGGTTCCGTATCCAGCAAATCAAAGGCTGTCTTGAGACTCATGAACTTATCCTGCAACGAGCCCACTGTGTAGCTGATCGTCTCGAGGGGTTTGTACACCGCGGCGATGTAGGCAATGACCACCAATAGTTGGCCCACGGTCAATGTTCCCTGGATAACGTGATAGGCACCCAGTCCCAAGACCATTGCCGAGCCAATTGCCGTGATCATATTGACCACGAGCGAAAACACCGTCTGACGAACCGTGACTTTGACTCGCGCGTCCACCGCAGACCGGGTCTGCTGGCGAAAGCG
>Ga0306923_10007863_pt1 | contig 10660 bp, 8 predicted proteins | sample sta12Can44000108_FD_203841 | JGI IMG/M metagenome (GOLD analysis project Ga0306923, IMG submission 203841) | Lab enrichment of tropical soil microbial communities from Luquillo Experimental Forest, Puerto Rico - statanox.12C.anox.44.000.108 (v2)... | ecosystem: Environmental > Terrestrial > Soil...
AGGACGGCGAAAGTGAAGTTCCATAACGCCTCATTTCCGCGAATCCCTGGACTTCTTGATGCTGATGATGGAGAGCAAAATTATCAAACTACCCCAAAATTACGAATCTTCGATAACCGTGGATTGAGACATAGATTTCGTCTGGGAGCGGTTCACCATCATCGGCGGCGCTGCAATTCCTAAAGCGCTCTCTCCTGAACCAGTCGCGTCCCTTCTAGTGGTCGCCTTGTTGCCGGCTCAGATCCTCCAAGAGCCTGCGCATCGCGTCGAGCTCCGTGCCGAAGCTCGCCCAGTCTCCCGATTTCAAGTGGTCGATTGCTTGATTGTAGTGGTCGAGTGCCTCGCGCGCCCGGTCTGCCGCGGGACCTGCGAGCGGCGTTCCCGTTGTGGCGCTCGGGGTCGTCGGCACCGCGCCAGCTTCGAATAGCGCCGATAATGCCTCGGCAAGCGTCTCCTTCATCACCACATGATCGCCATAGGCTGCGATCACGCGTTTAAGCTCCGGCAATTGCCCCCGCTCTGCCCGCAAATAGAGCGGGGATACATAGAGAATCGAATCCTCGATCGGGATTACAAGCAAGTTTCCGCGGATCACCCGCGAGCCCATCTGGTTCCACAGCGTGAGTTGCTGGGAGATGTAGGTGTTTTGATTGATCAGCGCTTCGATCTGGAACGGCCCATAGACGAGCTTGTCCTTGGGAAACTCATAGACGATCAGCTTGCCGTAGTCGGGAGGATCGCAGCGCGCGGCGAGCCATGCGATCATGTTGTCGCGGCGGCTCGGCGCCATGGGGAGCATGATGAAGAACTCGGCCTGCGACTCTCCGGGTAGCCGCATGATGATGTAGTAAGGCACCATCATGGTGGTGTCCCTGCCGCCGGGCTGGCGCGGGATTTGCCAAAGATCCTCGCGGTTATAGAAAACGTCGGCCGCCTCCATGTGGTAGGCTTGATAGAGCCGCGCCTGAATCAGGAAAAGGTCCTCCGGATAGCGAATGTGCTTCTGTAAGTCCTGCGTCATGGCCGCGAACGGCTTGAACAAACCAGGGAAGATGCGCTGGTAGGTCATGGCGATAGGGTCCAAGGAGTCAATCAGATAAAAGTCGACGGTCCCGTTGTAGGCGTCGACGACAATCTTTACCGAATTGCGGATGTAGTTTAAGTCGAGCCCCTGCGCGGGCTGCGCATAAGGAAAATAGCTGCTCGTCGTATAGCCATCCTGTATCCAGAACAGCCGCCCGTCGCTGATCACTAAATAGGGGTCGTGGTCGAGATGTAGGAATGGAGCGATCGTGCGCACCCGATCCTGGATGTTGCGGCGGATCATGATCCGGGTGTCGCCGGTGATGTAGGTGGAGAGCAGCAGGCTCACATCGTTGAAGTACCAGGCGAAGAGGATTCGCCGTGCGATCCCGCCGATGCGAATGCCACCGATACCGTCATAGGCCGCATAGATGTTATCTTTGCCCTTCGGATAGTCAAACTCCGGCGTGCTGCTCTTGACGATGACGTAGTCGTCGGTCTCTTCCCCGTAGTAGATGCGAGGCTCGCGGATTTCGGGGCCACCGGTCGCAACTGGAGGGATATCGCGCAGATAGAGAACTGGGAGCCCTTCGGCGCTCTTGCGGGTGACTGGGCTGATCACGACCCCGTTGCCGTGGGTGAAGAGCACGTGACGGTTAACCCAGGTCTGCGCGTTCGGTGGCAGTAGCGCGGATTTCAGCTCGCGCGCCGAAAGCATCACGCTTTGGTAGGCGCCGTCGAGCCAGTAGCGATCCACGTCCACGTCATGGAACTTGTAGTAAGTGCGGATCTCTTGCAGCTGTACGTAGGCATCCATCAGAGGCTGCCAGTCCCATAGCCTTATATTGTCGACTGTTGTCTTATTGGCCTCGAGTGTCTTGACGGTGAGGCCCTGTTCGGCCGGGAACGGCTTCGCCGTGATTTGACGAAGATTGTAGGCCTGCTGGGTCAGCGCGATGTTGCGCTCGATATAGGGCTTCTCCAGCTGCAGCTCGTTCGGTTTGACGAACAGGCGCTGAAATAATCCTGGAACCACGCCGGCCAGCACGAAGGAGCCGCCGAAGACGAGCGCTACCGCTGCCGCGGGAAGTCGGTACGTGCGCGCCCGGACGTTCGCCCACGCGACGAGTGTCGCGACGACCGAAAGCCCGATCAGCAACCACAGGGCGGGTAGCTCCACATGGATGTCGGTGTAGCCCGCGCCGACCACCACCCCGTTGTCGCCGTAGAGGAGCAGATAGCGGTCGAGACTGTACGACCAAGCCTTCACCGCAAAGTAGAAGCCGAGCAGCACCGAGCCGTGGGCGATCGCTGTCGGCGACATCGACCAGCGCTGGGCGTTGTACTCGATGTCGCCGTGGACCCAATAGACCGCGCTGGCGAACAGCCCGCTCAGGAAGAGCGTGAGCAGCATCCAATTCTTGATGGCGACATAGGCGGGAAGTGCAAAGAGATAGAAGCCGATGTCCTTGTCGTAGAGCGGGTCATTCGCGCCATAGGGCACGTGATAGAGGAACCGCAGGAAGACACTCCAGTTGTGGATCTCTCCCCAGGCGACAAGCACAGCAAGGAGGCAAGCGCTACTGGCGATGACAAGGGGCCACGGTAACCGACGGCGCATGACTTCCAACACGTCGGGGAACGTCACAATGCCCGTGCGCTTCCAGTCGAAGTCGGCGGGACGCTGCGCCCATGCAGACCGGGCGAAGCGAGAGGCGAGCGACCCATTCGCCCACAGGATGATTGCAGTCGCCGCAAAGACGACGAGGAAGACTACGGCTTCAGCGACGATCGTCGTCCGGAAGACGTCCAAATAACCGATCGCGGAAAACCACAGCCAATCGACCAGGAAGTCGCCCGTGAGCCCCAGCAGGATTAGGCAGATTGCGACGAGGCCGGCAGCGATGATCAGCCCGACCATCGCGCTTCGCCACCGCGACCGCCGCCTGGGTCCGGTGATCCCGATCGTCATGGCTGAATGATAGCAGAAGCCGGAGCCGCTCACTGCCCCATTCCCGCATCATAGCTCGCGTTCGACACTGCCGTCGGCAAGATCGACTGCTGCGGAAATTCTGGGTTTACATGCGTTGTGATTCCACCGAGGCTATCAGGGACAACATCTGAATGCGGGAGTTCCTCGGATGGCGACCACGGTTGAGGTCCTCGCTGAAGCCTTCAACGAGGTCGGCACACCATTCATCGTCGGACATCCGGGCGGAGAATCGGTCGAGCTGATGGAAGCAGCGCGACAGCGCCAGATGCGTTTTCTGCTGATGAAACAGGAAGTTGCTGGCGGCATGCTGGCTTCGACGTGGGGAGAGATCACTGGGCATCCGGGCATCTGCCTATCGACCCGTGGTCCCGGCGCCGCAAACATGGTCAACGGCGTCGCCCACGCCTTCCTTGACCGTGCTCCGCTTATCGCGATCACGGATTGCTATTCGCGGCCGACTTACGAGATCGGCCTGCGCCAGCGCATCAATCAACTCGCAATCTATGCGCCGATCGTGAAATGGAGCACGACCATTGACGCCCGCACAGTTCGCCAGCAGGTCCGGCGCGCGATCCGAACCACCACGACCGTGCCGCCCGGGCCAGTGCATTTCGAACTGCCGCAGAGCGAAACGACGCGGGAGGCAGGCGACTATACGGTCGAGCCGCCGCTCGTACCGAATGTTCTGCACCCGGGTCCCGATCGCGCGGACCTGAAACCCGCCCTCGATGTGCTCGCACTGGCGAAGAGGCCGGTGCTGCTCGCCGGCCTCGGCATCTTTTGGGCAGGAGCATCGGCCGATTTCGTGAAATTTGCGGAACGTATCGGTGCACCTGTGCTCACCACCTCTAAATGCAAAGGCGTGATCCCGGAGGACCACCCGTTGCGTGCCGGCTGCATCATAGGCGGACTGATCGAGCGCAATCTCGTCAACGAATCCGATCTGATCATCACCGTCGGTCTCGATGCGGTCGAGCTGCAGCCGAAACCGTGGCCATACGCAGTCCCGGTCCTAGCGCTCTCATCGACCCCGAGCTTGGATGCATTCGTTCCCGCCAATCCCGAGATTGTCGGGGACCTGAAACTCCTACTGGCGCGCCTCGGCGAGTGGGCACCCGAGGGAACGTATTGGGGCGAACGCGCCGCCAAGAACTTCCGCAAGCAGGTCGATGACGCTCTCAATGTACCAAGCACCGGACTGTCGCCGCAGCGGACAATGGAGGTTGCTCGGGCGGTGCTTCCACGCAATACCGTCGCCACCTGCGATGCTGGCGCCAGTCGGCTGCTCGTGGTGCAGAAATGGCAATCCTACGGACCGCGCGAATTCTTGACGTCGAACGGTCTCGGCTCGATGGGCTACGCCGTACCCGGTGCACTCGCAGCGCGCCTCGCTTATCCGGATCGGCCGATCGTCGCGTTCAGCGGCGACGGCGGTCTCCTGATGGCCGCCGCCGAATTACAGACCGCGCAACGCGAGAACCTGCCCATCATCATTCTCGTGTTCGACGACCAGGAGATCGGACTCATTCGCGTCAAGCAGGAAATCAAGGGCATTCCACCGCATGGCATCAAGCTTGGCGGTGTCGATTGGGAGAAGCTCGGGCAGACCTTCGGTGCCGATGGAATCGTGGTGAGCACCGAACAGGAGTTGAGCAACGCGCTCAGCGCCGCACTCAAGAACGGTCGTACCGCCGTGATTGGCGCGCGCATCGATCCTTCGGGCTATGTAGCTCAGTTCAACGCCTTACGCGAGCTATGAGATCGGCGCCCTCGTCTCGCTTGCCGGCGATCGCCCGCTTCGTATTTGACTACCGTTGAAGGTGCCGTAGCGGTGTCTCCTGCCCGTTCCATAATCTTTCATTCTGCGAAATCCAATGTCGGGCAGCGTATGTGGGTTAATTTGCGGGAGCGCCACGACTTCATGGTCGAATGTATTGAAATCGCTCAGGGAGCGGCGGAGGCTGCCTCCGCCACTCTAACTCCTCCACTTCAATGACGAGGAGACTTTAGTTCCTTGGCGTCGATGACCTGCTGCCCCAAACGAGAGGGCTTATTACGGTGCCTCTTGAAATGACTCGGGTTTTTCGTGCCATTTTCTCCTTGGCGTGATCCCTCTCACCCGTACAATTGAGATTGCCGGATCACCGCGCAAAACGACATCAGCTTCGGAAAGACGCTGAATGAAAGCCCTAAGCATTCATCAGCCGTGGGCTTGGCTCGTCGCCACGGGCCATAAAGACATCGAGAACCGCACCTGGCGCACCCGTTATAGGGGGCCTTTGCTCGTTCACGCGACCCTCCAGCTTGATGTCGCCGACTTCGATCGCGCGGCTGCCTTGCTCGCACAAACCAACCCGGCCATCATTATTGATCGTGCACAGCTGCAATTCGGCGGGGTGATCGGCCGTGTCGAGTTGGTCGACGTCGTGACGCGCTCGGAGTCGCCCTGGTTTGTCGGTCCCTTCGGCTGGGCGCTGCGCAGCGCACAACCACTCCCGTTCCGCCGCATCCGCGGCCGCCAAAACCTGTTCGACGTTTCCGACTGAAGGTCAATTTATTCTTCCCGAGCTGCACATTCATCGAGCTCTCAACGCTCCACCTTGGAAAGCCGGCCTTTGCGAGTCCACCGGTGCGTTTTCGTCTCGTCATTGCGTTTTTGGCTTCGCGCTGGCCAGTGCATTCCGCACGAGCGACTACCAACGGTTCGCGCAGCAAAAAAAGTTTTGCGAATTTCGCGAAATTACGTGCGCGACTCCCACTCGATCGAGGCGCCTCCTCCTTGTGGATGAAAACCCCCTTTCCCCACACCATTCATTCATAGGTCACACCGTTCACAGTGATCATAGTTCTCTCTTGAGCGGTCATGCTCGATCACACTCCGATCACAATAGGGGGTGCCCGGAATCCAAGAAACTTCGCGATAAACGGTACACTGTGAGCGGTGTGACCGGTGTCACCGGGGACCAGGGGTTAGTCCTTCGAAATATGACTGCCAGTGTGACCAGTGTGACCGGCCGTTGCGGCCCGATAACGTCCATAGCCCGTCCTCTCGATCTCGCCCGCTGCCACCATCTTGCCCAGGAGCTGACGAACGTTTGCATCTTTGAGGCAGGCTACGCTTGCCAGATCGCGCGGGCCAAGCGGCGCGACCGATGCGTTGAGGGCAGCCAAGAGCTTGGTGCGTTCGTCAGAACGATGAACCTCGGACGCATTGCCCAACGCGCTCCACAGGCCTGCGACGCGATCGAAAGCCAGGGCTGTCTCAATCTCTTCGATGTCGCGACCACGACCGTAGAGCGTGGTGCCTTGAGGGTTGCGCGACAGGACAAGCACCGTGTCCGCAGCGCCGGTTAGGCCGGTGGTGCCCGAAACCGCGTCAAACGGATCGTAGGGCTCATCCCGCTTGTTTATGTGGTGTATGACCAGGACGGCCAGCTTTAACTGATCAGCAAGCGCCTTGAGTGGCTCGATCGCTTGGTAGTCTTGATCGTAAAGGTTTTCTTTGTCGCGCCGTTGCGGACGAATTTTGCCGAACACGTCAACAACGATGAGGCGCGGCCGTTCGACGCGCTTGCACCATTCGGTGATCGCCTCGATGCCCCCGGCGCCCAGGCGCGGCCATTGTGTCGCAAGAACCAACCGCGCCGGCTTCTCGATGTCGGGCATCATCTGCTCGAGCCGCCGCTTTAGTCGGCGATAATTATCTTCGAGGGCGAGATAGAGCACGTCGCCGGCTTCGACCTCGATCGAGCCCAACGCCACGCCGCCTAAGGCGACGGCAACCGCCCAGCCGAGCGCCAGCCAACTTTTTCCGGTCTTCGGCCGGCCCGCGACCACTGTAAGCCCCTCTGCAACATAACGCGGAATGACGAATGCGACGGGAGGAAAGTCTTGTGCAGCGAGCTCAGCAGCCGTCATTGTCACAACGGTTGGACGCGGACGCGCGCGCGGGAGTGCCTTCAATTTTGACCGCCCGTCGATCTCGGTTATCGGCGCAAATTCCTTCATTCGGCATCCAGCGGAGCAAGCACCCGTGAGGGCTCGATGTATGGATGAAGCAACCGCGCGAGTTCGCGTGCATGGCCTAGGTCTTCGCCGGCGATTGATCCCAAGGCCGCGCCAAGCCAACGCGGCGCAGTAGCGAAATTCAGGATCACGGTGCCACGACAGCCTGCTTTCAGCCATCGAAGCGGCGTTCGATGCACGGTTAAGTGCTGCCCCGCGAAATAGCTCGCTGGATTGCGTACCTGGTCAGTCCCGAGGCCGTCCGCCACGCCGAGCGCTGTGGCAAACTTGCTGGGCTGATGAAGGGGCCACGCAACCAAATCGACGACGGTTTCAGCATCGTCACTGATTACCTGGCACACTGCGGCCGGAATACCATCGTCATCGAAGTCAAAGCGCCGACCGGGGAACAACTTGACCCGGGTAACCGCAAGGATTCCGATGAACGGGTAAGTGGCCGTGAGATCGATGGCTTCGGCTCGGACATAATTCAGCCAGGCGAGGCCGCAATCGGCCCGCTCGTAGAGATCTGCGCGGAGCTCGATGGAGAGCAGGTTCATCGCCTTTCTCCGTTTGCCCTGCCGAGCGCATCGATCGCCGCTTTCAGTGTCGGGAAAACGCCAAGCGAACTTCCGTCAGTCGCAATCGCCCAACGTTGGGCACCAATTTCGATGATGCTGCCGAGCCGTTCGCGCCCGTCATAGAGTGACAGTTCACGCCGTGCGAACGTGTTACGCGGGCATTCTGCGGGCGGCACCTTGCCATCGCACCCCTGCGCGGTAGCGCTGGCGCGCTCGGCGACATTCGACCTCACGACCTCTGCCTTCGGAGTGCTGCAGCGGCGCTTGGAAGGTTTGGGGAGCGTGCCTGAAATCCTTTGAAGCTCAATGAGCTCGATTTCCCCCAAACTTCCAGCTAACCTATTGATAGAATTCAGTTCGTGCGCTTCCCTAGGGAGCGCCAGACGCCGCGGCTTGGCACGATGCTCGTCAACGGCCGGACCATCGCGGCGAGCCATCGCATGCTGATCGGGTTTTCCGCGCTCACTGCCGGGTTGTTCATTGTCGGCCATTTGCTCTTTCTTTGCGTCCTGTTTTCCGACGATTGGTTCGGCCGGTTCCATGGCGTCTCTGACTTCGTGTACACGTTTTTCGTTGCGTCGGGCATCTGGGAACCGCTGCTGCTGGCGGCGCTCGCAGGCATCATCGACGTGCTGATCGGCGAGTTTCATCCCGCCTTCATCGATGCGTTGGCGCGGCGGTTGCATTTGGCGCTAAAACGCCGGCAACCTCCCGCTGCCGACGCATTCGGCAACATCGTCGGCGGCCTCTATGTGCGCATTTTGATCACGCAGGCCGCCGTCATTTTCGGCGCCATGGCGTCGCGCCGCTACGGCACAATGGCGCCTCTCGCCATCATCATTGGATTCAAGACGCTGATCGATCTCGGCGCGAGGTTGTCCGCGATCTCCCGGCCATCGTCCGTGTCGCCGCCGTCAGCAAGCGGGCAAGTGCCGGCGCCATCTTCCTCGGAGCAAGCCAGCTGAGCCAAAACCAGCGCCGCGTGCCAGTGAGGACGCCTCCGCTTTCGTGATCGAATCGCGGGTCACCAATGGAGCAATGCCGCCGAGGCAGCGCGGGCCCTTATCGAGCGGATGAACCTCATGGGTGGTGTCGGCCATCGCTGTGCCTTCCAGCGCGCCGTCCTTGCTCTACATTGGCCTCAGTGCTCGCAATTTCTTCAAGCAACAGGAAAGGCGACTACGGTACCGCGCTGGTCAGATCGACGCCGCTCATTGCAGCACCGTCGCGATCCAATGCACCACGATCACGGCACCCGAGACGGCAACCGAAACGCCGATCGTCGGTAGCACTTCGCGCGCGGTCGGGCCGGTCGGTACCGTCACTGCTGATTGGTTCGCACAATGATTCGTGTTCATCTCGTCCGACTCCGTTCGCCCGCTAGGTCGGTTCATGCGCTGCGCTGGATTATTCAATTTGGTCTCAGGTTCAATCGCCACCGTTGCCACCGCCCGGCTTCGGCGTTCGGCGGCGCGCAGTTCTTCTCGAGCCGCGCCGGAATGACATTGAACACAGCAGGGCTCTGCGGCGGTTGCCCCGCTTAGTTGCACTGGCCGCCCTGCGCCCATCTTCAGCGGTGCGGGCATCGCTGAGGAGGTAGTCGCATGAGATCGAGGATGCCTTGACGAACAGCCGGCAAGCTTGATCAAGACGTATTAAGGGGCACTTCCAAGATTTCACCGAACCCCGCAAGGCCGCGCTCGTGAGAATTGCCGGAGTGCGCAAACCCTGCGAGACGGATATCCAAGAGCAGTGTCCCACCATCAAGCCCGGCGCGCGTCGCGTCTTACTATGCATCAAAAACCAAACCGGTCTGAGCGAGTCGTGCAAGGAGGCGATAGACCGTGCAGCCGAGCGCAAACTGAGAGCGCATTGAGCGCGAAACATTTACAAAGAATTACTTACAAAACCGGTAACGCTGGTTTTTTTGCAACCCTCAAGTGACGCGCCAAAGTCACGCAAGAGGCGGTCCCTCAGCCATGTCAGCACACACACACACACACACACACACACACACAACCGCTCGGCGCTGACTAACGAGAATTCAGCCGGCTAGCCCGATTCTTCTAGCGTAGTGGCGGCGGGGGGTCTGATCATGCTGGTGAAATCCGCTTTTGGTCGCTCACTCAAAAGCGTCTCGCCCGTCACCGTGTAGTGAACGACTTCAGCGATATTAGTCGCATGATCGGCAATGCGCTCAAGATTCTTTGTACAAAACATCAGGTGAGCACCGAGGGACATGGCGATTGACTTTTCCATCATGCCAGCGAGGAGTTCCTGAGATAAACTAGTGCACAGCCGGTCAATGTCTTGGTCCCGCGTCCAGACTTCAAGGGCCTTCACGACATCGCGGCAAGCAAAGCTGTCAAGCACGTCCCGCAACTGAGCCAGCATCAGAACAGCCATGTGATTGACGCCACGCATCGACCTCCGCGGCGGTTCTTCACCATTGAGGGCAATGATGCGCTTGCCGATATTCTTAGCAAGATCGCCGATACGCTCGATTTCAGTGGCAATCCGCAGCACGCCGACAATCTGCCTAAGGTCCTCGGCCATCGGCTGACGCCGTGCAATGGTCTCAACTGCTTTTTCCTCAATGTTGAGCTGCATGACATCAATCGTCACATCTGCAGCAATTATCCGCTGTGCGCGACCGCTGTCGCCCGTCGTCAGCGCCTCGAGAGCTTCGTTAATTTGCTTCTCAGCCAGCCCACCCATCTCCGCGATTGCCCGCGCGAGTCCCCGCAGGTCAGAATCGAACGCTTTGATGGTATGAGCCATTGTGGCGGGACCCATCCCAGCTTCGTTGCACGACGCGGTAAGCCCTTACGATTCAAGAGACCACCGTCGCCAGTCTTCCTTGCTCACCGTGCAGCCGTACCGATCGATTGCAATACTACGACTGCCGCGTGCGGCGACAATCCCCAACGTTTGTTGAGTTATCCACTAGCTTAAAATTTACTCGACTCTTTTGGCGCCAGCTTTCGCGCTTAGCGACTACGGGCGTTTGTCACGAGGGAGCGGCTGGCTAGCGTATTCGTTCAGTGCCCGCGCACAA
>Ga0306923_10007864_pt1 | contig 10659 bp, 8 predicted proteins | sample sta12Can44000108_FD_203841 | JGI IMG/M metagenome (GOLD analysis project Ga0306923, IMG submission 203841) | Lab enrichment of tropical soil microbial communities from Luquillo Experimental Forest, Puerto Rico - statanox.12C.anox.44.000.108 (v2)... | ecosystem: Environmental > Terrestrial > Soil...
GTATCGTCAGAGTGGCCCCGGATGGACGGATCGATCGGGTAGTCGAGATGCCGGTGCAAAACATTACGACGTGCACGTTTGGCGGCGCTGATCGCAAGACCGTGTACGTTACTACGGCGAAAATCGAGGCTCCTACCTCTGACCGGTTAGCGGGCGGACTTTTTGCGATCCGGACCGATGTGGAAGGACAATCCGAAAACCGTTTTGCCATATTTGGGACGTGCCCATCCGTCTCGGGTCTCGATGGTTGAATGGCTCAAGTTTCGTTGGGCTGGTGTTCGGCTTCGAGCGTCTTAGGAATCATTGCGGACGGCGATGATTTCCAGCCCCAGGTTTGCCAAGGCGATATCTTCGGCTGAGGAAAGGCCACTTACCCCGATAGCTCCGACTACCTCGCCGTCCTTCCAGATGGGAATGCCTCCGCCCCACCCGACAAATCGGCGGTCCCCGTAATACGCAATGTCGAATCCTTTCATGGGGTCGCGAATTTTGTCCCCAATGTCTTTGGTGGGTTTGCGATCCCGTGCTGCTGTCCAGGCCTTGTTGGCGGCAATGCGAATCGAGGCGATGGGGGCGCCGTCCATGCGGCCGAAAGCTATGAGCTCGCCGTGCGCGTCGGTCACTGCAACCACCGCAGCCTTCTGAAGTTGCAGTGCCTTCCCGACGATCGCATCCACGATCTCCTTCGCATCCCTGTAATCGATTGCTGGAACTGTCTTCACCGGCATTCCTCCTTTGGAAGCGAATGATCGACATCGCCATTGACAAACTGTTGTATCTGGCTACGAGATTATGTTCTGCTGGACACCTTCAGCAAAGCGCATCGAGTTGAGGAGGCCAATTCTCATACTTGGTTCGCGGCCGTTTGGTCCAACTTCGGATCTATTTCGGTTCATGAGTGGGCTGCATGGCCCTTCACTCCCTGAAACGAGTTGATTTCTAGGGAGCGATCCTCTGGTGCCTTGGCCATTGTCCCTCCTGAGTCACTGTACGTGTTCCTATTCCGCCACGGCCGGCTTCGCTTGCCTCCAAAATCTGGTGATCTCTTCCAATGAACGGCCTTTGGTCTCGGGAACCAGCCAGGCTACAAGAATAATTGTCAAAAATGCGCCGGCGCTGAAAACCCAAAAAGTACCATCGAATGCCAGATGTTCTTGCATGATCGGAAATATCTGGTTTCCCAGGTAGCCGACTAGCCAAAGTGCGGTGGTGGCCATGGACATGCCGCGTCCGCGCATCTTTGTGGGATAAATCTCCGAGATGATGACCCAGCACGCCACCCCATTGCCAAAGGCATGGCCAGCGACGAAGCTCATCACAAGAATCAAGATTGCCAGTCCGCCGCCATGGATCCGGTAGAACCACCCGACCATCGCGAAGGAGAGGAATTGCACGGTCGTACCAGCCAGGATCAAGGTCTTGCGTCCGGCCCGATCCACCAGCCAGAGGGCGAAAAGCGTAAACACAAGATTAACGACACTGACCATCAGCGCCTGGAAAAAGGCGTCGCTGGTCGCAGTTCCTGCGGCCCGAAAAATCACCGGCAGAAAAGAGAATACCGGCGTGATTCCGCTGATCTGTTGCAGACCCGCCAGCATGATGCCCAGGAGCCATGGACGGCGAAAAGTGGTGAACAGTTCCGAAATGTGGCCCTCTTCCAGAGCCAGCGAATCTCTAATCTGAGCGACTTCCAGCCTCGCTACGGCTGCGCCATCGATCCTGGTCAGGACTGCAATGGCTTCGTCGTGCCGGCCCACCTTCATCAGCCAACGAGGACTCTCCACTGCAGGCAGGATCATCGCGCCAAACAGGAGCGCAGGAACGATACCTGCGAAGAACATCCAGCGCCAACCATAGGAAATGTTCCAAGCTTCATTTCCCATGCGCTGAATCAGCATATTGACGAAGACGGCGGCCAGAATTCCAACAACGATGCCAAGTTGGTAGAGTGTCACGCATCGGCCGCGAATTCGTGTGGGAGCGATCTCCGCAATGTAGTTCGGAGCGATTACCGATGCTGCCCCGATCCCCAATCCGCCAATCACCCGCCAGAGAACGAACTGATGCAGGTCCACCACGAACAGCATGCCAACAGAGGAGAGTGCAAAACAAACGGCACACAAGGCCAGACCTCTCTTCTTGCCGAGATAATCAGCCACGGCTCCCGCGGCCGCGCAACCTGCAATGCATCCCAGCAACGCGCACCCTGCAGCCCAGCCTATCCCCGCCGCGTCCAGGTGAAACAATTGGCTTAAATAGCCAATCGCGCCGCTGATCACAATGTTGTCGTATCCAAACAGAAAACCGCCGAGGGTGGAGACAGTGGCAGCAACGACGAGAGGAGCGCGTGAATGAGGCGAAATAGACGAAGAGTTCAGCTTACTTGCCTCCACCGGCATTGGTGCCGACCCACCGTTCATGATCGGTGGATGACGGCCTTGGCTGCTAGCAGGAATCCGAGGGTGTGCGCCATACCGGCGTGCCATGGCGCCGCACAACTCATCTGTGGTGTATGGTCCGGGATGATGACGCCGTCAAAGTTGTTGCTGTGCAAAATGGACAAGATGCGAATCATGTCCACGTCGCCTTCGTCAATGAATGTCTCCTTATAGTGCGGTACCTTGCCGGTTACGTTTCGAAGATGAAGGTAAGCGATTCTTCCCTGGCGGCTGTAACGATCCACCGCATCATAAACATCGCCTTCGGTCATCTCGGCAATCGTGCCAACGCACAACTCCAGAGCATTACTCGGGCTGGGAGCAAGATCAATGAGGCGTTGATACATGTGCGGCTGATAGACGAGCCGGGGCTGACGGCGCATGGTGGGCATAGGAGGATCATCGGGATGGGCGGCCAGGCGGACGCCGCTTTGCTCCGCTACCGGCACAACCTCTTCGAGGAAACGTTCCAGCCTGCGCCACAATTCTTCGTGCGTGATTGGGGGCAAGGAACCGCCCAGCGCACGCGGATCGTAGATCATGTTCCACACCACGCCGTTCGGAATAGGCACATCATCAGCGGGCCCATCCATACCGAGGGCAATCGCTCCGCCACGACCCGCCGCGGTCGCCACGCGTCCGCACACGCCGGCAAGGCTGAAGTTGTAGCCGAGCACTGGAATGCCAGCTTCTCCCAAGCGGCGCACAATGGTTTTCACGTTTTCGACGTGTTGAGGTCGGCGCGGCCCGTCGAGGAGAATGTCGTGCCAGTGCGCCGGATCGAGATTCTCAATCGCCGCCAGCGCCAGGCCTGCCTTTTCGATCTCCTTGCGGAGAGTTGTCAACTCCGTTACGCTCCATAGTCTCTCCGGATTACCTGCGACTCCCCAGGGCTTGTATTTGTCGCCGGTGGGCTGGTTGCTCCGCGGGTTCGATGTGCCCTGATTGAAGTAATCCACAAGGTGGACGACGACATGTGTGCAACCAGCCTGCCGGGCGAAATCGTAGTATTCGTGCGTAAGCATGTGCCGGTACAACCCGAGACCAACTTTCATAACCGGTTCCCGATACCACCGCCGTAATCGGCACTCAGGATTTGACCGTTGATCTCGGCGGCTAGCGGCGAGCACAAGAACAGCATTGCATCTGCGATCGATTCCGGGCTGTTTCGCTTTCCCAGCGAAACGCGCAACACGAACTCCCGATAAGCCGAGTCCTCTTCGAACACTCTCAGAGAACTTCCGGCGGCGACGTTCCCGGGAGACACGACGTTCACGCGAATTCCCGCTGCGGCGAACTCCAGCGCCATGCAGCGGGCAAAATTTTCCAGGGCAGCCTTGGCAGAGGCGTAGGAGGAAATCAGCGTGTGCGGCACTCTGGCAACATATGAGGAGGTAAAGATCAAGTGCCCCGGAATCTTGCGCACTAACCACTGCGCAAGTACGGCGCGCGTCAGATATGTTTGCGCGAAAAAATTGAAACGGAAGATGCGGTCAAACTCGGACTCCGAAGCGGTAGCGAAGGGATGCAGTCTGCAACCGCCCGCGTGGCCCAGCACCGTATCCAAGCTGGGATAGCGATCGAACGATCCATCAACAACTCGGCACAAACTGGTTGTGTCGGTGATGTCAACGGAGTGGTAGACAAATGACTCAGCGGGAATGTCCCACCCATTCAGCTTTTGCAGCGCCTCCTCACTTGGTTTGAGATCGAGCAGAACCAACGTCGCACCTGCCGCCACCAGCCTCCGAACGATATGCTCGGCGATCGCGCCCAAAGCGCCGGTTAGCAGGATTGTCCTACCCGAGAGGTCGATGGTTATCATGGCGGGCGTCTTCCCGTTCAGGGCGCACATTCTACATGATTCCGTGCTTGTTGAACGCGGCCACGGCGCTGCTTCCTGCTTCGAGCGCCTTCCGCACCAGCTTTTCGCCCCGAACTTTTTCGAGCGCTTTAGTGAATGCTTCGGTCGCCGCTTCAACCGGGACAACACACACGCCGTCGATGTCACCGAGCACGTAGTCACCTGGCTCCAAGCGAACGTTGCCAATCTCGATGGGGACCCGATAATCAACCACCTTGTAGCGCGGAGCCGAGTCCTGTCCGTACGACCCAAAAGAGAAAACTGGGAAATTCATCTTCAGAATTGCTTTGGTATCGCGCACGTAGCCGTCAAGTACGGCGCCGTTGCTGCCAAGCTTGCGGGCCCGGATGCTCATGAGTTCTCCCCACAGAGCGTTGCGGGGAGCTGAACCGGTGTTCACGTAGATCTCGTTCGGACGCAGATCGTCTAGCGCCTCAAGCATCAACCCGAAGGGTGCATGCATTAGCGTGTTGGCGGTGCCTGTGACCTTCTCTTCGAATACGTTAACGGAGAGCACGGGCATCGCCCGGCCGATCAGCGCCATATCCTGACGAAGTGGACGTATCTGTGGTGGCAGGAACTGATGCTGCAGGCGCATCTTGTCCATCACGTCGCCCACTACGCAAGTGAACAGCTCCTTCTTCACCAGCATGAACAACTCGTCATCCGAACTCCAGAGCTTCCCGGCCAAGTTTCGCTCTCTCACATTGCTGACAAACGGATACGCACTCACTCAGATATGCCACGCGCCTGGCGGATCCTAGCAACGAACTGCCGTGACATCTCGCTGATGGATTGGAAGTTACCCATCTTTGCTCCAGCCGTTAAAGTTCCACCCACACCGACTTCCACACAGCCCGCCTGGATCCATTCGCCAGGGTTTCTAGGCTAACGCCTCCAGTCGGCATGAGCGAGCCTCTTGCAGCGGGCCCCGCACGGCCTTCACAAAACAGGTCCCAGGGTTGCTCCTGGAAAGACCTTAACAATATCCGCGCCATCGACATGCTCGCCGCAGCCAATGTCACCCAGCATAGCGGTTGACGATTTCCAACCTAAAAGAACGGTTCCCCCTTGCGCGCGTATTTGCGGGCGACCTCTTCGTTCAACCTCAGTCCCAACCCAGGCCTATCAGGTACACGGATGAATCCATCTTTTATTAGCGGCTGATCTGAGCCAACGACGAGATCATCCCAGAACGGAACATCGGACGCATGAAATTCGAGCGCGAGGAAATTCGGAATCGCCGCGCAAAAGTGGGCGGCTGCTAACGTTCCTATCGGACTGCCGATGTTGTGCGGCGCCACGGCTATGGATTGCCCATCGGCAAACTGTGCAATCTGCAATGCCACCGCAAGGCCCCCGACTTTCTGCAGGTCAGGAGTTGCAATCCCGAGAGCATGTTCGGCCAGAATCTCACGAAATCCTTCGAACAAGTACAGGTTTTCGCCGGTAGCCACCGGGATACCGCTTCGCGAACTTACCGCCCTAAGGGCGTCCGTGTTGCCGGGAGGCACTGGGTCTTCCAGCCAAAGCAGCCGCAATGGCTCGAGTTCGCGGGCAACCTTGAGCACGTCGCTCACGTTGTACCGCCAGTGGCAATCGACGGCGAGATCTACATCGAATCCGACGGCCTCGCGAGCCGCGCCGATGAGTTGAACCATGCAATCGACCTCGCGATTTGTGAGGCATCGGCAGTAAGGATCCGAGGGCTGAGTACCTGGCACATCCAGGTCGAACTTCAGAGCGGTGAAACCCATCGAGCGCATAGCCAGAGCCCGTTTGCGATAGGCTTCCGGCGACGACGGTGCCTCGTCGGACGGACTGAAATAGTCTCTGGTAACGTGCTTCGAATCCTGTATCATCCATGAGGGCGCACGGGAGCGCAGCACCTCATCGAGGTTTTCGAGTGCTTCGCTTCCGTGACAATCTGCGTACACACGAATCCTGTCACGGAACTTGCCTCCCAATAACCGATAAATCGGAACGTTTAACCATTGACCCAGCACATCCCAGAGGGCCGCTTCGATTCCGCTGATGGCGTTGTAAACAATTCCCGCAACTGAACCTGCGCCAGAAACCGCGAGTTGGAGCTTGCGGAAGAGCCTATGTATGTCGCGCGGATCTTCTCCCGCGATGACAGTCTCGAGCGAGCGAAGGATGGAAGTCAGCCCGGGCGCGAAGAAGCTTTCCCCGAGTCCGCGGATCCCCTCGTCTGTTTCGACTCGCACAAAAGTCCAGTCGAAATTCCCTTCGACGACGGCGCTCTTTAAGCCAATGATTTTCATTTGGTCATTCCGCGCCTGCGTAGTAGAACCGCCAGCGGTAGGGCAGCTGCAATGTAAGGCTACATCATGGCTCGTGACAAGGAACTACTGCTGTGGCGCCGCGGGCGCCGTCCCGACGGCCTGCAGCCGGTTGAACTCTCCCATTTCACGCTCGGCTTCTACTGTCTTGCCTTGCTTGCGATACAAACCAGCCAACCCGAAGTGCGCTTGTGCAGCCAATGAACTTTCCTTCTCAAGTTCGATGACTTTCTTCCACGCCTTCTCAGCAGCTGCGTTATCGCCTTCCAGGGCCGCGGCTTTCCCCAGCGAGTAAAGCGTCTCCGGCATGTCCGGCAGCAGCTTGTCGGAGCGCGTAAGTTCGGCCCGCGCCTCTTTCCCCTTGCCCTGCTGCAACAATGCGTTGCCCAAGCGATACGCAGCTTCGGCGTCTCCGGGCTGTAACTCCGTTTCAGCGCGGAATGCCGCTTCCGCCTGCGGCCATTGCGATGCGCCGGCATAGACGAGGCCGAGTTCCAGGTGAATCTTGGGCAAATCCGGCCGGAGCCGGAGCGCCTCCTTAAACTCCTTCTCCGCCTGCGGCATCTGCCGCAAAACGTAATAGTTTTCGGCCATTGCCTGGTGCGATCGCGGAGAGTCTGGATACGTCGCGATCAGATTATCCATCGTCTGCTTGGAGAGCAGTCCGCTAGCGCGGCCAAGATAGTAAAGCAGGTCGGGATCATTCGGACGACTGGCCAAGGCCGTCACCAAGTGGGCGACGGCGTCGGGCAACCTTCCGGCTTCCATTTGCGCAATGCCGAGAGCGGCAACATCGTCCGACCTTTCCAAGTGAGGAATTGCCTGGGCAGGGTAGCCTTGGGCCAGCAAGGCATAGCCCAGCAATTGATGTGCAGCAGCCATGTCAGGATCAAGGTTCAGGGCGTGTTGCAGCGGCGGAATCGCTCGACCATAATCGCCTTTCTCGAGATATGCCTGGCCCAACCGGGCAAAGCCTGTCGCGCCTGTCGGTGCGAGCTCGGTCACCTTCTCGAACTCAACAATCGCTGCATCGAAGTGGCCGGCCTTTTCGGCCTCAGCACCGGCTTGCATATGTTGCAGCACTTCGGGAGATGGGGACTGCCATAGGAAGAATAGGAATGCTACGGTACCAATCACGGTTTCTCCGGTTCAACCACTTCTATGAACTGGTCTGCGTGAACATCGCTCAGAGTCTGACGTTTGCTGGAAGGCCAATCAATTTCGACTTTAGCTTTCTCCGCCGCCCCCAGTCCGAAATGTAGACGCTTGTCGCTAGCTGAGAGATAACTACCCGAGGTGGTTGCGAACCGTGTTTGTCCATTGACTCGCACTCGCGCCCCCAGACCATCGCGGTTGCTGCGGGTACCGCGAAGCTTAATCACCAGCCAATGCTGTTTCCCTCCGCGGTTGATAAGTACCTGAGGAGGGCCGCCAAGAACCGTCATCACGACGTCTTGCCAGCCATCGTTATTCAAATCGCCAAACGCTGCTCCACGGCCGGCCACGGGAGTCGTCAAACCAGGATCCGCTCGTTCAAACCGGCCTTGGTTGTTCATTGCCAGCAGCGGGAGCTCTCTATAGTGCAGCGACGGGTCGATCGACTCAACGTTGTCTAGAACGTGGCCCTGCGCGACAAACAGATCTTTCCATCCGTCGTTGTCAAAATCTTCCAAGCCCACGCCCCACCCGGAGCTGCCGTTTGACAGAACTCCTAGACCCGTCTGCAGGCTTCGATAGCTGAAAGAACCCTTCCCATCATTGTGGTATACACCGTAGATCTCCCGAGGCAGCTCCGTCACGATGATGTCCGGGTGCCCGTCGTTGTCATAATCCTGAAAAACCGCTCCCATCCCCGACAGCCTCCTGCCGTCCTCGGATAGTGCCGCACCAGCGCTCATACCTACTTCGGTGAAGGTGCCGTCACCATTGTTATGGAAGAGAAACTGTTGCATGCCATCATTGGCAACGAAAATGTCTGTCAATCCGTCGTCATCATAGTCGGCGAAAGCCACTCCCAATGCCCGCCCCTTCTTTGCGGCAATACCGGAACGCTGGCTCACGTCCTCGAAAGTGCCATCGCCCCGGTTGTGATAGAGGATGTTCGTGGTCGCCGGAAATTCCTCCGGCGGGCAATAAGTATGCCACTCGCCACCGCAGGTCTTACTCCGTTTTGTGTCCCATTCCATGTAGCGGGTGACAAACAAATCCAGTTTCCCGTCATTGTCGTAATCGACGAAGCCGGCGGATTCCGACCAACCTCCCGCCGCGACGCCCGCCTTATCAGTCACGTCGGTAAACGTACCATCTCCATTGTTGTGATAGAGGGTGTTTTTCCCATAGTTTGTCACATAAATGTCAGGGTATCCGTCATTGTCATAGTCACCGATAGCTACCCCCATTCCGTAGTTGCCGTTACCCGCGCCGGCGAGCCCCGCTTCTTTAGTCACATCCGTGAAGCTGCCGTCTTTGTTCTGGCGATACAGGCGGTTCCAGTACGATGGGTTGCTGCGATCAAAATTTTCCGGAGTCTGCATGGGGCTTGTGACTCGGCCGCCGTTCACCACGAATATGTCGAGTAGCCCGTCATTGTTGTAGTCGAGTAGCGCCACGCCACCGGGCATGGTCTCAATCAAGTACTTCTGCGGCGTCGGCGAATTTCGCAAGATGAAATTCAGGTTGGGCTGCAGCTTTACCTCAAAGACCGGTGCTGCAAGGCCGGGCAGCAACAGAATCATGAGTGCCTTTTTCAGCAATTCGAGGAACTCCTCATCGCCTTCGATGTTGCGCTTCGTGGCACACTAGTTTGATCAAACTTCACCTGTCGCCGGCGGGCCGGGACTCTTATGAAGTATAAGGACGCCACTGTCTTCCCGACTTGGCCACCGATGGTTGGGACTGCGCGAATGGGCTTCAGTAGAGATACAGTCCTAAGGGCCAAAACCACTGTTGGTAGATTGTATCCAAACGTCTCCAGCTGCCACGGTGCTCACAGCTGCATTTCCGATTTCCGCACGCACCACTAAAGGGGGGGTACACAGACGAGGGCCTCGTCAATTTCTGCTTGACAAGAGCCTCGCTGCTTGTTAAAGCTTTGACCCACATTTTTAATCTTGTTGGGCGATCGATTGGCGCTCAACTTTCTTTAATTTGACGGCACCCGTTAGGGGCAAGGTGCTGAAACATCCGGGAAGATTTCGAGGTTCGTGAGATAGTCCCCGAAACTCAACGCGTCCTCGCTTTGAAAGAACATCCTTAAAGCGGGGCGCAGCAACGTTGCGCCATCAGTGTGGGGTACACATGTCTTCTCGCCGATTCTGGACACTGATACTGTCCGTTACGATCGCTCTTTCCTGTTCACCTTTTCTACACGGTCAGACGACCTATGGCTCCGTCGTAGGATTGGTCTCTGATCCTTCAGGCGCAGCCGTCGTCGGTGCCACGGTGGTGCTAACCGACGTGGGCACGTCGCACAAGATCACGCAACCGTCTGGCTCAGATGGACGATTCCAGTTTGTCAGTCTGGTTCCGGGCACGTACCAGATTGACGTCGAGAAGCAGGGCTTCAAACACTTCACGCGAATGGACGTAATCGTGCAGGTCAACCAGACCACCGCAGCGGATGTGTCGATGGCTGTCGGCAGTGCCAGCGAAACCGTGGAAGTCACCGGCCAAACACCATTGCTTCAGACCGACACCTCTTCGCTTGGCACCGTGGTCGAGGGGCGCAACGCTATCGAACTCCCCTTAAATGGCCGCAACATCTACAACCTCACGACGGTGGTCCCTTCGGTCGTGCCGCAGGGCAATACGAACGGTAGCGTGGTCGGCAAGAACCCGTTTGATTTTGCCAACTATCAGGTCGGCGGAGCGTTCGCGAACCAGAGCGCCGAATATCTGGACGGCCAGCCTCTCAACATCGGTTACATCAACCTGCCGCTCATGGTGCCGACCCAGGATTCCATCGGCGAGTTCAAAGTTCAGTACAACAACCTCGGGCCGGAATGGGGCAAGTTTGCCGGTGGCGTCATCAACCTCAGCACCAAGTCTGGAACGA
>Ga0306923_10007868_pt1 | contig 10657 bp, 11 predicted proteins | sample sta12Can44000108_FD_203841 | JGI IMG/M metagenome (GOLD analysis project Ga0306923, IMG submission 203841) | Lab enrichment of tropical soil microbial communities from Luquillo Experimental Forest, Puerto Rico - statanox.12C.anox.44.000.108 (v2)... | ecosystem: Environmental > Terrestrial >...
AGCAGGACGACCATCAGTGGTGCGCCGACGAATTCGGCCAGCGTCAACTGCCAGCCCAGCAGTGCTACCATGATGATGCTGAGCTCGAGGACGAGATTGGTGGAAGCCATCTCGAAGGCCATCGCGGCGGTGAAATCCGCGCCTTTGCGGAAAATCGAGCGGGCGAGCGCCACTGCCGCGTAGGAGCATGACGACGAGGCGGCCCCGAGGGCGAGAGCCTTCGTGATCGAACGCGGGCGATCATCCGGCAGGAGCTGGCTCATCTGCTGCTTCGAGACGACGGCCTGCACGGCCGCGGAGAGAGCGAAGCCTAGGATCAGCGGCCAAAGAATTTCCCATCCCATGGCCAGCGCTATTCCCAGTGCGCGCATAACTGCATCGATCATCCGCCGCTTCCCGCGCTTCAACCTGTCCGTCCAGGCTCTTTGATTGAGCCGCCTTACCGCCTCCCGTTCCGGATGTTAAGCCATTGAGCGCCCCATAAATCCTGATCAGCCCTTCAATCGAGCAAGCACGTTTTCGACAGCCGCGATAGCGCTGGCCTGGTCGCCCTTGGTCAGGTCGACCAGCAAGCGAAAGCCGTCGCGCTCTTCCCGGATGATCCGGCCGTCCTGTTCCAGCTCGTCATAGATACCGACGACCCGGTAAACCCGCACGAGGTGGGCAAACCCCTTGACACAAACAGGCTCCTCTTCCTCGGTCAATATTGTATCCTTGATTAGGGACGAGGTTCGTGAGCGACGAGGATCCCGCCGAGCTCAGCATGCGACTGCAACCGCGCGGCCAGATTCACCTCGTTACCAATGATGGTGTAGTCCATTCGATCCTCGCTGCCGAAATTACCGACAGTACAAAAGCCCGTGTTAACCCCAATGCGCAGCTGGAATGGCTTTTCTGAGCCCAGATCCAGCCAGTTGAGCTGCAGCTCGCGCATCTGCCGCTGCATGGCGATCGCCATTTTGACGCAGGCGATGGCGTCCTCCTTGCTCCCCCGGCTCGCCGGATCGCCGAAGAACCCCATGATCCCGTCCCCCATATATTTATCGATCGTGGCGCCGTAGCGCACGGCGATCTTGGACATTTCGGTCAGATATTGATTGAGCAGGTTCGTCAGCTCTTCGGATTCGAGACGGTCGGTCGTATCCGTGAAATTGGCGATGTCCGAGAAGAAGATCGTCAGTTTCTTCCGCTTCGCGGCGACTCTGGTGGCGTGCGTGCCGGTGAAGATCGAATTATACAGTTGGGGCGGCAGGAATTTGGCTAATTTGGACGACAAGTCGGCGAGGAGCTCATTCTTTTCAGACAGTTCGACTTGTGTGCGCCTGAGCTCGATAAATCCGATCGAGATGGCGATCATCGCGAACAGAACAACTAGCCAACTGAGATTGCGATGGAGAGTGCCCATCAACTCCATTGCTTCTTGCATCGACGTAGCGACGGGCATGACGTACATGGACGCGAGATCAGCAAAATAGAATAGACAGACGGCCAGCAGTCCTAAGGCGATCCACCGCAGGCCGATTTTCGGGGCCGACGGTCGTTTGCTGGGGCCGATTAGTTGACAGCGCCAGATCGCATAGACGGTGACGGCGATGATCAGGACATCGACCGTGGTCATGAAGGGAATTGAATTCCAAATCATCGTTCTGCCCCTTCGCACGCAGGGACGCGTTAGCCCGCAAAGCCTTCTCCTCGGGGTAAACGCCGCATCCATCCTGTTACGTGCGTTGTCTTGTCCAGAAAATCTGTAGTTGAAAGTGCAACTAATTGGCGGAGTTGAGGTCCGGAAGCAGTGCAATCCGTTAAGCGGGGCTCATTTCGAGCCGCTCAAGAAAATGTACCTAACCAGTGCCGCGGCGGCGAGAATGAGGACGATGATGATAAGCACGCCGATCAGGCCCATGCCCCACATCATCCCGCCCCCATCATCTGATCCATCATGGCGATTACTCCGCCGGCCGGCCGAACGACGCGGGCAGCTGTTGCCGGCCTCGTTCGAGTCCCCAGCCCTTGATCAGGCCATAGACGGCAGGGATCACGATCAGGGTGAGCACTGTCGAGGACACCATGCCGCCGATCATCGGTACGGCGATGCGCTGCATCAGCTCGGAGCCAGTGCCATGGCTCCACAGGATCGGCAGCAGGCCGGCGGTGATGGCGGTCACCGTCATCATTTTTGGCCGCACGCGCTCGACCGCGCCTTCCATGATCGCGGCACGCAGATCCTTGCGCGTGAAGGCGCGGTCCTCGCGCGCGCACCGGGCACGCCGTCCCGTTAGCGCGTGATCGAGATAGATCAGCATCACGACGCCGGTTTCGGCGGCAACGCCGGCGAGCGCGATGAAGCCGACCGCGACCGCGACGCTCAGGTTGAATTGCATCCAGGCCATCAGCCACACGCCACCGACCAGGGCGAAGGGCACCGACAGCATCACGATCAATGTCTCGGTCAGCCGGCCGAAATTGAGGTACAGCAGCACGAAAATAACGACGAGCGTGACCGGCACCACGACCGCCAGTTTCGCCCTGGCGCGTTCGAGATATTCGAACTGGCCGCTCCATTGCAGGCGGAAGCCGGGCGGGACCGGGATCTTGTCCGCCAGGACGTGTTGCGCGTCGGCGACGTAGCCGCCGATATCGCGCGCGTGCATGTCAACATAGATGTAATTCACCAGTTGGGCGTTCTCGGTGCGGATCATCGGCGGCCTTGCGTCGGCCGCACCGCGGCGACTTGGCCGAGCGGCACCGCGGGACCCATTGGGGACTGCACCAACACTTGCTGGCCGATCGTCTGAGGGTCGTTCCGCAGTCCGCGTAAGTAGCGGACATTGACGGTGTACCGTTCGCGCCTCTCGACTGTAGTGGTGACGGTTTCGCCGCCGAGGGCGGTGGCGATCGTCTCCTGCAAATCGCCGACGGTGAGGCCGTAGCGGGCGAGTGCCGGACGGTCAGGGGTAATTTCGAGGTAATAGCCGTTCTGCACGCGCTCGGCGTAGGCGCTGGCGGTGCCGGGCACCGTGCGCAACGCCGCTTCGACCTCGCGCGAAAGCCGGTCGATGCCGGCGAGATCCGGCCCATAGACCTTGACGCCGATCGGCGTGCGGATGCCGGTCGACAGTATGTCGATACGCGCCTTGATCGGCATCGTCCAGGCGTTACTGATCCCCGGAAACTGCAGTGCCTGGTTCATCTCGGCGATCACGGAGTCGACGGTGACGCCCGGGCGCCATTGATCCTCGGGCTTCAGATTGATGATGGTCTCGAACATCTCGACTGGAGCGGGATCGGTCGCGGTAGCGGCGCGGCCGGCCTTGCCGAACACGCTCGCAACTTCAGGAAAGCCTTTGATGATGCGGTCCGTGGTCTGCAGCAGCTCGGCGGCCTTGGTGACTGACATTCCCGGCACGCTGACCGGCATGTACATCAAGGTGCCCTCATTCAGGGTCGGCATGAATTCCGAGCCGAGCTGCCTGAGCGGGATCGCCGTGGCCGCAAGCACCAGCAGTGCGATAAGCACGGTCGCCAACCGCGCGCGCAACACGCCGGCGATGATGGGCCGGTAGAGCCAGATCAACGCGCGGTTCAGCGGATTGCGCGCTTCGGGCAGGATGCGGCCGCGCACGAACAGCTGCATCAGGACCGGCACCAAGGTGATCGACAGCAGCGCGGCACCGCCCATGGCGAAGGTTTTGGTCAGCGCCAGCGGCTTGAAGAGACGTCCTTCCTGGTCCTCGAGCGTAAACACGGGCAGGAACGACACGGTGATGACAGCGAGGCTGAAGAAGAGGGCGGGCCCGACCTCGATCGCCGCATCGGTCACGATTTTCATCCGCGAGGCGCCGGGTTCGGCGCGCTCCAGATGCTTGTGCGCGTTCTCGATCATCACGATCGCGGCGTCGACCATGGCGCCGAGCGCGATCGCGATTCCGCCGAGGCTCATAATGTTCGAACTGAAGCCCAGCGCGTGCAGCAGTCCCATGGCGATCAGCACGCCGACCGGCAACATCAGGATGGCGACCAGCGCGCTGCGCACATGCAGCAGGAAGACGATGCAGACCAGCGCGACGATGATGCTTTCCTCGGTCAGCGTGCGTTTCAGCGTCTCGATCGCGCGGTGAATGAGATCCGAACGGTCATAGACCGCCTCGACCGAGACGCCCTTCGGCAGCGAGGGCGCGATCTCGGCCAGCTTCTGTTTGACGCTGTCGATCACGCGCAAGGCATTCTGGCCGTCGCGCTGAAGCGCAATGCCGCTGACCACTTCGCCCTGGCCATTGAGCTCGGCGATGCCGCGGCGCTCCTCGGGGCCAAGCTCGACGCGTGCCACATCGCGCAGCAGCACCGGAGTGCCGCCCTGCATCTTCAGCGCGATCTGCTCCAGATCATTGGTGTTGCGCAGATAGCCGCGGCCGCGCACGACATATTCGGTCTCCGACATCTCGACGACGCGGCCGCCGACATCGCGGTTGCTGGCGCGAATGGCGGTGGTGAGCTGAGCAAGCGTAAGGCCGTAGGCCTGCAGTCTCTGGGGATCGACGACGACCTGGTATTGCTGAACAAAGCCGCCGACACTGGCGACTTCGGCGACACCTTCGGCTTTGGTCAGCTGATAACGAAGATACCAGTCTTGGATCGTGCGCAGTTCGGCGAGCGTGCGCTGCGCGCCGAGCACGACATACTGGTAGACCCAGCCGACCCCGGTCGCGTCGGGCCCGAGTGACGGGGTAACCCCTTCCGGCAATCGCTTGGCGGCAAAGTTGAGATATTCGAGGACGCGCGAGCGCGCCCAGTAAAGATCGGTGCCGTCCTCGAACACGACATAGACGAAAGAGACGCCGAAGAAACTAAAACCGCGCACCACCTTGGAGCGCGGCACGGCCAGCAGCGCCGTCGTCAGCGGATAGGTGACCTGGTCCTCGATCACCTGCGGCGCCTGGCCGGGATATTCGGCATAGACGATGACCTGGGTGTCGGAGAGATCCGGGATAGCATCGAGTGCGGTGTGCTGCACGGCATAGACGCCGGCAAAGACGATGAAGGCCATCGCCAGCAGCACCAGAAAGCTGTTGGGCGCCGACCAGTTGATGACGGAGCCGATCATGGCGACTTGCCCTCCGGGGCCGTGAAGGCCTGCAGGGCCGCGCGCAGATTGCTCTCGGCATCGATCAGGAAATTGGCACCGGTGACGACCTTCTCGCCGTCGCGCAGACCATCCAGCACCGCGACGTAGCCGCCGCCGCGGTTACCCAGCTTCACCGCGCGCGGCTCGAACCGGCCTTCGCCGCGGTCGACGAGAACCGTTTGCTTTGTGCCGGTATCGAGGACGGCTGAGTCCGGCACCGCGAGGACGGTTGCGCTTTCGGACGGTGCCGCGATCTCGACTGTCGCATACATTTCGGTCTTGAGCAGCAGATCCGGATTGGGCACCTCGATGCGCACCCTGGCCGTGCGCGTTTGCGCATTGACCGTCGGATAGACAAAGGCAACGCGGCCTTCGAACACGCGGCCGGGATAGGCCTGCACCGTGATGTTGGCACTCTGGCCCGGGCGGATTTGCGCGAGGTCCTGCTCGAACACATCGGCCAGCAGCCACACCGTCGAGAGATCGACGATGCGGTAGAGCATGTCGCCGGCCCCGAAATGCAGGCCCTGCAGCGCGGTCTTGTCCATGACGATGCCGCCGATCGGCGCCGTTAAGGTGAGCGTGCGGGTGGCCGTGCCGGTGCGCTGCAGGCGCGCGAGCTGATCAGCCGAGATGTCCCAGTTCTTCAGGCGCGACAGCGCCGCCGCGGCAATAGCTTTGGCATTGTCGCGCGCCATAGGATCGGCCTGCGCCATATCAGCGGCGGCTGACCGGGCGACGAGATACTCGCGTTGTGCCAGCACCAGATCGGGGCTGTAGACCTCGAGCAGCGCGTCGCCACGCCGCACCGCCTGACCGGTGGTGCTGACATGCAGCTGCTCGATCCAGCCTTCGAATTTCGGGTTGACGACGCCGATGCGGCGCTCGTCGGCCGCGACGGTGCCGACCGCGCGCACGGTGCGCACCATGCTACGTAACGATACGGCCTCGGTGCGCACGCCGAGCATCTGAATCCGCTCGGGGCTGATGGCGAGTGTGCCCGGCCCCGTGCCGCTGCCCTCGTCGGCATAGACCGGGATGTAATCCATGCCCATGGAATCCTTCTTCGGCACCGGCGAGGTGTCGGGCAGGCCCATGGGGTTACGGTAATAGAGGATCTTGCGCTCGCCACCGCCGGCAGCGGGGGCGGGCGTGGCCGGCGCCGCCTCGCCCGGTTCGTCATAGACCGGCATGTAATCTCGGCCTTCGGCGTCCTTCTTAGGGGTCGGCGAGTAATCGGGCTTGCCGGACGGGTCCTGGTAATAGAGTGGCGCGGGCTCGGCCGCCGCGGCCGCGATGTCGATCGCGGAATGGTGGGGGCCCGGCAAGAAGCCGCCGATCAGCGCGGCGGCGATCAAAGCCAGAATATGCACGCGCGTTACGCGCCGGGGGTTCACAGGTCACCGCCGATCAGCCGCTCAATCGCGGCCAGCTGGCGCTGCTGATCGAACTCGGCATTGAGCAGTTCGATGCGAAGATTGGCGAGGTCATGTTCGGCGCTCAAAACGTCGACCAGCTCGGCGCGGCCGAGGCCATACCCCGCAACACCCGAACGCAACAATGCCTGGCTTTGCGGCAGCAGCTGCGTGCGGATCAGATCGCCGGTCTTGCGGCTGCCGGCGAGGTCGGCCAGGAACTCCCCAAGCTCGCTTTGGATTTGCAATTCAAGCGCCTGGCGTCGCGCCTGGGCGGCGCCGACCTGAGCGGCTGCCTCGCGCTGTTGAGCGTCATGCAGGCCCCACTGGAGCGGGACACGCAGGCCGATCTCTGCGAGATAACCGTTGGGGCCGTTGCCGGTGCGGTCGATGGCGCCCGCCTTCAACATGACGTCCGGATACCAGCTCTTGTCGGCAAGCTGCTTGCCGGCTGCCGCCGCCGTGATCTGCGCATCACGCCCGGCGAGGGCCGGATTGGCAACCTGGGCCCGCTGCATAAGAGCCTCCGGCGCGAGCGCTGGGTCGGAGGGCAGAGATCGCAATTTGACCGGCCGCGCCAGCGGCGCATCGATCGGCCGGGCCAGCAAGGCATTGAGACGCGCCGCGGCGCTGCGCCGTCTGGTCTCGAGGCGGACAATCTCGGTTGAGAGACGGGTGATTTCGACTTCGGCCTTGTAGACCTCCTGCTGGGAACCGCGTCCCTGCGCGTACCGGTCGCGCGCGACACGCGCCATGTCGTGCACGACCCGATGCAGATCCTCGGTCGTGCGGATCGCCTGATCGGCCTGGTAGTACTGGGCAAAAGCGACCTTGACCTTTTCGATCAGCTCGGCCTCGGTCGCGCGCGCGTCGGCGTGGCTGCGCGCGACATCGGCATTGGCCTGGTCGCGGCGCAGATCGAGCTTGCCCCATAGCGGGAATTCCTGCTCGACCGTAAACAGCATCTTGTTCTGGCGCGGGCCGCGGGTTCGGTCGATTTCGTCCGACGTGATGCGCAGCGTCGGATCGGCAAGCGAGCCGGCGATCGTCACCCGCGCCTGCGCCGCTTCGGTATCGAGTGCGCGGGCCGCCAGCTCGGGGCTGAGGCGCCGCGCGATCGCCAGCACGTCCTCGAGCGTGGCGCCGGGGGCGGCAAGCGACACCGGCGCCTCGGCTAGAGCCGGCTGCGCCGCAAGCAGGATCGCCAGCAACACCAGCGTCGGTGTGGCGTGCGGGAGCGGCGGCGAGCGGGAGAGCTGCCGCGGCATGGTCACCTCGCCTCGTAGACGAGATTGCCGCGCACCGTGCCGGCTTCACCCTGCACCTTGGCGCCGAGATTGAGTGCCCATTTGCCGGCCATCCCGGTCTCGACCTGGAAGCGGTAGATGCCGGGCTGATCGGAGGACACGGGAGTGACCTTGCCGGTCATCTCGGCCATGCCGCCCGGGCCCATATCGGTTTTGCTGTCGAACAGCACGGCCCCGGCGACCGGCTTGTTGTCCGGCACATGCACGAGGCGCACCGTGACGTTGGTCTTGCCTGGCCCCGCCGGCTGGGCCTGGACCAGCTCGAAGCGGTAATCGTTCGGTGCGGCGGCCGCGACAACCGTCGAGGCGGCCAATATGACGGCGCCGATGAACACGCGCAGGTGCTGATGGTAGCGCATGATCCAATCTCCCTATATCCGCGGCCGCGGAGGCTGGCCGCGTTTCGCCTGTTGCGCCAGCCCGCGAGGGCGCGGCGCCGGGTCTCGCTCGTTCCGTCGGCTTCAGCGACGCGCGCTCCGCGCGCCGACTGCGATTGGCAACGGAAATCGCCGAGCGGGAAAGGAGGGCGCCGACAGGGTCGGCCCGCTCCGGTTCAGGCGAGGGAGATGGGAGGGCCCAGGGCGGGCTTGATGGTGCGCCCGTGCAATGCATCGGACGCGCTATCGTACATCACCGACGACCAGCTCGTCGGGGTGAAGAGATCGGGATCAGGTGTTGGCACGCTGACCACGAAAATGCAGCCGATATCGATCATGCAATTTGGCAGCATGCCTTTGCAGGGCATCTTGTCGTTCTGGCCGTCCGGCTTATGCATCATGCCGGCCATGGAGCTGCTCATACCGGCATTGGCCGCAAAGGTCGGCGCGACCTGCAGCATCGTGGCGCCGAGATAGGCGGTCACGATCAGCAGGGCCAATATCCGACGCAGCAGCTTCACCGGCATCCTCTATCAGGTACAACGCCGGCCGGGAGCAATCAAGGCGACCCGTCCGGTAAAGGCGCCCCGGGGAGTATATCAGTATACAATTGGTATATGTCTTCCCGAACCCCGAAATCCGGCCAAAAAAACGCCATTTGGGGGCGTGCAGATGGCCGAACGCCCCATATTTACCTAGTCGGGAAAGTGAGGTCTCCCGTGAGCGGCTGCGATCACGATTGCGAGCCCGCCGATCTGAAATGCTCGCTCCGATGAATAAAAACATGGCCGGGGCGGTCTATCCCCTCGGTTAGCGTCGGATTGGCACGCGCTTACACTTAAGGTGAGGGGAATACCTTGCGCCTCTTTCGCAGGGTCATCGTGTTCCTGACTGTGGCGGCCTATCTGGCCGTCGCCGGTCTCATGCCCGGCATGGCCGGGACGGCGGCCGATGTGGATAAGACCGTGCACTTCGCCGGGGGCGGGATGGTCGGCCCTCTGCCGTGCGAAGAGAGGATTGATGGCTGTTTTACCGCGGCGGGGTGCATCTTCTTGACGGGCGTGCCCGCGCGGCTAATTGGCTTCGCGATACCGACGGCCTGGTCATCTATCGCCTTTCATCCGGTCGTGCCGGTGTTGCACGGCCGTAGCCTGGCGCCCGCTCTCGATCCTCCGATCTCGCACGCCTGAACCGGGCCGCCGATAACTCGGCGGATTTTTTCTATCTCGGACTTCTTGCCCGGCATCACGCGCAACCAGCCGCGATTGTCCTCACGGCAGAATTCCCGAGCGTTCAGGCAAAGCTGCGGCCGCCTTCGGGCTGCCGCGTAGATCGGAGATCCCTATGATTTCGCGTTATCCTGCCGCTCGCGCTGTCCTTGGCGCGGCTGTTCTTGTTCTGGCGACAGCACAGGCATTCGCCGCGTCGCCGCTCGCGAGCACCATCGTTGGCCAACCGGACTGCTACACCACGATCGAGGTCGCGAACGCCGAGTGGCGATCGCTCAGCCACCGTAGCCACATCGCGGCCCGACAGCACATCGTCACGAGCGACGGACGGCATCTCGCCGGGTCGCAAATCAACTACGCGAAGGTACTGATCGATCGGGCTGCGGACGCATGTCTGGCCGCGCGTTACCATGAAGCGCTCGCCCAGGTCGGCGAAGCGCAAGCGCTGCTTCAGCGTCCTGGGTCTTGAGCCATGCGGGATGCGGGAGGGGTAATCCCTCCCGCATCCCATCCGTGGTTAGGTGGGTTGGCCCTCGGCGCCGTTTTGAGCTTGCTGGCGAGCTTCGCGGTGAGCCGTATGCGGCTGACCAAGGGCTCGCTTCTCACTAACGCCGCGCTACTCACCTACGCGATCCCGGCGTCCTTCCTGTTCGTCCCGTATTTTCGGATTATGCACAGCTACGGGCTGTCGGATAACCCTTGGGCGGTCATTGCAGCGCAGGTGACGTTCGCCACCCCATTTGCCATCCTGCTCCTGCAGCTTTACGCGAGCCTGATACCATTTGAACTCGACGATGCCGCTCGTGTCGATGGCGCATCCGCGGGTCAAGTGTATTTGCGCATCTATCTGCCCTTGATGACCCCTGGCGCTGGCGATCGTCGCGATTTACGCCCTGCTGCTCGCCTGGAACGACTATTTGTTCGCGGCGGTGCTCCTCGCGGTGCGCAACATGACTGTTGCCGTAACGCAGGGACAATTGTTCAGTGACACCGACGCACCATGGAACGCGATGATGGCCGCCGCCATCATCTACGTACTGCCACCGATTGCCCTGTTGTTTGCCCTCCGCCGGTATGTCATGGCGGATCTGACCATGGCTCAGGTCATGGAATAGCGTACTCGACATCTTGTGTTTTCGGCTTCAGGAGCCTCGTTTTTCATACGCCGGCCGAATGTCCGGAAAGAGTCGAACCGCCCAGGTCCTGG
>Ga0306923_10007870_pt1 | contig 10656 bp, 6 predicted proteins | sample sta12Can44000108_FD_203841 | JGI IMG/M metagenome (GOLD analysis project Ga0306923, IMG submission 203841) | Lab enrichment of tropical soil microbial communities from Luquillo Experimental Forest, Puerto Rico - statanox.12C.anox.44.000.108 (v2)... | ecosystem: Environmental > Terrestrial > Soil...
ATCGAACAGCTAGGCTGAGGTCGCCGGCATGCATAATTGTGCGGCGAAGGCCTCGCATTCGCCGCATTTCGCATGGGTGGGCCAGTTGCCCAGTGCTACACTTGGTTCGAGTAAATGTGAATCGTGACCTGAACCAAGAAAGGGGCGGCAATGGCGTATGATCTGCTGATCAAGAATGGCCGGATCGTCGACGGTTCCGGAATGCCCGCTTTTCGGGGCGATGTCGGGATCAAGAACGGCAAGATCGCCGAGATCGGCAAGTTGAGCGGCCCGGCCAAACGCACGATCGATGCCGCCGGTCAGGTCGTCGCACCCGGCTTTGTCGACAACCACTGCCACTACGACGCGCAGGTCACCTGGGATCCGCTGTGCTCGTTCTCGCCCGACCACGGCTGCACGACGGTCGTCTTCGGGAATTGCTCGCTGGCCTTGGCCCCAGTTCGTCCGGGCTCCGCGAAGCGGGTTGCCGAGTTCTTGTCCTATGTCGAAGCGATCCCGATGGACGTCCTCAACACGGTCGAGGTCGACTGGGAGACGATCCCGCAATACATGGACCGCCTCGACCAGAACCTCGGGGTCAATATCGGCAATCTGATCGGCCATTCGACAGTGCGCTACTACGTGATGGGCGACGAGAGCCAGAAGCGCGCCGCGACCGACGACGAAATCAAAAAGATGCAAGGCGTCGTGCGCGACGGCATGAAAGGCGGAGCGCTCGGATTGTCGGTGTCGCGCAACAAGGGCCATTACGACCCGCAGGGCGTCCATATCCCGGCACTCTGGGCCGAAGAGAAGGAAATCTTCGCGCTCGGCGATGTATTGCGCGAAATGGGCACCGGCATCATTCAGTCGGGCGGCGGCCGCGCCGCCGAACTGAAGGATGGGCTGATGGCCCGCCTATCCGAAGCCACTGGGCGCACCGTTATTTACAACAATCTCGGCCAGACCGTGCGCGAACCAGACGCATGGAAAAAGCACATGGCGCGGGTTGAGGAGACCTCGAAGGCAGGGATCCGGGCTTACCCGCTGTGCAGTCCGAACCGCGTCACGCAGAGCTTTACGATGCGCAACTGCCAGGTGTTCCGCGGCTCGCCGACCTGGCACCCGATCCTGTTGTCGTCGGACGAAGAAAAGCTACTCGCTTATGCCGATCCGGCGATCCGGCAGAAGCTTCACGAGGAAGTCGTTGAGCATAAGGTCCAGGTGCCGGCAGCCGGATATTCGAGAGAGTGGTACAACTACATGTGGGTCGAGACCCCGGTACTGGAGAAGAACCAGGGGCTGAAGGGCAAGACAATCGGCCAGATTGCCAAGGAGCAGAACAAGCAGGTCATCGATGCCTTTCTCGACCTTGTCGTCGAAGAGAACCTCGATACCGGCTTCATGCAGTCGGAGAACAACGTCGACGACGAAGCGATGGCGAAGATCCTCACTTATCCGAACGCCATCGTCGGCCTGTCGGATGGCGGCGCGCATGTTCAGTTCCACGGAGGCTACGGCTACAGCACCCGGCTCTTGAGCGAGTGGGTGCGCGAAAAGCAGGTGATGACCCTCGAACACGCCGTTCGGCGGTTGACCTTCGACTCTGCCTCGGCGCTGGGACTCTACGACCGCGGGCTGATTCGACCCGGTATGGCCGCGGACATCGTGATCTTCGATCCTGATACGGTGAGGCCACTACCGGAAAGCGTCGTCCATGACTTCCCGGCCGGGGGGTGGCGCATGAAGGAGCCAGCGGCCGGCATCATGGCGACGATCGTCAACGGCGAGGTCCTGATGGAGAACGGCAAGCACAGCGGCGCTCTCCCCGGCCGCGTGCTGCGCAACACCTACTATCACGCCCACGCTTAACCTCACCCCGTCGGCTGACAAGACCGCCCGCAACATTGCGGGCGGTCGTGCTTTCCGACGCCTAACTAACTGGCGAGCCGGACGACATTGTCCTCTTGAAGGCGGCACATCCGGTCGAAAAATCCGCTGCGCCGGCGCAGCTCTGCTGGCGAGCCATCCTCGACAACGCGACCCTGCTGCAGCACGATGACGCGGTCGAACTTCGACACCGTCGATAGGCGATGGGCAATCGCCAGGACGGTGCGGCCCCGCATCAACACTTCGAGCGCCCGCTGGATTTCGTTTTCCGAAGCGCTGTCGAGTGCCGAGGTCGCCTCGTCGAGCACGACAATCGGAGCATCCTTGAGCAGGGCTCGAGCAATCCCGAGCCGTTGCCGCTGACCGCCCGAGAGCTTCATGCCGCGTTCGCCGACAATCGTGTCGTAACCTTCCGGCAGCGCCCGAATGAAGTCGTCGCACCGCGCTGCTCTCGCTGCGGCCAACACTTCCTCGTCTGTTGCCTCGGGTCTGGCATAGCGGATGTTTTCCAGCGCCGAACGATGAAATAGCAAGATGTCCTGCGGCACGACGGCAATAGCAGCGCGCAGACTGTCTTGCGTCATCGCGCGGATGTCCTGATCATCGATCAGCACCCGACCACCGTCGACGTCGGCCAACCGCTGCACCAAGCCGATCAAGGTAGACTTGCCGGCTCCCGAGGGCCCGACGAGCCCAACGCGCTGCCCCGGATCGATACGCAGGTTGAAGGCATCAAACACCTGGTGCCCTGAGGGGTAAGAGAAGGCGACTTCGTCGAACTCGATGCTGCCCCCGAGACGGATCAGCGGCCGTGCTCCCGGCTCATCCACGACCCTGTGATCCTCACCGATGACCTGGATCGAATCGGCAATGCGCGCGACGAATTGGGTCGCATTGACCAGGGCGAAGGCGAGATCACGCGACCCGTGCAGGATACGAAACGCCATCGCCAGCGTCAGGATCACGTCGCCGGGACTGACCCTCCCCTCGCTCCACAGATGCAATGTCCAGGCGAGCATGCCACCGGCCATTAGCCAAAGAGCAAGATCGTGCAACACGCGCATGCGTTCGACATACATGAGGCTATCGCGATGCGCGTTTTGCTCGATCCTGAGAAGCCGCTCAAAGCGGCCGCGCTCCCGCGTGCGCGCCGAAAAGGCCTTGACCACCCAGATGTTGGACAGCACATCGACCAGTTCGCCACCGACTTCGGCGGCACGATCGGCATGAAAGCGGTGCCGCGGCATGCCGCGTTGGCTCAGCCGGACGAGCGTGCCCGCCGCTACCAATACGAAGCCGAATAAAGCCGCGACCAAATGCCACTCTACGGTGGCGAGCATCGCGATGGCGACGCAGAAGTCGGCGCAGACCGGGGCAATATTGAAAAGCGCGGCCGAGAACACCTGCTGCACCGAATCCCCGGTCGAGGAGACTCGGTTGGCGAGGGAGCCGCCCATGCGATCGGAGAAATACCGGCTGCTATGCCCGCTGAGATGATTGAACAGGTCTAGCTTGGCTTCGGCCTTATCGACGAGAATGGCTCGGTAACCGAACCAGCTGCCGAAACGCCACAAGGCGCTTTCGCCTCCCAGCAGGGCAGCAAACAGGGCCAGAGCCCACCATACTCGAGCGATTTGCTGTGGCCCAGCGGCCATCGCGTCGACGATCAGCTTCAGGCCGAATTGCGCGACGCAGGCAAACGAGGCTGCTCCCAAGACAGACACCAGGGCAGCCGCGTGCAGGAATGGACGCCGCCTTATGTAGTGCCACAGAAACGCCAGCGGCCGGCGCGGGAATTCCGCGGCGCCGGGGGCGCCTTGTTGGCGAACCACTAACCTCAGCGGAGCGCTCGAAACGCGGCCCGTTCGATCCCACTTGGGGGTAATCGACCGCATCGCTCTGACAAATGTCATCGGCCCTCAATTCCTCTACAAACCACTTCGCATTCGTGCCTCTTCCCCTATCCTCCCCCTGCGCATTTGGTTCTCGAACCGGAACGAGGGCCTTATCGGCACCTGCGGTGATCCTCTGGTGGAATTGTCCCGTCAACGATGGGGCCCCGGGAACTATTCCCAGACGGATGCTCGTTTCTTGCAAGTCAGCTAAACGCGCATCGAGCGGGAGGTGAAAGAGCGACTAACCAAGCGCCTGAGCTCTATGTATTGCCGAATGTACAAATCCTGCGACACAGCGCCGCGCACCGGCACGGTATCTATCGTCTAAGTGTCAAGTGGTGTGTCGCTGTTCCTGATTATGGAGAAATGGAGCAAGCATGCGGATTGCTCAAATCGCGCCGTTGATGGAGGCAGTTCCCCCTAAGCTTTATGGCGGGACGGAACGGATTGTCGCCTATCTGACCGACGAGCTCGTTGCCCTGGGCCATGAAGTGAGCTTGTTCGCGAGCGGTGATAGCGTCACGACAGCGCGCCTCGAAGCCGCTTACCCGGAGGCACTGCGGCTCGATCCCACGATCCGCGATCACGTCGCTCCACTCGTCGCAATGCTCGAAACGCTCGCACAACGTGCGCGCGAATTCGACGTAATTCACTTGCACTGTGACTATTTGGCTTATCCGGTGCTGGCCCGAAGCGGCGTGCCGTTTCTCGCCACACTGCACGGCCGTTTGGATTTGCCCGAACTGAAGCTGGTTTACAGGGCCTTTGCCGACCTGCCGGTGGTGTCGATTTCCGATTCGCAACGCGAGCCGCTGCCGGAAGCGCGGTACGTGGCCACGGTCTATCATGGGTTGCCGGAGCAGTTGTTGCGGCCCGGCGACGGGGCCGGCGGGTACTTGGCGTTTCTCGGACGTATTTCGCCAGAAAAAGCGCCGGATCGAGCCATCCGCATCGCGGCTGGGGCCGGGATGAAGCTCAAGATCGCGGCCAAGATCGACCGTGTCGACCGGGATTATTTCGCCGCCGAGATCGAGCCGCTCCTTGCACAACCGCATGTCGAGTTTGTCGGTGAGATAGCCGAGCACGAGAAGTCCGAGTTTCTGGGCAACGCGGCCGGCCTGCTGTTCCCGATCGCGTGGCGGGAGCCGTTTGGCTTGGCGATGATCGAGGCGATGGCTTGTGGGACCCCGGTCATTGCGCTACGTAACGGATCGGTGCCGGAGGTGGTTGACGATGGGCAAACCGGCTTCATCGTCGATGACGAAGTGGCTGCTGCGCGTGCTGCCGAGGAACTCCACCTGCTCGACAGAACAGTCGTTCGCGCCGTATTCGAGCAACGCTTCACCGCAAGGCGGATGGCAGAAGACTATATTAAGGTCTATCAGAAGCTTATCGGAGCCTACAAGTAACAGCCGTTCACATTTTGGTTGCGTCCCGAGAGGAAAGTGACGCAATGCGCCTGATCCGCAATCTTTTCTTTAAGAGTCCGCGACTATCCCTTCTCGGTGGGAGCACGATTATAGCGGGTGCGTTATTTTTGGGCTATGCAGCGGCGCAAGCGCCGTCCAATCCTCCGACAAATCAGGCGACGGAGAATGTGGCACTCAACGGCGCCAGTCTCGACTATTTCCCGCGAGACCACCTCTTTCGGATTTTGGGGAAGGACGTGCTGAGCGCGACAGGGGAGGATATGGGGCGCATCGTCGACGTGCTGTTCGACGAAAAAGGGGAGCCGCACGCCGCGGTGATCGACTTCGGCGGGTTTCTTGGGATGGGAACCCGAAAAATTGCAATCAGCTGGAGCGTGCTGCGTTTTGACCTGGGAGAGAAGAAGAACGTAATCGCGCTCGACATCGGCCGCGAGCAACTGAAAGCCGCCCCTGAATACAAATACAGCGAGTCGGACAAACCAATCCCGGTGGTAGCACAGCCGCAGGTCGCGCCTCACGAGTCCGCTCCCGACCCCGGCCGGTGACACAATCCAGGACGATGACGCGATCGCTGTCGCGGATCGGGTCGTGGGTACGACCCGCTGCCGAGCCGATGACCCGCAGTCTGCGGGGACTCGATTGGTTGAACTTTTTTGTCGCGAATTTTCAAACCGGGTTCGGACCATTCATTTCGGTCTATCTCACCGGGGTCGGCTGGACCCAGGGCGCGATCGGCGCGGCGCTGAGCGCCGGCACTGTCGCCGGGATGGTCAGTCAGGTCCCCGGCGGAATTCTGGTCGATGCCGTACGCGGCAAGCGAGCGGCCGCCGCCGCGGCGATCGTAGCGATCATGGCGAGCGCGCTCATCATCGCCCTGTGGCCTGCCCTGTTGCCGATTGCCGTGGCCGAAGTACTGCACGCTTTCGCCAGTTCGGTCCTCGGCCCGGCGATTGCGGCATTGAGCCTCGCGCTGGTCGGCCACGGTGCCCTTGGCGAAAGGCTCGGCCGTAATGCCCGTTATTTGGCGATCGGCAACGCCTTTGCCGCCGGGCTTATGGGCACCTTCGGCTACTACGTTGGGGAGCGCGCCGTTTTTCTATTGACGGCGGCGCTTGGTCTACCGGCGTTGGCCGCGATCGAGATGATCCGAAACACCGATATCGCTTCTGCTAAAATCCGCCCCAGACCGGCTCCGACGTCAAAACCCGAAAAAAGCGGGTGGTCATGGAAGTTCCTTACAGACCGCAGACTGCTCGCCTATGCTGCGTGTGCCAGCCTGTTCCAACTTGGTAATGCGGCGATGCTGCCGATAGCGGCGGGGATGGTGACAAAGCGGGCCGGCAGCGAAGCGTCATTGGTGATCGCTGCTTGTATTGTCGCGCCACAGGCAGTGACGGCCGCCATTTCCCCCTGGGTCGGGCGGGTCGCCGAGGGTTGGGGCCGCAGACCGCTCTTGCTCCTCGGCTTTGCCGCGTTGCCGATCCGCGGCATGCTGTTCGCAGGCATCGCCGACCCGTATCTGATGGTCCTGATCCAACTCCTCGACGGATTAAGTGCGGCAGCCCTCGGTGTCCTAACCCCGCTTATCGTCGCAGACGTCACGCGGGATACCGGCGCCTACACGACTGCTCTCGGAGTGGTCGGGCTCGCGATTGGCGGCGGCGCGACCTTGAGCACCACTGCGGCCGGCTTGATTGCCGACCATCTGGGGAGCGAGGCTGCGTTCCTCGGCCTCGCCGTTGTCGGACTTTGCGCGACTCTCGTCGTCGGAACCTTGATGCCGGAGACGCGCCCCCCGGAAAATCACTCCGCTGCCATTAGCGGTGCCAACGGGCTGCCGGGTTTTTCTAGCTCGGCCGGAGATCCCTGATCGACCAGCCGCCCATGCTCCATGACCAAGACCCGGTCGAAGGCCGAGGCGAGGCGGGGGCGGTGAAGGCTCCACACCAGGCTGCGCTCGGCGAACTCGGCCTTTAGCCGCTCGAGGAGCGCAGTCTCTGTCGTGCCGTCGAGCACCGCCGTCGCATCGTTGAGCGCCATCAGATCGGGGCGTTTGAGGACGGCGGCGGCGATCGCCAGCTTTTGACGCTGAACTTCCGACAAGCGGGAGCCGCCGGTACCGACCGGATAATCGAGCCCGACCTCGATCAGAATGCGGCGCAAACCGAGTTCGTCGAGCACTTCCGTAATCGAGGCGTAGACACGCTCCCGACCCCCCGACTCGCCACGCACGATCGTGCCGAACAGGACGTTCTCCTGCACCGAGGCTGCGGCATTGTAGCGTTCGGGGTCGAAGAACTCGACCGAGCCGCTCAGCTCCTCCGGCAGCCCCGCCGCGAAAGCACGCCGCGCCTCCAATATCCGCTGCTGCATTTTTTCATCGATGAGGTCGAGCGGGTCGCGGGCGGCCACCAATTTAAACGCCAGTGACAGGAGACGCTCTCGCGGGGGCTGCAGCAGGTTCTGCACACCGGCTATTTCCATGCGCTTTAGGATTCCCTCAAAGACCGGCAGATCGTCGGCGCTGATGAAGGAAAACTCGTCAAACAGCACATGTTCGGGGTGCAACCCGGTAAACAACTCGATCATCATCCGGGCTACCCCGGCGCCCACTTCGAGGAGATCGTGAGTAAGCCCGACCTCGTCGAGCACCTTTTGAACATAGGCATTTCGGGCAAGCCCATCGCCCTCGAAGGCCGGTCCGATCGGGGTGCCGAAAAGCAGATTGACGGAAATCGGAGAATTGGCGTTGTAACCGTCAGGGTCGAAGCGCTCGACGAGATGCGCAAGATCATCGGCTGAAAGTCGTTCGGCCAGCACGCGGCGCGCTTCGAGGATACGTTGCGCGGCTTCAGGCTGCCGGTCCTGATCGAGCCGCCCGCGCAGTCCGAAGAGGTGGACGTCCTCGTCGAGATCGACGAGGCGCAGCACCTCGACAATGCGCGCGTCGAGTTCGGCGGAGTCGGCCACTCCGGCCTGTCGGTAGTCGACCCAATCGGCGGTGACATCGAATTCGCTATTGCCTGATTTGCGTGCCTCGTCGACCACACGGCCGCGGGTCTGTCCTCCGGCCAGACGGTCGTCGGGTATCCGCTGCGACCTGTGGCGAAGGCCAAGGAGTAGATTGTCCCGAACGCTCGTCGAAAAGAGATAGGTGATCGGCCCGACATACCCGATCCGGCGGCCCGAGACCGTGAGCGGCAGGCTGTTGATATCGGTTTCGCCGATCAGAAGCCGCCCGCTTGTCGGTGTGACAAGCCGAGGAAACAGTTGCGATACGAGATTTCTGCCACTGTTGCTCTGGCCGACGACCGCCACATCGGTACCGAGCGGTAACTCAAAGCTGACCCCTTCGAGCAAGGGGATGCCATCGCTGTCTACGACACTGATGTTACTCGCATTTATCTCGCCGTGAAACGGCTCGACCTCGTCAGGCTCTTCGAGCAGCAAACGGCGATCGAGCATCTCCGGAACATTGAACTGCTCGACTACCTGCTCGTATTTGATCGCCACGTCCTGCTGGTTTTGATAGAAGTCGAGTAGTTCCTTCCATGGCGACGATATATCCTTAAAGGCGGCGAGCACGGCGACCAGCGCGCCAAATGAGAGTTGACCTTTGATAACAAAATATCCGCCGATCAGGAAGAACAGAAACGGCGTGAAACTACCGATCAGATTATTCAGAAACTTCACAAAAAACTTGCGATTATACATCTCGAATCGAATGTCGTAAATCTCACCCAGGCGGTAAGAGATGTCGGCCAGCTGGTGGGCGGCGGCGTCATTGGCGCGAATTTCGGTTCGGGCGGCGATGGTCTCGGCGATACGGTCCGAGAGCACACGCATCTTGCGCACCCGTTCGCGCCCGAGGCGGCGAATGATGCGCTGCATCTTGGGGATTAGGTAGCCTTGCAGCGGAAAGAATGCGACGGCGGCGGCGCCGAGGACCGGGTCCTGCACGAACATGAAGACAAAAATCGTCAACAGCGTGCCGCCCTGCGAGATCGGCAGCGCGAAAGCGTCGCCGATAAAGCCGCCGACCGGCTCCAGTTCGCCGGTGATCATCGCAATGACCTGGCCAGTGGCAGTCCGGTCGAAATGACTCGAGGGAAATCGTAGCACCCGCTCATAGAGCTGATACCGCAGCCGGCGTAGCATTCGCTCGCCGACCTGCCCCTTCTTTACGTTAAGGTGCAGCTTGAACCATCCGTTGATCAAGACGAGTGCGAGAAAGATGCCGCACAACAACAGAAGGTACCAAAGTTGATTTAAATCGAAACCCCAGAAGTGTTGTGGGAATTCTTTGCCGGAGATCGCGCGATTGACGATAAGCTTGGGGAGATCCAAAGAGTAATAGAGGAAAGGAAAAGAGAGCAGCGTGACGACGACTAGATAAATCTGCTCGCGCAGGCTGTAATGCAGAATGTAACCGTAGATCGAAGGATCGAGCCCATCGGTCCCGCCTTTTGGGAGCAGGCGACGCAACGACGCGGGGACCGGCGGCCACAGCGATTTTATCGACGCGGTGAGTTTTCGGAGTAGTCGCATCGGCTGCTCTCTAGTCTTTGGCACGGCCAAGCGATCCGGCATCGCGCATCAACACCGGCCAATTGGCCCTGTTCCTGGGCAGATAGTCGCGCCACTTGGAGCGCGGGAGGGGTATCGAGGCATCTCCGCAGGATTTGATCACACGCGCGCTATCGAGCGAAGAGTTCCGCTAACAGCTGCCGCAGCAATCTTTACCGCGAGGTTCATCCTAATTTGTCGGTTATCGTATCGCCTTTGAATTTGATCGAAACGGGCACTTGGCCTCACCGCATGGGTGTCGGCAAAGGGGATGCGCCGCTCTGATCACGCGGCGCGAGCGTCAGCAACAAGATCACGCCGCTTCGACAAGAGCCGCGCGCTCGCCCCGACCAACTGGTACTCTGGTCGCGTTGGCGACTCTCGACGATCAGAATCCGGTGCCAACGTCCGATGGTGCTGCTGCGTAGTTAACGCAGGTGGCGGTTCGAGGGAATGTCCGTTTCCCGCTCAATCGTCACGGCGCCAGTCAATTTGTCAACCTGCCGGTCGAGACAAACGAACCAGCGGGCAGGAGCGGCTGAACAGGGCAAAGTCACCCGACCGCCGACGGATCACGGCGGCGTGTTCCCCGAGCGCCCATCGCCTCTACCCGGACAGGCCGGCAGCGAATTTGTCCATCGATCTGGGCTCCGCCTAACGTTGGTGGGAGATGCAGCCAAGTTAGGCTTTTGTCGATGTGCCAGCTCACGAAGCCTTCGTTCACGCCATCCTCGCTGGCGTGGGCCGGCTCGATTTGTCGTAATCGTTGTCGCGGCCAACAACGGCCCGAGCGCCGTAGACGCGTGAGTCCCTGCAAATCATCGACTTTCCGGGGGTGGGGGCATCGTCGCGCTTGGCAATGTGATCTGGTGGGCGCTGAAGGAATTGTCGACGTC
>Ga0306923_10007875_pt1 | contig 10654 bp, 12 predicted proteins | sample sta12Can44000108_FD_203841 | JGI IMG/M metagenome (GOLD analysis project Ga0306923, IMG submission 203841) | Lab enrichment of tropical soil microbial communities from Luquillo Experimental Forest, Puerto Rico - statanox.12C.anox.44.000.108 (v2)... | ecosystem: Environmental > Terrestrial >...
GTGTGGCCGGAATTCAGAATCCCCCGACGCTCTTCGTTGTCATTAACAAAGGTGTCAACCTCATCCAAAAGCAGGGTTGGACCATAAGTCTCCACCGTCCGATAAATGGCAGCACTAGAGATATTACTTGCTGACAACGAACGATAGGCCACCCACTCCAAGACAGATTGCAGCCGGGTTTTGCCGCACCGTTTCTCCGGGGAGGTCAATGTGAGAAATGGCAGGGTGTCGATTGTTTCGGAGTCGGCGAAATAGGTTAGCAAACCCCACAGCACGATGGTGAAAATGCTGTAGTCATCCAAAACGACATGTTTGCGGTAAAGCTCGATTAAATCCTGAATAAGCGTGTTAACGTCGACGGGGCCAGGCCAAGGCTCGAATGTCTGAAAGATGATTTTGCGAGACCGGCTTTCGGTTTCGGCTCCGGCTTGGCGCAGCGCATCGACCCTAATTCCCAGAGGCTCGTGAAGTTCTTTGCAGAACTGGTCGCGCTGCGGCGTCGTCAAGGCAACCTTTTCCAACTCACTAACAACCGCGTCGAGGTCGATGGTATTGTCTTTGCTGAGCGAACTCTTGAAGGGCTGAGCATCCTTCAAAAGCAGTTGGACGATATTTTCGCGGGTCTGGTCTGGCTCTTCTTTGGTAGCGTTAACTAGATAGTCATCTATCCCCTTGCCTACGTTCTCGTCCCAGGAAGTGAGACGGAACACCTCTGCCCCGGCTGCTCGTAAGAGAAACCATAGCCTAATTTCGGCCAGCCTAACCTGAGGGTTCGAAGAGGCGTCAGCATCGAAGCACAAAAACACTTTCCGACCGCGCACCCCCAGCTCGATCAACTCTTTGCGCAGAACCAGTTTGCCGCTGGGCGCCGCCTCTTGCGCCCCAAATATGCCATTGAGTCCAATGGCAAGAGCACCAGCTTCAACCAGTACCAGCGCCTTTATCGGTCCCTCGGTGAGGATTAAAGGATTAACTGATTTACCATGTCACGCCAGACCCGTAATGGGATGTAAGGAATCCCGGTAGGTATCCCGGATTTCGTCGTGGGCGAAACGAATTTGGGTTTTCCGCCTATCGTCGGCAGTCCTCGCCCGAGCCAAGAAACCCTTTCGCGTTCTTTATTGTATAGAGAGAACCACAAAACCTCAGTTGCAAACGTCCAGAGCGGAACACACCCCACTCCGAGACGCTCCTCGGTCCGAGCACGCTCTGGGTGCAAGTCAAACTCGATACCGTTGACTCGGGCAACATCGAGCGACAACCCGCGATCAAGTAAATATTTTTCGCATTCCATCGCGACCCTTTGAGCAGGCGAGATTAGGATTCGCAACTAACACGCTCACTGGACATCCAGGCTTACGGGCTCTCCTCGAATTATCGCCCGTCCCTTTATTAGGCTCACTGTTTGGCCCGGGCCTCCAGAAAGGCGATCAAGTCAGTCTTCAAGATCCTGACGGTACGTTTGCTGATCGCACTGGCTCGGAGCTGTCCGCTACTAACGAGTTCGTCGATCTTGCGAACTCCCAGGCCGAGATGATAGGCGACTTCCTCTTTGGAATAAGCGAGTTTATCGGGAGAGCCAAAAGGCTTCGGCTTATTCTTCTGACCCTTTGCTTTCCCGCCCCGCATGAGGTGGGCTACGTTAGATGGTTTTTCGGTGACACATTCAGGCATGCCGTACTATTGCAAAATCCAAAACGGCATTCCTCCAGCCTCCAGATCTGTGACAATCGCCAAACCGGTTCTATTAGCTGCCAAAAAAGCCTGTCCGATCGCCAAACCGTTCCATCTCATCGCCAAAATGCGGATACCGATCGCCAGGATACGTTCGCGAACTGTCAACCGACTATTTCAAACTTTCCGCGATGTTGCCGCATATCGGACCCAAAGAATGAATCTGCGGTAGAGCAGGAGGTCGTGGCGCGTGAATCCGCCAAATTGGCCATCAGCGCAGGCAAGTCGGAAATCTCCTCGCTCCGCGTCATCTCTTGGTGTCGGGACCGTATCCCTGTCAGCATGGCGGGCAAAGAAGTCTTTGGCGTCTTCCTCTGACAAACCAATGAATGACATGGCATTGGCGTACACCTTTCTGGCGCGTTCCGGTCGACTCTGTCCGGTGATCCACTTCAAACCTTCGTTAAAGGTCAGATGCTCGGGCACCGTCCGGCGTTCTTGTTCTTCCCTTGCCCGCTCCGTCAGCCCTCCTTCAATTAGCTCCGAGCAAGTCTCAAGCAGGTTCAGAGCGCGGACAGAGGCGTTATGATTGCACTCGTCGGGTTTTCGCATTCGAGTTGTGAGCCCAGCCAGCTGGTAGGATTCCTCCGAGAAAAGGCGCCCTTGCCCCACAAAGGCGCTACCGTTGCTGCCACGCTGGCCCTTCGAATGGATCGCGCTGCCAAAATAGCGTTGTGATGCACCCTTACGCACAGGCTTGCTCCAGTTGAAGAGGCACGACGTTGCCGACCTCTTTGGCCGGTCGTATTTGCCAGTAGCGTTCCGCCTCTTCCGGCGTGACGACTTCGCGGTAATGGTCAAACAGCATTTTCGTGGTCCGATGCCCCAACTGGAGAGCGAGCTCGTTGAAATCACCGTGCTTGGCCAGATGGTAGGACGCGAAGGAGTGCCGCAACCCGTTGTTTACCCACTTGACACAGATGACTTGGCAGAGACTCCTGATCGCAAGATAAAATCGGCCTTCGCTTTCAGCCCAGACCATGCCTGTGCGGCCAGAGAAGGGGACCAGCCATTGAGCAAGATTGTTCGAAACATCGATAAGGCGACGTTGGGAGGTTTTTGATTTCCGAGCCGTCACCTCGATATATCCACGCTGCAGATTCACCTGTTCCCATTCCAATCGGAGAAGCTCGGCAGTCCGAATCCCTGTGAACGCTTGAATAGCCAGGCACGCTCTTAGGTCGCCGCTTGCCGATTCCAGAAGCCTTTGAAGCTCCTCCGGGCTAAAGATCATGACCGGCTCGTCTGGAATTGTGATTTCGTCGATGTTCGCTAGGGGATTCTTTTCGAGATAGCCGTTTTTAACCGCATAGCCAAACAACGCCGAAATCCTGCCACGGACGTTGTTAACGGTCCACGGCGCGACATCCAGCGAATAAAGCCACTTTTTAAGTTCATCGATGGCGATGGTTTTGATCTGACGCGTGCCAAAGGTTTGAGCGAAGCGTGCCAGGCGCACTCGCATGTCATGCTGGTGACGTTCGCTTCGGCGTTTGAGTTTTATCTCGGCCAGATACTCATCGATCAGGGTCTGAACAGTCGCGTTTTTGTCAGTAGCCCTCAGAAAATTGAGGTAATGGTCAAGGGCATCACCCAATGATTTGTCGAAGGGCCGAAGCTCTTCCTGTGCCCGGAGCGCGTCGATGCGCAACTGGTCAGGCAACTCCAGCGCCTTGAGTCCTTCGCGCCTCAGTTGGAGGTTAAGCCGTGCCAACTCTGTTTCGGCCTCAGCCTTGGTCCGAAAAAATTTTCGCCTTCGTTTGCCGTTGACCTGACCAAGTTCCACACAGAAGCGGTAGGCGCCTTGGCGGCAGGGTTTAAGTTCCAACAAATGCCGTCTCATTGCCGTTATTTGTTGCCACGGCGGACAGCAATTGTCAAAAACTTGTCAACGGCTTTTAACCGCATCCGCAGACGATTGCCTGCGGATCAAGCACCAGAGCTGCTCTCCCTCGATTTTTTTCGCGACATAAGTAGCGGATTGTCAGTCCGCTTCCGTTCCTCTGGGGTGAGAAATTCGCGGAGTTTGGCCTCAATTTCCGCAATGGTTTCTGTGGAAGTGTGAAAGCCGTGCTCCTGGTCGTAATCGTGTATTAATCGCTCATAGGCGTGGCAGAGGATCGCCAACTGGGCGAGCAGATAAACTGGAATCACCGCTTCGCCCTCTTTTACCGGGCACATTCGCCGGGCCAGAGAACGCAGATTTTCGGCAGTGAGCGCGAGTTCCTCTCTCTCAACGGCAGTCGTCTTGGGATCATGAATTTGAACCGAGATGTCCTGGATCGCGTAGTCGATCTCGATACTGAACCGAACGTGGTTTTCTCCTTCAAAGGAAAAGTATTCCACGGCGTCGCCTCGATTTGACGCATACAGCTCGACACCGCGCCGGCGCACATCGGTGAGCCAGTTCCCAACCATAGTTTGAAGTGTCTCCGAAGAGCCGGCCATTTCTGTCTTGTAGTGTAAGAATTTTCGCGGCTGGCCTGGCAGCCGCTCTCATCTGAGGTTACGGACGTGAGTCAAGATAATCTCATTCAGGAGGTGTCAAATTCGAAAAAACTGCCAGGCCACAAGCCTCCCAGAAGGACGCAGCGCAGCGTAGCCGCAACCAACGAGGGTCAAGCGACCGCAAATAGATCCATCATGGCTCGAAGAGCGAGGGAGGATCCATTCGTGGTTAGAAGGTGTGACCAAAACGGCGCCTGGCCCAGGCGCCCTACAAGAGCCTCGAATTTCCAATTTATGTTTGTAGGGCGCGTGGGTCACGCGCCAGAAAAACTGGTCAGCCGCCGGAAATCTCAAACAAGCCCGAGATTGCATGAAGATCGTCGTCATGCAATATCCGGGTTAGACTTTCCGTCTCGATGCAAACCATAACCCGGAGACCGGCGCCACGACAGGCTCGCGATCCTGTTACCCTGGCATCCTGGGTGTGTGTGGGAATCGCGATGTTCCTTGTGCTTTATCTGCACCTTTTACCGGCTTTGTTTGCCGGCTTGATTGTTTATGAACTGGTCCATGCCGTGGCGCCGCTCCTGGAGAAGCGTCTGGCCGGGAAGCGATCCCGGTTGTTCGCCTTGGCCGGGCTCTCCACTGTTACCATCGGCGTTTTGATACTCCTTATCGCGGGCACGATTGCCTTTTTCAGGAGCGATACCGGAAGTTTGCCCGCGCTGACCCACCAGGTGCAGCACATTCTCACGGATGCGCGCACCAGGTTGCCTCCCTGGCTGGTGGAAAACTTGCCCGGCAACTCGGATGAGCTCAGGGTAATGGCCCTTGGCTGGCTCGACCAGCATTCCAAGGAAGTGCAGGTCGTGGGCAAGGAAGCAACCCACATTTTTGTGCGTGTTCTCATCGGCATGGTAATCGGCGCTCTGGTTTCTTTGCGGGAGGGTCAGCCGGTCCAGCATCTGAAACCGTTGGCCCAGGCGTTGCTCGAGCGAGTAGTCCGATTCGCAGAGGCCTTTCGAAAAACCATCTTCGCCCAAGTGAGAATCTCCGCGCTTAACACTTCCCTCAGCGCAGTGTTCCTCTTAGTGGCGCTACCGATTTTCGGCATTCATCTGCCGCTGGCGAAGACCTTGATTGCCATCACCTTTCTGGCGGGGCTGCTCCCCATTATCGGCAACCTCATTTCGAATAGCCTCATAGTCATTGTCAGCTTGTCGATTTCCATCCAGGCGGCGATCGCCGCCCTGGTCTTTCTGGTTCTTGTCCACAAATTGGAATATTTCCTCAATGCCCGGATCGTCGGTTCGAAAATTCATGCCCGTGCCTGGGAATTGTTGCTGGTCATGGTTGCTATGGAGGCGGCTTTCGGACTTGCCGGATTGGTCGCTGCGCCATTCTATTATGCCTACATCAAGGCTGAACTATCCGAGGCGAGATTGATTTAGTCCGCGCGCATTTCCATGCTGAAGGTCTTGAATCATCCGCTTGCTGAACACCTGGTTACACACCTGCGGGACAAAACTACCAAGCCGGCGACGTTTCGCACCCTTACCTATCACATCAGTTTGTTACTTGCCTTGGAGGCGACGCGCGATCTGGCTACGCAATCGGTTCGCGTGGAGACGCCGCTCGAATCCTGTCCGGGCCGCGTTCTGTCAGCGCCGCTCGTGGTGGTGCCGATCCTGCGGGCTGGCCTGGGCATGGTGCAGCCATTTACCGACCTTTTCCCGAGCGTCAGCATCGGCTACATAGGCCTGGAGCGCGATCACAAGACCGCCATCGCCCATAGTTACTATTGTAAACTCCCGCCGTTGAGCTCGGAGCCGGTGATTGTCGTGGATCCGATGCTGGCGACCGGTGGTTCCGCGGTAAAGACAATCACAGTCTTGCGCGAGAACGGTGCGCGCGACATCAGGTTTGTTTGTATTGTCAGTGCGCCGGAAGGCATCAGGGCGGTCGAAGGGATTGATCCCGCGCTGCCTGTGTTTACCGCCGCCCTGGATCGCGAGTTGAACGAGAGAAAATATATTCTGCCCGGGCTCGGAGATTTCGGGGATCGGCTCTACGGAACCTGACCCATGGCATTTGAGCTTTCCTCCATTGAGGCGCGAGTCCTCGGTTGTTTGCTCGAAAAGGAGCGAACAACACCGGAGTACTACCCGCTGACTTTGAACAGCCTGATTGCAGCCTGTAACCAGACAACGAACCGGGAGCCGATCACCAGTTATGACGAGACAACCGTCGAGCAAGGCCTCGACGCTCTGCGTCAGAAGAAGCTGGCGATGGTTGTTCACAGCGCTGGGGCGCGAGTTCCCAAGTACCGTCACAACCTTTTCGATCATTACATCTTGCGGCCTCCCGAAAGTTCAGTCCTGTGCGTGCTGCTGCTGCGTGGGGCTCAGACGGCGGGCGAACTACGATCGCGTACGGAGCGAATGTGTGGTCCATTGACACTGCCTGAGATTGAGACTTGCCTCGAGGAACTTGCTCGCGGCGAAGACCCGCTGGTTCGGGCGCTGCCGGCCCGCCCTGGACAGAAGGAAAGGCGATTTGTGCAACTCCTCGCGGGTGAGCCGGAAATCACGGAGCCAGCTGTGAGCCTGCCGGTAGGCGCCGGCCAGGTGCCGGAGAAATCACGTCTCGATGCGCTTGAAGGAGAGGTCAACTCACTGAAAGCCGAGCTCCAGGCGCTTCGGGAAGATCTGGCGAACTTCAAAAACCAGTTTGGAGTTCCGGGCGAAACCGGAAATCAACCGTGAGCTTTTTGCCGTCCAGATCCAGCTGAGATGCGGTTGGCTGACTCTGCGAGATTACTTTGCCGCGACGGATAACAAACAACCGATTCGACCGCAATCGAATGGCTTCTTCGAGGTCCGCAGCTTGCAGGATAACCATGTCCGCTGCTTTTCCTGGAGCCAGCCCATAGGCCTCCAGGCCCATGGCGCGCGCGCCGTTTTCAGTGATGGCCGCGAAAATCTTCTCCAACTCGCCACGACGGGTCATGTGCGAAACGTGAAGACCCATTTGCGCGACTTCCAACATGTCGCAGGAACCCAGGCCGTACCATGGATCCATCACGCAATCGTGCCCGAACGCAACGTTAATTCCCTGGGCCATCATCTCCTTGACCCGCATCAGTCCGCGTCTCTTGGGATAGGAGTCATGTCTTCCTTGTAACACAATGTTTGTCAGCGGATTCGCCACGGCGTGGATATTCGCTTCTGCCATCAACGGCAACAATTTCGAGGCGTAATAATTGTCCATCGAATGCATCGAAGTCAGATGAGACGCGGTCACGCGACCCTGCAGCCCAAGGCGCTGGGCGTGGAACGTTAGAGTTTCGATATGGCGCGAGAGCGGGTCATCGTTTTCATCGCAGTGCATGTCCACCCGCGTGCCTCGTTGGCAGGCAATTTCGCACAACGCCCGGATCGATTCAGCTCCCTCCAGCATGGTCCGCTCGATATGCGGAATTCCGCCGACCACATCCACTCCCTTATCCAGAGCCCGTCGCAGGTTGCCGGCGGCGCCCGCCGACCTCAGGTAACCATCCTGGGGAAAGGCAACTAACTGAATATCGAGGAACGGAGCGAATTCACGCTTGATCTCCAACAGAGCTTCAGCTCCCAGCAGTCGGTCGTCACAAACATCAACATGGCTTCGCATCGCCAGCGTTCCCCGGGCGATCGCCCAATGACACAATGAGCGGGCGCGTTGCTTGATGCTGTCAACGGTCATAATGGCTTTGTGTTCGCCCCAGATAGCGATTCCCTCGAGCAGAGTTCCACTTTCGTTAAAGCGTGGTTGGCCCAGACTCAGCGCGGCATCCAGATGAAAATGGCTGTCGACAAAAGGAGGGGAGGCCAGTTGACCCGCTGCATCGATCTTCCGATTAGCCTCGGCTTCAATCGGCTTAGCCGATACCTCGACGATCTTGCCGTCTTTGATGGCGATACTGACGTCTTTCCGGCCGTCAGGAACACTGGCGTGATGAATCAGCAGGTCTAGCACACTTCGTGATCCGACCACGGCTCCGATTCGACATGCCGCAACTCTTCAGGTCTAACAATTTCGAGTCCGCTGGCACTGGTCTCAATAACGACGCGACCGTTAGGACTTACCCAGGCGTGCTGCCGAGTGGGAACACGGATCGAGCGCCCTGCGCCAGTATGGATCGTGAACGGTCGCCAATTGTCTGCCTGTAACAGTTCCTTGATGCGATCAATCATGCTTACGTGAGAGGTAGAGTAACCCGTTAGGCAGAAAGAATCCAGGAGTCAGAAGGTATCGGCGCAGGCGCCGATACATTCTTCTGAATTCCTTGATAAGCAGCCTTTACCGGTTAATCGGTAAACCGATATGATCATCGTCACTGGAGGCAGTGGAAAAGCAGGCCGGGCTTGTATCCGGGAACTGAAAGAGCACGGGCACGAGGTAACAAGCGTCGACCAGATGCGACCGGCTGGAAGTGATGTCCGGTTCAGCCTGGTAAATCTCACCGATTTCGGGCAGACAATGGCGGCGCTGAGCGCGATTGACGAGCGCGTAGCTGAAGTCAGCGGCGTGGTGCATCTTGCCGCCATCCCGGCGCCTGGTCTGGCTCCGAATCACGTGATCTTTGAAACGAATATGCTCAGCACCTATAATGTCTTTGAGGCGGCACGCCAGCTTGCGATCACGAACATCGTGTGGGCCTCGAGTGAAACGGTGCTCGGACTTCCCTTCGCTACTCCGCCGCCCTATGTTCCCGTCGACGAAGAATATGCCGGCCGGCCTGAGTCAGCTTATTCACTTTCGAAGCTCCTTGGCGAAGAGATGGCAAAACAATTCTGCCGTTGGGATCCAGAGCTCAAGATTTTCGGGCTCCGTTTCTCGAACATTATGGAACCCGAGGACTACGCCGCCTTCGCGGACTTTCAGGACGACGGAAAAAAGCGTAAATGGAATCTCTGGGGCTATATCGACGCACGCGACGCGGCCCAGGCAGTCCGCCTTGCCCTCGAGTCAAAGCTCAAGGGCGCCGACGTATTTATTATTGCCAACGCGGAAACCGTGATGGCCGCTTCGAACGAAGAACTCCTGCGCCAGGAATTTCCAGAGGTGCCGCGTAAGCGCGCCTTTGCTGCTAACGAAACCCTGCTCTCGATCGAAAAAGCATGCCGCGTTCTCGGTTATGCGCCCCGGTTCGGCTGGCGCGCCTCGGCGGAAGCCAGGGGGTGAGAGGGCCTGCCGCGACGAAGCCTTGGCGAAGTCGGGTGAGAGGTAGGGAGGGCGCTGCAAGCGCCGAGCCAATGGGAGCCTAGCGCGTAGCCCTAGGTAACCGTAAGCAGAATCTAGGCGATCAATCCCGCTTCCTTGAAGCTGAAGTAACCGGGTTGCCCAGTCTGCCCGGCCCCGATTATCACGTGGTCGAGCAAGGAGATCTGAAGCAGCTGCGCGGCCTCGGCCAGTCTACGGGTGAGACGGATATCGGCTTCGCTGGGACGCGGGTCGCCCGAGGGGTGGTTATGGACGACGACAATGGCGTAAGCAGAGAAGGTGATGGCAGGCTTAAAAATCTCCCTGGGATGCGCCAGGCTCTCGTTCAGGGTTCCTTTCGAGACTTCCTGGACGGCAATCAGCCGGTATCGGGTATCCAGCAAAACGGTTCTCAGGGATTCCCGGTCGAGCATTCTAAGCTCGTGAGCAAGCAGGCGATGGATGGCAATTGGCGAATCCAGCGGCTCGGCTCCGAACTCTTCAGCAGCCAGCCGTGTACCCATGGCAAAGGCGGCAGTAAGTTGAATCGCTTTGGCTGAACCCATCCCTTTAAGGCGGGCGAGTTCGCTAACAGAGGCCCGGGCGATCTGCGCCAGGGAGCCGTAGCGCTCGAGGAGCTGGTGCGCAAGCTGAACGGCGTTCCAGCCGCGCGTTCCAGTCCGGATTAAAATCGCGAGGATTTCAGCATCGGTCAAAGCGGCAACGCCGCGCGTGAGCAATTTCTCGCGGGGCCGCTCCTGGGGAGGCAACTCATGGATCGTCGGGGTGCGCACGGGGGTCAGAACATGCGCGGAAAATGTTACGCAGCGGCCGCAAACTGATCAACGGTATTCGAAAGAAAATTCCCAACTTCCTGCATGGCCAGGACGAATTTGTTGACTGGAAGCCCCTGCAGACCGGCCTGGGCGTCAGTAACCAGGCCTTTCGTCGCTTCCACCGCTCGCCGCAGGGAGCCGGACTGGATGACCGCTTGGCCAAGCCGGGCCAGCTCGTCGGAACGGCTGCGTAAAAGGACTTCGCTGAATCGATGGTGATCGTCGCGGCCGACACTTTCCAGAAGGTAAAGGACCGGAAGCGTAAGTTTTCCTTTGCGCAGATCCGATCCGAGCGTCTTGCCCGCCTTTTCCTCCGTGCCCGCAATATCCAGGCAGTCGTCGTAGATCTGGTAGGCCGTTCCGAGCTTAAGACCGAAGATTTTCAACGACGT
>Ga0306923_10007878_pt1 | contig 10653 bp, 9 predicted proteins | sample sta12Can44000108_FD_203841 | JGI IMG/M metagenome (GOLD analysis project Ga0306923, IMG submission 203841) | Lab enrichment of tropical soil microbial communities from Luquillo Experimental Forest, Puerto Rico - statanox.12C.anox.44.000.108 (v2)... | ecosystem: Environmental > Terrestrial > Soil...
ACGGGCGACTCGCGGTGCTCGAGCTCTTTCACGGACCGACAGCGGCCTTCAAGGACTTCGGTGCCCGCTTCCTCGCCGCCTGCTTTGCGCGACTGCGGGAGGGCGCCGACCGCACCGTGACCATTCTGGTCGCAACCTCCGGTGACACCGGCGGCGCGGTCGCGGCGGCCTTCCACGGCCGGCCCGGCATCGAGGTGGCGGTGCTGTTCCCGAAGGGGCTGGTCTCGCCCACACAGGAGCAGCAGCTCACCTGCTGGGGAGGCAACGTCCGCTCGCTTGCGGTGCGTGGCACATTCGATGACTGTCAGCGCCTCGTGAAGGCGGCCTTCCTCGATCCGCAGCTCATTCAGCAGCGTGTGCTCTCTTCCGCCAACAGCATCAACCTCGGACGTCTGCTGCCACAGAGCGCGTACTACGCTGCGACCAGTCTCGCGGTGTGGCGCCGCTACGGTGAGCCGGCTTCCTTCATCGTGCCGAGCGGCAACCTCGGCAACGCGCTCGCCTGTCTGTGGGCGCGCCGCGCAGGCCTGCCGATCGGGGAGGTGCTGCTCGCGCACAACGCCAACCGCACCGTGCCGGACTTCCTCGCGAGCGGCGCATGGCAACCACGCCCGAGCATCGCGACGCTCGCCTCGGCGATGGATGTCGGTGACCCGAGCAACATGGAACGTCTGCGCGCGCTCTACCCACGGCTCGAGGATCTGCGCGCGGCGCTGAGCGCCTGCTCGGTGAGCGACGAGGAGATCCGCGCCCGCATCCGCGCGGGCTTCCGCGACTACGGCCAGATGTGGTGCCCGCACACCGCCACCGCCGCGGAAGCCTGGGAGCGGCTTTCGCCCGCACGGCGACGCGAGCGCCGCTGGGTGCTCATGTCGACCGCGCACGCCGCGAAGTTCCGTGAGATCGTCGAGCCGCTCATCGGTCGCGAGGTCCCGGTACCCGAGACACTGGCGCGCCTGTTTGCGCGCCCGGCACAGTACATCGAGATCGACGCAACACTCGCAGCGCTGCGCAACGTGCTGCAGAGGGAGGGGTGAAGGTGGAGGAGCTGCAGAGACTTCCGCCGGCGGTGTGGCTGTCGATCCTCGCGGCGGCCGCGTTCGGCTTCCTGCTCTTCTGGGCCTGGCGCTGGTATCGCCTGTACCGCGCGCGCAAAGCGCTGCACGCCGCGGTCACCGCGGGCTGCGCCGATCATGTAAAGGATTCGCTGGTGCCCGACGGTATGGGTGGATCCTTTCACGTCGACTTCCTGCTGCTCACCTTGAACGGGGTGGTGGTGATCGACCTGCGCGATGTGAAAGGCAATATCTTCGGTGGCGATCAGATGGCGGAGTGGACGGTGATGGATGGCGCGCGGCGTTTCACCTTCCCCAATCCGCAAAGCGCGCTCTACGACCGCATCGCGGCGGTCAAGGCGGTGGCGGGCGACGTGCCGGTCGAGGGTCGCATCGTCTTCACGCGCCGCGGTCAGTTCCCGAAAGGACTGCCCAAGTGGACACTGATGCTCGATGCGTTGCGCGCGGAGTATCCGGCGGCCGACTTCGAGTCGCCCGCGGACACCATGGCGCGCTTCCGCGACGGCTGGCAGAGCCTGCGGGGTGCGGTGAGGCCGAGCAACATGGCCGGCATGAGATAACTCCAGATGCGCGCCGGCTATCCGCTCAAAGCGTTTTGGCGTGGTCGGCGAGGACCAGCGACACGCAGGCGGTGAGCTTCTTCGTGTAGTCGATGTGCAGGAACTCGTTCGGGCCGTGCGCGTTGGCGTGCGGGCCTAACACTCCGGTGATGAAGAACTGTGTGCGCGGAAAGCGCTCACCCAACATGCCCATGAAGGGGATCGTGCCACCGCAGCCGATGTTCACCGCGGTCTTGCCGTACACCGCGCACGAGGCACGCGCGATCGACTCTTCGAGCCAGGGGGCGAAAGCCGGCGCATTCCAGCCGCCATTGGCGGAGGGCTGCTCGAAGCTCACCTGCGCGCCGTAAGGAGGCTCGCGCTCGAGCGCCTCGCGCACCGCACGCTGCGCCCGCGCAGCGTCGCACGTGGGCGGAAGGCGCAGCGACAGCTTGACCGCGAGCTCCGGCAACAGCACGTTGCCCGCCGAGACGACCGCGGGCAGCCCGTCGGCACCGGTCACCGCGAGCGTGGCACGCCAGGTGCTGTTGATGATGAGCTCGGTGGGATCGTTGGAAACCGGCTGCGCCCCGCGCACCCACGGGAGCTTGTCGGCGACCGCGCTGCCGAGCACCTGAGCAGCGGCGCTCGCCTGAGCACGCCGGTCGGGCGGAATGCTGACCTGCAGCTCATCGAGCAGCAGATCGCCCGTCACCGGGCTCTCGATCCGTGCCAGCAGCTGCTCGAGAATCCGGAAGGGTGTCGGTGCGATACCGGTGGCCATGCCCGAATGCACACCCTCGGTGAGCACCCGCACCCGCAGCGTGCCGACGAGGTTGCCGCGCAGCGAAGTGGTGCACCACACCTGCTCGTAGTTGCCACACTCGGCGTCGAGGCACACGACGAGCGATGGTTCACCGAGGGTGTCACCGAGTGCGGCGAGATGCGCCGGCAGATCGACGCTGCCGCTCTCCTCGCACGCCTCGATCAGCAGTACACAGCGCGGCAGGCGCACCTGCTGCTCCTTGAGCGCGGCGATCGAGGTGAGAGAGCTGAAGACGGCGTAACCATCATCGGCTGCCCCGCGGCCGTAGAGCCGGCCGTCGCGGATCACGGGCTCCCAGGGACCAAGGCCTTCGAGCCAGCCGGTGAACTCCGGTTGCTTGTCGAGGTGGCCGTAGAGGAGGGCGCAACCGGGAAGCTCACCGGGCACATCGACCAGCAGCAGAGGGGTGCGCCCTGGCAGGCGCCGAACCTCGACACGCGCGCCCGGGACCTTCTGCGCACGGCACCACTCCGCCATGAGCTGCACCGCCGCCTCCATATAGCCATTGCGCTCCCAATTGGGATCGAACATCGGAGACTTGTTCGGGATGCGCACGTACGCGACGAGGCGCTCGAGGATGGAGTCATCCCAGGTCCGGGCGATGCGGGATTGGAGCCGTTCAAGATCCATGGTGCGGGCCTCATTTTATCTAAATAACAATGAGATAAATCAACATTTGCATGTTGATTCTAAGCATCGCTCGCGCCGGATGGCGAAGGCAGCGCAAACAGCGCGCGCGCCGCCGCGGTGCTCGAGCGGGCGAGGGATGCGACGGTCTCCCCGCGGGCGCGCGCCACGGCGGCCGCGACATGCGGAAGATACGCTGGTTCGTTGCGGCGTGAGGCCGGTTTGGGTGTCAGGTCGCGCGGCAGCAGGTAGGGACCATCGGTCTCGAGCAGCAGCCGTTCGGCCGGCACCTGTGGCATGAGGGCAGCGAGGTGTGCGCCGCGGCGCTCATCGGAGATCCAGCCGGTGATACCGATCGCGAGGCCGAGTTGCAGGTAGCACTGCAGCTCCTTCTCCGTGCCGGTGAAGCAGTGCGCGACGCCGTGCCAGTTGGTCGCGTGCTCGCGCAGTATGGCGATGAAATCATCGTGCGCGTCGCGCTGGTGCAGGAACACAGGCTTGCCGACCTGCGCGGCGAGCTCGAGCTGGCGGTGAAACGCCTGCTGCTGCGCGGCGCGCGGCGAGAAGTTGCGGAAATAGTCGAGCCCGCACTCGCCGACCGCGACCACTTCGGGAATCCGTGCGAGCTCCGCGAGCGCCTCGAGACTCGCGGCATCGAGCTCGGCGGCGTGGTGCGGGTGAACTCCGGCGGTGGCGAAGAGTCTCCCGGGATGCTCGCGTGCGAGCGCCAGCGCGCGCACGCTGCCCGCGAGCGTCGCGCCGGTGACCACCATCTGCACGACGCCGGCCGCGTGGGCGCGTGCGATCGCGGCATCACGATCGTGATCGTAGCTGTCGTGTGCGAGGTTGATGCCGATGTCGATCAGCGCTGGCGGCGCGGCGGCCAGTGTCTTCGGTGCTGTGCTATGGTCCGGCATGACCGGACCTATCTTACTGAATGGGGCAACGTGCGGCGCACCACGGGCAGCGAACACAGTGCATCCCGGCGCGTCGGCCTGCGCCAGCGCTCGCTGCCCGCCGTGGCCGCTGCACTCGCGCTCGCCATCACCACGGCCCGCGCCGACGATGTGGCGTGGCGTGACATCGAGAGCCGCATCCAGTTCGGCTACTACACCGAAGACAGCGCGGCGCTGCGCAAGCTCGAAGAGCTGATCGCGGCGGGCGATGCACGCGACAAGCTGCGCGGCTATTACGCCGGACTCCTCGATTGGCGCCGCGCGCAGCTCGCCGCCGTGGCGACGACCTCTGCCGAGCGCGGTAACGCGGCGCGCTATGCCGAGCACTGCGTGAGCGACGTCGACACCGCGCTGGCTCTCGATGCGGATTTCGCCGAAGCGCTGGCGCTGCGCGCTGCCTGCCTGACCGCACCGCAGGAGATCAACGGCGGCTACGCGCCGCTTGCCGGCTACCGCGCGCGCAAGGACCTCGAGCGGGCACGACAGCTCGCAGCGCGCAACCCCAGGGTGCTGCTCGTCGACGCGACGAGCGACTACGCCCTGTCTCCGTCACAGGGTGGCAACAAGGAGCGCGCACTCGGCAAGGCGCGCCAGACGGTGTCGGCATTCGAGGCCGAGCGCGGCGGCACGGACCATCTGCCGGGATGGGGAGCCGCGGAAGCGTGGCTGCTGTTGGGGCGCGACCTGCTCGACCATGGCGATTCGGTCGGGGCCCGCGATGCGCTCGAGCGTGCATTGCTCATCGCTCCGCAGTTTGCGCAAGCGCGCCGCCTGATGGTGAAGATCACCTCGGGCTAAGAATTCGCGAAGCTGACACGGGCGGACAACACTTGCGGTGGCCATACCCCGCCGTGCGCCGAGCCGAACGCCATTTATCCCGGAGCTTGCAGCAATACGCGGCAGCAGATGCTATCGTTGCGCGCCGTCGCCGGATGGACAGGCGGGATGACCTCGGAGACCGATAAAAAGGCGCTGTTGGGACAGCTGCGCATCGATCGCGGCGCGCCGCCACCGACCGCTGCCGGCGGGCGGCGCCCCTGGATCATCGGTGGCGCTGTGGTGCTGGCGGCGCTCGTGGCCGCGGGAACCTGGCTCGCATTCCATGCGCACACTGCACCGGTGGTACATACGGTCGCGGCACGGGCCATCGGCGGGGGCGGTGGCGCCTCGGTCCTCGATGCCACGGGCTACGTCACCGCACGCCGTCAGGCGACCGTGTCGGCGCAGATCACGGGTACCGTCGCCGCCGTCCTGATCGAGGAGGGCGATCACGTCAAGGAGGGACAGGTGATCGGGCGACTCGATGACACCGCGCAGCGCGCGGCGCTTGCGCAGGCACAGGCACAATTGCACTCCGCGCAGGCCATCCTGCAGCAGGCGGAGGCGACGCTTGCCCAGAATCAGCGCGACGTGAAGCGCGATGAGGACCTGGTCACGCGCAAGCTGGTTTCGGAGCAGGCGGTCGAGCAGGCACGCACCCAGGTCCAGACACAGACCGCGCAGGTCGAGTCGCAGCGCAAGCAGATCGACCTCGCCGAGGCCAACGTGCGCGCGGCACAGGTGCAACTCGACTATTGCACCGTGCGTGCACCGTTCACGGGCGTCGTGATCGCCAAGGCGGCGCAGGTTGGCGAGATCGTCTCGCCGCTCTCGGCCGGCGGCGGCTTCACGCGCACCGGCATCGGCACGCTGGTCGACATGGATTCCCTCGAGATCGAAGTGGACGTGAACGAGGCGTATATCAATCGCGTGCAGCCCGGGCAGCGCGTCGAGTCCGTGCTCAACGCCTACCCCGACTGGCGCATCCCCTCGCACGTCATCGCGATCATCCCGACCGCCGATCGCTCCAAAGCGACCGTCAAGGTGCGTATCGGGCTCGACGTCAAGGACCCGCGCATCGTGCCGGACATGGGGGTGCGCGTGTCGTTTCTCGAGGCGAGTCCCGCGGCAGGCGAAGCTCAAGAGCACCCGCGCGGTGTACTGGTGCCGGCAGCGGCCGTGCGCAAGGACGGCGATAAGGATGTGGTGTTCGTGCTCGCGGGCGACCGCGCACAACGCCGCACGGTCACCCTTGGCGGTACGAGCGGCGACTCCCGCGAGCTGCTGTCCGGTGTGACCCCCGGGGAGTCGGTGATCGTCGATGGGCCCGCGGGCCTGACAGATGGAGCGGCCGTGAGCGAGGCGAAGCCGTGAGGAGCGACGACATGTCCGAGTCGATGGTCAAGGTTCACAACGTCACCAAGGTCTACGAGCGCGGCAAGCAGAAGATCGAGGTCCTGCATGGTCTCACGCTCGACATCCCGCGCGGCGACTTCGTCGCGCTGATGGGCCCCTCCGGGTCCGGGAAGACGACACTCCTCAATCTCATCGGCGGCCTCGATCAGCCGACTTCCGGGGAAATCACGGTGGGCGGCAGTCGCATCGATCAGCTGCCGAGCGGCAAGCTCGCGCACTGGCGCGCGCATAACATCGGCTTCGTGTTTCAGTTCTACAACCTCATGCCGGTGCTCACCGCGGAAGGCAATGTCGAGTTGCCGCTGCTGCTCACCAAGCTGTCCGCGGCACAGCGTCGCAAGAATGTCGGCGTGGCGCTCGAAGTCGTGGGTCTCGCGGACCGTGCCAAACACAAACCGAAGGAGCTGTCCGGCGGCCAGGAGCAGCGCGTCGCGATCGCCCGTGCGCTGGTGTCCGATCCGCAGCTGCTGGTGTGCGACGAGCCGACCGGTGACCTCGATCGCAAGACCGCGGACGAGATCCTGGGGCTCCTGCAGGTGCTGAATCGCGAGCACGGCAAGACCATCGTCATGGTCACCCACGATCCGAAAGCCGCGGAGTTCGCGCGGCGCACGCTGCACCTCGAGAAGGGGCAGCTGCTCGAGCAGCAGGCGGCATAGCTAATTGGGCAAAATCGCAGCAAGCGATTTTGCCGGACATCAGCTGCGTTTCCGGCGGCAAAACGCGTGGGTTTTGCCGGCGGCACAGCCGGAGGTTTCATGACCAGAGCGGGTTTCGTCATCGCCAACCTGTTTCGCAAGCGTACCCGCACGATCCTGACGCTGCTGTCGGTGATCATGGCGTTCCTGCTCTTCGGCCTCCTGCAGTCGGTCAACACCATTTTCAATGCCGGCGCGGACTTCGTCGGGGCGACACGGCTCTTCACACAGGCGCGCGTTTCCTTCACCCAGCCGCTGCCGATCAGCATGCTGCCCAAGCTCGAGGCAGTGCCGGGGGTGGCGAGGGTCGCCTACCAGACCTGGTTCGGCGGCGTCTGGCAGACGAACACCCCGCTCATCATGTTCTCACTCGATCCGCAGCGGTATCGCGATGTCTACCCGGAATGGGTGATGCCCGAGGCGCAGTGGCAGGACTTCATCCACACCCGCACCGGCATGATCGTCGGCAAGCAGCTCGCCGACCAGTTCGGCTGGAAGGTCGGGCAGAAGATCCCGATCAGCTCCAACATCTATCCGCAGAAAAATGGCAGCAAGGCGTGGGTCTTCGACCTGGTCGGCATCTTCGACGGCAAGGACGAGGACTGGAAGAAGCGCACCAACCTCGCCTTCATACAGCAGGACTATTTCGACGAGGCCAACCAGTTCGGCATCAAGGGCCGCGAGAACTTCTTCATCCTCAAGCTGACCGACAGCAATCGCGCCGCGCAGGTCGCCCGCACGATCGATGCGATGTTCGAGAACTCGCCCGATGAGACCAAGACCCAGACGGAGAAGGATTTCAACATCAGCTTCGTCAAACAGATCGGCGACATCGGACTCATCGTGCGCTGGATCCTGTTCGCGGTCTTCTTCACGCTGTTGCTGGTGGTCGGCAACACCATGGCGCAGAGCGTGCGCGAGCGCATTCCGGAGCTCGCGGTTCTCAAGACCCTTGGATTCTCCGACGGCAGCGTGCTCGGGTTCGTGCTGGCCGAAGCCTTCGTACTGGTCCTCTTCGGCGGCCTCATCGGGCTGGTGCTGGCCTCCATTGCCGGCGCGATGGTGGAGAAGGGTACGGGCGGGCAGTTCCAGCTGGCACTCGATTACCGGGTGTGGCTGATCGGTGTCGCTGCTATCGTGCTGATGAGCCTGGCGGTGGGGATTCTGCCCGCGTTACGGGCGCGGCGGCTGAGGATCGTGGATGCGCTCGCCGGACGTTAGGCGCATGCGCAGTTGCAGCGGGGAGAATCCGTCGTGTTGAGGCAGGCGCTCGCAATCACCAGCATGAGCATCCGCAGCATCCCCGAGCGCTGGGCACCCTCGCTCGTCATCGTCGTGGGGCTCGCCGGCGTGGTGGCCGTATTCACCGCACTGCTCGCCATGTCGAGCGGTTTCGAAAGCACTCTCAAGGCGACCGGACGGAGCGATGCGGCACTGATCCTGCGCGGCGGCTCCGATGCCGAGCTGAACTCCGCCTTCGACCGCGACTCGACCGACCTCATCAAGCAGGAGCCCGGCATCGCCGCGGGCGCCGATGGCAAGCCGCTCGCCTCCGCGGAGTTGATGGTGATCGCGGAGCTGGTACGCAAGGACGACGTCAGTCACGGTGCCAACATCACCCTGCGTGGCGTCGAGCCCGCAGGCTTCGTGCTGCGGCCACAGTTGAAGATCATCGCCGGGCGTAACTTTACACCCGGTCTGCGCGAGCTGATCGTCGGACAGGGCGTGCTGAAGCAGTTCCAGGGCGCGGCCCTCGGCGACCGGGTACGGATGCGCGGCTCGGAATGGACGGTGGTGGGAACCTTCGCTTCAGGCGATGCGCACGACAGCGAGATGTGGACGGACATCAACGTCGCGCGCAGCACCTTCGGCCGCATCGGCTCGAGCTCGGTGCTGGCCGCGCTCGATGGCCCCGACGGGCTCGCGCGCCTCAAGAGCGCGGTGGCGGCCGAGCCGCGCCTGTCGCTCGATGTGCTGCGCGAGCAGGACTATTTCAGCGGCCAGACCAAGGATTTCCGGCGGACGATCGGCTTCCTCGCCGGCGTCGTGACCATCATCATGGCGCTCGGTGCGATCTTCGCCGCCCTCAACAGCATGTATGCCGCGGTGGCGGCACGCGGCAAGGAGATCGCGACGCTGCGCGCGCTCGGTTTCGGGGGGCTTGCGGTGGTGGCCTCGGTGATGACGGAGGCGCTGCTGCTGGCGCTGGCGGGTGGAGTGATCGGTGCGTTCATCGCCTACGCACTCTTCAACAATTTCTCGGTATCCACCCTCGGGCAGAACTTCACACAGGTGGTGTTCAACTTCAAGGTGACGCCGCAGCTCGTGGCTCAGGGGCTGATCATCGCGATCATCATCGGCATGATCGGTGGCTTGATGCCGGCGCTGCGCGCCGCGCGGCTGCCGGTGACCACGAGCCTGCGCGAGCAGTAGTGCCGGAACCTCACAGGCGGGCGAGCGCCACGCACAGCGCCTGCACCTCCTCTTCCGGCTGGTCCCAGGAAACGACGAAGCGGGCCTCACCGCGCGTCGCCGGTCCCCAGTCATAGAACTCGAAGCCCTGCGACCGCAGCTGCCGGCGACGTTCGGTGCCGAGGCGCAGAAACACCTCGTTCGCCTCGACCGGGTGCAGCAACGCAGAGCCGGCGGCCCGCCCGATGCGCTGCGCCAGATGGTTGGTGCGCTCGGCATTCGCGAGCCACAGACCGCTCTCGAGGAGCGTGAGCAGCTGCACGGCGGTGTAGCGCGACTTCGAGAGCAGGTGCCCGGAGCGCTTGCGATGCAGCTCGAAGTCCTTGACCAGCGAGCGGTCGAAAAATACCACCGCCTCCGCAGCCAACGCGCCATTCTTGGTCGCGCCGAAGGACAGCACGTCGATGCCGGCGCGCCAGGTGATGTCACCGGGGTGACAGTTGAGAAACGCCACCGCGTTGGCGAACCGCGCCCCATCCATGTGGACCTTGAGGCCGCGCTCGTGGGCGATCGCGGCGAGCTGGGTGAGATCCTTCTTGTGATAAGCGGTGCCGCACTCGGTCGCCTGGGTGAGGGACAGAACCGCCGCCTGCACGCGGTGCAGATCGGGCGGGTGGGCGGCGAGAGCGGTACGAAAACGCTCCGGCGCGAGGCGGCCGTGGTCGCCCGGCAGCAGCACCAGCTGCGCGCCACCCGTGAAAAAACCCGGCGCGCCGCACTCGTCGGTGGCGATGTGCGCCTCCTCGTGGGCGAAGATCGCCCCGTACGGCGGGCTGAGAGTCGCAAGAGCGAGCGCGTTGGCCGCGGTGCCCGTGCTCACGGCGAAGGCCCGTACCTCGGTGCCGAAAAAATCACTGAAGGCGCGGTCGAGCCGGCCGCTCCATTCGTCTTCGCCGTAGGCGGGTACGCGACCGTGGTTCGCCCCCGCCATCGCGGCCAGGATCTCGGGGCAGGCCGTCGCGGTGTTGTCGCTTAGAAAACGCACGAACCGAACTCCTGTGGTTTGTCAGTCGATTGTTGATCAGTCGATGCGCCAGCGGAACGACCAGGCGCCGAAGGCGAGAAAGGCGAGCGCGGTCGCGCCGAGAAACAGCAGGTGCGGCGCGATCTGCGCCAGGCCCTCACCGTCCAGCATCACCGCACGAGCGGCATCGAGCACGTGCGTGAGGGGAAAGATGTGAGCCACCCACTGTACCCAGCGCGGCGAGCCCTCGAGCGAGAACC
>Ga0306923_10007881_pt1 | contig 10652 bp, 8 predicted proteins | sample sta12Can44000108_FD_203841 | JGI IMG/M metagenome (GOLD analysis project Ga0306923, IMG submission 203841) | Lab enrichment of tropical soil microbial communities from Luquillo Experimental Forest, Puerto Rico - statanox.12C.anox.44.000.108 (v2)... | ecosystem: Environmental > Terrestrial > Soil...
AGAAGCAATCCTCCCCGAGTTCGACCGGGAAATGGCGACCACGCGCAAAATGCTGGAGCGGTTCCCGGAAGACAAGGTCGAATGGCGGCCGCACGAGACTTGCATGACGTTGGGGCGTCTCGCCGGCCATGTCGGTGAGTTGGCTGGCTGGGTGATTCCCACCATGGCGCAAGACAAGCTGGAACTCGACCCCAACAATTACAATCCAGCGATCTTTCAATCGCGTGCCGAAGCACTGAAACAGTTCGATGAGACGGTGAAGAACGCGCGAGCCGCCCTCGCCGGTGCAAGCGATGAAACCTTCATGAGGCCGTGGACCTTTGTGGCTGGCGGGAAAACCGTCTTCACTATGCCGAAGGTGGCCGTCTATCGCTCCTTTGTGATGAATCATCTGATACACCATCGCGGACAACTTGCCGCGTTCTATCGCATTGCCGGCGTACCGATACCGTCCCTATACGGCCCGAGCAAAGACGAGCAGATTTTCTGATGAGGGAAGAGGGCGGCTGCGGCGCAGCCTCGATTCCTTCGCTCACGCGAAGCCATCAAACGGGGTAGGCGCCGAAATGGTGGCGCCCGGAGGTAATCATGGAAACAGCCGTGATCCTTTCGGCGGTGCGGACGCCGATCGGAAAATTTCAGGGCGGGCTCTCAAGTTTCAGCGCCGTCGAACTCGGAGCGAAAGTCGTTCGGGAATCCGTGCGTCGTGCCGGCCTCGAAGGCCGGCAAATCGACGAAGTGATCATGGGTAACGTCGTACAAGCGGGTCTCGGGCAGAATCCGGCACGGCAGGCGGCGTTGCAGGGCGGCTGCGATGCGCGCGTGGGGGCGATGACCATCAATAAAGTGTGCGGCTCGGGTCTGAAGGCAGTGGCGCTGGCGGCGCAAGGCGTGCAACTCGGTGAAAGTGAAATCGTTGTCGCGGGTGGGATGGAATCCATGTCGAATTGCCCGTACTTGCTGCCGAATGCTCGCACGGGCTACCGCATCGGCGACCAAAAAGTGGTCGACTCGATGATTAACGATGGCTTGTGGGACGCGTACGAGAATTTCCACATGGGCAGGACCGGCGAACTCGTTGCTGAAAAGTACGGAATCACCCGCGAGGAGCAGGATAAGTTCGCGTTGGAAAGCCACCAAAAAGCGATTCGCGCGCGCAAGTCGTGCTTCCTCGAATCGCAAATTCTACCTGTCGAAGTGCCGCAGAAAAAGGGCGAGCCGCTGGTCATCAAATATGACGAATCGCCACGCGAGGATACAAGCCTGGAGGTTTTGGCGAAACTGAAGCCCGCGTTCCAGAAGGACGGCACGGTAACGGCAGGCAATGCGCCGGGCACCAACGACGGAGCGGCGGCGCTGGTGGTCACGAGCGAGCGAAAGGCGCAGAACCTTGGGAAGAAGCCGATGGCACGCATCGTGGCGCAGGCGGTCAGCGGCGTGGAGCCGAAATGGGTAATGATGGCGCCGGTGGACGCGGTGGAGAAACTTTTGAAGAAAACCGGATGGGACCGCGACAAGGATGTCGACCTCGTCGAGTTGAACGAGGCCTTCGCCGTGGCGGCCATAGCGGTAACGCGGCAATTGCGGCTGAGCCCGGAGAAGGTGAACGTAAATGGCGGGGCGGTCGCACTGGGCCATCCGATCGGTGCATCAGGCGCGCGGATTCTCGTCACCCTGCTCTATGAACTGCAGCGGCGCAACCTCCGGCGGGGTATTGCCGCCCTGTGCCTGGGCGGGGGAAATGCCGTGGCGCTCGCGGTCGAACGAAATTAGACCGCAGCAAAGGATTGCCCCCGCGGAGGACGTGGCCCACCGCGGAGACAAGCGGCCCAACTCCACATTCGTGCTACGCGATGCTTCCGACCTCCTCGGCCGTGACCGGCGTCAACGGGCCGCACAAGCCGTGGGTTTCGCCTTCTAGGCCGGCGGAGAAATACAGAGTGGTCGCGGCGAGCCGTTGGAATTCTCGAGAAAATCCGAGAAACTCGTGTGTAAAACCGTTGAAGGTGCGATGCAACCGCTGCCGAAGTTTCCGACTGGGCGGGGCTGAGAGTAAAGACTACGAGGCCGCATTGTTCGGGGGAGTTGCGCCGGTAGCTGTTTTGGGCATGTGCGATAGCTCCGTAGCGCAGTACGGGCAAAACCTGTCGGCGTCGGCAACTTCCCTCTGGCACTGCGGGCACGCGGGATGCAGATTGTATTTGCAGTTCGGACAGAAATTGAATCGTGCGTTGACGGTGGTGCAGCACTGCGGGCAGCCGTACGGGAGCGGCTCGCGTACCAGCAGATAAATGATCAGGCCGATCAACAGATACGCGGGAGACAGGATGAGCACGAGAAGCGTCCAGAGCCCTGCGTTCATGCCGCGGCGCTTTGCATCGCGATACACGTAGCCGAGCATGAACAGGAAGGCCGACAGCACGATGGCGATCCCCGTGATTGCCGCGGCCAGGCCGGCGGTGGACTCCCCGACGTCGCGAATGCTTCCATCGCCAGGGAAGATGGCGCCTCCGGTCTCGGCCAGGTGCAGGTTGACCGCCACTCCGATAATCACCGCCAGGGTCCAAAGAGCGAGGCAGAGCCAGATGAGCCACTTTGGAATTATCCGTAGCTCCTCGCGAAACGTGGAACGCTCGCGCTTGCGGCGGAAGCGGATCAGGCGTAGACGTTCATTCAAAGCGTCTGACATGGTCTCCTCTTGAATTACGAATTCCATTGGACGCGCCGCGTTGATGCAAGACGGCGGCTAATGCAACCAGTGCCGGGACCGCCCACCACAGGACAAAACCCAATTCCAAAATCGGTTTCGGCAGACTGAGTTGCGTTCCGAGCCACGCGAAGCCGCGCCAGACTAGTGGCGCGCTGAGCACGCCGACAAGCCAACTCGCCGCGGTTATAATCCATAGCACCGCGCCACTGTTCGCCGCCGCCGCGAACTCTTGCGCGCGCAAGCGCACCCGTAGCTGCGTGCGCGCGGCGAGGTCGCTCGGAATAAACAACGGGACATTCCGCAGGGCGCGAAGCAGTTCGCGGGTAGCGGCGGCGTGCTGCGCACACGCTGCGCACTCGCGCAGATGGGCCTCGAGCCAGGTCTGATCGGCGGAGGAAAGCCCTTCGATCAGCGACTGGCTGAAAAGCTGTTGCGCGCGTTCGTGCGGCTTCTCGCTCATGCGGCACCTTGCGGCAATGCGGATTTCAGTGCGGCGAGCCCGCGATATAGGCGCGATTTCACGGTAGATAGCGGGGTGGCCAGAACTGCGGCGATTTCTTCCAGGCCCAGCTCCTCGTGAAAGCGCAGCAGCAGCACTTCGCGATAATAGGCCGGAATTTTCAGCAGTGAAAGCTGCACCGCTTGCTCGTTTTCGCGAGTCACCATCATCTGCAGTACCGACGCGCATCGCTCGTCCGGCGGCTCGTAGGGTTGATCCGACTCCGGGTTGCCCAGTTCTTCGAGGCTGCGGATTTTCTTGCGCCGCGACACGTCAATCACCAGATTCCGTGCGATCGCGAAGAGCCACGATTCGAATTTCGACTTGCGGTTGTACTGGTGCCCGCGCTCCAGCACTCGTACCCACGTCTCCTGGAACAAATCCTCGGCCAGCGCGCGATCCCCGGTCAGAAAAATCAGGTAACGGTATAAGCGGTGCTGGAACTGGTCGATGAGCCGGTCAAGCAGTTCCGGATCGCGACGACGTAGCCCCGCGGCCAGCGCCGAGTTGTCGTCGGTGGTCATCAGACCCGCAAACAGCAGCGGGGACCTCGTAGCGGTAAAAATGCTTGCCGGTCTGTTCATACTACCTCGTATACGACTCAGGTGGGGAAAAAGACGCAATGGCTGCCGCGTGCGGTAACCCGCGTAAATCGCTGTGAATTAATAATTTACTGCCAGGCGAGGTGGTCGTCGTATACTCTCCGGTTGGTCAAGAGAAGGCCGAGGAGGAAAGCGTATCGATGAACACGACCGTGATCCGGATTGCTCAAACGACCCTCGGGATTCTGGCACTGGCGGTCGGCACGGGAGCGAGCGGCGCGCAACGACTCGACTATCCGCAGACCCGCAAAGGCGACCAAGTAGACGACTACCACGGCACCAAGGTGGCCGACCCTTATCGTTGGCTCGAGGACGATAACGCGGCGGAAACCGCCAAGTGGGTGGAAGCGGAGAACAAAGTTACCTTCACCTATCTCGACAAGATTCCGTATCGCGCCGACGTACGCAAGCGTCTCGAGCAACTCTACAACTACCCGAAATATTCCGCGCCCTTCCGCGAAGGCGATCTCCTTTTCTACTCGAAAAACGACGGTTTGCAGAATCAAAGTGTGGTGTACACACAAAAGGGCTTGGACGCTGCGCCGGAGATGCTGCTCGACCCGAATAAACTCTCGGCCGACGGCACGACCCGTCTCGGCAGTTTCAATGTATCGCGCGATGGCCGTTATGCCGCGTATGGTATGGAAGTCGGCGGCTCAGATTGGCAAGAGGCCAAGGTCCGCGACGTCTCCACCAAGGAAGATCTCCGCGACGATCTGAAGTGGCTTAAATTCACGCAGTTTGCCTGGGCTGGCAAAGGGTTTTTCTACAGTCGCTTCGCCGAACCCCAGAAGGGCCACGAACTTTCTTCGAAAAACGAGTTTCAGAAGGTCTACTACCACAAACTCGGGACCCCGCAATCGGACGACGAATTGATCTTTGAGGATAAGGACCATCCGCAGCGCGGGCATTACCTGTTCACGACGAACGATGAAAAGTTCGCCTGGCTGGTCATCGATGACTCGGCCAGCGGCAAGCGCGGCAACGCCCTGTATTTCCGCGATCTCTCGAAACCGGAAAAGGCATTTATCCCGATTGTCAAAGAAATTACCGATGACAGCTACGAAGTCGTGGACGATGTGGATGGCCGGTTCCTGATTTCCACGAATCACCTCGCACCGAACGGCAAAGTCACCCTCTACGATCCCGCGGGTGGAGCGTGGAAAGACGTGCTGCCGGAAAAACCGGAAAAACTTGAAAATATCAGGTCCCTGGGCGGAAAACTCTTCGCTACCTATCTAAAAGATGTGGCCAGCCAGGTCTACGTTTACAGCTTCACTGGCAATCTCGAAAATGAAATCGCCTTGCCTGGAACAGGAACCACGGCGGGGTTTCAGGGCAACCGCAGTGACAGCGAAGCTTTTTTTCTCTACACCTCGCTGAATTATCCGACCACCGTGTTCCGCTACGATCTTCCGGCGAGAAAGGCCAGTGTCTTCAAGTCTCCGGAAATTCCCGGATTCCGCCCCGACGAGTACGAAACCAAGCAGGTCTTCTACAAAAGCACGGATGGCACCCGCGTGCCGATGTTCCTGGTGTACCGCAAGGGCCTGAAACTCGACGGCTCGCATCCCGCGCTGCTGTACGGCTATGGCGGATTCAATATCACGATGCAACCGACTTTCAGCTCCGTGCGTTTGGTTTTGCTGGAACAAGGATTTGTATACGCTATGGCAAATTTGCGCGGCGGCGGCGAGTACGGCGAAAGATGGCACGAAGCCGGAATCAAACAGCGCAAGCAGAATGTTTTCGACGACTTCCTCGCTGCCGCGGAGTGGCTGATCGCCAACAAATACACTTCCCCGGAACATCTGGCGATCAACGGCGGCTCAAATGGTGGATTGCTGGTGGGCGCGGTGATGAATCAGCGGCCCGATCTTTTCCGCGTGGCCGTGCCGCAGGTCGGCGTCATGGATATGCTGCGCTACCAGAAGTTCACCATCGGCTATTCCTGGGCATCCGACTATGGCACCAGCGACAATCCGGAGGAGTTTAAAGCGCTTTACGCGTATTCGCCGCTGCACAATATCAAGGCGGGGGCGAAATATCCCGCAACGCTGATTACCACCGCAGACCATGACGACCGCGTGGTACCCGCCCACTCGTTCAAATACGCCGCCACGCTGCAAGGCGAAGCGAATCCTGAGAATCCGGTGCTGATTCGCATCGATACCATGTCGGCGCACGGCTCGAGCAGCACCTCGAAGCAAATCGCGCTTACCGCGGACATGTATTCATTCATATTCTGGAATCTCGGCGTGACGCCGAAGTATTAGAAGTTTCCGCCGCCCCGAGCAGTGAGGAATCCCTCCTGGTTCGCGGCCGAGAAAGATTCCTCACTTGGCAGGCTTCGCCGGGAGGATAACGACCGGAGTGGACCGAAGAAATGGTTTGTCCGAATTGCAAAGCGGAATACCGGCCAGGTTTCACCCGCTGCGTCGATTGTGAGGTGGACCTAGTTGCGGAATTGCCGAAAACCGCCATCGAATTGCGCGGTGAAGTCGAGCCGGGCGATCCGAACGAGGACCCGTTTTGCTCCTTCTGGAAAGGCGAAGATCCCCGGGTCCATGCGGAACTCTGCACCGTGCTCGACGAAGCGGGCATCCCCCACAACACGGTCTTCCGCCGCGATCACCTGTTCAACTTGAAAAATTATCCCGCATACGAAGTTGGCGTGCCCTTTTCGCTTTTCGAACGCGCCGAAAACGCAGTGAGGGAGGCGTATGGCACGGGCGATGTCGAAGATGTCGGATCGGCGGAAGGGAAAGGTTCGCTGATCGACCGACAGCCGAATGCCGTTCGAAGACTCCCGGAGACGCTGACACCTCCTCGGGAAGAAAACCTTCCGGGACCTCCGAACGCCGGCGCGGGAACCGATTGGTTCGCGGAAGATGCCACGGTGCGAATCTGGTCCAATGACACGAACGAACCGCCGGACTTCCTGGTTGCCGCCTTGCATGAGAATGGTATCCGCTGCCGTTTGGACAAGAACGAACGCAACGAACGGCTCTACGTGTTGCCGGAAGACGAGCCGCGCGCCCGCGAGATTGTGCGCGAAATCCTCGAAGGGCAGCCCCCGGACTAGGAAACATTTCTGAGGGCGTGCGGAAACGCCGACCCCAATGGTTACCAAACCGTTTGCGTGTCCGCAGGTCTGCGGTTTTTTCAGGCCGACGGACCACGCGAAACGGATGCCGACATGCGCCCGTCGACCTCAGCGCCCGCGGATTTGTTTACGCTTCTCCTGCTCAGTTCGGTATTGCGCCATCATGTGGTCCATCGTCGGTTGCAGTTGGTTCGGATCCCGCTCGCAATTCAGGAAAATTACCCGTGGATCCACATTGCCGGGCATGGCCATCGCAAAACTGTGCCTTTCAGACTCGCGCGGCGGACCGGCTGGATCGCCCGCTACCGGAATCACCGCCGGCAACCGGAATAGGTACACGCTACCCCCCGCCAGTGCTTCGTGTGGATAGTGTAAGAGCCAAAGACAATTGTGGGCATCTGCAATCATGTCGGCCGAGACGAACGCCCAGTGGCCGCCGTCTGAAGCCGACGGTTGCTGGCAGTTCCAGAATTGCGATTGCGGGACGTATACCGTCGTGTCGATGTATCCGTATTCATCGAGCAGGACCTGCGAGAGCCCGCGCTGCCGTACCACTTGATTGATTTCCGGAAGCGCTTGGTTCCAATCGAGGTTGGAATCGCTCACCAGGATATAGGCGGGACGGCCGAAACCAAGGCTATTCACAAACGGGAAGTAATAAGGATACGCGCGAACCATCGTGCCTACGGAAACGGCTGCCAGAACTGCGTACCCGGCCGTCACGAGACGAGCCACAGGCCAACCGTTTTCGAAAAGCAGCGCCAACGCGCGCGGCACCGGCGCCAGCAGCAGAATCAGCAGCACAATGGGCACGCTGAAATGCCGGATGCTGATGGTCATTGGGCTCAGTAAGCAAGCACCCACGAACACGACGAGGAACGTCCACACCGCGCGCCCGTGAAATTGCATTTCGACAGGAATGACCGAGCCTCGGTTCGTTTTGCGTTTGGCGAAAAGCGTGATGGGAATGGCACCAACGAGCATCAGCAAGAACGCTAGCGTCGATTTCAACGCAAACAACACTGGAAAATAGAACCACACGCCATGCCGGTACGAGTGACCAAGAATAAACGCCATCCGCGTCGAGCCCGCGGCGAAGAAAGCAAGCCCACGGAGATAAAGCATCGGCGGCATGAGCAACCTTCGAAAAATAAGCGCCAGCGTGCCATGCCCGACAAAATCCATCGCGTCGGTTGGTTGATTCCAGGACAGCACCAGGTACACGACATACACGGTGACCGCGGCGATCAGAATGCCCGTCCCCATGGAGCGGCCACGCAGCTTCCGCCACGCACGTAGCTCCTCGCGATCCGCTGGCATTCCGGGGAGGGGTGTAAAACGCAGACTCAGACGAAAGGTGAGAAACCCGAACAACAGTAAGCCGGACGAAAACTTCGAAAGAAACGCCGCCCCGAGCAGCAGTCCAAAGGCAACCATGTTGCGGCGGCTCGGCGTCCGCCACAGCGAAGCAAACCTCCACAACGCCAGCAGACAGAAAAGCGTCACCGCAACATCCGTCACCACCAACGGACCGAACACCAGAAACGCTGGGGTCGTGACAAACGCCGCCAGGCACAGCACCCCACCCCACCCCGCACCCAACTCTGCAGCGCACAAATAGATGTACAGACCCAAAATCAGCGTGAGCAGCAGCATCGGCACGCGCGCCCACTCCACCGTCAGATATGGATCATTCCAGCGAAGCGCGAGCGCATGGCCCCACGACCATTCGCCCAACAGGTTGCCCCATCCGCGATTGCTGAATGGCCATGAAGCGTCGGAATAGTCGGCGCGGACTCCGCGCAGCACCAGGGGAATCGCCGATAACACCTTGGCCAGCGGAGGATGCTCCTGGTTCATGCGCATATCGAGTTTCTGCAGGTAACTCACCCCAGCACCGATATGCGCCACTTCATCGACGGTGATCGATTCGCGCAATGCTGCGCCACCGGCCAGAACAGCCATCAGTCCGAGAAGAATAACGGCAAGGATCCGGGGAAGGCGCATCATAGCCGTTGTTACGAGTCTGCGCAGCCGATGGTTTCAGTCAACGGCACAGAAGCGGCGTGGGCTCACCGTCGACACACCTCGACTTGGCGATTCCGGAATTCTCTCACGAAGCGCGACACTCAGCGAACCGGATCAAGCGGGTCCAATAGTTCTGCTTGACACGCCTCACTCTCCGCTGCCATCTTGGCTCTCCCGTTCCCTCCTGCCGGGAGGATTCCATGAAAAGCGCTGCTATTGGCTTCCGTCCGCACTCCGGCTGGACCGCCATCGTGGTGTTGTCAGTCGAAAAGGGTGAACCGGTCATCCTGATCCGCGACCGCATCCAGTTGGTGAAGATATTTAACTATTCCTACCGCCAGCCTTATCACACCGCCGCAAAAGCGACGCCACAGGAGGGACGCGAGTTCCTTTCGAAAGTGAGAACCGAAGCGCGTCAGTTAGCCTCTCGCGGTTTGCGGGAGATTCAAAAGAAGCTCGCCGAAACGGATTATCGCCTGACGCATTATGCCTTGTTGGTGTCATCCGGCCGCGCCTTGCCCGCGCTTGAAAAAATATTGGCCGCGCACCCCCTGATTCATACTGCCGATGGAGCGCTATTCCGAGAGGCTTTGACCTTCGCCAGCCGCAAGCACGGGCTGACAGAGTTGCACCTCAAGGAACGCGAACTTCTGGAGCGGGCCGCGGAAAATCTGCGATGCCCCGAGGACGCACTGATGCGCCGTGTCACTCAGCTTGGGCGTTCCCTGGGCTCGCCCTGGTCTCAGGACGAAAAATTCGCCACACTTGCGGCCTGGCTTGCGCTTTGTGGCCGCGGAAAGAGAACGCCCCGCCCGCCAGCCGCCAACCCAACTTGACCGCTCTGGTCGCTCACGCGCATGCTGATATCGGAACTTCGACGGAAAGCTGGGAGGGTGATGTCGATCGAAACGATCAAGACGGTCGCGGTGTTGGGGGCGGGCACTATGGGCAACGGTATTGCCCATGTCTTCGCGCGAGGCGGCTTTCAAGTGATCTTGCGTGACATCGAAGAACGCTTCTTGCAGCGCGGCATGGATACCATCGCCAAAAATCTCGACCGCGAAGTGAAAAAGGGAAAACTCGCCGAGGCCGAGAAATCCGGCGTGCTGGCGCGACTCCAGCCCGTCACCGACCTGAACGCGATTGCCAGCGCGGACTTTGCCGTGGAAGCCGTTCCCGAAAAAATCGACATGAAACGCGCCGTCCTCGGCGAGGCCGACCGCATCCTGCGCCCCGAAGTCATTCTCGCCAGCAACACCTCTTCGATCTCGATGACCTCCCTTGCCGCCATGACCAAGCGCCCAGGCCGCTTCGTGGGTATGCACTTCATGAATCCCGTGCCCATGATGGTACTGGTCGAAGTGATTCGCGCGCTGCAAACCAGCGACGAAGCCTTCGCGATCACCATGGACCTCGCGAAGAAGCTGGGCAAGACGCCGGTCGCCGTGAACGACGCTCCCGGATTCGTCTCGAATCGTCTCCTGATGCCGTTCATCAATGAAGCCGCCTACGCTGTACTCGAGGGTGTAGCCACCGCCGAGTCCGTCGACGCCGTGATGAAGCTGGGCATGAATCATCCTATGGGGCCGCTCGAGCTCGCCGACTTCATCGGCCTCGACGTATGCGTGGACATCATGAACGTGCTGCTCGACGGTCTCGGCGATCCCAGATATCGCGCCTGTCCGCTGCTAAAAAAGTACGTCGCCG
>Ga0306923_10007885_pt1 | contig 10649 bp, 10 predicted proteins | sample sta12Can44000108_FD_203841 | JGI IMG/M metagenome (GOLD analysis project Ga0306923, IMG submission 203841) | Lab enrichment of tropical soil microbial communities from Luquillo Experimental Forest, Puerto Rico - statanox.12C.anox.44.000.108 (v2)... | ecosystem: Environmental > Terrestrial >...
TCCGTAAGGGCGCGCAATTCGGCGACGATCTGGCCGAGAGCCTGGCCCGTTTCAACATCACCTGAGGCGACGAAGGGGCGCGTGCCGTTCGCGCCCCTTTGCCTCCGCCCGGCATCGGCGTATGGTTTGCGCATGATTGCACGGGCACGGCTGTTCCTGATGATCCTGGCCCTGGTGGCGGCGCCGTTCATGGCGGCGCTGTCCATGGGCGAGGCTGTCGCCGCGCCGGCGGTGGTGGCCGGGGATCATTGCGCCTCGGCCCCCCATTGCGCGCCGGCTGTCGATCACGGTCACGACCGTTCCACCTGCATCGCAGCCTGCACCCTGCACGCGGTTGCACCGCCGGCAGTCTTTGCCCGGCTCCCCCAGCCCGCCATCGGTGGAATACGCTTGGTGCTTCCCGCCCAGGACAACGTCACCGCCACCTTCCATCCGCCGCCGCTGCCGCCACCCAGAGCCTGAAACTCCGCCCGCTTTCTATCTTTCAGCCGGAGTTTCACTCATGAAAAAGTTCCTGCCTGCCCTGGCGCTGGCCGCCTGGGCTGTTCCTGCGTTGGCTGCCGAGCAGTTCACCGTCTACAAGGCCGCCAGCTGTGGCTGCTGCACTGGCTGGGTCGAATACATGAAGGCCAAAGGCCACGACGCCAAGGTGGTGACCATGGACGATGTCACCCCCATCAAGCAGCGCCATCATGTGCCCGAGGCCGTGCAGTCCTGCCATACGGCGGTGATTGACGGCTATGTGATCGAGGGCCATGTGCCGGTCGAGGCCGTCGACAGGCTGCTGGCCGAGCGGCCCAAGGTCACCGGCATCGCCGCGCCGGGTATGCCCCAGGGCTCGCCCGGCATGTCGGGGCCAAAGGAGCCTTTCACCGTCTATTCGTTCGGCCCTGACGGCTACAAGCCGTTCATGCGGTTCTAGGGAGGGAACGCCATGCGATACGTGTTGCCGCTGGCGCTGCTGTTGGCGGCCGGTCCGGCCTGGGCCGACGGCACCCACATGTTCCATCATGACGAGGGCTTTGCCTTCGGGCATCCCGGCCAGCCGGACCTCGCCACGCGCTCCATCGCCATCACCATGGGCGACATGGACTTCACCCCCGCCCGCATCGAGGTGCGCAAGGGAGAGACCGTGCGGCTGGAAATCCGCAATGCCAGCTCGGTCGATCACGATTTCACCTTGGGAGACGAGGCGACCCAGGCAGCCCATCGCAAGGCCATGGCCTCGGGCCATTCGCACGGTCACGCCGACGCCAACGCGGTCATGGTGGAGGCGGGAAAGACACAGTCTCTGGTATGGACGTTCGACCGTCCCGGCGAAATCGCCTACGACTGCAATGTTCCCGGCCATTTTGAATCGGGAATGGCGGGCAAGGTCGTGGTGAAGTAGAGGGCGGGTAGGGGCGCCGGTTGGCGCCCCTACCTCTCGCGAAACGCCTCGTGGCGCAGCTTCAGCACCGGCTTGACCAGATACTCCATCACCGTGCGGGTGCCGGTGTGGATGTCTACCGTGGCCTGCATGCCGGCGGTGATGGGGCGCTTGGTGTTCTCGTCGCCCAGATAGGCTCGCTCGGTCTGCACCACCACGCGGTAGAACGGCTGGTTGTCCGGGCCCATGGTGGTGTCGGGGGCGACCAGGATCACCTTGCCCTCCAATCCGCCATAGGTGGTGTAGTCATAGGCTGACAGCTTGACCATGGCGTCCTGGCCGAGCTGCACGTAGCCGCGATCCATCGGGCTCAGCTTGGCGTCGATCTGCAGGCGCTCGTGCAGCGGCACGATCTCCATGATCGGGTCGCCCGGCTTGACCACGCCGCCGATGGTGTTGGCGCGCAGGTTCTTGACGATACCGTCGATGGGGCTGGTGATCTGGGTGCGGCGCTGTTGGTCGGAGGCCTGGGTCAGCAGCTCGCGGGTGCGGGCGATGTTCAGCTCCGCCTCGGCCAGCTCGCCCTGGACGGTGCGGGTGTACTTGGCCTGCTCCTCCTCGATGCGGCCGCGGGCCTCGGCGGCGGCGGCCTGAGTGCGCGGGATCGAGGCGCGCACGGTCTCCAACTGGCCCTCCAGCTCCTCCACCTGGCCTTGCAGGGCCACGTGCTCCATCTTGGCGGTCAGGCCCGACTTCACCAGCTCGTTGGACATGGACAACCGCTCGCGCGACAGCCGCAGGTTCGAGGCGACGGCGCGCTGGCGGGTTTCCAGCTCCTGCACCTCCAGCGCCTTCTGGCGGGATTGGTCGTTCATCACCGCCATGGTGGCGCGGAAGGCCTGGCGTCGGCTGTCGAAGTTGCGGTTCTCGGCGGCCACCAGGGTGGGCTGGCGCCGGGCCTCATCGGCCGGGAATTCAACCGACTGGGCGCCGGCCACTTCCGCCTGCAAACGGGCACGCTGGAGCGTCAAGCCGTCCAGGCGCACCTGGAGCTCATCGCGGTTGATGGAGCTGGCCGACAGGTCCAGCTGCATCAGCGGCGTGCCCTCCTTCACCTCGACGCCCTCATTGACGTAGATCTCGCGGACGACGCCGCCTTCCAGGTGCTGGATGACCTTGACCTTGCCTTCCGGCACCACCTCGCCATTGGCGATGGTGACTTCGTCCAGGCGGGCGAACAGGGCCCAGAGGATGAACAGCGCCAGCAGCGCCATCACCGCACGGGCGAGGCCGCGCCAACTGGAGAGCGGATAGGAATTGGACAGGGCCAACAGCCGCGAGCCTTCGCCATGGTGGCGGCCGCGTGTCGCCGGGGCCAGCACCTGGCCGCCGGGCTGCATCCAGGCCCACACGGCCCGGGCCAGTTCGCGGAACGAAGCAGGGCGCTCGGCGGAGGTCGGGGCCAGCCAGCGCAAAGCCGCTCCCAAGGTGGACGCCAGTTGGCGCGCCTGCTCGCGCGGCGAGGGCGGACCGGGGGGAGCCGGGGGCGGGGACAGGGGGGAAAGCGCGGTCATGGCGTCACCCGCGCCTGCATCTGGTGGAGTGGCCCGGTCGGTGGCGCCGCGGGGGCGGCAGCGGGCTGGGTGGCGGGGCGGGGGCCGAACAGGCGAGGCAGCACTTCGGATGCCAGGCCGGCGGCCACCAGATGGCCCTTGTCCAGCATGATCACGTCGCGGCAGGCGGGTAGCAGCACCGGCGAATGGGTCACCACCACGACGGTGCGGGTGGCGGCCAGCTGGGCGATGGTGGCGCGCAAATCCTCCTCGGCCTGGCGGTCGAGGCTGGCCGAAGGTTCGTCCAGCAGCAGCACCGGCGGATCGCCCACCAAGGCGCGGGCGATGGCGATGCGCTGGCGCTGGCCCGCCGACAGGCGCGAGCCGGCTTCACCGATATTGGTGGCATAGCCCTGGGGCATGTCGGTGATGACCTCGTGCACGCCGGCCGCCTTGGCGGCGGCCAGAATCTGTTCGTCGGCGCAGCCCGGCGCGCCATAGGCGATGTTGTCGCGCACGCTGGCATTGAACAGCAGGGTGTCCTGCGGCACATAGCCCATCCAGCCGGCCAGTTCTGGGCGTGAGAACTGGGCGATGTCGGCGCCGTCCAGCAGCACGCGGCCCTGCTCGGGGCGATACAGGCCCAGCAGCACCTTCAGCAGTGTGGTCTTGCCGCTGCCGTTCTTGCCCAAGATGGCGGTGACGCCGCCGGGGCGCAGCTCCAGCTTTTCCACCGCCAGGCAGGGGGCCGCGCCCGGCTCGTAGCCGAACGAGATGTTCTCCAGCGTCAGGCGGCCGTTGGGGCGCTGCATCCGGATCACCGCGTCGGTGCGGTCCTCGGTCTCGGAAAACAGGTTGGACAGGCGGTCCACCGCCTGGGTGAACGAGCCGAAGGTGCGCCATGCTCCCACCAACTGGTTGATGGGGCCGTACAACCGACCGGACAGCATATTGCAGGCGACCAGGGCGCCCATGGTGAGCTCATGGTCGATGATGAACACGGCACCCACCGTGGTCAGCAGGATGCTGGCCAATTGGGTCAGCTCGGTGCCCACCACCACATAGCCGTCGGCCAGGGCGCCGCGATGGATGGCATGTTCGATGGCGCCGGCCTGGCGCTCCTCCCACAGCGGGCGAACGGCACGGTCCAACCCTACTGACTTGACGATGCTGCGTCCGGCGATGATCTCGGCCACCAGGGCGTCGCGCGCGGCGGTGACGTTCTTTTCGCGCTTGGCGGATTCGGCCAGCGCACGAGCCGAGCGCCACGCCAGCACCAGGAACAGCACCAGCAGGACCAGGAAGACGATGGCCAGCGGCCGGCCAATGACGAAGATGATGGCCAGGAAGATGAAGACGAATGGCAGGTCGGCCATCAGCACCGCGGTGGCGCCCGACAAGGTGCCGCGCAGGGTGTCGACGTCGCGGAACACTTGCTGCCAGAAGGCGGTGGGGCGGCTTTCCAGGGTGCGCAGCGGCAGGCGCATCAGCTTGTCAAACAGCCGGGTGCCCACCTCGACATCGATGCGCAGCGCCACCATTTGCATGACGCGGCCGCGCGATTGGCGCAGCACATAGTCGAACACGAACACCAGCACCATGCCGATGACCAGGCCCTTCAACGTCTCCATGCCCGAATGGCCGATGACGCGGTCATAGACCTGCATGACGAAGATGGGGGCTGCCAGGGCCATCAGATTGATGAACAGTGAGGCCGCCAACAATTCGCGCGCCACCGGGCGCAGCGGGTCGATGATGGCCTTCAGCCAGGCGCGTTTGTCGGTGTCGATTGTCATGGCGAAGACATTTGCTCCACAACCGCGCGCTGGCAAATGAAAAATTCCCACCCGGCCAAGTATGGCACGGGAATGACTGAGGAAATGCAGGAGGCGTAGCTACTCATGCATTGGGCGAAGCGAAGCGGCCGCCCGGCGGCCTTGATCCTGCTGGCGCTGGCACTGTTGTGGCAGCAGGCCGACCCTGGTCATTTTCTGGAGCGGACCCGCATTCAGGTGTTCAAGCTGTACCAGCGCCTGCATCCCCGTCCGCGCCCCCAGCCGAGCCCGGTGGTGGTGGTGGACGTGGACGAGGCCAGCCTGGCGGCGCTGGGCCCGTGGCCATGGCCGCAAGGCGCTATCCTTACCCTGGTGGACAACCTGTCCCAGGCCGGCGCCGGCGAGGTCACGTTCGATCTGGGGCAGGCGGACGAACCGGTCTTCCTGTACGCCGGCCCGTACGACCCGGCCGCCTACATTCCTGCCCGCGACGTGGTGGACGGCACCTTCGACCCCGAGCGGGTGGCCGGCCGGATCGTGCTGGTCGGCAGCTCGGCCCCCGGGCTGGGGCAGATCCGCTCCACCGCCATCGATCGCCGGGTCCCGGCGGTGGAGGTGCACGCCCAGGCCATCGAGATGGCCCGCGACGGCATGACGCTGTCCATACCCCGCCTCGCCGGGTTGGTGGAGAGTTGCGCCGCCGTGACGGGTGGCCTGCTGCTGATGGTGCTGGCGCCCTTGGTTGCCGGGTGGAGGGCGGCGGCTTTCGTAGGCCTGGGCGCCGCGCTGACGGCGGGGTCGTGGTGGCGGTTCGTTACCGCCCGCGACCTGTACGACCCGCTTTTTCCCACCTTGGCGCTGGGGCTGATTCTAGCGGGGCTGGCGCTTGGCCGACACTATGCTGGTCACCACCAGGGCGGCGAAGGCCAGGATGGTGGCGCCGTTCAGCAGCCCGCCCCAGGCGCGTAAGGGATCGGCGCCGCTCAGGTCGCCGGCCAGCCGCAGGGCCAGGGACAGATGCAGCAGGGCCAGCGGCGCATAGAACAGTGGCCGGAACGGCAGCTTGACCTTCAGCACCGCCGGCAGGATCACCGGGGCGTGGCCGAACACCATGGCAAAGACGAAGCCGACGAACAAAGCGTGCAGGGCGGCGTCGTAATGGGCCGTGTCAAACCCGCCATCCAGGGCGGGAGCCAGCAGGCCGGCGACACCCAGCCAGACATAGCCCGACAGCAGGCACACCGCCACATAGCGGGTCAGGCCGGTCTGGCGGATGGTGCGGCGGACCACGTCGTTCATCAGGCTCCACGCCACCAGCGTCAGGCAGCCGGCGCCGAAGGCGGTCCAGGCATAGGGCAGTCCGCCCGCCGCCAGGGCGGCACCGCCGCCGATCAGGGCGATGGGCAGCGCCAGGGTGGGGTTGCGCCAACGCCAGGGCTTGAGGAAGCGGGACAGCTCCAGGCGCTCGCCGGCAATGGTCAGCACCAGGAAGGCGGCCCAGGCCGGCACCACTTCGGGCACCGGGGCGCCGCTGGCCCACAGGACGTTGCCGGCCACCCAGGCCAGCGCCGCCAGGGCGAGCAGGCGGGTGAACGGTTCTGGCTGGCGGCGCACCACGTTCAGCGCCACCGCGAGGAATACGGCGCTGCCCAGGGTGAGCATGATGGCGCCCGCGGTTTCGGCCCCGCCCAGCAGCAGCAATCCACCGCCGCCGGTGGCGAACGGGGCGGCGAAGGCCCACGGACGGCCCAGCGCCACCGCGCGCTCAAGTCCGATCACCGTGCCGAAGAAGCCGCATACCATCAGCGGCCCGTGCAGGTGGACGAAGGATACCGGCAACGCCCAACCCAGCCGCGCCTCGCCGGCCGCCAGCCCGGCCACAAGCGCCACCGCGCCGGCCAGCAGGAGGGGAAGGCGGGGAACCGGCGTTACCATCCCAGGATGGCCTTGGCGCTGTCGGACAGCCGCGACGGGTCCCACAGCGGCAGGTCCAGCACCTCGACGCTGACGCTGGGCGCGCCGGCTTCGGCCAGCACGCGCTGGCATTCGTCGCTCAGGTAGCTGGTCTGCGGGCAGGCCGGGGTGGTCATGATCAGGTCCACCATCACGCCTTCGGGGGCGGCGGCGACCTTCTCGACCATGCCGAGATCGACGATGTTGATGCCGACATCGGGGTCGATGACGCCTTTCAGGGCGTCCAGGGCTTGGGCTTCGGTGATCATGGGGCGAATGATCCGAAATCGGGGTTCAGGCGATGGTGCCAAGGTATGGCGGACGGCCGGTTCGGGCATTGAGTGTGGTCAAGGCTGACTTGACCGGCAGGAGTGCGCTGGGTAGGTTTGCCGACCGAATTCGCGTCCACCCAAAGAACGGCGGAAATCCATGGGCCACAGCGGCGCCAAGAAGCCCAGCTTCCAGCAACTGATCCTGACGCTCCAGAACTTCTGGGCCGAGCAGGGCTGCATCATCCTCCAGCCTTACGACATGGAGGTCGGCGCCGGCACCTTCCACCCGGCCACCACGCTGCGCGCGCTGGGCCCGGACCCGTGGAAGGCCGCCTATGTGCAGCCGTCGCGCCGTCCCAAGGATGGCCGTTACGGCGAGAACCCCAACCGCCTGCAGCATTACTACCAGTATCAGGTGCTGCTGAAGCCGTCGCCGCCCAACGCGCAGGAACTCTATCTGGAAAGCTTGCGCCGCCTGGGCGTCGATCCCATGGCGCACGACATCCGCTTCGTCGAGGATGACTGGGAAAGCCCGACCCTGGGCGCCTGGGGCCTGGGCTGGGAAGTGTGGTGCGACGGCATGGAAGTGACCCAGTTCACCTACTTCCAGCAGGTGGGCGGCATCGAGTGCGATCCCGTGGCGGTCGAGCTGACCTACGGCCTCGAGCGCCTGGCCATGTACATCCAGGGCGTCGAGAACGTCTACGACCTGGACTTCAACGGCGACGGCGTCACCTATGGCGACGTCTTCCTCCAGGCCGAGAAGGAATACTCGGCCCACAATTTCGAACACGCCGATACCGAGATGCTGTACCGCCACTTCCTCGACGCCGAGAAGGAGTGCGAGGCGCTGCTGAAGGCTGGGCTGGCGCTGCCGGCTTACGATCAGTGCATCAAGGCGTCGCACCGCTTCAACCTGCTGGACGCCCGCGGCGTTATCTCGGTGACCGAGCGTCAATCCTATATCGGCCGCGTGCGCGCGCTGGCCAAGGCGTGCTGCGAGGGCTGGCTGGCCTCCCGCACCTCCAAGAAGGAAGCCTAAAATGGCCGAGCTGCTGCTTGAAATCTTCTCGGAAGAGATTCCCGCCCGCATGCAGGCCCGCGCCGCCGAGGACCTGCACCGTGCGGTGACCGAGGGCCTGGCCAAAAACGGCCTCGCCTTCGACGCCGCCCGCGCCTATGTCACCCCCCGCCGCCTGGTGCTGGTGATCGAGGGCCTGCCGGTGGCTGGTCCCGATGTGTCGGAAGAGAAGCGCGGCCCCCGTGTCGGCGCGCCCGAGCAGGCGCTGAACGGCTTCCTGGCCTCCACCGGCCTCAAGCTGGACGAGCTTGAGCAGCGGGACACCGGCAAGGGCGTGTTCTATTTCGCCGTCATCAATCGCAAGGGCCGTCCCACCGTCGAGGTGGCCAAGGAAGTCATCGAGGCCTCCATGGCCGATTTCCCGTGGCCCAAATCCCAGCGCTGGGGTGCCAACACCGTGCGCTGGGTGCGCCCGCTGCAATCCATCCTGTGCCTGTTCGACGGCGCCGTGGTGCCGGTGTCCTTCGGTCCCATTGCCGCCGGTAACGTTTCGCGCGGTCACCGCTTCCTCGCCCCGGCCGAGTTTGCGGTGCGTGATTTCGCCGATTACGCCGAGAAGCTGGCCGAGGCCAAGGTGGTGCTGGACCCGGTGGAACGCCGTCACGCCATCCTGAGCCACGCGGAAGAAGCTGCCGCCAAGGAAGGCCTCAGCTTGCGCGCCGATGACGGCCTGCTGGCCGAGGTCACCGGCTTGGTCGAGCTGCCCAACGTGCTGGTTGGCTCCATCGACGACAAGTTCATGGGCGTGCCGCAGGAAGTGCTGATCACCTCCATGCGGGCGCACCAGAAGTACTTCTCGCTGATGAACGGCGACAAGCTGGCGCCCCGCTTCCTGGTGGTGTCCAACATGGAAGCCGCCGATGGCGGCAAGGCCATCGTCGCCGGCAACGAGCGCGTGCTGCGCGCCCGCCTGTCCGACGCCGCCTTCTTCTGGGAGACCGACCGCAAGGCCCGCCTGGATGCGCGCCTGCCCAAGCTGGCCGAGCGCCTGTTCTACGCCAAACTGGGCACCATGGCCGACAAGGTCGAGCGCATGAAGGTGCTGGCCAAGCACCTGACCGCCTTCGTCACCGCCGCCGATCCGCGCGCCGCCGAGCGTGCCGCCGAGCTGGCCAAGGCCGATTTGTCCACCGAGATGGTGGGCGAGTTCCCCGAGCTTCAGGGCATCATGGGCCGCTATTACGCCCTGCATGACGGCGAGAAGCCGGTGGTGGCCGACGCCATCGCCGAGCATTACTCGCCGCTCGGCCCCAGCGACAGCGTGCCCACCGCGCCCATCAGCGTCTGCGTCTCGCTGGCCGACAAGATCGACAGCCTGGTCGGCTTCTTCGCCATCGACGAGAAGCCCACCGGCTCGAAGGACCCGTTCGCGCTGCGCCGTGCCGCGCTGGGCGTCATCCGCCTGGTGGTGGAGAACGGCCTGCGCCTGCCGCTGTTCACCCTGTTCCAGTTCGCCTTCGCCCAGTACAAGCCGGGCACCCTGTCGGGCGACCCCCGCATGGTCGCCGAGGAACTGATGGAGTTCTTCGCCGACCGCCTGAAGGTGCACCTGCGCGAGAAGGGCGTGCGCCATGATCTGGTCAACGCCGTGTTCGCCCTGGGCGACGAGGATGATCTGGTCCGCCTGCTGGCCCGTGTCGCTGCGCTGGGTGACTTCCTGGGCTCGGACGACGGCGCCAACCTGCTGATCGCCTATCGCCGCGCCGCCAACATCGTGCGCATCGAGGAGAAGAAGGACGGCGTGTCCTATGCCGGCCCTGCCGATGCCTCGGCGCTGCAGCAGGACGAAGAGAAGGCCCTGCACCAGGCCTTGGCCGAGGTGCGCGTCGCCGCTAACCGGGCGCTCAAGGCCGAGGGCTTCGCCGACGCCATGGCGGCGCTGGCGCGTCTGCGCCAGCCGGTGGACGCCTTCTTCGACAAGGTGACGGTCAACACCGATCAGCCTGCCATCCGGGTCAACCGCCTGAAACTGCTGGCGGAAATCGGCGCGGCCATGGGCGAAGTGGCGGATTTCTCGAAGATCGAAGGCTAAACCAAAGGGGCGAAGAGGGAACTCTTCGCCTCTCCTTCCTTGGGTGTGCAGAATCCACCTGTTTTTTGCCTAAAAAAAGAGCCACCATTTCCGGGCGTGCGCGGCTAGCTTACCGCGCCTCGCGCCCCCGTGCGTAGTCCCTTGGACGAGGATCGTGCCATGAGCAAATGGGTGTACAGCTTCGGTGCCGGACGCGCGGAAGGGCGCGCGGACATGAAGAATCTGCTGGGCGGCAAGGGTGCCAACCTGGCGGAGATGAGCAACCTGGGCATTCCGGTGCCGCCGGGTTTCACCATCAGCACCGAGGTCTGCACTTATTACTACCGCAACGATCACCAGTACCCGGTCGAGCTGACCGAGGCCGTGCTGGAGGCGCTGGCCCAGGTGGAAGACACCATGGGCGCCAAGTTCGGCGACAACGCCAACCCGCTTCTGGTGTCGGTGCGTTCGGGCGCGCGGGCGTCCATGCCTGGCATGATGGACACCATCCTCAACCTGGGCCTGAACGACGTGTCGGTGGAAGGCCTGGCCAAGAAGGTGGGCGATCCGCGCTTCGCCTATGATTCCTACCGCCGCTTCATCCAGATGTATTCCAACGTGGTGCTGGAAGTCGA
>Ga0306923_10007888_pt1 | contig 10648 bp, 5 predicted proteins | sample sta12Can44000108_FD_203841 | JGI IMG/M metagenome (GOLD analysis project Ga0306923, IMG submission 203841) | Lab enrichment of tropical soil microbial communities from Luquillo Experimental Forest, Puerto Rico - statanox.12C.anox.44.000.108 (v2)... | ecosystem: Environmental > Terrestrial > Soil...
TGGTCGCGGCGGTGGTCAGCTTCGCGGTCCTGCTGGTCGTCGGGTTCGTCATCTTCAACCTGATGCCATCAGATCCGGTGGCGAGCCTGACCAGGGGCCGCCCCATCAGCGCCAAGCAGATGGCGTTTCTCATCAAGCAATACGGGCTGAACCAGCCCGTATGGGAGCGGTTCGGGCACTTCGTGGCCAACACCCTCCAAGGTCATCTCGGCTACTCCTGGCAGTTCCAGGCCCCGGTGGCCACGCTGATCGCCCAGCGGCTGTGGCCGACGCTGCTGCTGATGGGCTCCTCCACGATCATCTCGGTGGTGCTGGGCAAGTGGATCGGTATCCACAGCGGCTGGCGGCCGGGCAGCCTGCTGGACCGCGCCTCCACCGGGTCTGCGATAACGCTGTGGTCGGTGCCGACGTTCTGGCTCGGGATCATCCTGCTCGTGGTGTTCAGCAGCGGTTTCGGGCCGATCCCTTCGCTGTTCCCAGCGGGCGGAATGTCGACGCCGGGAGCCCCGACCGGCTTCACCCCCGCATACATCCTTGACGTCGCCAGGCACCTGGTACTGCCTTGCCTGACCCTGGTGCTGGTGGTCTTCGCCCAGTACCAAATGATCATGCGGTCTTCAATGATCGACGAAATGGGCAATCCCTACCTGCTGACCGCCAGGGCCAAGGGCCTACGCGATGCCGAGGTCCGCCAGCGCCACGCGGTGCCCAATGCGCTGCTGCCGACGGTGACACTGATCTTCCTGCAGGTCGGGACGATGATCAGCGGTGCGATCACGGTGGAGACCGTGTACTCCTGGCCGGGCCTTGGCTACCTCACCTACCAGGCGCTGCAGATCCCCGATCTGCCGCTGCTGGAAGGCACCTTCATCGTCTTCGCGGCCTCGGTGATCGTGTTCAACCTGCTGGCCGACCTCCTCTACCGCCATCTCGACCCACGGGTGCGGCGGGCATGACCGCGGCCAGCCAGGCACCATCCCTCACCTCGGCCCCGCCGCGGCTGATGACGCTGCGCAGATTCGCCCGCGCCTTCGCCCGCCAGCGGACCGGGATGGCCGGGCTCGCAATCCTTGTCGCGGTCACCGTGGTCGCGCTCGCCGCGCCGCTGTTCATCCACGCCAGCGATCTGGACGTGATCAATGCGCCCGGGCCGTCTCTTGCTCCGCCCTCGGCGCAGTTCCCGCTCGGCACCGACCAGGCGGGCCGGTCCGTGCTGGACTTGCTGATCTGGGGAGCCCGGCCCTCGCTGGCGATCGGTGTCATTGCCACCGTCCTGACGATGATCCTGGGCAGCGTCATCGGGCTGCTCGCGGGCCACTACGGCGGAGGCGCCGCAAAGGCGCTGATGGCGGTCACCGACTGGTTCATCGCCCTGCCGGCCCTGCCGCTGGCGATCTCGCTGGCCGCCGTGCTCGGCCAGGGCGACGCGTCGATCACGGTCGCGATCGCGATCACCTCGTGGCCGGGCACCGCACGGCTGATCCGGGCCCAGACCCTGGCCGTGGAGGGGCGGCCGTTCATCGAGCGTGCCAAAGCCCTCGGCGCCCGGGACGGCCAGCTCATGGCACGCCAGGTGCTGCCAAACGTGGCTCCATTCATCCTGGTCTCTGGAACCCTCACGGTCGCCAGCGCGATCCTGTACGAGACCACGCTGACGTTTCTGGGGCTTGGAAACCCGACCGACGTGTCCTGGGGCGCCATGATCAACCAGGCGTTCAACCAGGGGGCGATCAGCAGCGGTGCCTGGTGGTACGTGCTCCCTCCCGGGGTGGCCATCGTCATCGTGGTCTTGGGATTCACCCTGGTCGGGCGCGCGGTGGAGAACATCCTCAACCCGCGGATGGCGGCGAACACCTGATGGGGCAGGCAGCTTTGCCCAGGGTGCTGGGATGACCGCTGCAGAACGGGGGCCGCAGGCAGGCCGCGGGCCCGGCGAGGCCGGCCCGGCCTCCGCCGGCACGATCCCGCTGCTTGAGGTGCGCGATGTCACGGTGACCTACGGCTCCGGTGACGCGGCCGTGCGGGCCGTACGCGGCGCCGGTTTCACGTTGCATGCCGGGCAGACGATGGGCATGGCCGGTGAGTCCGGCTGCGGCAAGACCACGGTGGCGCTCAGCCTGCTGCGGCTGCTTCCCAGGACCGCGAGCATCAGTGGGCAAATCCTGTACAAGGGCGAGAACATCATCGGCCTGGGCTGGCAGAAACTGCGGGCGGTGCGCTGGGCCGAGGCGTCGGTGGTCTTCCAGGGCGCCATGAGCGCGCTGAACCCGGTCCGCACCATAGGTGAGCAGATCCGCGAGCCAATCCTGCTGCATGAGAAGGCCGGCCGGCGGGAAGCCGAGGCCCGGACCGCGGAATTGCTCGACAGCGTCGGGATGCCCGCGCGCAGGCAGTCCAGCTACCCCCACGAGCTGTCCGGCGGTCAGCGCCAGCGCGTCATGATCGCCATGGCGCTGGCCTGCCGCCCGGACCTGATCATTGCCGACGAGCCGACCACGGCGCTGGACGTCATCGTGCAAGCACAGATCCTGGCCTTGTTGACCGGGCTGGTCCGGGAGCGCCAGATCAGCATGATTGTGATCAGCCACGACCTGTCCCTGCTGGGAGAAACCTGTGACCGCCTGGCGATCATGTACGCGGGCCGGATAGTGGAGGCCGGGCCCTCCCATCAGGTGCTCGGGGAGCCACGCCACCCCTACACCAGGATCTTGTCCGATGCTTTTCCGCGCACCGGCGACCCCGCCTCCCGGCTCGCCCCGGCCGGGCTCCCTGGAGAGCCGCCGGATCTAGCCAGCGACCTCGCCGGGTGCCCGTTCGCGCCGCGATGTCCCGAGGCGATCCCCGATTGCCTGGCCCGCGACGTCTACCTGTGGCCCGCCGGGGCACAGCGCGAATCGGCCTGCATCAAAGTCCTGGACGAATACGCCTCCGTACCGGACGGTGGGACCGCAGCCGACCGGGCACCGCAGGTCAGCCTGCCCATGCTGGCCACGCCGCAGCGTTCCGGCCCGGGCAGCGACCGTACGCCTGAGCACGGCCCGGTGCTGGAGGCGCGCGGCCTCCGCGTGGCGTTCCCTGCCCAGCGCGGCCGCGGCCAGGCCCGCGCGGTCGACGATGTCAACCTGTCGATCGGGCCAGGCGAGATTCTTGCGCTCATCGGCGAGTCCGGGTGCGGCAAGTCCACGCTGGCGCGCGCCCTGGTTGGCCTGGTGCAGCCGACGCGCGGCGAGGTCCGGTATGAGGGCGCCACATTGCGGTACTCCAGCGCCGCTCTGCGGGAACACCGCCGTCACGTGCAACTCGTCCTGCAAGATCCGGCCGGCGCGCTTAACCCCCGCCAGAACGTCTTCGACGCGGTGGCCGAGGGACCCCGGCTGCACCGCATGCGAGCGGGCCTAGCCGACCGTGTCCACGACGCGCTGGCCCGTGCGGGTCTCCGCCCGCCAGCGCAGTTCATCGGCCGTTACCCCCATGAGTTGTCTGGCGGCCAACAGCAGCGGGTGGTGATCGCCGGCGCGCTCGCGCTCGGCCCGTCGGTGGTCGTCGCCGACGAGCCAGTGTCCTCACTCGATGCGTCGGTGCGGGGCGAGATACTCAAGCTGATACTCACGCTGCGCGACCAGCTATCCCTGGCCGCCCTCATTGTCAGCCACGATCTCGGTGTTGCCTGGAACATCGCCGACCGGGTGGCCGTCATGTACCTGGGCCGGATCGTCGAGGCCGGGACGGTGCACGAGGTCCTGCTCCAGCCGCGGCACCCGTACACCCAAGCGCTCATTTCGGTGCTCCCGGGCGGTGGCGGTGACCGCACAGGAAGCGTGCTAACTGGCGAGCCACCCGATCCGGCCGCGATCCCGCCCGGATGCCGGTTCCACCCGCGCTGCCCGCGGCTGGCCGCCCTGCCCGCCAACGATGCGAGAGCCGATCTGTGCCGCGGCAAGCCTGTGCCGGTGCTCCCCACCCTGGCCGGGGAAGGCACGGGCACGACCCTAGTCGCCTGCCACCTTGCGGCACCCCGTCAGTCCCCTGACGCGGAACCGGAGCTGCCGTCTTCCCAGGGAGCACGCTGATGCTGGACGTGCTGATCACCGGCAGAGACGTTTATGACGGCACTGAGGGCTCGATCCCTCTCGCCCTGTCAGCCAGCATCCGGATTGAGACAGTATTTGCTATGTGCTTGCCGGGGTCACCGGCGTAGGGGCCTGCCTCGCTGGGGTGGGGCTAGCGCGCATCTGCTCGGCTTCGGGGACACCAAGCCGGGTGTAGATATCTAGGGCGCGCTGCCAGTGCTGCTGTGCCTGGCCCTGCTGGCCGGCGGCGTGGCAGGCGGCGGCGAGGCCCTGGTGGGAGCGGGCTTGCTGGTAGCTGTCCCCGGTGCGGCTGGCCAGGGTGAGTGCGGCGGTGTGGCAGTCGTGGGATTGGGCCGGCTGGCCGGTGGCCAGCAGGGTTTCGCCGGTCCCGTTGAGTGCCTCTGTTTGGCCGCCGCGGTCGCCGATGTGCTCGTAGAGGGCCAGTGCCTGCTGGTAGTGCCCGGTGGCCTGGTCATGGTGTCCCTGCCGGTGGCAGACCTCACCGAGCCCAGCGAGAGCACGGGCTTGTTCCCGCGGGTTGCCGGATTGGCGGGCGAGGGTGAGTGCAGCGGTGAACTGGTCATGGGCTTGGCCGGGCTGGCCGGTGGCGAGCAGGGTTTCCCCGGCGTCGCTGAGTGCTGCGGCCTGTTCGTGGCGCACGCCGAATCTTTGGTACAACGCCAGCGCCTGATGCTGGCAGGTCAGAGCTTGGTCGTATTGGCCCTGCCGGTGGCGAACCCGGCCCAGCGTGATCAGTGCGTCGGCCTCACCGTACCGGTCGCCGAGCTCGCGGGAGGTGGCGAGGGCCTGCTGTGCGTAGCCGGTGGCCTGCTGGTAGCCGCCGAGCCGCCAGTGGGCCTCGCCGAGGCAGTTCAGCGCGTCGACCTCACCGGTCCGGTGACCGGTCTGCTGGGCCACCGCCAGCGCCCGCCGCACGTGGCTAGCAGCCTGCAGATAACGGCCCTGCCAGAGGTAGGTGAGGCCCAGGCCACTCAAGGCTTCGGACTCGCCGGCTTGGTCACCGAGCTCGCGGTACAAGGCCAGGGCCTGGCGGAGGCTGCGAGCGCTGTGCTGGTAGCTTCCCTGGAAAAGCTGGGCTATTGCCAGGTGAAAGTGCGCATGGGCTTGGGCAAGCCGGTCACCGAGATCGCGGGCAAGAGCCATGGCCTGCAGCAGGCAGTCGATGCTCTGCGGCAAGCGGCCCTGGTGGCAGTGGTAGTTGCCTAGTGCCCGCAGCGCGCGTGCCTGCGCGGCACGGTCACCGGTACCACGGGCGGCATCCAGCGCGTAGGTGGCGATGATGATGCCCTCGCTGTAATGGCCGGTGTGGCATACATAGGTGTGGAGCGTGGCCTCCAGGTGGCCGGTGTGGCCCGGCCAGCCATGTCCGGCGGTGTACTCGGCGACTCTGACCAGCGTCGGCAGCTCGGCGTCCAGCCAGGCCTGGGCGGCGGCTGGGTCACCAAGTTGCGGAGCAGGCGCCATGGACGGTTGGTCGGGCCGCCACGTGCGGTGCGTCGGAGTCAGTCGATCCGCGGCGGTCCCGCAGGTGGCCAGGTAGTAGTCGAACAGGCGGGTCAGCGCTGCCTGCTGGGCCTGATCGCTGTCGTAGCTGCCAGCCAGGCTGGCCGCGTAGGCGCGCAGCAGGTCGTGCATCTGGTACCGGCCGGCGGCGGCGGGCTGGATCAGGTGGGCCCGGGCCAGTTCTCGCAGGGCCCGGCGTGCCTGGGTGAGGTTGGCGGCGCCGGTGATCGCTGCAGCGGCGTAGGGGTCCCAGGACTGGGCGGGGTGCAGGCCCAGGAGCCGGAACATCCGGCCAGCATCGTCCGACAAGTGCCGGTAGGACCAGGAGAAGACGCTGGTCACCGCGGCGCGCGGGTCCCCGCCGGCGCCCAGCAGCTCCAGCCGGTCACCCTCACCGGCCAGCTCGGCCACCAGATCGGCCAGTGGTATGTCTGGCCGCGCGGCGGCCAGCTCGGCCGCCACCCGCAGCGCTAGCGGCAGCCGGGCACACAGCCCCGCCAGCGTCTCGGCCGCCGCCGGGTCGGCGCTGGCCCTGGGGCCGATCAGGGCGTCCAGCAGGGCCACGGCCTCATCTGAGGGCAGTAGGTCCAGGTCCAGCCGGCGGGCACCATCGACGGCGACCAGCCCGGCCAGGGAGTCGCGGCTGGTCACCACCACCATGGCGGTGCTTGTGCCGGGCAGCAGCGGCCGCACTTGGTCTTCGGTGGCCGCGTTGTCCAGCACCACTAGCATCCGTCTGCCGGACAGCAGTGACCGGTACCGGGCGGCCCGTTCGGCCTCCTGCAGTGGGATGCCGGCGTCGGCGACGCCCAGGGCGCGCAAGAATCCGGCCAGCGCCTCACCAGCTTGCATTGGCTGGCCGGGATCGTAGCCGCGCAGGTTCACATACAACTGCCCGTCGGGGAACTGTACGGCGACCCGATGCGCCCACCGCACCGCCAGCGCCGTCTTGCCCACCCCTGCCGTCCCGGCCACCGCCGAGATCACCACCGGCCCCGGCCTGCCATCCGGCTGCTGCTCGGCGGCCGGCAGCAAGAAGTCCAGTTCGGCGAGCTCCACCGCCCGCCCGGTGAACCCGCCTACATCGGCGGGCAACTCGCGCGGCACGGGCACAGCCGAGGCCGGCAGGCTCCCAGGGCCCAAAGCTGCCAGGGCTACCGGCGCGACGTCTGTAACGGCCGACGTTTCCTCTTCCGGGAGCCGCCCCCGGGCTGTGCCTGCCGCCGGCGCCTGGGGGGGCACGGCCAGGCGCGGATCCTGAGCCAGGATCTTCTGGTGCAGCTCGCGCAGTTCGGGGGCGGGCTCGATGCCCAGCTCGCTGACCAAGGTTGTGCGCAGCTCCTGGTAGGCCGCCAGCGCCTCGGCTTGGCGACCGCACCGGTACAGCGCCAGCATCCGCAGGGCCCACAACTGCTCCCGCAGCCGGTGTCCGGCGGTCAGCGCCTCAAGTTCGGCGATCAGCTCACTACTGTCCCCGCAGTCCAGGCGGGCCTGGATCCGGCACTCCACTGCGGCCAGCCGGACCTCTTCTAGGCGGGCCGCCTCTGCCCGTGCCCACGCCAGGTCCCCGACATCGGCCAGCGGCTGCCCGCGCCACAACCCCAGCGCTCGCCCTAGAATCTCGGCCGCGCGCGCCGCGTCCCCCGCCGCCAGCAGCGCCCGCCCCTGCGCGGCGAGCTGGTCAAACCGGGCCGTGTCCACCTCCTCGGAACTAGCCACCAGCACGTACCCCGGTGCCCGAGTGACCAGGCGATCAGCAATTCCCGCCTGCCGGAGCACCCGGCGCAACTCGGCCACGCGCACCTGCAACACCGCCGCCGCCCGGCCCGGATCCAGATCCGGCCACAGCTCACCGGCCAGCGCCTCCGCCGTTACCACGCTGTTGGCTGCCACGATCAACCGGGCCAGCACCGCCCGCGGCCGCTGCCCGCCGATCCCCAGCCGCCGGCGCCCAGCGGTCACCTCCACCGGGCCCAAAATCGCGAACTGTACCGCCACCGTCGGCTAACCCCCAGGGCCAGTCCCAGCCTCACTATAAAAGAGGCGGCACGCCTGCAGATAGATGCAAAAAACCGGCTGCCTGCGAGGATGTTGTCACTGGCTTGCGGCCGAACCTCACGCGGTTGCCCCAGATCCGGGCGATCGCTCACTGCGTACCCCCCTCAGGTGGCGTCGCCGGACAAGTACGAGCGGCACCAGGGCGTCAGCGCCGCGTCCCAGCAGAGGGTGAGCCCAGCCACCGTCAGCAGCCAATAACAAATAGGAAGCTGGCCGCAATCGGCCGCACCACAGGCCGTCTCCGATGTCGCGCATTTACCGCAGAACGCTAACCGCAACTAAATCAGCCCGGGACATGCCGAAACGGTTTGTAAGCGGCTCGTAAGCGGTTCGTATGCGAGCCGGGTCATAATCTAGACCAAGCGGCGCACAGGGCGTGCACGGCCAGCGACCTGCTTCGCATCCCGCGCGAACGGCTCATGGCCTGGCTCATGCTCACGCAGGCGCGTGAGCGTTCGGTTGCCGCTACGGAAACTCAAGACAGCTAAGTCACGCGATCCAGAGGGGAGGGCGCATGACGTACGCTTCGAACAACAACGCCGTCTTGATCGACGGCTGCAACAATTTGCAGAATCTCTCGGTCCTTCTTGAGATCACCGAGGATATTGCTACTACCGACGGGAACGGCTGGAGCTTTCAGCTCAACTGCTTTCCACCGCCGGGCGTGTACTGCCAGACCAGCCAGGTTAATTGGTTTCAGTACGTCGTGTACGTTCAGGGCGGGAACCTCGTATACGAGATCCAGTACTGGGCGAACGGGGTGTCTACTTGGCCGTCCGGCTACATGAATCAGCCCGGCACGACGCCATGGCTGCCCTGCTGGGCCAACGACTACTACCTCTCCAGCCCGTTCGCCAGCATCAACGGGGACACGCTGCCGCGCCAATCGAAACTTCAGATAGCGCTCGCAACCAACGACTCCGGTGGCGTGACCAAGGTTACGTTCACCTACACCGACCCGGACGGCAACGACCATCCTGCCGAGTTCGACCCGCCTGCTGTGCATCCGATCGTCGCCTGCGAACTGAACCTCGTCGGCCCGGGCAACTTGGCCAACGCCAACTTCACGCAAGGGCTCACGAACTCACGCGGCATCATCTATTACAGCGTCTCTTCCGGGCAGCTTTCCGTGCAGAACGGCGGCCCTGGGGCAGCCTGTGGCGAGCGGGGGCCGCTCACAGGCGAGACCTCAAACATGACCTACTCGGACATCAGCGACGCGCCCGCCAGCACCGTCACACAGATTCTCCAGCAGCCCGTGTCGTGCGCGGTCAACCGCCTCTTCGAAGATGATCAGGCGCAGCTCGGCAAGATGCGGCAGATTCGCGACGCGCAAGTTGCTGAGCATCCTGCTGGGCAATGGCTCATGGAGGTTCTCGATCGCCATTCCGCCGATCTTGCCCTGCTTGTAGCGTCGGACGAAGGCGACTTGGCGCGGAATGTACAGGATCTTCTCACCAAAGCTGTGAACACAGCTAACCGAGGGCGCGTCTTCGACGGCACCACGGTTGACAATGCGCTAAAAGCACTCGAGCGGGCGTCCTGCAAACTGCCGCCCTCTATGAATGAAGTCGGGCAAGCTGGTGTGACCTTGCTCGAGTCACTTCGCGGGAGAACGCTTGAGGACGGACTGAAGGCGGCTAGCAAGACCATCCTCCCGCGCTTCAAAACGCCTCAGGGGCCATGCGAGAAGTGCGGCGAACGCCTAGCAGAGCGCGTGGCAGACCTAGAGGAGCGCGTCAGCCGTCTGGAGTCGCGATGATCGGCTCTTCGCAGGCGTGTTGGTCTCGTCCTTTCGCAGATTCATACAATGGGGGTTTCAATGTCAGAGCAAGTTATCCCAATCGCGGGCCAAGTCGATGGCATCACCGAAACGGACGCCGCACGGCTTTCGGTTGTAGCATTGCATGGAAACACCGTGCTCGGCACGGCCCGGCTTCGCCCAGACGGCAGTTACCATCTGATCCTCCCGCACGCGGCCGCCCACGAACCGAGTGGGTACAGCCTGCAACTGGCCGTATTGCCTAGCACAGCCGCCGCCCACCCGGACCATGTCACTGATGCCCCGCGCGTCACAATCGAGCGAGATGACCTTGAGGATCGGCTGGTCAAGGCGCCGTCTCTTGCCCTCAATCCCGACCTGATCGACGGATGGTCGATCTTCTGGCGGGAATGGTGCGTCAGCGGAACGGTGGTCGGTTCCGATGGCTGCCCAGCCCCGGGCGCAGAGGTCACCGTCTATACGGTCTCCTGGGGCCCGGACGGCTACAACCAGTACGCCCAAGCCACTGTCACAACCGGACCCGATGGCACCTTCACGCTGTGCTTCCCATGGTGGGATCTGTTCTATCGCTGCTGGCCCTGTGAGCCGTTCTGGTGGCTGTGCTGGCCATGGTGGTGGGAGTTCGACATCTTGCACGTCATCGACGCACTCGAAGCTCGCGCGTCCAGCGGATCGCAGTCGGTTGCCCTGTTCTCACCCGAGGGAAGCGCCCTGATCCGCGGGCAGGGCTTTGCGGCCGCCGCTAGCGCGGGCGTGCCCCGCCCCGACCCGGAGCGTACCGCGCTGATCGCCCGCAAATTCGCAAATCCCGCGTTGCGCGCGCTGTTCCCGTGGTGGTGGTGGTGCTGCGATCAGCCCAACATCATTTTCGGCGTCACCCAGGGCACCTCCACCATCGTGGCCGAGGACCCAGCCATCAACACACGCTGGTGCATGGGAAGCGGCCAGACCGTAACGCTCACCGGTAACCAGTCCACGCTCACCATCTGCCCCGGTCCTCCGCTGCCGAAGTCCGGCTATGTCTGGACAAGCGTGGGCAATGTCCTCACCACTTCCATTGACTCCGGGGGCCTGGCGCAGGCGGGCGGCGACAATTCCGATGTCGCGTTCCAAGGGGAGCTCCACCTGTACGCCGCCGTCGCCACTGACGCCTTCGACTACTACCAGGTGAACGGCTCGGTCTGGAATGCGCCCAGATCTCGCGGCGGCACCC
>Ga0306923_10007890_pt1 | contig 10646 bp, 10 predicted proteins | sample sta12Can44000108_FD_203841 | JGI IMG/M metagenome (GOLD analysis project Ga0306923, IMG submission 203841) | Lab enrichment of tropical soil microbial communities from Luquillo Experimental Forest, Puerto Rico - statanox.12C.anox.44.000.108 (v2)... | ecosystem: Environmental > Terrestrial >...
CTGCGCGAACTCCTTTTCGACCCCGAGATTGGGAAAGCGCGGTTCGACGCTGCCCAGAACATAGACAAAGCCGGGGGCTGCCGGCGCGGTTAGGTCCGGCAGCGGCGGCTCCGGCCGGGGGGCGAGCGGCGGCGGCTGTGGCTGTGGTGCGGGCCGCGGCGGATGCGGTGCGGGCCTGACATCGATGACGGGGCCGGCGTGGGGTAGCGCTAATGAGGGCAACGCGACATCGGTCGCCGCCGCGCTGACCTGTTGCTCGGTTTCGTGTTCCATGGTTTCAATCCTTTCTCTCGCGTGGTTATCGATAGAATGTGCTGGCGTTATCGGCGCCCGGTGAAGGTCAGCCACTGGTTCAGCATCGCGGCGCGACGCTCGCATCCGCCGCAGGGCTTGATGGCGAAGCTGGCTGTCGTGCGCTTCACCAAGTCGCCCAACCCGATATCTTCGTCGCGGACAAACCCCGGCAGACGCACGCGGTATGGCTGTCGCGCCGTCGCGCCGGTCGCGCTCTCCGCCGGTTGCTCCTCTTTCATGCGGTAATCCTCCTTCTGGTTGCTGCAAGCCTCTGGTACGCGGCAGCGGCATCCAGCATCGGCGGCACAATGGCCGCGCGACGCGAGGTTTGCGGGACCATCGCCATCCTCACCTCCGTCGCGGAGGCGTCGGAGAATGCCGACCAGAGCAGTGCGATGCTGCCGGTGACAAAGGGCACCGCGAAGCTTGTTCCGCTGAACGACATTGCTTGTCCATTGGGGCCGAGGCTGGTGATGCGCTCCCCCGGCGCGAGCAGGCCGCGCCTGCCAACCGAAGAGCTGAGGTTCGAGGTGCCGAGGGGCGGTCCCGACCGAGCGCAAGCGGTGACCGGAATCACCCAGGGGTGGTGGGTGATCGCAGAACTGCAGATTGTTCCATCGTTGCCGGCAGCGGCGACGACCAGTACGCCTCTGCGTGCAGCGTGGTTCAATGCCTCCGAGAGGGTGTCAGCCGCACTCCTCGACGCATCGCCAAGCGAGAGACTCAAGTTCAGCACGCAAGCGCCGGCGCCGATGCAATCGCCGATCGCGCCGGCGAGCGCTTCCGGCTCCGCATTGGGCACGCCGCCCGCTTCGTTGCCACTGGCGCTGAAGATCGGGCGCACCAGTAATGTGCACCCCGGGCAGATTGCCGGCGGCAGGAACTGGCGCGACGCGCACAACATCCCGGCCACAGCGGTGCCGTGGCGGCAGCCGGCGCTGCTGGCCAACGAGCACACTTCGCTCGGTGTGGCAGCGAACTCTAGCACGCTCGCACCCGCGAAGCCCGGATGGTCCTTCGCAACCGGGCCGTCGATCAAACCGATGACGACCTGCGCGCTGCCGTCGGTCACGGCCATCAGCGGGGCCAGCATCACCTGTTGCAATGGATCCATCGTGTTCATCGGTGTGGTAGCCACAATGAGCACTCGCGCTTTCTTGAGAATCTACGCAATTATCTGGGACAGCGGCCCGGGAGCTCACGCGAGAAAGTGTGAAACCGTGTGAAAACGCGTCAAACGGCGATCCACCATTAGGACTGCTGCCGCTTCAGCAGTGTGAGGCAGCTCACCCATCTCCATTGACTGCCCTCCCGCTTCGGGTTCTGCAGACGCCTGAATTGGCCAGTCCCAGAAAGCTATGCACTGAACGTTGTGATCTGCGCGCTCTTGCGGTGCGCATTCTGACATCGAGGATTAGACATGACGTCCGATTGCAAATAAGCCTCCGCCGATGCGCCACCAATACACGGAGAAGAGCATCAGTGAGGCGATCGTATTGCTGAAGCGAGCGCTAAAAGCGCAAATCTTGCCGTTCGACCGCGTCGGGGGTGTCCGGGAGGGTTGCGTCCAGCCCTTTCAACTCTGTGCAAGGCGCATCTGGAGCCGCCGCCCGGATAGTGACCTGCGTCGATTCCCAATTTGACGGTCTGAAGGCAACCAGGATCTGTGATCTAAACCAAGTATCGATTTCTTTCGTACTTGCTTAGACGAATTTACTCGAGTTCAATTTTGCAGCCGCGCGCCTCCGCTTAGCTTGAGTGAAGGAATTGGAGGTGCGAGGTGACACATCGACTGATCGCTGAGGTGGATGACGACGAATCGGTCCGCTCGGCCACGGTCAATCTCCTCACCCCTGTCGGCTTCTTCCGTGAGGCTTTTGGCCCGGCTTGAATGGGTTGGAGTTGCGGCGACTTCTGACGAACCAGGGTCGCATCGTCGCGATCATCTTTATCACTTCCCTCCCGACGAACGGACTCGGCGGCAAGCGATTGAGGGGCGAGCGATCTGCTATTTGCCCAAACTCTACGATGATGAGGAATTGCTTCGCTGCATTCGGCTCGACCTAGCAAAGACTGACGCATATCGAGACGTGCCGATTGCGCGGCTAAGCTCCCAACCCACGCCGGTAACCATGAAGACGACCATGTTATCCGCAAATTAGTCGTGCGATTTCGCACTGCCTGAGCTTCCTTATGGGTCGGTATGGCTCGTCGGTGCGTCTGACGGCGATCCGCGCCGTCTGTCACCACTTCGTGTTTGCGCTGGGCGCGGCGGACGCGATAATCCACGATCCCGGAATCTCGAAGGCAGTCCTCGAACTGGTGAGGCCGCCCCGTTATCGGGAGGCCGCCGCGCCGCCTCAAGCTGGCGGAGGATGGCTGGCGGGTCGTCCAGCTCGCCAAAGGCGACACGATCGAAAGCACAGTCGAGAGCGCTACCCCTTGTGCCGAGCGAAATATTCCGCTTCCGCATTGTCCCGACGCCCGCGACCCCGTTGGTAATGAGGAGCCTCTGGGTCTCCTTCTGGTGCGCAATAGGCTCGGTGAGGGGCGAAATGCCAGTCCTCCGTCGCTTAGCCCAATCCTTGCGGCCGACGTGGTGGCCTATTCGCGGCTGATGGGCGCCGACGAGGAGGGAACGCTCACTTCTGCAACGCCATGGTGCACGCCTTCCGCATCGAGAACGGCCGTCACTTGGCCGTCTCCTGCCTTTGAGATGTGGCCTTGAGCGGCAGTGATAGCTGAGATTTTTCACGCGCTTTCACAGTTTTTCGCATGCGGACGCCGCGCGCCGAGACCAACATCTACGCAGTGTCCTACGGGCCACACGGAGTCACTCACATGCAGGAGAAGCTCATCAACGGAGTAGCGCGGCAGAACGCACCCCGGGCTTTGGACAAAGCAAGGATCGCCAAGACATGGCAGCAATACTATGAAGATCGGGGCTATGAGCTATGGGGATTTTCGCCGAGTCCGACGGCACGAATACTCGCCCAGGCGATCTTGGACAGCAATCCTCGAAGATCGGAACGCATTGAGATCGTTGACTGGGGGTGCGGGTACGGGCGAGACTCGCTTTACTTTCTCGAACTCGGTTTCGACGTCATCGGAATAGACGTCTCGGAAAAGGCTGTTGCCCTGGCACGCGGCGCCTATAAGCAACGCCAGGCAAGCGGTATACCGCTGTTGGGCAGCGCTAGTTTTCACGCTGGCGATTTGCACTCGGTTTTCAAGTGTCGAACAGAACAAAAAGTGCATGCCTTCTTCTCTAACAGAGTCCTCCACTTGCTAGGTGAGATTGATTTCCGCAAGGCGACGCGTGATGCAATGACATGCATGGAGAAAGGCGCTTATTTCTGTGTCTCTGCGAGAAGCTCAGACGACTTCAACACCGCGCTGATGGAATGGCTTCCTGGAAAAGAGCAGCAGATGGCACGCTACAAAGATCCAGCGAGAAGTGGACACGACATAACTTTTGTGACCAAAGACCGCCTTCTTCGCGCTGTGGAGAATGATCTCGAGGACATGCATTATACGAACGCGACAGAGCCGGAAAGGGTCGGTTCGCCTGACACGCATCTCTTGATACTTCTCGGACGAAAGCAAGGGTGTGATTTCAGCCGCGGGCAGAGACGAGTAGCCCAAGTAGGAGTGCGATGCGAGGACGACCTTTACGGTGAGAACGGGGAGCGGATGCCATACTATCCTGCTCGTCCCCGACCACTGTTGCAGGAACGTTAAACCCACCGATCCGTTACAGGGAAGTCTCGACCGACCGCGCCCGGAGGCGCGCAACTTTGCTCGGCCAGTTAATCGAACTCGGCACCCTCAGCTCCTCTTGATCCTTCACGCCCCTGCGAATCACCGTCGGCCGTCACGCAGCCTGGACAGAATGCGGCACTGGTGGTGTGATGGTTGCTGAGGCGTGCCGGTCTTGCGCGGCTCCCATCGATGTGGCCGGATGGTTGCGCCACCTCGGGCTAGAACAACATGCGTCCGCGTTCCGCGACAACGACATCGACGGAGAGGTTTTACGCCGGCTGACGGGCGAGGATCTGCGGGAGCTTGGGGTCAGATCGATCGGCCACCGTCGCCGACTGATCGACGTCATCGCCGCGCTCGGCGCGGCCGAAACACCGCCGGCGCCTATCCCGACGCCCGATGCCGAGCGGCGCCATGATTTCCGCTATCTGCTGTTCGACTTCGGCCGCGAGGAGATGCTCGATGCGGCCCTCGAATTCTACGAGCCGGCGGTCGGCCGGTGCCTCGACCGCAGCCGCATCCGCCTCTACAACGCGGCTTGCGCGATCAGCTTTCTGGCGTATCGCGCCGGCGTCCCGCCCGAACAGAAGTCGTGCGGACGCACCCTCGCGGAAGACCTGCGCTGGGTTCGGAGCACGCTTGCGCGGCTGTCGTGAAACGAGATCGCCATCATCCGCCCCCTCTTGGAGGAGCGTGGCGTATGAAGCGAGTAGCGGTGTTCGGCAATGCCGGAGGCGGCAAGACTGCCCTCGCCCGGCAGCTGGCCGATCTGACGGGTCTGCCGCGGTTATGTCGTGGACATGATGCAGTTCACGCCGGGCGGCGAGGCAGTGCCGCAAAACGAATTCCTACAGGCGCATGCCGATCTACTGCGCCACGACGAATGGATCATCGACGGCTTCGGCGATATGGCGACTGCGTGGGAGAGGTTCGCAGCCGCCGATACGCTCGTTTATGTCGATCGACCCCTCTCCACTCATTTCCGATGGGTAACCAAGCGCCTGATCACAGGGCTGATCGCAGACCCGCCGGGCTGGCCGGAAAACAGTCCGCTATGGAGCAGCTCGATGCAGAGCTATCGCGTGCTCTGGCTCTGCCACCGTCACCTGACGCCCAAATACCGGCGCCTGGTCGCGGAGGCGGCCGCATCGAAAAGGGTGCACCATCTGCGATCGCCGGGACAGATCCGCTCCTTCCTGGAAGGAATGCAGAAAGAGCGCCTGAACCGGTGAGCGTAGCTGGATATACCAACCGCAAAGCGGCTTGATCTCCTTGCGCGCCAAAAACAAAGTCGATTCGCCTGCCTCGCTCATTGCCACCTGCCCTCCTTTTGCCGTCGGGAGATGGCCAGGGTCACGGTGAGTGTGTCTAGCTCACCGGGAGCCCTGCCATTTTCCACAGATTTGAAGGCGGATGCTGTGCGGCGCAGTCCGGTTTGTTGCGACGGGGCAACCAAAGGGCGTGGCATGGTGTCATTGCGAGAGCTGCCCGGAGACATAGCCGCGCACCGGTTTTAGTCTTCGTCGCTTACGAACGCACCGCAGACACCGTTACCAAGGGCGAGATCGCCAAGTTCGAGTCGACGCCGGGAAGACCGAGCGTGGCTTTTGCGCCCGGTGTGGATCAACGCTGACTTGCGAAACAGTCGGCCTGCCCACGCTGACGGATTTCCATGTCGGTGCGTTCGATGATGCCGAGTTGTTTCGCCCAACCAGGCACATATTTCCCGATGAAGGCTGCCGTGGCTGCACGTGGCGGACGCGTAAGCGGTGGTTAACATTGTCTCGGGGGCGCCCGCTCCCCGGCACATTGGAGCTATTGAGCGGCGCTAGTGCTCAAACGACTGTCCGCTTTCTGCGCTCTGCAGTCGGTGGCTGACGACGCGGCTTATGGGCGAATATGCCCCTTTTCCGGTCGCTACCTATTACCTCGTAGTATAAATCGGCGAATACGCGAGGAGGTCACTGACTGATGAAAGCGTCGATGGACTCCCTACCTCCGCCTGGGGGAAGGGTCGGGGTGACGGGCTTTTTGCGACCGGCCAGCATACCGTAAGTGGCCGCGGAGTCTTTCCCTCACCCGAAAGCTGCGCAGCGCACGGCCTCCTCCCTGAGGCTGTGTCATTCGTTCCCGTTCTTACTCTTGCGGAGCCCTCCGAACGGGCGAAACCGGGATCGATTAACCGTTTGCCACATCGATGACCCGGGTTCCGATGGATCGGTTTCAGCCCTTTGCCGTTTCCCTTGCCGTCGAGAAACACCGGGGTCCGGCGAATAAAATTTAAGTCTCAGCGCAGGACGTCTTTGAGGTCGGGGGACGCAAAATTGAGCGATCTGGAGTTTCAACGCGAGCTGAGTCCAGAGCAAATGCGCGAAGCGCTATCGCTGCTGGACAGTATGGCGGGGGCGGAGAACCAAACCGTGCAAATCGAGAATTTGCGTCCCGCTGAAGAGGTCAATCCAGAACCTGATCAGTCCAGTACGACCATGCCGACGCAGGATCGGCCTCCTGCGGCAGAAGACCCGCAGCAGCGTAGGAAGCACCTGAAATTAGCTGTCGCCTTTTTTGGTATTGGCATTGCGGCTGCCGGCGTTCTGCCGCTCTGGTCATGGCGGGAAGGTGTGCCTCTACCGCCAACGCCAAGGATCGCTGAAGAGCAGTTCTCGAAACAGTCGGCAGCGCCGGCTGCGAAAAGCGATTCCCCGGCGCAACCGGTTGCCGAGCTTCCACCTGATCAAAGTCCTGGTGGATCAGAGCGACAGCCCCCAACGCCGGAGCTCGCAGGTTTGAATGGTGCCGTAAGAGATGCGGTCAATAGCGACAGTGCGATCCCTCCTACGGTCCCCTCGGCTACCGATCACGCAACCAGCACGAGCCGGGCTCCGTGGAACGAACGGGTCAGCCGGAGACCAGAGCACACCTTGTCGCACGCGCGGCTGGTTCGAGTCGCCGCAGCGAAGAAGCGGATTTGGCGACTTCGGTGGCAGGCTCGCGCGAAAGACGAATGGTGCATCGTCGCATGTCGTCGCACGAACGGAGAATGGTGCTTCTTCGGATGTCGTACTTGGCGAGCTCAGCCCGTCTTCGAAAGGGTGGCTCGATGACGAGGTCCCCTGGCTCCCGGACGATCTAATGTTTCATTCCTTTGGGTCGGCCCCAAAATCCGCAGAAACGCTAGTCGGCTGAAGGTACTATCCGTATGATTTTCGAATGGCCGCCTACGGCACATCCTCGTCGTTGCCGGCGAGTGCCGGGAAGACCCCCTATTCTCGTCACCGACGCCGGCGATATCGTCCTCGATACTGGCGATTGCGCCGCGTTCAAGCGCCGGTGAGCGTGATGGCCATCACCTGCAGAACCACGGCGAGGCGACCGCATTGATTCTTGAAGTCGGCACGAGAGGTTCGAGCGAGCCCGTGCCGAATATTCCGATATCGACCTCTGTGTGAATGCACAAGGCTATGTCCACAAGGACGGCACGCCATATACATCGCCTCCCGCCAGAAGGCGAACGCACGGCGCTCGCTTAGGTCGAGGCCAGACGGCTAGCTCCAGATCCGTTTACGGCGCGATCTCGCCGTTGGCACCTCGTTTTCGATTCGTACGAGAGCTGACTCGTTATGCCCTGCCAGTTTAAGGCGGGCTCCTAGTGTAAAATCTGACATATTAGTACCTGCGCTTAGGTCGACCAGGGTGACCATAAAGATCGCACCGAAGCGGATCACAGGACCGAAGGGTCGGTAAAGTGATGGCCGCGATCATCGAGGTCCGCGATGTGGTCAAGCGCTTCGACGGCGTCACCGCGGTTGACCACATCTCGTTTGCGGTGCCGGAGGGCGTCGTCTTCGGCTTTCTCGGTCCAAATGGCGCCGGCAAGACGACGACGATCAAGATGCTGACGACCGTGCTGACGCCGAGCGAAGGGTGGCTCAGGGTCGCCGGCCACGACCCGGTCAAGGAGCCGATGCTGGTGCGCCGCGCCTTCGGCATCGTGTTCCAGGATCCGAGCCTCGACGGCGAGCTAACGGCGGCCGAGAACATGGAATTGCACGGCGTCCTCTACCGCGTGCCGCGGGCAGAGCGGCGCGAGCGGGTCGAGGCGCTCTTACGCTTCGTTGGGCTGTGGGAGCGGCGCGACGACTACGTCAAGCGCTTCTCCGGCGGCATGAGGCGCCGGCTCGAAATCGCCCGCGCCTTGCAGCATCGGCCGCGCATCCTGTTCCTCGACGAGCCGACTGCCGGGCTCGACCCCCAGACCCGCAACCAGACCTGGGAATTCATTCGCGGGCTGTGCCGCGACGAGCAGGTGACGGTGTTTTTCACGACGCACTACATGGAAGAGGCGGAGAGAGTCGCCGACCAGATCGCGGTCATCGACGACGGCCGGATCGTCGCACGAGGCACCGCCGCGGCATTGCGGCAAGAGACCGGCGGCCGCACCCTCGAGGACGCGTTCATTGCCCTGACCGGGCATAGTATCCGCGAGGCCGATGCGGCGCCGATCGATCGCATGCGTAGGATGCGTCAGGTGTGGCTCGGCCGCCGGTGAACGCCGTCTTCATCCTGTGGCTGCGGCAGTTAAAGCTGTATTTCCGCTCGCGCGCCCGCATGATTGGCGCGCTCGGCCAGCCAACCCTGTTTCTGCTGGCTCTCGGTTTTGGACTGGGACCGACCTTCGCCCGCGCTGGCCGTGGCGACTACGTACAGTTCCTGGCGCCGGGCATCGTCACGATGGGCATCCTGTTCACGGCTGTCTTCAGCGGCATCGGGATTATCTGGGACCGCCATTTCGGTTTTCTGAAGGAAACGCTGGTGGCACCGGTGTCGCGGTTTGAGATCGTGCTCGGTCGGACGCTCGGCAGCGCCACGGTCGCGATGATCCAGGGAAGCATCGTCTTTCTCGTCTGCCTCGCCGCCGGGTTCCGGCCGGCGCAGCCGCTGTTGCTGCCGGTGGCGCTTCTGTTTATGGCGCTGATCGCCATCATGTGCACGGCGATCGGCACCGCGGTCGGCTCGGTGCTGCAGGACATGCAAGGCTTTCCGCTGATTATGAACTTCATTGTGCTGCCGCTCTTTTTTTTCTCGAGCGCCCTATACCCGGTGCCCGACCGGCCCGAGGCGATGCGGCTCGCCGTGCGGCTCAACCCGCTTAGCTACGGTGTGGATGGCCTGCGCGGCGCGCTCAACGGCGGTTTCGGGTTCGGCGTCGCGACCGACTTCGCCGTCCTCGGCGCTCTCGCCGCGATTCTTCTCGCGCTCGGCGCTTACTTGTTCTCCAAGATCGAGGTGTAGTCTTCGACCATATGTCCAATTTAGTCACCTTACCCTGAAACCTCTATGTCCGAAAGACCGCAATTTTTGGAATCAACCGGAGTATGACGAGGGTGGGGTAATTACCAGGAGAATACATCAATAGAAAAGACTCTGCTGATTGAGCGGGACAGTGACAACCGAGCGTCCTTACGGAGGCTGTTCGATCGTTATCCGTGCCTGCATGGTAGGGTCGCAGCGGTCATCGAAGGCGGCATGGGGAGGGTCTTTACGGATGCACGAGAGGAGCCCTGTGTGGCCCTCGCCGTACTCGATTTTCATTTCCTGGCGGGTGACCCACTCCATGCAAATGCCTTGCTGCTCTTCGAGTTGCTCCAACCCGGGAATGTGGTCATTGCGCCCACCCCCGAGTGGCAGCACCTGGTAGCTGCAACCTATCCGAGCGCGTTCACCGTATCGCCGCGAAGCCTTTCAGGCAGAACGGTTCGATATCGATCAGTTGAGACGGTTCTGTCAGGTACTACCGGTAGGGTTTGAACTACGGCAAGTGCGCCTGGAGGAGGTGACGCAATTCGCCACAGATCTGGATCCTGCCCTGATCTATAACTTTCGTTCCCACGAAGAGTTCATAACCCGCGGGGTCGGCGTGGGCATCGTACATCGGGGCACGTTTGTCTCCGGCGCTTCCTCGGCAGCGGTTGGCGGCGGGAAATTGGAGATCGAGATTCAGACCCAGCGTCAGTTTCGTAGCCGTGGGTTGGCCGGAGCTGTCGTTGCAGCCCTGATACTGTATTGCTTAGAGCACGGAATAGAACCCCAGTCACAGCGTTGATGCGACGGGTTCGTGGACGTCGAGGCGGCGTTGTCTCCCGTCTTATTTGCTGTGCGATCAGCCGAGGCTCTACAGACGGGGAAAATCTATCGTCCACTTAGACGTCGTGAAGAACCACTGATTAGAATTACAATCCGCCCCAAATCTCGCATTTTACGGCGCGAAACTGCGGCGCGGTTATGTCGGTTTCAAATTCAGCTCATTCGGTCTCCGAAGACCGCTGAAAAGGCGTGTTTTTCGGAACGCCGTCAGCCAATTTATTCTGGTCTGTAAGTGCAACAGACCCGACCGGTGGGTGCGTCCGGAAGAGGTTATCGCCTGTCGGAAGTGTTGAATTCTGCAACGCTGGAAAATGGCGCGTAAGGCGGCTTATCGAAACTCAGCGCCCGGCTAGTGGCTCGTTTATGTGGTCAATCAGGGTCATCATCTCGCGCAGCTTTTCATACAATTTCACACGTTTTCACATGCGGACGCTTAATCTGTAAAC